>OLSF01002820.1_pt1 | contig 12762 bp, 9 predicted proteins | sample 1672301 | NCBI WGS metagenome assembly OLSF01 (sample SAMEA3136669, study PRJEB25190) | human gut metagenome | biome: human gut; feature: human-associated habitat; material: faeces | place: Austria | collected 2013
GAAAAAAGGCTGGGAATTTTCCACTACCGGCGACACAGAAGTGGTCCTTACAGGATATATGGAATACGGTCCGGATTTTGTAAAGCAGATGAACGGCATATTCGCTTTCGGGATCATGGACCCGGTAAAAGACTGCCTGGTGCTGTTCCGTGACCGTCTGGGAGTAAAGCCATTATTTTATACCTGTTTTCATGACCAGGTCATTTTTTCCTCTGAGATCAAGGGACTTTTCGCATATCCGGGTGTTACGCCAAAACTGGATAAAAAGGGTTTAAACGAGATATTCAGCATCGGGCCTGCGAAAACCTATGGATGCGGCGTTTTCAAGGACATAGAAGAACTCCTTCCGGCCCATTATCTTGTATGCAATGCAGCAGGTCTGCATACAGAATGTTACTGGAAATTAGAGAGTAAGCCTCATACGGACAGTTACGAGCAAACGGTAGAAAAGACGGCATTTCTGGTCCGGGATGCCATCCGCCGCCAGATCATTTCCGATGTTCCTGTGTGTACCTTTTTGTCCGGTGGTGTGGACAGCAGCCTGGTATCAGCAGTGTGCAGCGCAGAACTGAAGAAGAAAAATAAACAGCTGACTACCTTTTCTTTTGATTTTAAGGATAACCACAAATATTTTACTGCCAATGCCTTCCAGCCGTCTATGGACCGGCCTTTTGTGGACATTATGGCGAAATATTTAGGTTCAGATCATCATTATCTGGAATGTGACAATGTGACCCAGGCGGATCTGCTTTATACGTCTGTAGAAGCCAGAGATCTGCCTGCCATGGCAGATGTAGACTCATCTTTGTTGTATTTCTGCTCCCAGGTCAGCCGTACCCATAAGGTGGCTCTGACCGGGGAATGTGCAGATGAGATATTTGGGGGCTATCCATGGTTTCACAAAAAAGAGTGCTTTGAGGCGAAAACATTTCCATGGACTATGGATCTTTCAGCCAGAAAGGTGCTGCTTTCTGATGATTTCATCCGGGAACTTCACATGGATGAATATGTGCAGGCAACTTATGAAAAGTCAGTAGCAGAAACACCCAGACTGGCAGAGGATACACCAGAAGAAGCCCGCCGCCGTGAGATCGCGTGGCTGAACCTGAGATGGTTTATGCAGACATTATTAGACCGTATGGACCGTACCAGCATGCATTCCGGACTGGAAGCAAGAGTGCCTTTTGCAGACCACCGCATTGTAGAATATCTGTGGAATGTGCCATGGTACATGAAAACAAGGGATGGGGTGGCAAAACATCTGCTAAGAGAGTCTGGAAAAGGTCTGCTGCCGGATGAAGTGCTGTGGCGCAGAAAATCCCCGTATCCAAAGACCTATGACAGAGCTTATGAGGCGCTGCTGGTGGGCCGGGTGCGTGAGATTTTAGAAGACAATACCTCACCTGTATTGCAGTTTCTGGATAAGGCCAAAACAGAGAAATTCCTGGAAAGCCCCTCAGATTATGGAAAGCCATGGTATGGTCAGCTGATGGCGGGGCCGCAGATGCTGGCTTATATGATACAGGTGGATTATTGGTTGAAGAAGTATAATATTGAGATCGTGTGATAGCATCCCGCCCTTGTGGGCGGGAGCGTTGCATATTGGCAGGTACAGGAATGAGAGGAGAAAAATTCCGGATGTACTATTTGTCATTAGGTTCCTGGGCAAATGCCTGCCGTACCAGATCCAGGAAATACTGATCCGCTCTGGACAAAAATCCGCCCTTTAAGGTGGCAATACTCAGATCCCAGCTGGGGCTGTAGGACTCATCAATGGATAATAACACCGGCGGATGGTCTGCATAGGTCAGGGCGGCGTAATCCATAGGCAGAAAGGTAATGCCAATGCCCTGACCGGCCAGACGCTGGGCTGTCTCGTAATTCTTTATCGTCAGCACGATATTTGGCGTAATCTTTGCTTTTGCCAGTATGGCGTCCGATACATGACGGATGCGCTGCTGGGGATGGAGCAGGATCAAAGGTTCATTTTTCAATAAACGTACATCTAAAACCGGGAAGAGATATCCCGGTTTTTTTTGCGCCTTTTCGATCAGGGGATGTCCGGCAGCAAGTGCTATGACAAAAGGATCCTCTGAGAGAAATTCATAATTTAATAAAGGATTTGCAGCCAGCTTCGGGGCATGGAGAAGAGCAAAATCCATAGCGCCGGTAAGAAGTTTTGCTTCCAGATTTCCCGTATTGTCCTCCAGGATCTCCAGTTCAACAGAAGGGCTGTTTTCCTTAAATTCCAGCAGTATTTCAGGGAGGATGACAGTACCTAAATGGTTGGTAGTCCCCATTACGATACGTCCGGTTTTTAACTGGTTGATGTCGCTGATCTCTGCTTCAAAATCACTGTAGATCTTAAGAACCTGGCAGGCCATCTGATAGCAGCGCTCTCCTGCATAGGTCAGTGTCAGGCCGGAAGGCGTCCTGTTAAAAAGTTTTGCCCCCAGATTTTCCTCGATCCTCTGTAAAGACTGGCTTAGGGACGGCTGGGCGATGTAAAGTTTTCTGGCAGCAGAGGAGATGCTTTTTTCATCTGCTACTGTTTTTATGTATTCTAATTCACGGCTGGTCATGGGGAGCCTCCTTGTATGTACTTGGTGTTATACTCGCGAACGCGCGTTTGCTCGCTTATTTGCCTGCTGACGCAGGAGGTTCGCTATCACATAGGTAAAAATGTATATCTGTTATTATATATATAGTATTTGCCTATAAAAGTAAAGAGGTGTATAGTTAATTCAGAAACAAAAAGAAACAAACTTAAGAAGCAGATAATAAAAGACCAGCTCCTCCGGGAGAGGATGGTCAATAACCATTCAAGAACAGAAAAGGAGAAGAAACATTATGGTAAAGTTATATGATGAGGGCATCTACCTTGTAAACGGCACCGAGATCGTACCGGAGTCTGAGGCAGCAAAAGTACAGGCTCTTACAGGAAAAGCAGCAAATAAAGAAGAAGCAAAGAAAGGCACAATGGCCTGTTCCATTTTAAGTGCCCACAACACTTCAGGAGATATGGAGCACTTAAAACTTAAATTCGATGCAATGGCATCCCATGATATCACATTCGTTGGTATCGTCCAGACAGCAAAGGCATCCGGAATGGAAAAATTCCCACTGCCATATGTACTGACCAACTGCCACAACTCCCTTTGTGCAGTAGGCGGAACCATCAACGAAGATGACCACATGTTTGGTCTTTCCGCAGCAAAGAAGTATGGCGGCATCTATGTTCCACCTCACATTGCAGTTATCCATCAGTACATGCGTGAAATGCATGCAGGCTGCGGACGCATGATCTTAGGTTCTGACTCCCACACCCGCTACGGTGCATTAGGAACCATGGCTATCGGTGAAGGCGGCGGCGAGCTGGTAAAACAGCTGTTATGTGATACATACGATGTTGCTTATCCAGGCGTTGTTGCAATTTACCTTACAGGAAAGCCGGGACCTGGTATCGGACCTCAGGACGTGGCACTTTCCATTATCGGTGCAGTATTCAAGAAGGGTTATGTAAAGAATAAAGTAATGGAATTTGTAGGACCTGGTGTTGCTTCTATGACAACAGATTACAGAAACGGTGTAGATGTTATGACAACAGAAACTACCTGCTTAACATCTATCTGGCGCACTGATGAAGATACAAAGACATTTTTAACAGCTCATGGCAGAGGTGATGATTACAAAGAATTAAATCCTGCAGATGTAGCTTACTATGATGGCTGTGTTTACGTAGATTTAAGCACCATCAAGCCAATGATCGCCCTTCCGTTCCATCCAAGCAATACATATGAGATTGATGAGTTAAATGCAAACCTGGGCGATATCTTAAGAAGCGTAGAGAAAGAAGCTGAGAAAGTCAGCGGCGGAAGAGCTCCATTTACACTGACTGATAAGATCGAAAACGGACGTTTAAGAGTACAGCAGGGAATTATCGCTGGCTGTGCAGGCGGCAACTTCACCAACGTAGTAGAAGCAGCCCATGCATTAAAGGGAAAGAGCTGCGGAGACGGAGAATTCTCACTGGCTGTATATCCATCTTCCCAGCCTGTATTTATCGATCTGGTAAGAAAGGGATTTATAGCAGAGCTTATGGAAGCAGGCGCTGTTATCAGAACTGCATTCTGCGGACCATGCTTTGGCGCTGGCGATACACCTTGCAACAATGGCTTAAGTATCCGTCATACAACCAGAAACTTCCCGAACAGGGAAGGCAGCAAGCCAGGAAATGGCCAGATGTCTGCAGTAGCCTTAATGGATGCACGTTCTATTGCAGCAACCGCAGCAAACGGCGGTATCCTTACACCAGCTACAGACTTAGACTGCTGGGGCGATGTTCCTGAATACAACTTTGATAAGACTGTTTATGACCGCCGTGTATACAATGGCTACAATGCAGCCCATGAGGAGGACAGTCTGGTATATGGCCCAAATATTAAGGACTGGCCGGAAATGAGTCCGTTAACTGATAATATCCTTTTAAAGGTATGCTCCAAGATCATGGATGAAGTAACTACCACGGATGAACTGATCCCATCTGGTGAAACTTCTTCCTATCGTTCCAATCCACTGGGACTGGCAGAGTTCACCTTATCCAGAAGAGATCCGGAGTATGTAGGACGGACCAAAGAAGTAGATAAATTAGAAAAAGCAAGAGTAGCTGAGGGCGAAGAAAAAGAACTGGCATTAGAACCAGATCTTGCAAATGTATTTGCAGCCATCAGGACTATTTCTGGAAATGAAAATGTTTCCGTAAAAGATACAGAAGTAGGAAGTATGGTATATGCAGTAAAGCCTGGTGACGGCTCTGCAAGAGAGCAGGCAGCCAGCTGCCAGAGAGTCATCGGCGGACTTGCAAATATCTGTAAGGAATATGCAACCAAGAGATACCGCTCCAATGTTATGAACTGGGGCATGCTGCCATTCCAGATGGAAGCAGATCCTGACTTTGAAGTAGGTGATTATATCTACGTTCCGGGAGTGAGAAAAGCGTTGGATGGGGATTTAAGTTCCATTAAGGCATATGTCCTTGGAAACGGAAAAGATGCAAAGGCAGAAATCAAAGAGTTAAATCTTTATATTGCAGATATGACACCGGAAGAAAGAGCCATTGTTAAGGCTGGATGCCTGATCAATTACAACAGAAGCAGACATTAAGCTGACGGTAAAGGTTAGCAGCATGAAGACTACGCCGGAGAGGAGAGCAGATCATGAACGACAATTATCTTGCACAATTTTATGGAAAATCACAGAATTATACAGATATCCCGAATAAATGGTATAAAGAATACAATGTAAAGAAAGGTCTTCGAAATGAAGACGGCACCGGTGTAAGAGTAGGACTTACCCGTGTGGCAGATGTTGTGGGCTATGACGAAACTCCAGAGGGAGGCATCCAGGCTATTCCAGGAAAGCTTTACTACAGAGGCTATGATGTAGAAGACCTGGTAAAAGGTAAAGGGGACAGTCATTTTGGTTATGAGGAAGTCTGCTTCCTTCTTCTCTTTGGATATCTGCCAAAGAAAGCGGAACTGGAGCATTTCCGAAATATCTTAACTGACTGCTATGAGATCCCGGATGAATTTGTGGAAATGAACCTGTTGCGTATGCCTGGCAGAAACCTGATGAACAAGCTTCAGGATGCAGTTCTTACTTTATACAATTACGATGATGACCCGGATAACACGGATGTATATGAAACCCTGGTAAAAGGTATTAACCTGATGGCAAAGCTTCCGTCGATCGCCTGCTATGCATATCAGAGCAAAGTTCATTATTACAACAGAGACAGCTTATTTATCCACTATGCAAACCCGAAATACTCCATTGCTGAAAACTTCTTAAGTTTATTGAGAAAAGACCAGAAGTTTTCTGATAAAGAGGCAAGACTGTTAGATACCATTCTCATGCTTCATGCAGATCACGGCGGTGGTAACAACTCGACATTTACCAATCATGTAGTAACTTCCTCTGGAACAGATACTTACTCCGCTATGGCAGCATCTCTTGGCTCACTCAAAGGGCCAAAACACGGTGGAGCAAATATCAAAGTTGTTCATATGTTTGATGAGATGAAGCAGGAAGTGAAAGATTGGAAAGACGAAGACGAGATTAAAAATTACTTGCTGAAGCTTCTCAATAAGGAAGCCTTTGATCACAGCGGATTGATTTATGGAATGGGACATGCCGTTTATTCTATCTCCGATCCAAGAGCAAGAATCTTCAAGGGATTCCTTGACAAACTCGCGAGGGAAAAAGGTTACGATGAAGAATTTGAATTCTATGACAGAGTAGAAAAACTCGCCGTCGAAACCATTCAGGAAAAACGCCGTATCTATAAAGGTGTAAGTGCCAATATCGACTTTTACAGCGGATTCATGTATCGGATCTTAGGGCTGCCAGACCAGTTATTCACCCCGATGTTTGCCGTGGCACGTATGGTCGGCTGGAGCGCACACCGTTTAGAAGAGTTAATGAACTGCGATAAGATTATCCGTCCAGCATACCAGAGTGTGGCTATGGATAAGGAATATGTTCCAATGAAGGATAGAATTATCGTGGAATAGTAAAGAGAATTTTAAAATAAAGCTATTTTTGGGAGGAAAATAACAAAAATATGAAAGCGAAAGACACAGGGAGTTCTGACTGGCCAGAAGGCGAGCCGTCAGCAGAACAAAAAGTGACTTTAGAGGACTACCAGCAACTAATCATCCAAATGCGAAAGGCCAATGTACAGTTTCAGCAAATGTGTAACATTCCATCAGGAGAACTGACAATGTTACTCACCCTGCGCCACCTGTTACTGGCAAAGGAATTTGTCATTCCGTCAGATATTGGGGATGCGATGAAGCTGTCAAGGCCAGCTGTATCCCGAATGCTCCATAATTTAGAGCGTAAAGGATATCTGGAAATGAAAAGCAGCGAAGAAGATCACCGCTACGTCAAGGTACAGTTCACCCAGACTGGAAAAGAACTTATTATCGAGGAATTTGAAAAATGCTGTAAGCTCTTAGAGAGGGTAAAAGAGCGAATGGGAGAAAAGGATATGTATAAGTTTCTCTATTATTACAGCCAGTTTTGCACGATTTTAGTAGATGAGATTTTTTGAGTGTCTCTGACAGGAGAAGCAGCTTAATTCATTAGCATTTAAACACCTTCTAATGCTAATGAATTAAGCTGCTTTTTTCTGGCTTTGGAGCCACTCAAAAAGGGTATCTTCTCGGGGCAGGCATTATTCTTCGTATGAGCGAAAATGACTTTGGAGTCATTCAAAAAGGGTATCTTCTCCCGTTAGGAGCGTTTCCCCCTGCCTGCGGCAATCAGAATTCCTCCAGCTTCTTCAGCAATGCCATTTCCCCTGAAACCTTATACTTCGCACAGAACCGACATAATGCAAAGAGAACTTCCCCCAGCTTCTCTGACAATTCCTCATCACTGCTGAATTTTTTCTCTGGATCTTCCCCAGCGGTGCCGAGCTGTAAATTCACAACAGAAGTTAGCAGGTCTTTAAAGACATCTTCATCCTCCGTGGAAAACATTCCAGCGGCGGCAGCCTTTTTCGCAATCTTCTGGCCGCGGATGAGGGCAGGGAAACTTTCTGGAACAAGGGCAATCTCTTCTTTTAAAGAGGTCTGTTTATGTCCTTCTTCCTGAGATTTTAACTTCTCCCAGTCGGCCTGCTGCTGTTCTACACTATCATAATGGCGGCCAGCAAATACATGAGGGTGACGGTGGACCATCTTGCGGGCGATGCCATCGATAACATCTTCGATAGCAAATTCGCCATTATCTTCAGCAACCTGGGACTGCAAAAGTACCTGAAATAAAAGGTCACCAAGTTCTTCTTTTAAATTAGCGCAGTCACCAGTCTTAGTGAGGTCAGTTACTGCCTGATTCACCTCGTAGGCTTCCTCTAATGTATATAACTTAAGAGATTCATGCGTCTGTGACTTATCCCACGGACAGCCATTCTCTCCGCGAAGTGTGGCAACAATCGCCTGTAATTCCTGAAAATTAAACTTTTTATCCATTATAAATGCTCCTCCTTCAAACAGAATAAAATGGAAAATAATCTTTAATAATATGTGGTCAATATTCAGCTATCCAATTACATTTCAAGTTGAAATGTAATATTGTCCCAATATCTATAAAATCTTTGTATCAAGTAAATACAAATAAAATATAAGTAGAATGCGACTGGAATTACTATCGTGCAGAAGTAATTCTTAAATATGCAAAACTATGCAAAAGACTATTGTAAAAATATGTTATTTGATTTATTATATCAGTAAGTCACGAAAAAATCTACATCAAAAAGAAAGAAGGTTTAGGATTAATGAACAACTTTGGACGGGCAGTACTGGCAGTGGGGTTAAGTGCAGTCATGACATTTACAGGTCCGGAATGCTTTTTTCAGTCAGGGGTAGAACCTGTAAGTGTTTATGCAGCAGAGGAGAAGGCTGTGCAGAGCAAGATAGCAGGAGATAATTCTGAAGAAGGCGAGAGCACGACAGAAGTGACAACAGAGAAGAAAGAAGAGAGTACGACAGCAACGGAAAGTCAGGAGAGCCAGACTTCTTCCGAAAGGGATACAAGCAGCGGTAATAAAGAGCATTCGCAGACAGAACATACAACAGAAGGTACAAAGAGGAATACGTCTGGTACATCTGGTAATACAGATCAGGCAGAAGATACCGATTCTTCTACATCAGATACATCCGGAAATTCCTCTCATAGTAACGAAGAAGGAACAACTCAGAAGAAGGCGAAGAAGGACATTTCCTCAAGAGAAGATGCAGAGATTCGTACAAAGGCGATTAAGAAGATTACGGATCAGTTAGCAGAGGAAGACGCACCGGACGGAAGCGATAAAACGAGTACATTTATCCCGAAGATTTATAATGATACCCGTCTGGCTATGAAGAATAATAAGGAATACATTGCGGGATATGTATATTTTAATCAGACAGATAGTGCCTGGAATCAGAATGGCTACTGTATCGCTAAGGCTGGATGTGGTCCGACTTCCATGGCAGTAGTAATCACATCTCTTACAGGTAAGTGGGTAACTCCATTGGATACAGCCATCTGGGGCTATCAGCATGGCTTTTACTCAAGAGCAGGTTCTGCACATGAGATGATTCCTGCGATGGCAGCGGCTTATGGACTGAAGTGTCAGGGAGCAGGAACCGATTATAATGCGATTAAAAAGGCATTAAAAGAAGGCAAGCCAGTAGTGTGCCTTATGGGACCTGGATATTTTACCCGAGGCGGGCATTTTATGGTACTGGTAGCAATTGATAAGAACGATTGCGTAACAGTAGCCGATGTCGGAAGCAGGGCGCGTTCCGCTTACAAGTACAGACTGTCAGATGTAATCGCACAGTCAAAAGGTGCCAGTGCAGGCGGTCCATTCTGGATTATGTCCTATGATAAGGAGAGTAAGTCTGCGCTTCAGGAGAAACAGGCGATTAAGGATTATACAGAAGAAGATATGGCAGAAGATTTTGCTGATGTTTCCTACATGAAAGTAAAGGGAAATCTTCCAGAAGTACTCCAGGAAGAGAAGGCAGATGTTTCTATGAAAAAGGTAGTATCTATTCTTAAGATGTCAACTGGTAAGAGCCTTTTAGATACAATCGGAGCAGGTAAAGGAACCGCATTGGCAGGCACTTCTAATGCGGGAAGTTCTGTACTTTCGCCAGTGAGCCAGAATAGCCAGGTTATTGTGGTGAACACAGATGCGAGTAATAAGAAAGCAGGTAGCCAGAGTGGAAGTACAGCACTTGCAGGAAGTGCTGCAGATACAGTGAGCCAGGGACAGTCTGCGAAGAAGTCACAGAATCTGGCGCTCACACTGAAGCAGGATATCGCAAGAAGGCAGTGGGAGAAAAAGATTGATTTAAGCTGGATGGACAACTATATGCAGGGAACTTTGGAAAAATAATCTGTAAATTGAGGCGTGCAGGTTGTAGGAATGATTTTTCAAACACACTCTAAGCTAATGAACAAATAAGTTGTGATAATTTAAAATAATGGACAAAGAATTATGAGAAAGATTAATTACAGAATTACAGTTAATATAACACAGAAGACGATGAAGCTTGGATTTCGCGCAAAGATGCCGGACGAGATGCAGGGAAAGCGCATCCGCGTGCAGGCTGTATTTACCCAGAGACAGGTAGAACGTCGTTTTCCGATGGAAGTAGTAATAGAAGAAGGAGAAGTTGGTGACCAGATTCGCGCAGATGCAGAGATACTGCTGCCATATGTATTTTACAGTCCGCCACGCCATAAGGTGAATGTTATTTTTACGCTTTGGTGTGGAGCGGAAGAGATTTGCTTAGATGACCAGCCATTTCCAGTGCAAAAGGAACTATTTGCCAGAGCGGAAATTGTCCGCAAGAGGAATCTGTTCAAGTTTGGACTTTGCTCTCTTGGACTGCCATTTTTACTGGTCAGAGATTATTTTAAGGAAGACAAGAATTTTATAAAGGCAGCGAAGCGGGCGAATGATACCGTATATAGAATTAGTGGTTATAATTATAGTGCCCGTCAGCAAAATACTGACTATTTTGCAGCCAGATACCGCAAATATATAGCGAAGAATAAGGTAAATCCGAGTCAGATTCTTTTCCTTTCAGAGAGAGAGCCAGAGAAGAATGGGAATCTTATGCTTGTGAAGAAGTGGTTTGAGGAGAACCCGAGGTAGAGATTACGACATTTATCAATACAAAGACAGTTGATCAGCTTCGCAAGAAGGAACTTCGGGATTGTGCGTTCAAATGCGCTACATCTGCAGTTATCATTTTAGAAGATTTCTATCCGCAGCTTCATAGCATTCAGAAACGCAGCGAGACAAAGATTGTGCAGTTGTGGCATGCCTGCGGAGCTTTTAAGACGTTTGGCCTTACCCGTATGGGTAAACAGGGCGGTGCGCCTCAGACATCGATGAATCACAGGAATTATGACCTCGTACCAGTCAGCAGCGATACGGTGAGAGATATTTATGCAGAAGCATTTGGCATTTCAGGAAGTAAGGTACAGGCGCTGGGAGTACCGCGTACAGATCTGCTTTTTGACTGGGATTATGAGGAGAAAAAGCGCGAGGAACTCTACGGGAAATATCCTATATTAAAGGAGAACAGGGTAATCTTGTTTGCACCGACATTCCGCGGAGATGGGAATAAAGATGCATATTATCCATTGGAAGCATTTGATGTGAATCACTTTATGGAAAGGCAGCCAGAAGACACGGTACTTATTTTAAAGAATCATCCATTTGTAAAGCAAAAGTTTACTGTGGATGCACAATGGCAGGACAGAGTACTTGATTTGAGCGGGGAAGAACATATCAATGACCTCATGCTGATCAGCAACCTTCTTATCACAGACTACAGTTCCAGCGTATTTGAGGCAGCGATCCTTGAATTCCCAATGCTTTTCTATGCATTTGATGAGAAAGAATACATGGACAGCAGAGACTTTTACTTTGATTATTCGCAGTTTACACCAGGTCCCGTTGTCACGGATTTTGAGGCATTATGCGAGGAATCTGCTGCCATGCTTCAGAATATTGTATCGGCAAATGAACAGGCAGACCTTAAGAAGTTCCGCGAAACGTTCCTAAATACTGTCGATGGCTGCAGTACAGAGCGCATTTGCAGGAAAATAAAGACAAACTATATAAATATTTAACTAAATTGCAAAAAAAGTTTGACAGCTCATGGAAAATAATATAAAATATTGGAAGTAAGATGATTTCGTAATGGGAATTTACTATCATTTGCATAAGAGTGACAACACTGGGAATGACATTATAAAGTCTGTAACGTGACAATATAATAACACATTTAACGAATGACAAGGGGATTTTAATATGAAAGGAATAGTATTAGCGGCTGGAAGAGGTACGAGACTGTACCCTATGACAAAGTCAGTTTGTAAACCGTTATTACCAGTATATGACAAACCGTTAATTTATTATCCAATTGCCACTTTACTTCAGGCAGGAATCAGGGACATTCTTGTAATTATTCCACCAGGGGAAGAAAGAGAGTTCCAGAACCTTCTCGGAGATGGAAGTGAATTAGGACTTCATATCGAGTTTGCAGTACAGAAAGTTGCGCGGGGAATCGCAGATGCACTTATCATCGGAGAAGACTTCATTGGAGATGATTCTGTATGTCTCGTATTAGGAGATAACATTTTCCAGTGCCATAATCTTGATGAGATCATGAAAGAAGCCATCAAGGATGACCACGGCGCAAAGGTATTTGGTTATTATGTAGATGACCCAAGACCATTTGGTGTTGTAGAATTTGATGAGAACGGACAGGCTGTATCCATCGAAGAGAAGCCAAAGAATCCAAAGTCTAATTACATCGTACCAGGATTATACTTCTATGATAATCAGGTAATTGACATTGCTAAGAATCTTAAACCATCCGCAAGAGGTGAGTACGAGATTACAGATGTTAACTTAGAGTATTTAAGCAGAGGCCAGTTAAAGGTAATTCCATTTGACAGAGGACTTACATGGATGGATGCCGGAACAGCAGACAGTATGTTAGAGGCAGCCGAGATTGTTAAGGCACTTCAGAAGTCAGGATGCTATGTAGGCTGCTTAGAAGAACTTGCATGGAAAGAAGGATTCGTATCTTTAGATAAGGTTCATGAGATTGGCGAGAGCCTCAAGATGACCAACTATGGACAGTACTTACTCAAATTAAAGTAAAAAGTTGTTATTTTACACGG
>OLSF01002825.1_pt1 | contig 12738 bp, 11 predicted proteins | sample 1672301 | NCBI WGS metagenome assembly OLSF01 (sample SAMEA3136669, study PRJEB25190) | human gut metagenome | biome: human gut; feature: human-associated habitat; material: faeces | place: Austria | collected 2013
TATGTACTCGGGGCCGAGTATCATCTCTACAATGTTCATTTCATAAGCAATTGGATTCAGGTTAATAAAGAGGATTGGTATTCGTATTTACTACCCCATGATTCCTCCGAGGGAGAACATGGGCATATACATGGCGATTAGGATCACGGCGACGAGAATTCCGACGAGCAGGATGAGTGCGGGTTCGAGCATCGCACCCATGCGGCGGATTGCGTATTCGAGTTCTTCGGTGAGGGTCTCACCCTGCCTGCGGAGCATTTCGGGTAGGCGGTTCGTCTGCTCTCCGACGCGGACGAGCGCCGTGAGTTTTCGGTCGTAGAGATCGGGGAATCGGGCCAGTGTTTCGGCGAAGGCATCGCCCCGTTCGAGCCGTCGCGCGATCTCGTCGAACGACTTGCGGTAGGGGTGGAATCCGATGACCTCGCGGAGCATTCCGACGCCGGCGAGCAGGGGCACGCCCGCGGCGCATAGCAGGTCGAGAAGTTTGCAGCACTGCGCCTGCATGTTCTTGCGGATGATCTCACCCGCGACGGGCAGGCGGAGCAGGATCGCCGCGCGCCAGCGCTGCACCTCCTCGCGCTGTCGGTTGGCGCGGTAGAGCAGATAAAGTCCCCCTCCCGCGCTGACCGCGACGGCGGCATAGGCGGGAAACGCTTTCGAGAGTGCGATGATCCCCCTCGTGAGCGCGGGCAGCTCTCCTCCCATACGCGCATATACCTCCTCGAACATGGGTACGACGACCGAGAGCATGAATGCCACGACAGCCGCCGCCACGGCGAGGATGACGACGGGATAGCTCACGGCCGAGGCGACCATGCGCTGCTGCGCGGCCCGCTTGCGGTAGTAGTCGCGCAGGAAGTCGAGTGTCCGGGCCAGACGTCCCGTCTCGTCGCCGATGCGCACCACGCCGCACTCCAAGGGGCGGAATGCCCCGCTTCGGCGCATGGCGTCGGCGAGCGTCTCTCCGCGCACGACGGCGGCGTAGAGCCCTTCGAGCAGCGCTTTCGTCCGGCGGTCGCCCTCGCCCTCGATGAGCAGCCGGAAGGCCGCCGAGAAGTCGAGACCGGCCGTCAACAGTGCATGCAGCTCGGCGTAGAACATCTCGCGTCGGGCGTCCGTCAGTTTATGGCTCTTCGTATCCATGATCCTTTTCGATTTCAGCGATTCTTCGTCCGTAGCTTTCCCATGCGGGCCGCAGCACGGGGAGTTTCAGCATATGGCTCCCGACGTCGATTTCGAGGGTATCGGCCGCCGCGTCGCAGCGTAGGAGCTGCATGTGCCCGACACGACGCAGGAGCGTATCGCGGAACTCCCCCGCGACGAACACCGCCGCGGAGTCGCGCGTCGTCAGTGTCGTCTCGCCTCCTGCACGATAGAGGTACAGCAGCTCGCCTGTGCCTCCGCCCGCTGCGCCGCGGACGCTGTCGGCCGTTGTGAGCAGCTGCCCGAGGCGGAAGATTCCGTCGCGCTGCCGTCCCGCCTCGACGAGCACGGCCGCGCGTCGCGCCACGAGCCGCGAGACGAGCGTCAGGGCCTCCATGGCGGCCAGGAAGACGATTCCCGCCACGAGCATCATCACAAGCGTTTCGGCCAGCGTCGAGCCGCGCAGCGTATGTTTCATTCGGCGCATTCCACCAGCTGTCTGTGTACGATCCGTTTGCGGCTGCCGTCGATGCGGACTTCGATCGTTATGAGTTGCACGTCATTGTATTGCCGATACGGCTCCACGCGCACCGTCGCTTCGCCTCCGCCGTACCGCTCGACGTACGTGCCTGCGGGCCATACGCCTGATCCGTATTTGTCGAAGGCGCACATGGCCCGGTATTCGGCTTCGGCAACTGCGAGCGCATCGTCCCCGCGCAGCGTCAGACGGGGCAGCAGCTCCATTGCCGCCGTGAAAGCGATCAGCAGCACCACCGCCGCTACGACGGCTTCGACGAGCGAGGCTGCGCGCAGCCTTCCGCCCGAGGCCCGTTTTACTCGACGCATACGGCCTCCTTTCTGCGCACGGCCTCGGCGCCGCCGTGCCACAGCGGTTGCGCCGTGGCGGAATTTTCGAGCAGCGTAAGGTCGTAGAGCATATCCTTGTAGTATCCCTGCGGCGAGAAGTAGACGGCCTGTCTGAGCTCCGCACACCCCGCGACGATCCCCTGCACCTGCGCCGCGCCATCCGCATGAAGAAGCCCCCGCACGCGTGCCGTGCGCGACTGGCGGTAGGAGGCGGCCATCTTCTTGTGCCGCACGGTGTCGCGGACGATGACATAGCCGTCCGCCGTCGCACGGTCGCCCAGTTCGGCGTACCGGCCGGCGTAGATGCCCGACGGATATTCCAGCACGGCGCACGGCTCTACGACGACCGTGTCGCGGGCGAAGAGCTGCGCCGCGATGCGGGCTCCGCTGCCGACCGTGATCTTGCGTGCGCAGACCAATACGTTTTCCAGCCGGCAGGCGGAGTCGATGCGCAGCTCGTCGGCTGCGAGCACGATCCGCCCGCGCAGCGTACAGCCGCCGATCTCGGCCGTGCCGAGGCGCAGGGCGACGGTCGGATCGCGGAACGATATGCCGAGGCTGTCGGGCAGATCGCCGGCGGCCGGCAGCTGCTGCGCGAAAGCGAAGAGTGCGTCGATCCGTGCCGCGACGGCAGCCGAAGGTGCGGGAAGCATCGCTGCCGAGCTGCGGATCGCCGTGCGGGGAACCTCCTCTCCCCGGTAAAACTCCGCTCCCACACGGCCGTAGGTCAGGCCGTTCTGCGGCAGGCGGAGCGTCCCGTGCAGACGCGTGTCGCCTGCGAGGGTGACGGCCGTGCGGTCGTCGGCGTAGAAGAGCGTCCGTGCGGGATCGGGTTCGGCACCGACGATGCGGCTGCTCGCGACGAGCGAGTCGGCCGTCGTGATGTGCAGCAGTTCGTAGAGGCCCCACGGTTCGCGGCGCACGAAGATGCGCGACTGCGGCAGGGAGTCGTAGAGCAGATAACCTCCGGCAGCGGTCAGAGCCCGTTCGTCGGGATGCAGGCGGTAGAGCAAGGCGGCCGATTCGACGTCGGCGCGCGCCTGCCGCAGCCGCTGCGTGCGCGTGAAGAGCAGCGTCTCCTGCTCCACAGCGCCAGCAGCCCCAGCGTCGCCGTGAGCATCACCAGCGCTGCGACTACGACCGTCGGCAGCACGGCCCCTTCGAGGTATGTCGTATGCAGTTTCATCTATTCGTCGCAGCGTTTTACGCCGTAGACCGTCCCTTCGCGTTCGAGATAGAGCGAGTCGCGGTCGGTGCCCGTCAGGCGGAATCCCGCGGCCGTGTCGCGCAGGCTCAGTTCGTACTGTCTGCCGCCGATCGTCAGGATGTGGAGCGCCTGCCCGCCGGCCGTCACCGTCGCCAGGTGCGAGAGCTGCACCCGCTCGCGGCGTTTCGGTTCGGCTTTTCCGGCAGGCGGCAGGCGGCGCACGACGGACCGTGCGGCAGGTGTCGGAGCGGCCACGCCTTTCAGGAAGGGGTCGGGATAGTCCAGCCGCAAGGTCTCGGCGACGATCTGCGGTACCGCCGGAGTGTCGGTCGCGGGTCGGACATCCGGCGCGGCGGGTCGTGCCGGCGCGAGGATCCGCCACGCCACGACGCCCCAGACCGCCACGACGGCTGCGAGCAGCAGACAGGTCGTCCAGCGCGATTTCACGGTTCGGCGGATTCGGGATTGTCCGACTTCTCCGGCTCCTCGGGTACGGGTTCCTCGGCGACCGTGAGCCGCAACGCCGGAGAGGAGGTCTCGTAACCGGAGTTGAAGGCCGCGACCGTCCATTCGTAACGGCCCGCTTCGAGCGTCAGACGGCAGCCGTAGCTGCGTGCAAGGCCCAGCGTATCGGCCGCAAGGAGCGTGTCGGCGACGATCCGCCCCTCGGTAGCGACGCACAATTCGTAACCCGTCGCACGGTCGACGGCCCGCCAGCGGAAGAGCGTCTCGCCCGCAGGAACCTCCGCGTCGTCCGCCGGGGCGATCGTCGTCACCGCACGGCCGGAGATATCCTCCTCGATGATTTCGCAGGAGACCATCAGGAATAGAAGCGGGAAATAGATCAGGTATCTTCTCATTTCGATTCGGTTATTAAGGTCAGTTGTTGTATGTAGAGCGTCAGTGTGAGCTGCGTGCGGCGGGTGCGGGGCTGCACGACGGTCTGCCACTCGGCCGACCGCATGCGGCAGGCGGGCAGATGCCGTTCGAGGGCGTCGACCGTGCGCAGCAGCTCGGCGAACGGCCCCGTGAGCGTCAGCTGCGCCGTGCGGATCTCGATCCCGTCCTGCCGCAACGTCGTCACCGGCACATAGCCCGTCGCGCGCACGCCGGCGGGAGCGAAGCGCCGCACCGAGTCGAGCAGCCCGCCCGAGAGGATCAGTTCGGGGGCTTCGACGGCAGCCGGCACGGCCGCTCCGGTCGCCGGTGTCGTCGGGGCGAGCGCATCCAGCCGCCGCTCCAGCCGGCCGCACTCCCGCCACGCGCCGAAGGTATCGCTCAGGGCGAAATGCCACGCCGCCCACGGCAGGAGGAGGGCCAGCAGCCCCACGAGGCTGAGACCCCGGTATCTGTACGGTAGGTTCATAGTCCGATCTCGATGCGGAACACGAGCCGTTCGGCATCGCGTTCCCGTTCGACGTTCGTCAGTCGTACCGTGCGGCAGCACGCCGCCCCCGCGAGACACTCGACGAAGGTCGAGACGTCGTCCGCCGCCGGAGCCGTGCCCGCGACGACAGCCGTCCGCTCCTGCCGCTGCAAGGGCTTCCCCGCCTCGAAACGCTTCGTGAGCGGTTCGACAGCAAGCCGCGTCAGTACGACCTGCGCCGGCACGGCCTCCGCGATGCGGTCGCACACGACGGCGCGGGATGCTGCGGGACGTGCGGAGAACTCCGCGAGCAGCGTCCGCTGCCGGTCGGTAGCATCGGCTACGGTCGAAGCCGTGCGTTCGCGCGCCGAGAGCTCCTTTTGCAAAGTCCGGCGGCGAGTGTTCAGCGACGGGGCGACGGCGGCATTGGCTGCCAGCAGGCAAAGAAAAAGTCCCAGCACCGGCAGTGCCGCCCGCCGCACGACGGCCTGCGCCAGCGACGAACCCTCGGCCGTCGGGCGGAGCAGCTGCCGCCAGCCGAGTCCTGCGAGAAGCTCCCCGGCCGCAGTATCGGGCGGCGCGGAGACCTCGATCCGCTGCGGATGGATGCCGGCCTCCGACAACTCGGTCAGCACTCCTTGCAGCCGCTCGCGCCGCACGAAGGCGATCCGGCCGTCGTGTTCGCGCCACAGGAAGGTCGCACTGTCGTCGCGCACCCGCGCGGCGAGCTGCGAGTCGGCGGGCTTTACGATCGTGCCGTGGCCCGAGACCGTGACCACGGCGACGCCTTTGGCCACCGCCGCCGCGTCGTACACCGTCTGCTGCGGCTCGCAGCCCATCTTGCAGCGCCATGCCGCGATCGTATGGCCGTCGGATGTCAGCGTGACGTCCAACACCCAGACGGGGCCGAGGATATAAGGGAAAAGATTCATTTTTTATTTATTCTTTTATGTCCCTTTTGTTCCGGTAAAAAGGACGAAAAGATCGAGTACGGCGACATCCTTTCCACCTTTTCACACGAAAAGGTGGAGCCGAAAGTGTCCGCAAGGCACCTCCGCCGGAATCGAACGACGGTTCTTACTGAGCGGGCACGAAAGACTGCGCTGTTTCGCACACCCGCTCCGGGCGTTCGAACCGTCGTTCGATTCGCGTCCGTCTCCGGTGCAATGCGGATCATGGGATCGTATTGATTTTAATCTCATTCTACGACCGTGGGTTTGATGAAGATATTGAGCGTACGTTCGACCTTGTTGCGCTTCTCCTTGCCGAAGAACCACTTGATGACGGGCACACGCGCCAGAAACGGCACACCGCGCGAGGAGCGCTCCATCGTGTTGCGATCCAGCCCGCCGAGAAGCACCATCTCCTCGTTCTGCACCTTGACGATCGACTTGAAGCTCCGCGTGGCCGTCCCCGGCGGAGCGTCCTCGACGTTTCGGTCGGTGAACTCCGTCTGCTCGAACTCGATTTCGAGGGTGATCTGCCGATCTTCCGACATGTAGGGCGTGACCTTGATCGAGAGGTTCGCATCGACCGACTTCCACTGGTAGGACTCCGACGAGATGGGGTTCTGCGTGCCGTAGTAGTTGTTCTGCACCTCCTTGTAGTACTGCGTCTCGCCGCTGGTGAGCGTCGCCTCGTGGCCGTTCAGGGTCGAGAGCTTCGGCGTGGAGAGCAGACGCACCACCCCGTCCTCCTCCAAGGCTTGCAGGCTCAGGTAGAAGTTCGGCGTCACGCGCCCCAAATTCACCGTGCCCCGGATGCGTCCGAGCAGATCGTTCACCGCATTCGCTCCGAAAGTCATCTCCACGCCCGGCGAAAGCGTTCCGGAGGTCTTCACCGCTTTGTCGCCCACGCCGGCCCCCACACCGATCTCGTGGATCTTGCTCTTCGTGACGTCGGCGATCAGGATCTCCATCGTCACCATCGGAACGGGTTTGTCCACCGAGCGCAGGAAGGTCTCCACACGCGCCACGTCGCGCCGGTCGCCTGACAGGATCAGGGCGTTCAGATCGGGGAAGGTCTTCACCGCGACGTTCTGTTTCAGCGCTTCGGGGATGATCTCCTCGACCTTCGACACGGCGCGGTAGACGAGCGGAAGGACCGCCGACGACGAGAGACCGTCCGACGCGGCCGCTCCGAAGATCCAGATGCCCCGTTCGGTGTAATAGCTGTACGGCGAACCTTTGAGCAGCACCGAGAGCAGCGTCTCGAAATCCGTCCCGTCCACCCAGACGCCCGCCGTGAGGTTCACCGGCGACTGGAAGTAGTAGTTCAGCTCCAACTCGTCGCACAGGTCGAGAATCACGTCCTGCACGTTGCCCCGCGCGATGCGGGCCGTGATGCGCCCCAGCGAGTCCACACGCAGTTCGTTGGGCGTGAACTGCCGCCGGCGCATATAGGCGGGGCCTGCGGACATCTTGCCGCCCTGCGCGGCCGGCTCCTCGCGCCACAGCGTCCACACCTCCTGCGCATCCCGTTCGGCAAGCAGGCCGTTGACCGCGGCGAGCGTCCGCAGCGCCTCGTCGAAGGGCATGCGACGCACGTAGCCCGAGACCTTGCAGTCGTACAAAGGTTCGGGGACGATGACGTTGCGCGCAGAGAGACGTGCGATCTTCTTCGCTACGTCGATCAGACGTTCGCCGCGCAGGTCGTACGTGAGCGTCGTGTCGGCGGCCGCGTAGGCGACGTCGGGATCGGGTGCCGGAACCGTCGGCGCTGCCGCCGGAAAGATCGAGAGGATGTTGCCCGACGCGGCCACGTCCAACCGATATTCGCGGCAGAGAAAGCGTACCAGATCGTCCACACGGGCCCTGCGGAAGTTGCACGACACGGGGATCTTCTCCACGCTGCGCACCGACACGTTCACGCCGCTGGCGCGCGCGATATTGCGCAGCAGCTCCGACAGCGACAACCGGCCCGACGTGACGTCCACCTCCCGCCGGAACGTCGAGTCGCGCCCGACGAGTGCCGCCAATTCCGAGTCGATACGGGACAGACGCAAAGAGTCGGGGTCGGACGGCGGATTCGGTGCAACCGTCCGATGGAGCGAATCCGAAGACGGGTTCACACCAGCGGGTATTTCGGTTCGCTGTGCCGGACAGAGCACAGGTAGGGTGCAAAGAAGTAAAAACGCAAGCGTGTATCGTCGTTTCATAGGCTTGGATCAGTAGTTCAACAGGGGTATCACTTCGTCGAGAGAGGTCTCGCCGCGTCGGAAGAGGTCGACGACGGCATCGCGCAGCGACGGTATGCCGCGTTCGAAGAGCAGCGGTGCGACGTCGGTGCGGCCGGAGCGTACGGCAGCCGCCAGCTCGTCGTCCATCGGGATCACCTCGTAGACGGCCCGCCGGCCTGCATAGCCCGTGTAGAAACAGCGTTCGCAACCCACGGGTTCGCAATAGCGGTCGATCGCTATGTCGGACAGCAGGCGCCGCACTTCATCGGTCGCCTCCGCGTGGCGTTTGCAGTGGGGACAGAGCAGGCGCGCGAGACGCTGCGCGACGGTCATTACCAACGTATCGGCCACCAGGTACGGGTGTACGCCCATATCCGACAGACGGGCTACGGCGCCCCAGGCCGTGTTGGTGTGGATCGTCGAGAAGAGCAGGTGTCCCGTCAGCGACGACCGCACGGCCATCTCGGCCGTCGCCCCGTCGCGGATCTCACCCAGCATGATGATGTCGGGGTCCTGCCGCAGGAAGGTACGCAGTGCGGCGGTGAACGTAAGGCCGATCTCCTCCTTGAGCTGCACCTGGTTGACCCCTTCGAGCGTGTACTCGATCGGATCCTCGATCGTGAGGATGTTGTCCGTCAGGGCGTTCAGCCGCCGCAGCGTGGCGTAGAGCGTCGTGCTCTTACCCGAGCCCGTCGGGCCGCAGATCAGCACCATGCCGAAGGGCCGCGCGATGGCGCGGCAGTAGTCCTCGTACTGCCTTGCGGAGAAGCCGAGGTTACGCAGTTCCAGCAGCTCGACGCGGCGGGTCAGCAGTCGCAGCACGACCTTCTCTCCGTAGATCGTCGGCAGCGTCGAGACGCGCACGTCGAACTTCTCGCCGTCGCGGTCGTAGCCGATGCGCCCGTCCTGCGGCAGCCGTTTCTCGGAGATGTCGAGCGAGGCGAGGATCTTGATCTGGTTTACAAGCGGCATGTACTGTGCCCGCTCGACGACGTAACGCTCGGCGAGCTTGCCGTCGATGCGCATGCGGATGCGGCAGCGCTGTTCGTAGGGTTCGAGGTGGATGTCGCTGGCGTTGTCGCGCAGCGCCTCGCCCACCAGCGCGAAGAGGAACTGCCGCCCCTGTCCGATCTCGGCCGTGCGGCCTGCGGCGGCGCTTGCCGTCTGTGCTCCGGGGCGGTAATGTTGCAGCAAAAGCCGTTGCAGGTCATCGGCGGCGATCGGCACGACTTCGACCTGCCAGCCGTAGAGCACCTCCAACTCCTCGGCAGCGGCTGTGTAGTCATGTCCCGTCTCGCCGTAGCAGCGTATCCTGCCCGCCTCGCGTGCGAACGGCACGAGGCGGTACTCGGCGGCCTCCTGCGCCGTGAGCAGGCGGAGGATCTCCGTGGGGATATGTGTCGGGGTTACAGCCATAAGCGGAGGAATTGAAGGGCGGCCCAGCCGATGAGCACAATGCCGGCTGCGCCGACGAAGGGGATCGTGCGACGACGACGGCCGCAGCAGACCCACCGGAGGAGGGCGACGACGCAGGCGGCGATCAGAAACCGCAGAAACTCCGTCGGTGCGAACAGGGGTGCGACGGCAAGCAGGAAGAGGACGTCGCCGGCACCGAATGCATGCCGCACAGACAGCCGCCGCAGGCGGAGGTAGCCGAAGAGAGCCGTTCCCGATAAAAGGAGCAGCGCGGCATTGCCTGCCGTTTGCAGCATCATCGTCCGCCAACCGAGCGTGTGCCAGCTCACCCCGACAGAGACCGTCCCCAGCACCGCCAGCCACGACGCGTCCACCCGTCGCGTGCGGAAATCGTCGCGGGCCAGTACAGCGGCAGGCAGAAACAGCAAAAGGTATGGATAAGAAGCAGGGAACATCGGGGCTGAAGGTTTCGATCAATCCTTGACCGTCTCGCGCAGGTTTTTATCCTGGTCGATCTCCCAGACATTATAAACTCCGTCGCCGTCGAAATCCACGACGGCAGTCGCCGTGGCGCGGAAGCCGTGCGCCGAAGCCTCGACGATCTCGACGAGGTAGTTGGCCTGACCGCCGTCGGTCACCAGCCGCGACTGCTCGAAGCCCAGCTCGTCCAACGATGACGAATAGCGCGAATAAGTGTAGAAATTCGACCGCTGCAACGTATGCAGGTAGGTAAGCTGCTGCTGCGCTTCGGTGGCCTTCACTCGCGAGATCAACGGCATCAGATTCGGCAGCGCGATCAGCACCAGAATACCGATGATGACCAGCACGACCAACAGCTCGGGCAGCGAAAAGCCGCGGAGACGACGACACGGATAAAAAGACAATGTTTGCATAGACGGTGTTCGTTTGCAAACAAAGATAAGGTGGCTTTTGATTGATTTTTCGAAAAACAAACCTTACATTTCAAGCTGCAAATACCTGCATATCAATATATTGATTAAAAATAATCTATACATACGCCTTTCACGTGTTTTTACCTTGTTCTGCCTTGTACATAATTCGGGAAAACCACCTCGGGAAATGATGACTGTTCGAGGAATAGCTACCATGAAAAAGGACCTCGACATAGAGGTCCAAGACATAATGAAAGTATGGGATTATTGATGCGTTACTGCAAAGAAATTCTTAAAACCGATTGCCAGCATACGGTGCCATACACGTTATAATTCCGAGGATCGATTCCAGTAACAAACCGAAATACATGAAGATTTATCGGTTGTTGACGCCGGATAAACCCGATATGCCTTATTCGAAAATGATAAAATCTGACATATACCTCAGTCTCCGCCGACAGATTTATTCACATTTACGATCTTTGCTTTTATCCGGTGATGTTTCACGTAGATCGACCCGACCTTTCCGACCCGGAAAATAACACATAATGCCCGATTCGAGAATCCCGCTTCCATCAGACATAGAAATTCCTTTTCTGCCGGTGTCAAGTTGCTCCGGCGATGTCTTCGACAGTCGGACAAACGTAACGAATCATTTACGATATGATAATTCGAAAGCCGCTTAACAGATGCAAGCTCCTTGCAACGTGTATGAAATGAAACAGGATCATTGTTATATAAGTACAACAAATCCAGCCACTCCTCGATATAACGCAATCTGTTTCGTGCCAAGAGTTCGGCTTGCCGTCGTTGCTGCCATAAACGGTAAAGAATACCTGCCTGCAACATAATTATGGCACACAATATGAAAATCATAGTGCATACAATTTGTCGTCTCGAAAAAGTATGCACGGACTCTTTGTTTGCCCCAACTCCGGAGACCAAACCATATAGCAGCAAGCGAAGAGCCGTGCATAACACGATTCTCTCGCTGTCTACCGCTATTAATGAAATTGGTCTTTGAGTTGTGAGCAGACAGAGAAAACCCGATAATAATTATCGTCTATTTCAAAGATAGAAATTATTATACAATCCGGCAAATTATTATCTGAAATTTTTATTTTTTCCTGCCTTATACAATCACTTGCATAAGTCGCTATTGCGACATTTCATTGTCCTTATGAAAATCGATCGAAGAGCTATTTCGATCGATTTTTATTTATTGTATTATACATTAAGCACTTATACGCTTTACTTATTATTTAACCCCTATTGCGCTTATTATCAATAGATTGCGATTTTGTTTCCGAAATGAAATGCCGTTGATAAGATTATATTTTTGATTTCTATTGATAATCAGAAATTTAACAAGTAACGTGTAATATATACATTATGCCGTTTGGACAAACGGAGTCGAAATACGTGCTTTAACTTTGTTTCATCGGCATATGCTCGGCATTCCGAGCGGTTCAGACCGCCACGATCATATTTTCATAAACTATCAAACACTAACCTTATTATGAAAAGATCTTCTCTTTTATTTCGAACTTGTATTGGGTGGCTTTTGTTCGGAGTTTTATTTTTACAATCCAGCTATGCACAAGATTCTAACAGTACAAACTCGATTGCCATGCATGCCGTACTCAGTGACGGTTATTTCAAGCCGCAATCTCCTGATGTATGGAGTATGATTAAATACGGTGATGCTAATATTGATTATTATAGTGGTAGACTGGGGTTAAATATTCCTATTTATACTTATGATGATCCGGCTTTTAAAATTCCTATTTCCATTGATTACGCTTCGAATGGATTTCAACCAGGAGCAAGTATAGGAGTGGTCGGTATGGGTTGGTATCTCAATGTAGGAGGTGCAATTACACGTGAAGTGCGTGGTATTCGAGATGATGCGATAAAAGAAACATTCGATTGGCGTTGGGGAGCAAACGAAAATGAAACTCTCAAATGGGATCAAATAGTATATCCGGATGGAGTTCTCGGCTCTTGGGTTTATGCCAGATCTGTTCGTATCGATGGATATGCTCAGAACTATTTTAATTCGGTTCCCCAAGACTCTTTAAATTTTGTCTATACAGGTGCCGCAGGACAAGAGTATATGCCTTATTGGGTAAACTATAATAACGATCGTCAAGGCATTGAAACAGAGCCTGATATATTCCATTTTAAATTCATGGATTATTCTGGATCGTTTATTCTTCAACCTAATAGACAAATAAAAGTTTTCAATACGAACACACCAGCTGGAGAATTCGAAATAAAATTTGATATGGATAATTCACAGCCTTCTTTAAGTAAGTTTGTTATTATTACAGGAAATAAAACCAAATATTACTTCGAATACCCGATTACCTGTCAGACTCAAAGTGACATTTCCAGTTCTCTCGATACCGGATTCAATTTTACCTGGAAACTAACTCGCATCGAAGCTCCCAATGGAGAAACAGTACGCTTTGTATATAATAAACAACAAGCTGATTATACAACTATAACACCGGTAATAAATATAGACAAAATCGTATTATCCAATATTTCGGGAAACGAGTTGCCTCCCGAACATCAAATTCAGGATCCCCAAAATATGCCTTCTTCCAAATTTACGGTTTCCAATTCTGTTCATGAACATCTGTTGGATAGTATCATCATAGAG
>OLSF01002829.1_pt1 | contig 12710 bp, 10 predicted proteins | sample 1672301 | NCBI WGS metagenome assembly OLSF01 (sample SAMEA3136669, study PRJEB25190) | human gut metagenome | biome: human gut; feature: human-associated habitat; material: faeces | place: Austria | collected 2013
TGAATCCCGACAAGGCGGCCTACCTGCGTTCGGTGGCCGAGCAGATCGTGCTGGGTAACGAGGGCGACTATTTTATCGAACGATAAACCAAATTGCATAAATTTTTATGAAGAGACTTGTCAGCTGTATTCTGGCCATCCCCGCATTGTTGTGGGGATGCGCCGGACCTAAAACCGCCGCTCCGGAATACCCGACGCATGCGGCGAAAATCGTGGCCGAGATTCACGATCCCGCGTCGGAATACGTCGTGGTGGCTTCGCACCGCGGAGACTGGCGCAACTATCCGGAGAATTCGATTCCCGCCATCGAGTCGGTGATCCGCATGGGCGTCGATATCATGGAGCTGGACCTCAAACTGACGAAGGACAGCGTGCTGGTGCTCTGCCACGACCATACCATCGACCGGACCACTACCGGGCGGGGACGTGTGTGCGACATCACCTATGATTCGATTCAGCGCTGCTTCCTGCGTACGGCGCACGGCGTGCGTACGCCCCGGAAGATGCCGACCCTGCGCGAAGCGCTGGAGGTCTGCAAGGACCGTATCGTGGTGAATATCGACCAAGGATATGAGTTTTACGACATGGCGCTGAAGATCAGCGAGGAGCTTGGCGTGACGGAGCAGATGCTCATCAAGGGCAAGCGTCCGGCGGAGGCCGTCGCCGCCAAATTCGGCGAATACGAGCACAACATGATGTATATGCCGATCATCGACATCCTCAAACCGCAGGGACAGAAGCTTTTCGGTGAATACATGTCGAAGGGTATCGTGCCGCTGGCCTACGAGGTGTGCTGGGACGAGTATACGCCCGAAGTGAAGGATTGCATGGAAAAGGTGGTGGAGAGCGGCTCGAAACTCTGGGTCAATTCGTTGTGGGAGTCGCTCTGCGGCGGCTTGTGCGACGATGCGGCGTGGGAGAGCGGCGATCCCGGCTCGGTTTACGGCAAGCTGCTCGACATGGGCGCGACGATGATTCAGACCGACCGTCCGGAGCTGCTGATCTCCTACCTGCGTTCGCAGGGGCGGCACGACTGACGCCGCACCGGCGAGGGGTCTCGGAAGAGGGATCGCCCTGTTATGAAAAGAGCCGTCACTCGCTGCGAGTGACGGCTCTTTTATTCGCTGCTCCGGCCGCGTCAGTCGAAAAGCTCGTTCAGGACGGCCGCCAGCCGGTAACCGGCGTTGCGGATCTGGTGTTCGACCAGCGGCAGGGCCTTGTTCAGGAAGTCCTGTCCCAGCCGCTCGTCGGGCTTGGCCCACTCGAACTGCACTTCGCAGGTCACGGCGCTGTCGTGCAGCCAGTCGCGCGGCGTGCCGGCCTGCACGGCGGCCTTCTCCCGCTTCGATGCGCGGTCCAGCTCGCCGGCCCACTCGGTGACGGACCAGATACGGGTCGTGGTGATGATCTCGTTGTCCCAGACATGGTGGACGTAATACTTGTGCGGCTTGTGGTACTTGTCTTCGAACAGCACGTCGTACTTGGTGTTGTGAGTCGTGTATTTGATATGCGCAGGGCAGTGCATGTCGCCGACCAGATGGATGACGTATTTCAGATTGACCGCTACGGCCGAGTCGGTCAGGTTGCGGTAATCCCTGAGGTTGCGGATCGCCAGCTCAAGCCCGTAAACGGCGTTGCCCTTTCCCGGCTTGAGCAGTTCGTCGCCGTAGCGCAGGTCCGCGCCCACGGGCGCCGTGTGCCAGTCGTTGGTGAAGGCGTATTCGGGCGTCTGGCGGTATTCGTCCATCCATTTGGCGTAGTAGACGACGGAGTGCCCGCCGAGATACTTCTCGATCCGTTTCTTGGCCCGTTTGGTGAGGTTGCGTTCGGCGATCTTGGCGATCGTTTCGTGGCCTTCGCGGCCCCACGCCCGCGCAGGTTCGGAAGCGGAGAGGGAGAGAGCTGCCGCAAAGAGCAGCAAAAGCAGTTTTTTCATGGTCTTGATGGTTTTGGTGAGTCTGTTTTTTCGAAGAAGAGGTATCCCGGTTACCGGAATACCTCTTCTTTGTGTCGCGGAGTAAAGGGGCGTCAGAAGCTCAGCCCGTCTTCGTAGCCCGGATTCTGGCTCAGTGCGCCGCCCGTGGCCACGCGCTGGTCGGTCGGGATCGGCCACAGATAGTCGCGGCCCTCCTCCCATTTGTAGGTGCGGCCCCGGAAGCAGACGATATAGCCGCTCGTGCCTTCGGTCAGCTGGGCGTCCTTGCCTTCGCCGATTTCGAGCATCGCGTCGCAGGTCGTGGCGGGCTTGGTGCCGCTCCAGAGGCAGAGGTCCATTTTGCCGTCGCCGTTCATGTCGTATTCGCCCAGCGAGGGGAAGTAGCAGCCGAGGAAGCCGTCGAGTCCGTTCGACGAGGGAACCAGCTGGGCGCCCTCCTTCCAGCGGAGCATATCCCACTGGCGCAGGCCTTCGCAGGGAAGTTCGACGGTGCGTTCGCGGCGTATTTCGAGGATCACGCCTTTGTTCGCTCCGGAATTGACGTTGGGGTAGTAGCTGGCCATCAGGGGATCGGGATTGTTGTTGGCGGCCGTCATGTCGAGGGCCGGCATGCCCACGCGGTCGCGGACGACGTCCACGGTCAGGGCGATGTCTTCCGGGGTCAGCGTACCCAGCTCGGCCTTGGTGAGCAGGATTTCCGGATAACGGAATACCGGCCAGTCGGTAGTCGAGGTGGTGGCGCCGTTATGCGTGTCGTCGCTCACGAACTTGATGAAGCGGTAACCCGTCATGTCGTAGCTCTTGCAGTCCTCGATCACCTCGTCGATGCCGTTCAGGTCCACGTATCCCGGAGCCATGAGCGTCTGCGCCATGCGCGGGTCGCGGTTCTGGAACTGCTGGTTGTAGGTCATGGTCTCGTATCCGGGCTGGTCCTGAATCTTCGAGCCGTCGGCCATCAGGTAGTGGTTCACCAGCCGCTGCGTGGCGCTGTGGCGCATGTTGCGGAACGTGAACTGGATGCCGTGGCGTACGAGGATGTCGGCGTTGAAGCGCATCGAGAGGATCGTCTCCTTGGCGTCGCCGTCTTCGAGGATGAAATATTCGCGGTAGGGGGCGTCGAGTTTGAGCGTATTGCCTTTGTAGAGCGAATATTTGTTCTGCTCCATGACGGCCCATGCGGCGTCGGCGGCCAGTTGAAGGAAATAGTCGGCCGAGATCGTCACACCGTCGATCGTCTCGTCGGCGATGCCGTGGTATTTGCGGAAGGTGCCTTCGTAGAGCGCGGCGCGGGCCTTCATGGCGCGGGCGGCGTTTTTGCTCAGGCGGTAGAGCGCGTCGCTCGGCCAGTTGTCGGGCAGGTCCGTGATGGCGCGGTCGAGGTCCTCCATGACCTTCTTCATCACGAATCCGCGGCTGTCGCGCGGCCGTTTGAGCGAAGCCCAGTCGTTCGACGGAATCACGAAGTCGTAATAGGGGATGTCGCCGTATTTGCGCACCTTTTCGAAGTAGAACAGCGCGCGGAAGAAATAGGCCACGCCGTCGTAGCGCTGGCGGATCGTCTCGTCGGGGCAGTTGCCCGAACGTTCGAGGTAGTAGTTGATGTAACGCAGGTAGGCCCATGCGCTTGTGCCCCAGTTTTCGGTGGCCGGGGAGCGTGTGCCCTGCTGTACGGAGCTGAGGTTCTTGGCGATCTGGATGTCGGAGACCTGAATGGCATCGGTGTCGGGACCTGCGAAGAGACTGTAGAAGCGGTTGGTCCAAAGCTCCAGCTCCGCTTCGCTCGAAAAGAACGTATTGGGCGAAAGGTTCGTTTCCGGCTCCTTGGTCAGGAAGTCGTCGCAGCCTGACAGCGCCAGACTCATCGAAACGAATATCAATATTTTGCTGATAGTTTTCATGGTTGATCGAAATAATGCTTTCCGGTTAGTTTAGAAGGTGATGTCCACGCCTACGGAGAAGGTCCGCGAGTAGGGATACAGACAGTCGTTGGTGGCGCTGGTCGTGGCTACTTCGGGATCGACCGTCTTGCTGTAGCGCTTCAGGGGCGACCAGTAGGCGAGGTTCTCGCCCGATACGTATACACGGACCTTTTCGAGGATGCGCTTGTTGATCGGGATGGTGTAACCCAGCGTGATGTTCTTCAGGCGGATGTACGAGGCGTCCTGCAGGTAGCGGTCGGTTTTGACGTTCATCGAACCTGCGCTCGAAGTCTGGTAGCTGCGCCGGCGGGGGAAGTAGGTGTTGCGGTTGTCCTCGCTCCACGCCAGCCGCTCGAAGTCCTTGGCGATGAACGTGGTGGTCGGGAAGCTGTAGGGTCCCCAGAAGTAGTAGCAGTTGGCGCTGGGCATCCAGTCGATCTTGCCGACGCCTTGGAAGAAGACCGCGAAGTCGAAGCCGTTCCAGTTCAGGTCGCCGCGGATCGAGTAGGTGTAACGCGGCAGGCTGTTGCCGATGACGCGCATGTCGCCCGGATTCTTGACCGTACCGTCGCCGTTGTTGATGATGTTGTTGCCGTCGAGGTCGCGGAAACGGACGTCGCCCGCCATGAGGTGCGCCGCCGAAGCGTCGGAGCTGGTGTAGACGCGGTTGTTGACCGCCTTGTCGTTGATCTGCGCCTGATAGCGTGCCGCCTCCTCGTCGGTCTTGAACAGGCCGTCGGTGCGGTAGCCCCAGAGTTCGCCGAGCGTCTCGCCCACGTAATGGTCGGTGAGCAGCATGTCGTCGTTCTTATACTTGGTGATCTTGGACTTGTAGTCGCCCAGCGATGCCGAAATGCCGTAGGAGAAGGGTTTGCCGGCCACCATGTGGCGGTCGCGCCAGCTGACGGTGATTTCGTAACCCTTGGTGCGCAGGTCGGCGCAGTTCTCCTTGGGCGAGGGCGCTCCGAAGACGTCGGGCAGCGTGAGCGATGTGGTGAGCATGTCCTTCGTGTCGCGGATGTAGAGGTCGGCCGTGACATTGAGGCGGTTTTTGAGGAAGCCCAGATCGAAACCGAGGTTGTAGGTTACGACCGTCTCCCACGTGAGGCCGTCGCTGATGGGGTTCGACGCCGAGGCGTAATTGGCCTTATCCGTGCCGTTGAAGGTGTAGCCCAGCTGGCCGGTCGAGATCGTTTCGATGTAGTAGTAGTTCGACACCTGCTGGTTGCCGAGCGAGCCGTACGAGAAGCGCACCTTGGCGTTGTCCCACCAGTTGCGCATCGGTTCCCAGAATTTCTCCTCCGAGATGCGCCATCCGGCCGATGCCGAGGGGAAGAAGCCCCAGCGGTCGTTGGCGGCGAAGCGCGACGAACCGTCGTAGCGTGCCGACACTTCGAAAAGGTACTTGCCGGCGTAGTCGTAGTTCGCACGGGCGAAATAACCCAGCGTCCGGTAGGCCGTATTCGACTCGACGCAGCGTTCGATCTCGCCCTGCGCCATGTTGATGAAGCTCAGCTTCTCGCTCAGCGACCCTTTCTGGCGGACGCTCAGTTTCGACGAGCGGAAGTCCTCGAAGTTGCCGCCGGCTACGGCCGAGAAGTTGTGTTTGCCCCACGAGTGGCCGTAATCGAGGTAGGCGTTGACCACATGGCCGTTATAGTAGTAGCGGTCCTCCTGATAGAAGTCGTAGATCGAACCGTTGGTGAAATCGACCACGGCGGTCTGCGTCGCGTTCCATGTGTTGGCCGTCGGATAGGAGCGGTAGGCTCCGAGGTTGTCGCGGCGGCGGTAGGTGTAGTCGGCGTTGAGTTTCAGATCCTTGTTGCGCGTGAGGTCGAACGTCACCCGGTTGGTGATGATGTAGTAGTTGTTCTTGCGCGAGTTCTTGTTGCGTCCGTCGGCGAATACGCCGCCGCGTCCGCTGGCGATCGGCGAGTTGGCGAACTGGATGCCGTTGGAATAAACGAACGTGGTGCCGTCGGGGTTGACCGGAACGAACGTTGGGCTGATGTTGTTGGCCACGTTGAAGAGGATGCCGTTGGAGTTGAGCTCTTCGGAACCGTCCTGCTCCCAGTAACCGCCGTATTTGTAGTCGGTCACCTCCATGCTGATGTTGTTCGAGTAGTGCATCCACGGCGTTACTTCGGCGGCGATCTTCGTACGGAACGAGTAGCCGTTGTAGATATCCTCGGCGCCATGGTTGAACAGGCCTTCGCGGTAGAGGTAGCGGCCGCTGACGTAGTAGTTGATCTTGTCGTTGCCGCCCGTGAGCGAAATGTTGTGCTCGGTTTCGGGACGGCTGCGCTTGAACATGTAGTCGTACCAGTCGAAGTTGCCCAGATAGCGGTATTTGCCGTTGCTGTCGGTGATGACCCACGGGCGGTCGGGATGCTCGGTCTTGTCGTTGCGGCGGTCGTAGAGCATCTGCATCTCCTCGTCCGTGTAGTTCCAGCCTACATAGCCTTTCGACGGGTAGCAGAATTCGTTGGTGAGTTTCACGTAGTCGTATCCCGACGTGATGAAGTCGGTCGAGGTGGTGTTCCACGATACGCCGTAGCGGCCGTTGTAATTGACTTTCAGCGTGCCGGCCTTACCGCTCTTGGTGGTGATGAGCACCACGCCGGCCGAAGCCTTGGCGCCGTAGATCGAGCAGGCCGAAGCGTCCTTGAGCACCGATACCGATTCGATGTCGTTGGGGTTGACCTGCGCCAGCGACGCTTCGATGCCGTCGACGAGCACCAGCGGGCTGCCGCTGTTGAGCGATACTACGCCGCGGATCTTGACGTCGTAGTTCTTGCCTTCGATCGAGCCGCTGCCGAGCGTCAGCAGTAGCGACGGATCGGCGCCCTGCAGGGCGGCGGCCGTATTGGTCACAGGACGGTTGTTGAGGTCCTTGCCGCTGATGGTGCCCACGGCGCCCGTGACGTTCACGCGCTTCTGCTGGCCGTAGCCGACCACGACCACCTCGTCGATGGCCGCCGAGCTTTCCACGAGGGTAATGTCGATGGCGGCGTAGGAGTTGACTTCGACCGTCCGGGGCTGGTAGCCGATGAACGAGATGACGAGCTTCGCCGGAAGCTTGACGTTCTCCAGCGAGAAGTCGCCGTTGCTCATCGTGGTGGTGCCGTTGTTGGTGCCGTCCACGATGATCGTGGCACCCGGAACGGGCAGCCCCAGATTGTCTTTCACCACGCCTTTGAGCTGGTTCTTATCCGCGGCGAGGCTCTTCGGAGCGGCCTTGGTTACGGAGATGCTTTTGCCCGTAATCGTGTAGGTGATGTCCTGATCGGCGAAGATCTGGGCCAGAACCTCGTCGATCGACGCGTTCTGCGCCGAGATGCTGACGCGGCGCTGCATGTCGACGCCGGCCGATTTGATGGCCACGGAGTAGTTCTCCCGCTGATTGAGGGCTTCGATGGCCTCCTTGACCGTTACATTCGTGAGTTTGAGGTCGATCGCCTGCGCCAGAGCCGGGCTGGGAAGCGCCAGCAGGCAGAGTGCGAACAAACCCACGATCGCACGCGCATGGAAAAGTGCGGTTCGATTGTAAAGTTTTTTCATAGGTTGAAGTTTTAATGTTGTAGTTTTTTGTTGCTGTTTCGCGGTTATTTCTTTCGGGATATGTAGATCACGTCGTTGCGTTCGCGGATGGACATCGATTTATCGGTGTTGAGCGTGCCGAGGATCTTGAGCAGCGACTCGTTGTTGGTGAAGAAGGCGTAGAAGCGCACGCCGGCCAGTTCGGGATCGGTGATGATGATTTTCTGGTCGAAGCAGCGGGCCAGCTGTGCGGTGATGCCGTCGAGCGACTCGTTGAAGAAGTAGAAGCCGCCGCCCGTGGCGCGCGATTTATAGTTTTCGCTCTGGAAAGAGGTCATTTCCAGCGCTCCCGTCAGGCGGTCGTACTGCGCGACGTCGTTGCGGACCATGACGACCTCGTCGTTGCATTTGTCGCTGTTCACGTCGAAACGCACGCTGCCCTCGACCAGCGCCACTTCGACCAGCTGGTCGCTGTTGTAGGCCCGCATGTTGAATTTGGTGCCGAGGACTTCGACCTCGACGTCGCCGGCCGAAATGACGAAGGGATGCCGCTTGTCGTGCATGACTTCGGCGTAGACCTCGCCGTCCACGAAGATTTTGCGCTGGCGGCCGTTGAAGTGGGTCGGATAGGTTACGCGGGTGCCGGAGTTGAGCCACAGGAGCGTTCCGTCGGCAAGGCGCAGTTCGCTGCGCTGGCCCGCCGGCACGAGCACCTCCTCCCATTCGGGAGTGTGTGCGGTCTTGGTGTAGAGGAGCGAGACGGCGATCAGCAGCGGGACGATCAGCACGGCGGCGATCCGCTGCGTCCACCGGACGACGGTCGTCAGACGGCGCGGTGCGGTGCGCGCCGGAACGGAATGGCCGATGCGGCGGCAGAACTCTTCGAACGCCGCCTGCGCCAGCGCGGGGTTTTCGCTCCGCACCTCGTCGAGCAGGGTGCCGAGCAGCCGGTCGGCTTCGGACGAATTGCCGTTGTCGGCGAACCATTGCTGGAGACGGACCTCCTCGCCGTCGTTGCAGCGGCCGTAGAAGTAGTCCCGGACTTTATCTAATGTCGGTTTGTTCATCTCTTCATGCGTTTTATCGGCAGCCCGATGCTGCCGGTTACTACATAAAGAACAAACGAAAGCCCCGCACTACGTAACGGGGCCGGAAGATTTATCGGGGAAATTTCAGGGCAGGATGTCCAGAAAGACGATGATGGCCGGAATGATGTTGAGGTATTTGCGCAGCTCCTTCAGCGCCAGCTCAAGATGCTTGTCCACGGTGCGTACCGACAGATTCAGCTGTTCGGCGATCTCCCGGCTCGGCATGTGCTCGAAACGCGACATGCGGAAAATCTGCTGCCGCTGCGGGGGCATCTTTCCGACGATGGTCTCGACCTGCTCGGCGGTCTCCGCCAGATCGAGCTTCTCCTCGATTTCGTTTCTCGGAGGCTGAATTCCCCCCCCCTTGCTTTCGGCCTGCGCGATAGCCTCCTTAAGTGTGGTGAACGTGCGGCTCTTGGTGCGGAAGTAGTTGTATATCTCGTGTTTGGCCAGTACGAAAAGGTAGTTGCGGATGGATTTGGCCGCATCCAGCCTTTCGCGGTTCAGCCATACCTTCATGAAGATATTCTGCGTGATGTCCTCCGCCACGACGGTCTCCTTGGTCATGCCCTTGATGAAGGCGAAGAACGTCGGGTAGTATTTGTGGAACAGCACCTCGTAACCCGCGATGTCGCCGCGGATGAGCTGCCTGAGCAGCTCCTCTTCATGCGGATCACCACTGACGAAGGATTTATAGACGGATTCTTTCATTGTCGGGACTACGTTCCGGAAACAGCATGTCTTTTCCTGCAACACTCGGATCTGCTCTGAAGAAAGAGGGTGGGTGCGGAAGATGCTATGACGAAGATAAGCATAATCTTTCGAAAAACAAGCGGCAATCCGGGGAATTAACACCCCGGTCGCCGAATTTTAACGGCGCTGCAACAATTCCCCGAAGATACCTATTTTTATATATAAAAGGGCCGCGGGAGCGCGCAGTGCGGGGCGGTTTATCGGGCGGTCTCTTGGTCGAAGACCGCATCGAAGGCTGCGCGCAGGCGGGCTTCGTCGCGGATCAGCACCCGCAGCTCCTCCTGTTTGCGGGCGTTGTCCGATTCGGGAATCCAGAGCCGGAGGTAACCGCCTTCGGCGTACTTTTTCCGCAGGTGCGCAAGACAGCGTTCGAAGTGTCCCTCGCGGTCGAGTGCGGGGCAGTGGGACAGACCGTACTGCACCGTACGGCGGAGCACGGTCGCGGGGTCGATGCAGCGGTCGGCCTCGGCGACGATGCGTCCGTAGATCGTGCGGGGAGCATGGTCGGACGAGGCCCGGTGGTCCTCGACGGCGTCGCGCATGACGGCCAGCTGCTCTGCGGTGAACCAGCGCCGCAGCTCCGTGTCGGCGAGCAGGATTTCGCCCGAATGGATGTGGTGCAGCTCCCGGCCGCGGGCCAGCCCCGTGTCGTGATAGGCGGCGACGGCGTAGATCATGTCCGCATCGACGTCGTAATGCCGCGCCAGATCGAGACTCTGGGCGATGACCGTGCGGACGTGGTCCGTGCCGTGCGCCGCGTCGAAGGATTCGTAACGGGGGATGATCTTCGTTTCGATATGGTTTTTCAGCTCTTCGGATGGTTGCATGGTGCAAAAATAAGCATTTGGCGGGAAGTGCGGCATTGGAAAGATATTAAAAATTTTTAGTTTTGTTCGGGCTTTTCATTATCTTTGCAACGGTAAAGTTAGGGAAAATGAAGTCGGAAGCGGAATTGAAGGCTGTCACGCAGTTCGTTGCGGAGTATGCCACCCGGCTGATGGGGTCCGGAGTGCATACCTCGCGTGTGGTGCGCAATACGAAACGTCTGGGCGAGGCGCTCGGCGTGCGCGTCATGGTGTCGGCCTTTCAGAAGGTGGTGACCTTCTCGGTTTACGACGACGAGAGCGGACGGGTTTACAGCGAGGTGGCGGACATTCCGCCGCTGCCGATCAGCTTCGAGCTGAACTCGGAGCTAAGCGCCCTGAGCTGGGACGCCTGCGACCTTCGCCTGCCCCTTGCCGAGATTCGGCGCCGCTATGACGAGATCGTCGCCCGGCCGCGTCTGGACCCGATTTTCACACTGATTCTCGTCGGACTGGCCAACGCATCCTTCTGCCGGCTTTTCGGCGGGGAGTGGTGTGCGGTAGGCATCGTCTTTACCGCCACGCTGCTCGGATTCTACCTCAAGCAGCGGATGCAGGCCAAGGGATTCAATCACTATGTCATCTTCATCGCGTCGGCCTTCGCGGCTTCGATGTACGCTTCGGTGGCGATGATTTTCGATACGACTTCGGAGGTCGCCATTGCCACGAGCGTGCTTTACCTGATTCCGGGGGTGCCGCTTATCAACGGCGTGATCGACATCGTCGAGGGGCATGTGTTGAACGGTATCGCCCGCCTGACGTCGGCGCTGATGCTGATCGTCTGCATCGCCGTCGGATTGTCATGTACCCTGATGATCGTTAAAAACGGATTGCTATGACGCTGCTCGCCATTCTTTCGGACGGATTTTTCGCCGCGGTGGCGGCCGTCGGATTCGGAGCCGTGTCCGATCCTCCGATGCGGGCCTTTCCGGCGATCGCCCTGCTGGCCGCCGTGGGGCATGCCCTGCGTTTCTGCCTGATGGACACAGGCGTGGATATCGCTTCGGCGTCGCTGTGCGCTTCGGTGGCGATCGGTATCGGAAGCCTGCTGCTGGGAGGCCGCATCCACTGCCCGATGACGGTGCTGTTCATCCCCGCGCTGCTGCCGATGATCCCCGGCATGTATGCCTACAAGACGGTCTTTTCGATGATTATGTTCATGCAGAATCTCGACGATCCCTCCGCAGCGGGGTATCTGGCGGCCATTGTCCGCAACGGATTCGTTACCTTCAGCGTGATTTTCATGCTGGCCGCGGGAGCCGCCGCGCCGATTTTCCTCTTCAACAAACGCGCACATTCGCTGACACGCAATAAAAAACAGATTCGCAGCTGATTATGGAACTCTTCTGGCAAACTATCGCAGACTACAATACGATGACTTGGCCCGTGCAGGCGCTCATCGTGCTGGCGGCCGTCGTCCTGACGGCGCGTCTCTATCTGCGCCCGACGCACCGGGTGAAAACCGCAATGAAATGTTTTCTGGCGTTTCTCAATGCGTGGATCGCCGTCGCCTATTACCTCGTGTCGTGCGATGCGCGGGCTTACAGCGGAGTCATGGCGTTTTTCTGGGGCGTCATGGCCGCCGTGTGGATTTATGACGCGGTCGTCGGTTACACGACGTTCGAACGGACGTACAGACACGATAAATTCGCTTTTGCGCTCTACCTGATGCCGTTCCTCTATCCGCTGATATCCCATCTGCGGGGACTGGATTTCCCGATGACCACTTCGCCCGTCATGCCCTGCACGGCGGCGATCTTCACCATCGGACTGATGCTCTCGTTCTCGAAGCGGATCAATCTGTTCGTCGTGCTGTTTCTGTGTCATTGGTCGCTGATCGGCTTTTCGAAGGTTTACTTTTTCGGCATTCCCGAAGACCTGCTTTTGGCGAGCGCGCTGGTGCCGGCGCTTTATCTCTTTTTCAAGGAGTATATCGATGTCAATTTCCGCCGCAACGCCAAACCCGATCTGCGGGTGATGAATATGCTGCTTCTGGCGATGTGTTCGGGACTCGGCGTCTTTTTCGCCGCGACCATCTGGCAGCAGCTCGCCGGAATGGCCGGATAATGCCGGCCGCCCGGACGTCTTCACCGGACCGGGGATAAAAAAATCCCTCCTTTGGTAAGGAGGGATTTGGGGAGGAGTGTCGGAATGGCCGGTAGGAGCTGTCCCGCCGACATCCGGTTATTTCGCGTACGAAACGGCGCGGGTTTCGCGGATGACGGTGATCTTCACCTGACCGGGATAGGTCATTTCGTCCTGAATCTTCTTGGCTATATCGTGCGAGAGTCCTTCCGATTCCTGATCCGAAAGTTTGTCGGCGCCGACGATCACGCGCAGTTCGCGGCCGGCCTGAATGGCATAGGTCTTGACGACGCCGGGGTATGACAAGGCGATGTCCTCCATCTCTTTCAGACGCTTGATGTAGCTCTCGACCACCTCGCGGCGTGCGCCGGGGCGTGCGCCCGAAATGGCGTCGCAGACCTGAATGATCGGTGCGATCAGCGAGGTCATCTCCACCTCGTCGTGGTGGGCGCCGATGGCGTTGCAGACTTCGGGTTTCTCCTTGTATTTCTCGGCTAGTTTCATGCCGATGATTGCGTGCGGCAGTT
>OLSF01002834.1_pt1 | contig 12685 bp, 10 predicted proteins | sample 1672301 | NCBI WGS metagenome assembly OLSF01 (sample SAMEA3136669, study PRJEB25190) | human gut metagenome | biome: human gut; feature: human-associated habitat; material: faeces | place: Austria | collected 2013
CATCAGCAGGATGTGGTCATTCTTAAAGCCAACCACCTCGGCCATTACCTGGCCGCCCGCGTCCCCGTTGTAGATCTGACAGATATCACCCACAGCGGCCCGTCCGCCGGATGCCTCGATGGACATGCCGACGATATTTTCAATTTTCCCCGTATAACTGATCGTCTCGGCCCGCTGAATCTGCCGGATCATCTCCTGGAACATGGCTTTGGGTCCCTTCCTTGCGCTGCCTCCGCCCTATATCTCGTGTATCAGGTCGCGGATATTCTTGAGCTGTGTGGAGGCGCTGGCATCAATGATCTCATCGGGCATCTCAATGATGCAGGTGCCCGCCTCATCGTCGGACAGCAGCATTCCGCCGCCGGAGGTCGTGATGATCTTGTTGCCGTTGAAGCTGTAGCAGCCGATATCTCCGATGGTACCGGCAAACTTGCCCTTGAAGGGGCCGTCGATGCACTGGGTACCCAAGGCCTCGGTAGCGTCCTCGATCAAAATCAGGCCGTAGCGGCGGGCGATGGCCATCAGGCGGGGCATATCGGCCATGTTGCCGAAGACATGTACAGCTTCCAGCGCCTTGACATGGGCACCGGTGGTCTTGTTGTACAGTTTGCCGTCGCGCAGTTCGCAGTGGTTGGCGCAGAAGTCCTCAACAGCGTCGGGGTCGATGCAAAGGCTGTTGTCGCAGCCGATGAAGATGGGTTCTGCGCCGACGTAGCGGGTCAGCGGGTTGACAGCGGCGATGAAGGTCAGGGTCGGGACGATGACTTCATCCCCGCGGGTAATGCCGGCAGCCATAGCGGCCAGGTGCAGGGCGCTGGAACCGGCGTTGCAGGCCACGGCGCGGGGCATGCCCACGTAGTTGGCCAGCGCTTCCTCAAACTCGGTGACTTTGCCGCCGCTGGTGGAGACCCAGCCGGAGGTGATAGCCTCGCTGGCAAGCTCTGCTTCGCGGGGGCCGAAATTCGGGACAGAAAGCGGAATAAATTCAGACATGATACTGCCTCCCAAACACGCGGGGCGGTGGAGCCTGCCGCGTGGCATAGTTACAAAAACATTCTATTTTATTATACCGCATTTGGCTGTGTACGACAAGTAGCAAACGAAAAACAGGCGGCTTGCCTCGCACAAACCGCCTGTAAAATGTTTGATTTTAAAAGCCGATATGGTAAGTCATAATCGGCACGTTGTAAGAGACTCCCTGCATCAGCCGCACCAGATAGCACACGCCGCTGATGATGTGCCAGCCCAGCGCCACGCCGCACAGGACGGTGCTGGCGCTTTTGGGCTTGGCGAGTGCCTGCTTGAGGAAGATGCCCACCGATTCCAGCCAGAGCACCCAGAAGCAGATGAACGGCCCCCACCAGAGGTTGGCATGGTACAGCCGGTCGCCGCCCTCCACCAGCAGCAGGGCTTCGGCCATGGCGACAGCAAACAGAAACAGGCTGAATTTATAACGAAAGCTGCCAAAAGCTGGCCAGCGCAGCAGCAGCGCCACCGCCGCCACAAAGGGCAGGGAGCGGAGCAGGCCCAGCAGCGCGGCCTCGTTAAAGACACCCCACAGCAAAGCGTGGCGGTCGAACTCGGTGGTGAAGATCAGCCGCAGACCGCTGCCTTCCTCGGTAAACAGGACGTTGGCCTCGAGGATGCAAAGCCCCACACCGGGGAAAACGCTGCAGCCCATCAGCACCTCATTGCCAATATTTTTTGCACGGGTGCGTATGAAATCAGCAATCAGCAGCACCAGCAGCGCCGGGGCGAAAGCGAAGATCAGGTTTGCCTTAAAGGCGGTGGCTGCCGTTAAAAATGCCGTGTAAATCAGCCAGGTGCGCAGATCGACCCTGCCGTCGATCCCCTGCCAGGCGCGGTAGAACCACAGCACGGCCAGCAGCGCAAAGGGAGCCAGCATAATGTACGTTGTGTTGTGGTAAATTGTGCCGGTGATGGTACCCTGATACCAGTAGCCGCCACGGGGGATGTAGACCGCCTGGGCCAGGTTGACCACAAAGCTGGCCAGCAGCCGGGCGGGCAGGCTCCATTCGGGCAGGGCGGCCTTTAACCCCCAGGCAAACACAACCACAGCGGCCAAATGAAACACGGCCAGCAGCAGCGCAATGCCTAGCTTGCCGCCCGCGGCATAGGCCGGGCCGATAAGCAGCGAGGTGGCCGAGTAGATCAGCCCGCTTTGGGCAAAGTGCAGATGCTGCCCCAGGTCGGAGGTATAGGGGTCCTCGCCCCGGCCGGTGGCACAAAGCTGCTGGTAATGCAGCCACACCATGGCCGCAGCAAACAGGGCCAGCGCCGCAAGGCAAAGGGTCCACAGCAGCCGCTTTTTACGGGTTTGCGTCATGTAAGTTTGTACTCCTTGATTCAGCTTTGCAGCCGCAGCGTATCGCCCACGATGGGGGCAGTCTCCGGCAGGGTGACCAGCGTGCCGCCGTTTTCGGCCTTGGTTTGCGCCAGTTCTGCCAGGGGCTGGGTGTGCTCAGTCTCGGTACCGTCGGCGGCGCGGGTGATGTAGGCAAGGGTGCCCGCCGGGTCTGCCTGTTTGGGCAGGTAGACGGTCACGTCGGTGACGGTGTCGAGGTTATCATCCTCTGCCGTGCCCAGCCAGGAAATATCGGTGCGCTTATCGCTGCCCAGGGCAAAGCCTAAGCGGCAGACGGTGGCCTCATCATGGCTTTCGGTGCGCCAGACAGCCAGGCTGTGGGCATTGGTGTCGGTATCGGCATAGCGCAGGAAGAAGGCGTTTTCCGCCTCCAGGTCGCCGCCCCAGACGGGGTAATCGGTCACGACAGGCGTTTCGGTGTCGGCAGCATCGGCCAGACCGGCCTCTACGCCCTCGGCAAATACCGTATAAGCGCGGCCGCCTTTCTCATAGGAGCGGGCCGCCGAGCGCTGCCATACCACCGAGAAGGCCATGCCCGCCGCCAGCAGCATACTGCACACGGGGCGCAGCTTCGGCCACCAGTTTTTGCCGCGCGCAAAGCGCAGCAGCACCACGAACACGGCGACAGCCATCAGGCCCACGCCGAAGGACTCGACGGTCTGGGGAATGTAACCGTGGCGCCAATCCACGTTGATGCCGTTCTGGTATTTGGGCGAAATGCCAATGAGCAGCGCCGGGGCCGACAGCAGCGCCAGGCCGGTCAAAAACAGCAGCAGGTTTTCCTTGCGGGTGGGCAGGCGGTCCAGCAGGGCCAGGACAGCCATTACGCAGGCCGCCAGCGCCACGCCGCAGATCACGTCCGAAATCTGCACATTGGCGGGCTTGATCTTGCCAAAGACCATAGCGTTGAGCGGAAAGCCCGCCGACATCTGCATGACCCAGGTGCGCAGCACCGCAGGCAGATCAAAGTTTGGCGATACGCCGCCAATATTAACGCCATTGCCCGGCAGGATGCCGGCACGGCGAAGTTCGTTGACCAGACGGGACCCCATGTTGAAGCCGAAGCTGATGACCTCGCCCGAGAGCGGGGCCACGCATAGGCGCAGCACAGGCAGCACCTTGCCGGAGCCGGTGTACAGCCAGGCCACGCCAAACAGCGCGGCAATATACGTAAAGCCGATTTCAAAGGTGCCGCAGGCCATGAACATGAAGAAAGCCGACAGCACCGCCCACCGCATATGGTGGGTATCCTGCCAGCGCAGCATGCACAGACCCGCCAGCAGTACCGGCAGCAGCGTGCTTTGCGCCAGCGCGCCGTAGGAGTACATGCTGTTGCCCGTGGCGTCCTGCCAGAGGGAGAACATCATGGGCAGCAGGCAGAACGCCAGCGCACCCAGCTTTTTGCTGTGGGTGGCCTTGGCGGTCAGCCAGGCCGTCAGGGCGATGTCCGCATAGGTCCAGGCCAGGATGTACAGCCGGTAGACCACCAGATCGCCCAGGAACCAGCTGTTGAGAGAGCGGACCGGCGGCGAGGAAAACGGCCGGAAGCGGGGGCTTTGCAGGGCCAGCTGGTTCAAAATTTCCTTTGCGTGAGTCAGCACCACCTGCCACCAGGGAGTGTGGGTGATGTAGTAGTAGTTTTGCAGGTTGATGATCTCGTCATCGCCGCCCAAGGGTGCGCAGGTGGTGATGCTGAGATACCACCACCCGAACACGAAGGACACCGCACAGACCACGGGCAAAAACCAGCGGCTCCCGGTAATTTTTTTGAGGTTGTTACGCTCCATCGGTCATCCTTTCCCCAGCGGGATGTAGCACAGGGTGCCGCCCTCGCTGATGATGACATCGCTTTCGTCACAGCCCGTGGCGTCGATCAGCGCCTGCAGGGTGGGCTGCTGTTCTTCCTCGGTGTAGCCGTCCAGGTCCAGGTAGATGCCCGCCATGCCCTGGGCGCGCAGTTCGGCCACCATGGCCTCCGGCTCCAGCTCGCTGGTCGCCTTGTACCAGTTGTCGTTCTCGGTGCCGTAACCTGCGCCGTAGCTGAATTTCAACGTTTTGCTGTGCAGCGGGCCGCGCAGCAGCGTGTAGTCCCACATTTTATACTGGGGACCGTTCTCGAAGTTCTTCATGTAGGGCAGCTGGAAGATCATAGCGCCCTCCCCTGCCGCCGACTCGACCTCGGCCATAAAGTCCTCGTCCTGCTGCCAGGTCTCCTGTACGGATTCGTACTTAGGATTGTAAAGCCCCTGCTGCTCCCAGAAGCCGAAGACCAGCAGCACCGCCAGCACCGCGGCAAAGGCCGCCCTGGATTTTCCGGTGCGCTGGGTCAGCCGCTTTTCTGCTGTAAGGCCCATGGTGAGCAGCGCGAAGAAGATAATGTACGGGCTGATGCGGTTGTACCCGCGGATGAAGCGGATAAAAATGCCGATGATGCTGCCAAAGCCGGCCAGGGTGGTCAGCAGCAGCGCCATAACGTTCAGCCGGCTGAGCAGCCAGACACGGTCGCCCAGTTCTGGGTACTCGGTGCGGCCGGTCTTCCAATCCCAGTTACGCAGCAGCATCAGGATCAGAAACAAAAATCCGATGATGCCCATGATGCCGAGATAGCCGTAGCTGTTCTCGTTGTACATGGGGCCTTCGTCGGTGGAGAGGATCTGGAAGTAGCGCTGGATCCACCGCGCCAGCTTGCCGATGCCAAAGCCGTTGGGCGAAAGCAGCAAACTGCTGATGCGCAGGCTGTAGATGTCCGCACCCACCGGGCTGCGGTAGACGCCGTTGGTGATGGTGCTGCCAACCCCCACCAGCTTGCCCAGCACCATGGGGAAGAAATCCGGCACCATCCAGGCGACGATCTCGCCGATGGTGACCAGGCAGGGCACGGCGGGCTTCCAGGCGTGGTCACGCAGCATCAGGCAGAGGGCCGTAACGCAGAGGAAAAAGCAGGTAAAGTACGGGTAGTAGGCCGCACCGTTGTTGGCGATGCCCCAGGCCATAGCCAGAGCCAGCCAGTTGCGCTTATTTTTGAAGAAGCCTTTGCCGGGCTTGTTAAAATTGGGGTCCTCTGCGCACCAGAGGCAGAGCAGGACCGAGAACGGTACAAACTCCACGGCGGCCAGCATCATGTGGCCGCCCAGGCGCTGCTGCACATAGGCGCACAGGCCGAAGGTCATGCCGAAGCCGTAGGACAGCCACCGGCGCATGCCCACCATGCGGAATACCGTGTACCCGGCCAACGCATTGGCAAAGGGGATAACCAGGATGTACAGGTTGAACACCGTGCCGGTATCCTTGGTAAACAGGCCCACGAAGGCCACAAAAATGTCGTAGACAAGGTCATAATTCGGCTCGTAGGGGCTGGGGGCCTGGTAGAACGGCCATCCCAGGGAGCCGGTCAGCTCGCCAAAGCTGCGCTGGATCTGGCCCACCCAGTAGATGCCGTCGCCGCCGTAGAGCATGGGCACCTTCCAATCCAGCCGCCAGAGCTGGAAAAACCAGTATTCCGCCAGCGCAACGCTTGCCAGCAGCAGCACCACTGTCAAAGCTTCGCGCAGAATATTCTGTTTTTTATTCAGCATAGCGTTCCTTTCATTCCCCGCGCTGCATGGCGGCCACGTAAGCATCGCACACTTCAGCCGAGGGGCCGTCCCCCCGCAGGTGGCCATGGTCGATCCAGATAGCGCGCTTGCAAAGCTGCTTGACCTGGTTGATGTCGTGGCTGACGAAAAGCAGCGTCGTACCGCCGGAAAGCATCTGTTCCATGCGGTCGTGGCATTTCTGCTGGAACATAAAGTCGCCCACCGACAAAATTTCGTCGCAGGCCAGAATGTCGGCCCGCACCTCGGTAGCGATGGAGAAGCCCAAGCGGGCGATCATGCCGGAAGAGTAGTTTTTCACCGGCACATCGACAAAATCCCACAGTTCTGCAAAGTCGATGATGTTCTTGAAGTGCTCGTCCATATAGGCACGGTCGTGCCCAAGGACGGCACCGTTGAGGTAAACGTTCTCGCGGGCGGTCAGCTCCATATCGAAACCAGCGCCCAGCTCGATCAGCGGGGCGATCTCACCATTGACCCGCACCGAACCTTTGGACGGGTACATCACACCGGCAATAAGCTTGAGCATCGTGCTTTTGCCGCTGCCGTTGCGGCCGATGAGCGCGACAGATTCGCCGGGCTCGATGGAGAAGGACACGTCCTGCAAAGCGTAGAACTCGTTAAAGAAAAGCTGATGTTTCAGCAGTTTTACGGTGTATTCTTTCAGCGTCTCGGTCTTTTCCTGTGCCAGGTTGAACCGCATCGAGACGTTATCCACCTGAATGATGGGCATAGGGGGAACTCCTTACAGATACAGAATAAAGTTGCGCTGCAGTTTGCGGAAAGCCGCCAGGCCTACCACCATCACGCCCACAGCACAGACGATGCAGGCAAACCAGGTGTTGGGGCCGGGCACCGTGCCGTACATGACCAGGCACCGCATGCAGTTGATATAGTGGTACAGCGGATTCAGCTTAACGATCGCCACCATAAAAGGCGGCAAAGCCGAGATAGGGTAAAACAACGGCGTGGCGTACATCCAGGCCATGGTAACGATGCCGTACAGGTATTGCAGGTCGCGGAAGTAGACCGCCAGCGCCGACAGCAGCAGCGCTATGCCGCAGGTGAACAGAAACAGCAGCACCAGCGGCGCCCATACCAGCAGAATGGTCAGGTGGAAGGGCGAGCGGGTGATGAGCATGACCAGAATGATAGCCGCCAGGCTGAACAGCAGGTTAACAAAGCTGGACACCACACGGCTGATGGGGAAAATAAACTTGGGCACGTACACCTTCTTGATAAGGGACGAGTTGCCCAGCACGCTGCCCATGCCCATATTGGTGCTCTCGTTAAAGAAGTTGAACAGCGTGTTGCCGCAGATGAGGTAGAGCGGGAAGTTCTCGATTTGGAAGCGGAACATATAGGAAAATACCAGCGTTTGCAGCAGCATCATCAGCAGGGGGTTCAGGATGCTCCACACATAGCCGAGGAAGCTGCGGCGGTATTTTACCTTGAGGTCGCGGGTGACCAGCTCGCGGATCAGCGGCCGGTACTTGGAAAAGTTGTGCCAGCTGCCGCGCAGCTGGGCGGTGGTTTTACCTTGCATTGGAAAATGGCTCCTAGTAAAGTTTTGATTTTTGGGGGCGGGCCGCGCCGCTTTGCGCCCATAGGGCGGCGGGCGCAGGGCTGCCGTTACTGTTTAAAGGGGGTATCCCCGGTCAGGCCGTCTGCGCGCAGCATGTTCTGCATCACGTCGATGTCGGCGCTGATGTCCATGGCATCGGCGGCAAACAGCTGGTCCAGCTGGGTCTCAAAGGCATGCACCAGCGTGTCCATCGTCTGCTCAATGCGGTATTTGGACTCGGTGATGTTCTCGCCCTCGACGCCCTGGGAATCCAGCTCAGCGTAGGTTTGCAGCAGCTTCAGCGAGGTGGGCAGGTAGTAGTCCATGAACTTGCGCATGCGGGGCAGCTTGTCGGGGTCGGTCTTGGCCTGCTCAAAAATTTTGGCCGAGACAGCCTCCAGACGGCTGATCTTATCGCTCATCTCCTCGTCGGGGATGGCATCGTTGACGCGGCGCAGTTCGTCCAGGATCTTCTGGTACCGGTCCTTGGTCTGCGCGGCCTCTTTGGCCGTTTGGGCCTGGGTCTTCTGCGTTTTGGCGGGGGCCTTGGGGGCAGTCGTTTCGGGGGCTTTGCCCTTGACCACCAGGCAGCGGCGCTTCATATCCAGGTAGGCGTCCGGGCCAAAGACACCGGCATCGATGCAGTTTTCCAGGTGCTTGCGGCACTTGTCATAGCCGCAGGGGATGGCAGCGGCAATGTCCTCAATGTACATATACTGCGAATCACCGACGATATTGGCGATCTTTTTGCGCAAGCGGTTGCCGGTGCGCAGCTTGTGGGCGCCGAACAGGCAGCCGATGCCGCCCGCCGCGGCAATCAGCATGGGCATGCTGTCCTCGATGAGCCAGCGCCAGTAGTAGCCGCCCTCGGCCAGCGCATCAGGCAGCCAGAAGATGCCATCCGGCAGGGCGATCAGCGCGCAGATCAGCAGCGCAACGCCCGCCACGGTCAGCGCCGTAGCGGCACCGGTCTTTTTGCCCTGCTTTTCGGCGGCCTCCACAGTCGATTGCGGCGGGACGCTGCGGCCATAAATGGGGGTGTTTGCGTCCGCGTTCCGGCTGGTGGACGTTCCGCTCTCGTCCACGCGGCGGAACTGGGCCTCGTAAACGGTTCGGCCGTCCGATCCGGTCGTGGTGCGGGAGGTATGGGTAAACTGGGATGTCCGCTGTTGGGCACGCTCCTCAAAGTCGGCCATCTTGCCCTCTTTCATCAGCTTATTCATGATGATAAAGGCGATTCCGACAGGCCACATCCCGATGCAAAACGGGATGACGATGGCCCACCAGGGGAACTGGAACGGCTTGTCTGCCGGGCGGGACCGGTTGGAATATTGGTTTTGGTAGCGGCCGTCACTGCCGCTGTAGGGGTGGCCGGGGTCTGTGTAGCGCGGCCCCTCATCCTGATTCTGCATACGATGCTCCTTCTGCAATACTTTCCTTTTAGGCAATACCGCACAATTCTAAGTGCCGATATGGCATGCCGCAGCCGCCGGAGCGGTGCTTAGGCCGTCAGGCCAGAATTGTGCGGCATTACCTTTTACGGCAGGTCGGCCAGCTGGCTCTGCATCTCCTCGCTGAGGTAGTAGGTGCTGCCGGGCTGATAGGGATTGTTTTTGCTGTAAGGCGTGTGGGTGCACAGGTAGCTGACCCACTTGTTGTAGCCCGAAACCGTCAGATGGATGCCGTCCGGCTGTGCGTAATCGGTGAGCAGGTAGCCGTTTTCGTCGCTGAACTCTGCGTTCAGGTCCAGGTAGTACAGGCCGCGTTCCTCGCACAGGGCCTTGATCTGCTGGTTGATGGGGCCGATGTGGTCCGGCGAAAGGCCGGGGGCGTCGTCCTCGACGGTCTCCTGCGTGGCGCACAGAATGGATTGCACGTAAAAGGTGGTGTTGGGCAGCGCGGCGCGCAGCTCGTCCAGCATGCGGGCGTAGTAATTGATGAAGCTGTCCTCGTTGCCGGTCTGCACCAGGGCGTTGGTGCCCAGCAGGAGGTAGAGCTTGGCGGGCTGGTTGGCGGCCAGCACGTCGAGGGCTACTTCCTCGCCGCGGTCAGGGCTGGTGACAGTGGTGCGGTTGACGATGGTGTTGGGGCTGATGCTGCGGTAGCCGCAGATGAGCGCGCCGCCCACATCGATGTTGTACTCGTTGGCGCAGAAGCCTGCGGTGAGGGAGTCACCCAGGAAAGCGGCATCGGCAAACCAGCTGGTGCTCACGCGGCCAAACTCGCCCAACTGCACAGATTTTTGCGGTGTGGCGGTGTAGGTGTAGCCGGTATCGGCGCTTTGCTGCTGCGGGCCGACTGTGCCCCAGTTGAGAGTCTGCACGGTGCCGCTGGTATCGCTGCTGTTGGTGCCCGCGTAGGGCAGCGGGGCCACCAGCTGGGTGGTGCCCGTTACCGCCGGGGCTTCGGGTTCGGTCTCGCCTTTCACACTTTTGGGCAGGATCAGCGTGATGATGCCGGACAGCGCCAGGATACCCGCTGCCGTGCCCAAAAAGGCGGCACGGCGGCGGCGACGGCGCATTTCCCGGCGGCGGCGAGCAGCTTGCCTCCGCTGGCGGTCGGTCGGGGCCGGGCGGGGAGGCTGCTCAGGCGGCGGAGCGGGGCGTGCCCAATCCCCCTGCCAGGTATATTCAGTTTCGGGGCGCGGGCTGCGCGGTTCCTGCGGCGCTGGCATAGGCGTGCCCTCCTTTGTTTACAGATAGCTATGCAGTATTGATTATAGCACAACCCCTGTAAGAAAAACAGTAGGAAGAGGAAAGTTTTTTGTGTGGCCTTGGGATGCAACAAAAAGGCTCCCCTCAAAGGGAGCCTTTTTGTTACCGATACAACTTTTTCTGCTGCTGATGGGCCGCGATCTTGATATAGGCGGAACGCGGCAGATAGCGGCCCAGGGTCATGCCAGCGGCCACCAGCGGGCCGGGCACGATGATGGTCTTGCGGCGGTGGATGCCGTGCAGTGCGCATCGCACGCAGAATTCCGGCGTGATGCCCTTTAAGGCAAACTGCACGTTGGCCACGGCGTTGAACTCCGTATTCACCGGCCCGGGGCAGAGGCAGCCTACATAGACCGGGCTGTGCATCTCCCGAAGTTCCTCGGCCACGGCGCTGGTCAGGCTGACAACATAGGCCTTGGTGGCGTAGTAGGCAGCCATGTACGGCCCGGCAGGCATCAGCCCCGCGCAGGAGCCGACGTTGAGCAGCGCGCCGCTCCCCTGCTCTTCCATCTGCTGGACGATGCGCTTGGTCAGGATGTGCAGCGCCCGGACGTTGGTCTCGATCATCTGCAGTTCTTTTTCCAAATCGGTCTGCAGAAACGGCCCGCAATCACCAAAACCGGCGTTGTTGATGAACAGATCGATGCGGCGGTCGGCCAAAGCATCCGCCAGACGCAGGCACTCGCTTTTGCGGGCCAGGTCGGCGGTGAAAATTTCACACTCGGTGGTCAAGCTGTTGGAAAGCGCCTGCAAACGGTCGGCCCGGCGGGCCACCAGCATCAGGTTATAACCGCGGGCAGAAAGCTGACGCGCGAACTCGGCCCCGATGCCGGAGCTGGCACCAGTGACAACAGCAAATTTAGGCATAGGGATGTTGCCTCCTTTTCTAAAAATGCCCCGGCGCGAAGCCGAGGCACTGTAAAACTGCTTAATGGTGACGGCCTACACCGCCGCCACGGCTGGAACCGCCGCCGGTGTGGTAGCCGCCGGATGGACGGGAACCGCCAGAGGGGCGCGATGGACGAGAGCCACCCGAACGGCCTGCGCCGCCAAAGCCGCCCATACCACCGCCGGTGCGATAACCGCCGGGGCGATAACCACCGGGTCGCGGCCCACCGCCGGGGCGGGGACCACCGCCAAAACCAGGGCCGCCCGGTGGCGGGGGCGGTGGGGGCGGCGGACGCCGCGGCCGACGGGAAGCACGGCCCATGCTGTACCAGAACATATCACGGCCAACGCCCCCACCACGGGGCCCTCCGCCGCGGGGCGGACGGGGCGGTCGGGTCAGCGTGGAGATGACCCAGATGATCAGGATGACCGCAATGATAACCATGATAAAGCCCATGATGTTGCTTTCTCCGTTTCTGCCAAATGTGTTGTTGGCTACGGACGAAGTATCCAGGGTCACACCATAGATGCCGCACAGCTTATCCGCAATCGCGGCCACGGTAGCGCACACGCCGGCATCGTAATCGCCGCTGACCCAGTTGGGTTCCATCTTGTTGTCCAGGATCGTGCCCAGGGTGCTAATGGACAGGGCCGATTCCAGGCCGGTACCGCGGGTGATGTAGTAGTCATCCTCGCCGGGGGCCAGCAGGAGCAGCACACCGTTGTCCCTATCGCTGGAACCCAGGCCCCATTCGTTCAGCACGCTGTAAGCGTAGCCTTCCATGGTGGAGTTGCCGATGTACTCGGTCGTATAGACGCCGATCTCTGCGCCGCAGGTGCTTTGCAGGGCGGACGAGATCTCCGTAACATAGGCAATGGTATCCCGGGAAAGGATGCCGGCATAGTCGTTTACGGGGGTGGTTTTATCCACCTGGGGTGCTGCCGCAGCCGGCAGCGCCAGGACCACCACCGCAAACAAGCTGACCAGCACTGCCGCCAGGCGGCGCGCCAGTTTATTTGCAGATACGTTCATTTTCATTTTCCTTATCGTGTCACGGTTCAAAGGTCGGAATGTCCTTTACGCCCCACAGCGCAGCCTGCACCCCGCCGGGGAAGCCGGAGGCCAGCTTCAGGTAGCTGTCGGCTTCTTGATTATAGGCAGCGGTCTCGCGGTCCAGGATCATCTGGCTGGAAACAAAGCTGTCATACAAATCGGTCAGCTGCCCTTTGGCCTTGCTGTCCGCTTCGTCGGCGGCGGCCGTGTACAGGGTGTCGACGGCGGTGTACAACTGCCGGTTCAGCGTGTACTGCTCGTTGGCATCTTTGCGGTCGGCGGCTTCGTTCCAGTTATCCAGCGCAGTCTGGGCGGCCTGCAGGTCCGCATCGTCGGTACCCACTACGGCAGATGCAATGCGGATGAGGCTGGCGGCGGCATCGGCCTGATTCGAAAAATCCTGCTGGATGCCGTTGCCGTAGTCATCGATCTGACTGGTGTAGATCTCGCTGGTCTCGCGCCCCTGGCCTTTTAACTGTGCGCCCC
>OLSF01002835.1_pt1 | contig 12685 bp, 5 predicted proteins | sample 1672301 | NCBI WGS metagenome assembly OLSF01 (sample SAMEA3136669, study PRJEB25190) | human gut metagenome | biome: human gut; feature: human-associated habitat; material: faeces | place: Austria | collected 2013
CATCTTAAATACAGCGACTACAGAGCAGATGGGATAGGGTATTCTTTCTTTTTTCGTCTATTACCAAATCTACAAATCAATCACTGGTAGATAAAGATATGCTTCTTCTCCCTGATAGCATTCAAAACACATCCCCTGATGTGATATTTTATACTCTTTTTGCGTACAGAGCCATTCGGTAAAGACGTAACGCCAGCCATCCCGTACAGCATCCGCTACTTTTTCAGGAGTTTCCTGTGATTTAATTGTAAAAATTGCGTATCGTCCGGCAGGAATCTCCACCTTATGGAAACCATCCGGAATTTCTGTAGAGTCAGTTAAAAAGCCAAAGAAATAGTGTAATTCACCGCTGATATGGTCGGGATGGGTCCATAGTCCAACTTCGCCATAATCATGGATTCCTTCTGGATAGGCAGGGTATTCTTTAAAATTAATGTGATTCCAGTAAGCACCGGATTTGCTGTAATCACTGTCATATTCGCCGGGAATCTCGTACCCAAGTGCTGTCTGTGACCGTAATGTTTTAATTTCAACGTGTAGCATAATAAGAACCTCACTTTCTTTATTTTGTTTTAAATATTCTCGTGCACTAATACCATATTCTTTGCGAAATGCTTTAGAAAAACCGGAACTGGTTTCAAAGCCATTATCAAATCCAGCCTGTGTGATACTCATTCCAGATAAAATATCCTTTTTTGCTTTTTCCAAACGGAGAAGGCGTATGTATTTTCCCGGTGACATATCACAGCAGATTTTAAAAATGTGGCAGAAATGATAAAGAGAGTAACCATAGCGGGAAGCCAGAGATTCTGCTGTTAATGTGTCTTGAAGGTGATTTTTTATGTATGTGGTACAATCTTTTATTACTTCTAAAGAATTATTTTTATTCACGATCTCTCCTTTCCGCAGTTTCTATGAGTGCAGTCGGTGCGACTGCTCGACTTGAATATAAATATCATACACCAATACACAGATTATGTTTTATAAATATTGTATCAGAGAAAAGAAAAAAGACTTTTCCAGAGTTGCGAAGTTTATCTGAAGAATAGAGAATGTCCGTAGTGGGAGTTGTAAATTGACAGAATGTTAGTGGTGATTTACAATATAACTAAAAAATATGTGGATATTAAAAAATAATATTCAAGTCGAGCAACCGCGAGACTTGGCGCGTGATTCTGGTCAGCATAAGCTGACATATTCTTTACAGAATCACTGCGCATCCTCGCGGAGCGTTTATCTCAGTCGGAGATTGGACTCCCACTGAGACAAATTTGCTGTCACTCACCACCTGAAGGAGGTAGGAGTCTTCTCGACTGAGATAAAATAACAGAGAAAATGAAAGAAAAAGAAATAGAAATAATAGAAGGATAGAGAAAATGAACACAGTGAATGAGACAAAAACATTTTCCTCACTTCCGGAGGAAGAATCAGCTTTATGGGAACGTATGAGAGACACTCTTTTGTGCCTTAAGACAGATAACAGCATTTCGGTAAAAGATCTGGCAAGCAGACTGGCATACTCTACGCAGGAATTCCTTTATCTGGCTGACATTTTCTTTGACAATTCTCTTGATACAATCAGGGAACAGGTGCAGGGATTAAATATTGAAGAGGATTATACAAATCAGGTCCTTCCATTTGAACGGATTCCTGATAGTTCTATGATAGAATATAAAGTTGTGAGAAGAATGGCACAGACAGTAGAGGCAGATATGCTGCCTTTAGAAGGCGATATTTTTCAAAACGGAATGGAATATATCGAGAAGGATGTAAAGGAAAAGTGGAAGGAGAGGGAGCGTGCCGGAGAGTATATGCAGTTTTGGTGGCATGATGATTCATACCACTTCTTTTATATGATCGGGCAGGAAGTTCCAAAAGATGCCGGAAAGGAAAGTGAAAAGAAGAGAATTGATATTGGGGCATCGGATTATGCAGTTTTTACGTTAAAAGAGCAATATTGGGATAAACAGGCACCGGATATTATAAAAATGTTGATAAAATATGCGTTATGTGACTGGATAAAGCAAAGTGAAATGCACTATGACAATCGGAAAATGTATTTTATTTCTTTTGAAAACGGACTGTACTCCGTATATCTTCCTCTTAAAAAAAGAATGCATTCGGATTATGTAATGAAAAATAAAAAAGAGGAGAAAAAGATTTATGGAGTTGACGAGTGGATTAGTTATATTGATGAGCATATTACGGAGAATCTGACAGCAAAAGGCCTTGCAAAGCTGTTTCATTATTCCGAGAAACATTTAAAAAATATTTTCCAGCTTTATTATGAAACGAGAATCACCGATTACATAAAACAGAGAAAGCTGTACTTTGCTGCAGAAGAATTAAAAGAAGGAAAGAATCCGGAAAAAGTATGTGCCAAATATCAATTTGCAAGTTATAGCGTTTTTTCTAATGCATTTCGCAAAGAATACGGCGTTGTTCCGGCAAAGTATTACCGAATGGAATTTCAGAATATTGCATGGATCAATTACATTGATGAGCATATTACAGAAGATATCACACCAGAGATGATGGCGGAACATTTTAACTATTCCAGAGACTATTTTCGCAAAGCCTTTCAGGATGACTTTGGAATGGGACTTAGTGCGTATATCAGTCAGAGGAAAATACAAAAAGCCGCCAGAGAATTACGTCAGGGTGTCAAAGTGGCCAGTTTAGCAAAAAAATATGGTTTTAAGTCGAGAAACGGATTTGATAAAGCCTTCCGCAAAGCCTTTTGTACCAGCCCTTCCAAATATGCTAAAGCAAACACAGAAGTTGTTGACTTAAATCAGTTTTACTCAGAATATAAAGATAAAATGAAAGTATCCTTTATGGACATTGATGATATCAAAATGATTGGCTGGACGATTATCCCAAATCGTGGACGGGAAGTAGATATACCGGCGCAGGTAGCATTCTGGCTCGATGAGGATTCACCGTACTTCAAGAAAATGAACTCTGTAGCCGGAAGTGCGAATGGAAATGATAAGATTGCCATGTGGTATCATGACCCGGAATGTATCAATATTCAATATATCCTTGGACCGGTTGTAAACAACTTTACGAATGTGCCGGACGATGCTGTGAAAATAGAGATAGCCGCCGGACGATTTGCCGTATTTGAAACAGACCGCGAAAGCGATGTGGATAATCTCGCAGATACCATCCGTATGTTTTCCCGGTGTGTTTTTTATGGCTGGATAAAAGAACACCGCGATATGGTCTCTTTACAGAACTTTACTTTTGAAAGATACATCAATAAAAAAGTATACATATATGTTCCGATAAGCGTAAAATAATAAAAATAAAACAAAAGTTGTGTTATCTATAATAAGCAATAAAAGAAAAATGCCCCGTCAGATCATTCGGTCTGACGGGATTTTTTCTGCAAAAAATGTCAAGCATTTTTTTGAAAAATCTAAAAAAGGTTCCAAAATGACGAAAAGACATCCGTCTGGTTGGAATACTTTTTAGAAAAGCCATGTTATAATAAATGTACAAAAAAATACATTCTATTTTAAGAAAGTTGGTACAAACCACACAGGCTTACCCCTACTGTGAAAGCGGATGCCCTCACAAATACCACTGGATCTTCCGGGAAGGTGTGAAAAGGCAGAAGAAGCTTAAGTCAGGATATTTAAAATAGAATTCTAATGAACAGGACTTTGGGTGGGAGTGCTGAGTATATTCATTCGATATGTTTAGAGAAATCTTTACAGAAGTCGAAAAGCAAGTCTCAGTTTCTTTGTTTTTATCTAATGATTTCTATCCGAAAGTTCCACACATAAAATCCTGACACAGCGTTTGGGAATTATCAACATCTGTAATTTTCAAACAGGTAATATCAAAGGAGGTAAAACAACAATATACAGTTATTTCATATGCAGATAATAATGTGAGAGTAGTTGAGACCACAATAAAAAAAGGTTCAGTAGAGAAAGCATATAAGAAGATAAATCGTATAGAAGTTGTTTTAAATCAATATATTGCTAAAGGAGCTATCCTTTGGCAATGGGAGTCGCGACCCCTTAGTAACATGTAGACAAAACCAAAGAATGCTATCTAAAATAGCAGAGTTTCTAAAGGAGGAAAACTTATGAAGACTTTAAAAAGAATGCTCGCAGTGATGCTCGCAGTAGTTATGATGATGGGTCTTGGGGTAACATCAATGGCAGCAACACCATCTGCTGATGGAGAAATAACCGTACCGGTAAAAGTAGAAGTTGTTGGACTGCCGTCAAATTATACTGGAACGGCAACAGTTGGGGTGTTATATGATGGAAATGTAACTTTAAGCGAAGATGATAATCCAACAGCAATGGATTTTATTGATGCAACAGGTTTAACAATTGGAAAGTCTACTAATGGAGATTATATTACATCTATTAATGGGCTGGGGAGCATTGATGTAGAATATACATCTAATTCTTATAAGGGATATTCTTGGATGATTGACATGAAAGCAGGTAATTCTGTAACAACACAGGGAACAAAACCTTCATGGGCTGCTGCAGCGCCAGAGGCAAATACTTGGTTTGAATCTCCATTAGCAGCAACAAATGTAGCTATGTCAGGAAGTCAGTATTTTCCATATGATTATAGCAATCAGTCAGCAGGTGGTTTTACTACTAGTGTAGAAGGCATTTACGTAAAATATGTTTTGACAGAAACTACATGGTAGAAAGTAGACTAAGTTAGGAATAGTGGGAGAAGTCAACGATTAGTTGACTTCTCTTGTTATATACGAGGAGGAAAAACATGGGAAAATCAAAAGTTTATTTAAACAGTAAAATTATACTTTTTATATTTGCCATATTGATTGCACTTGCTTGTTCAAAAAAACTTTCTGCAGCAGAAACTGCAACATTCGCAATTAGTAATGTAACTATCGGTCAAAAAGAAGCGACAGTTACTAAGAATACAAAAGATGATTCTGTTTATACTGCACAAGTTGACGAAAGAAGTATCGGTGATGGATATATAATAAGTGGAAAGGCGGATATCGATGCACAGATTTCTGCAACGGATTTTGAAGGAAAAGAATTTTCAGTAAAAAGAAATGGAACAGATTTTAATATTGAAAAAGAAGAAACGAAATCTTATAATATTAATGGAACATCTGTTTGCTATATAACAGTAAAGAAAGGAACTGTAAGCGAAAAATATAAAGTTCTTATTAGTGGTTTAAGTAATTGGGATAATATTAAAGAAACATATATTGCAGATACTACAAATGATGAAATAAACTATTTTGATAATGATACAGTAATACAGGGAAGTTCTTCAGCAGATACTTCTTATCGAGAAGTTACTGTGAAAGATCAGGTAAAACAATGTTCTGTTTTTCGGTGGACAAATCATAAGAAAACAGAATCATATTCAGCAAATGCAATGGAATGGCTTAGCAATGGAGAAAACTATGTGAGAATTAATGGAGAGAATTTCCAACGTTTTGAAAGTTCAGCTTCTTACTCTGATACCTTTCAAAGTCCTGTATTAAGTCTGAAAAAAGGTTTGAATATAATTGAAATGTATACAGCAGAATGGAATGTGTCTGCTCTTGATACTGCCTCTGAAACTATGCCAGAAGGACTGAAAAAGACTAATCTAAAAGGCTATTCTTGTGCGGTATACCTTGTATATTCCAATGGAACAGAAGCGGAAGTTAAAAAAGGTTCTGATACGGATATTAAGTATGTAGAGGCAACCCAGTTAGGTTCTGCAACTGTAAAATCTACTTCTTATGGAGTGAAGAATGATAATGGACAGTGGGCGATTGCGATACCTAAAAAGTTACCTTTGGATAAGATTATCTTAGGAATTGCTCCTGTAGATCCACAAGCAAAGATTGAATACATGGATACGCAGGCAATAAAAGGTGATCAGGTTGGTATGTATGCGGCAATAGCTGTTGGAGATAGTTTAGATAAAATTACGGTTAAAGTAACAGCTGCGAATGGAGCAATCAAAATATATACTATTTCTATTGTAAGAGCAAGTGCCGATTGTGACTTGAAACAGATTGAATTAAAAAATGCAATATTAAAAGATTATAAGACAAAAAAAGAAACAGGATTTTCATCAGAAAAGACGGTATATCTTTTACAGCCAACTGATGTAGAAAATGCAGAACTTATAATAAAAGAAATATCATCTGAGGCAGTGGCAAATATCAACAAGAAAGAAATACAGTCAGTGACTATTAATGTAGATGATTTTTTGGCAGAAGTAAAGATTACTGCACAAGATGGAATTAAATCAAAGAAATATTATTTTATTTATCAGAATAAAGATGGAAGCGTTCCAATGTTTAAAAATTCTTCTGAAAATGAAGAAGAGATAAAGAAGGCACAGGAAATTTTAAAACCATATTTAGGACAGAGCAGGTTGAAATTAAAAAATATGTGGGATAATTCTTGTTGGTCTGTATTTATGAATATGGCAGCAGATGTGAATGTAGATGAAGGATATGTTCATTCTCCTGAAAAAGAAAATTACACTCAGGCGACTGTTTATGCAAGACAGATTCTTCAGTTAGTAATGCTTGGATATAATCCATATGATTTTGGTGATTCTCATATGAATCTTGTAGAAGGTTTACTTTCTTTTAAAAATAAAGAAGGACTTTTTGGTGGTTATGCAAATAATGAATGGGCATTAATGGCATTGAAAGTTTGTGGAGAAGAGATTCCAGATGCATTAGTGGATTATGTAAAGAAAGTAGATTTGTATAATTCTCAGAGTGTAGATATGCGAGGCTGGGCACTGGCTGAATTAAAAGGATTGATTCCAGATGAAGAATATATTGCGGGAATCATTGCTTTGAAGGGTGCACAAACTGAAGATGGCACTTGGGGAAATATCAATACAACAGGTTGTGTTATTACAGGATTTGTTGGTGCTGGAGTAAATATGGATTACCTGAAATATAATGGAAAAGGTATTTTGGATATATGTCAAGAGAAAAATTACCAAGAAGCAATAGCAGAAGCTGTAAAAAAGAACGATGGTGTAACATTAAAAGATATTGTTATTGCAATGGGAGATGTTATCCAAGGCTCTAATGTATGGCAAAGATATGATTTAGATGAAAGTAAATGGGATAAATTAATATCTGATGCAGAAGATATTTATAAACAACAGCCAGATCCTGATTTAAAAAATATTTTAGAAAAAGCAAATAAAATAAAAGAAGAAAAAGAATATACGGGAAATGGACAAACTTATTATTCTTTGTACGAAAAAGTAAGTGAGAAAGATAATTCAAAAAAGAAAAAAGTTTATTTTGAGAGTCCTAAAATAAGCGAGCCAGAAATAGGAAAACATTATGCTATAACAGAATTTCCTAATTCAGTGAATAATCCGACACATGGTTGGTATAATAGAGTTCGATTTATGGTTAGAGATAAAAAGCTTACTCCAGAAAATACACAGGGAGCCTTGAAAATTGTAGATTCATCAGATGTTGATTATAGCCAATATACTTATGCGGCTATGAAAGGAAATAATATTGCAAGTAAGTCAGTAGTATATCGTAATAAGTATCAGGATAAAGTATATATTTTACTTTTGATTAGTAATACGGTTATACAGGGAGATGAGGTAAACAAAAGAACTGCCGATGCACTTGTTGAATATGGACCTGTAAAGGCAGATAATGTTAAACCTGAATTATACTTAGGAAATGATAATGAGAATTTAGAAAACAACACTACTCTTTTGTTGAAGCCTGATAATAAAGAAATTTATGTTAAGGGAAAGGATGCAACGAGTGGTATTTGTAATATTCTGTATCAGTCAGATGATGGAGAATGGACAACAGTTTATGATGCAGCAAAAGATGACAATATTGATGTAGATAATAAATGCGGATTGAGTGAAAAAAATATTAAAATACCAGTAGATGAAAAAGCTTCCGTAATGCATGTAAAAGTTATTGATGTGGCAGGAAATGAAACAATTAGTACTGTAAAAATTGTTAAAAAGTCACAATTTAGTATTGAACCTAAAACAATAATTGGAAACGATGCTGATTTTACATTAAACCTTAAATTGAATGGAAATACTATTGCATCTGTTATGAATGGAGAAGATACTTTAGAAGATACAAGCTATGAAGTTGATTCAGAAAAAGAAACTTTAACTTTAAAGAAAGAATATCTTGAAAAATTAAATGCAGGAGAATATTCAATAACAATTAAATTTAGCAATGACGGCAGGTTAATTGATAGTGATTTGAAAGCTGCATTAAATATTGATAGTCCAGATAATCAGGTTAAGAAGTTAACAGATATGGTTGAAGCATTAGGAGATATTACTTTAGACAAGGAGTCTAATGTAGAGGTAGTACAAACATTCTATAATAATATGTCTGAAGAATTGCAACTTAAGATTTCAGATGAGATAAAGAAAAAAATATCTGATGCATCAGATAAAATTTCTGGATTGAAAGAAGATAAAAGTAAGGCACAGAAATGGGAAGAAAAGGTTAAGGCTATTGGTAATGTAGATCTTTCTAAAGAAGAACTTATCAAAGAAGTAAGAAAGACCTATGAGTCATTAACAGATTCTCAGAAATCTTTTGTAACAAAAGAGGTATTAACAGTGTTACAAAATGCAGAAGTTGCGTTGCAAAAATTAAAAGAGGCAAACAACAATCAAAAGCCATCTAATGAAACAACTGTACAAAAACTGCAGATTCAGATTAAAAAGCAGACTACTACATCTATTACTTTAAAATGGAATAAAATTTCTGTTGCAGATGGATATCAACTCCGCAGATATGATAAGAGCAAGAAGAAATATGTTGTAGTAACGGATTTGAAAAAGAATCAGAATACGTATACTTTTAAGAAATTAAAAGGAAAGAAAGGTAAATCACTGGTAGATGGAACCGTTTATAAATTAAATCTGCGTTCTTATAGTATGGAAAATGGAAAGAGAATTTATAAACAATCAGAAGTTATTACTGCTGTAACTAGTCCGATGAAGACTTCTTTAAAAGTAGATGGAGTATCTCGCAATAAGATTAAAATATCTTGGAAAAAAATAAGACGAACAACAGGATATAAGATTTACGTAAAAGAAGGTAAAAAATCAAAATACAGACTTGCAAAGCAGGTAAATAAATCCAATAAAACAAAAATAGTTATTTCTGGTCTGAAAAAAGGAAAAACTTATTTTGTTAAGGTATATTCTTATAAAAAAGCAGCTAATTTAAATGTTTTGAGTAAAAAATCAAATGTTAAAAAAGTAAGAATAAAATAATAATACAGGACAGGAAGAGAGATTCTCTTCCTGTTTTGTGAAGAGGGAGGTGTGCCATGAAAAAGAAAAATACAGTGTTTTTTAAAATGATTTTATTAATGATGATAACAATATGTTGGTGGAAATCAGTAGTTATATCGAATGCTTCTGAAAAAATAGGAACGGTTACATTATCTATAGAAAAATTCACAATAGGTCAAGGATATTTGATTGAACCAACGCAGGTTGTTCTGCATGAAGGAGATACTTGTGCAAACTTGGTAAAAGATATTTTGAAGAATAATAATTATGAAATTGAGGCACCAACTACTTCAAATGGTTGGTATTTGTCAGGAATTAAAAATGCAGATAATGGAAAAACAAAAATACCAGATGTGATTAAAAATATGGATACGCAAGTAAATGGAGAGGATATTATTTATCCGCCAGATGATACAGCCAAGAATGTAGCATATCCAGATTTGAGTGAGTTTTCTTATCATAGGAATGCAGGATGGATGTATTCTGTAAATGGAGAGTTTCCTAATGTAGGAATGGCAGCGTGGATACCAAAAGATGGGGATGTAATCCGAGTACAATTTACAGTATATGGATTAGGAGCAGACTTAGGCAGTCAATATAAAGATGGTGGTGTAAGAGCTTTAAATATTGCAAACAAAGAAAAATTGACAAAAAAAGTAGCACAATTTAATGAACAAAAAGGAAAATGGCTTAATATATATAGTGCCTCTGATAGATATAACTATGCAATGGAAGTACTTGAAAAGTTGGATTCAAAGCAATGGAAAGTAGATGATGCTTTGGAGCAATTGGAACAGATTATGAATAAGAATAATCTTACCATAGCTCAAATTGAAGAAATAAATAAGGTAAAACAGAAAATTAACGCTATCGGTATAGTAGATTTATCTAAAGAATCTCAGATAGCAGAGGCAAGAAAGTCTTATAATGCGTTAACCAGTGAACAAAAGGAACTTATTTCTGCAGATACATTAAAAGTATTAACTGATGCTGAGAAGAAAATTGTCAGTCTGAAAGCTGAAAAGAAAACCCAGGATGAGGCAAAGAAAAAGGCAGAAGAAGCCGCGAAAAAGAAAGCTCAGCAGGAAGCTCTGAAAAAGAAATACACCCCATCTAAAACATCTATAAAATCCATTAAGAAGTTGAAAAAGAATCAGGCGAAGATTACGTGGAAGAAAGTAAAAAATGCAACTGGCTACGAAGTATACCAGTCCATGAAGAAAAACAGCGGCTATAAGAAAGTGAAGACAATTACCAAAAATAAGACAGTGACTTATAAAGCCGGAAAGCTAAAGAAAAAGAAAACTTATTACTTCAAGATCCGTACTTATCGTAAAGCAGGAGGAACAACTTATTACGGTAATTACTCAAATGTAAAGAAAATGAAGGTGAAGTAATTGTAGGACAATTTCACCCGCTTAATTTCCTAAAATGAAGCAAATACACCCGTCTGGTTGGCATATTTTTTTAAAAGTCTATGTTATAATATGTACATGGCTTGCTTCTCAGGCTCACTTAGGGAACGCTCCTTATTTTCATTCTGAATTGCCAGCCATTTGATTTTAGAATGAAAACAAATATCTGGGCTAGAGAATGTAACAGTTTTATAAAAGTATTTGGCCTGTGCACATAATGCATGGGCCTTTCTTTTCTACGGAAAACTCTCAATTTCTCTTGGATATTTTGTAAAATGAGTGAAGGAGAGGGTAGAATGAACAAGATGTATCAAAGGTTAAAAAGAAAATGTATATCGCTTGTACTTTTTGCTCTGCTTGTGGCATTTATAGTTCCATACTATGCATATGCGGCAGATAATGGGGCAGAACCGGCCGCGGCAGCTTCTGCTGCAGAGAGTACAGGCGATTTTTCTATGTCAGAAAGTGAGACGTCAGAAAGTGAGACATCAGAAAGGGAGGAGACGGAGTCTTCGGAAGAGGAGGAGCAGCAGACCAGGGAAGATGCAGATGCATCAGCAAGTACAGAGGCAGATGTACAGGAAAGTACACAAGAGCAGACATTAACAAAAAAAGAGAGAAAGATTGTCCGTAAGAATTTGCAGCTTGGAAGAAGTTATGGTTTTTATGCTTGGGGTGCAGAGGAAGATGCGGCACAGGGACAGTCTGATGAATCAGGAGTGGCAGTGCAGACGGAAGCAGAGGCGGAAGTCTTAAGTCCGGATATTGATACGGTTTTATCTAAGGTAAGAAGCTATATCTTAAGTAAAGATACGAAGCCGGATTACAGTAGCATATGGAATGTTATTGGTTTAAAAAGGAGTGGGCTGTATGTGCCGGAATCTTATATAAATCTTTTTTACAGTAATGTGATCGCATACTGTGAGAGTAAGGACTGGCAGATTACAAGAGCAAAGTATTCGGATTATTCAAAGCTTATTCTTGCATTAACAGCGATTGGTGTCGATGCAAGAAATGTGATGGGACATAATCTGTTAGCGTATCTGTCAGATTATGAGAATGTAAGCAGACAGGGGAATAATGGCACGATTTGGGCGTTGATTGCATTAAAGAGTAATCCGGCATATGAGATTCCAGAAGACCCTTCTGCAGTGCAGCAAAACTCAGAGGAGTTACTTGTTAAGAAGGTTGTAGGGATGCAGTGTCAGGATGGTGGCTGGACATTGATGGGAACAACTGGAGATTCCGATATGACAGGAATGGCGATGCAGGCGCTGGCTTCTTATTATAATAAAGATGGATATGAGGATGTTACAGCGGCAATTGACAAGGGACTTGCATGGATAGAAAAGAATCAGCTTTCCAGTGGTGGTTTTGGCACGATGAATACAGAAACTTCGGAAAGTGTGGCACAGATTATCACAGCTCTTTGTGGCGTGGGAATAGATTGTGGGGAAGATGTCCGTTTTATTAAGAATGGGAAATGGCCGATGACAGGATTATTCCAGTATTATATGCCAGAAGGGGGATTTATGCATGTAGCTGCTGATGCCGGGAATAATGGTGGCGGTGCCGGTGGCATTATCGATGGAATGGCAACGGAACAGGGATTGTATGCAACAGTTGCTTACCGTAGATTTTTGGATGGAGAGACATTTCTTTATGATATGAGTGATGTGGCTATTTCGGCAGGAACGAAGCCGGTAGTCAGTCCGACGATTGATACGGGGAGTAATAGTGGAGGAAATTCTTCTTCAACGACAGCAAAAAAGACAGAAACAAAACCGGCAGCTTCTAAAGTAAAGGTAATAAAAGTGGGATTAAATTATAGTACGATTTATCTTACAAAAGGAAAGAGTAAGACGTTAAAAGCGACGGTTTCTCCGTCAAATGCCACGAAGAAGTCAGTGAAATGGTCTTCTTCTAATAAAAAGATTGTAACGGTAAATGCAAAGGGAAAGGTGACAGGAAAGAAA
>OLSF01002854.1_pt1 | contig 12587 bp, 10 predicted proteins | sample 1672301 | NCBI WGS metagenome assembly OLSF01 (sample SAMEA3136669, study PRJEB25190) | human gut metagenome | biome: human gut; feature: human-associated habitat; material: faeces | place: Austria | collected 2013
GGAGCAGCAGCCCAGCACCAGGCGCAGGGCGGGGTTCTCACGAATGATGCCCGCCGTAAAGACTTTCCATTTGCTCGGTTTCTCGTTCATCTTTACAGCACCCCCTTGATCTCATTGTTGTAGCAGTCGATAGCCGCGTTGACGGCGTTGAACACTGCGTTGCTGGAATAGGTGGCGCCGGACAGGGCATCCACGGGGCTGCCGTTGGAGACTTCGCCGCCGTTCCAGCCCACAAAGCCGGAAGCAAAGCTGTCATTGGCCACCTTGGAGCCAATGCCGGTGGTCTGGGTGGAAGCGTCGATGCTGATGTTGGAGACAGCGCCCTCGGCGTCAAAAGCGACGTAGACGGTGACGTCCTTGCCGGAGTAGCCGGAGGCAACAGCCTTGACGGCCACATCGCCGTTGGCGGTGGTGACAGCGCCCTGCACACCATCGGTGGTCAGGTTCTCAACCTCGGTCATGTCGTCGGACGTGGTGCCCTCCGGCAGGACAGAGACATAGGCGGCCAGCGTTTCCGCCTTGGTATTTTCCTCGATAATGGGGGCCGTGATGTCGTTCAGCACGGCCAGCAAAGCGCTGCAGATCAGGCAGATAGCCACCAGCACGATGACCGGCAGGACCAGCTCTTTAAAAGCGCTCTGGTTTTCGGTATTTTTCTCGTTTGCCATCAGGCTTTGCCCCCTTCCTCAGCGGCCTTCTTGGCCTTTTTGGGCTTCTTGTAGCCCAGCGGGGTCTGGTGACCCCAGGCGTTGAACCACGGGGTCATCAGGTTGCCCAGCAGGATGGCATAGCTCATGCCTTCATTCATCGAGCCGAAGTGGCGGATGAGGAAGGTGATAAGGCCGATGAAAACGCCATAGAACAGCTTGCCCTTAGTGGTGAATGGGCTGGTCACGTAGTCGGTCGCCATAAAGACAGAGCCGAACAGCAGGCCGCCGGACATGCACTCGATCAGGGCAGCGTAGGGGTCGCCGGTGTTCAGGGTGGTCAGGATAAAGACGGTGGCCACGATGGTGACGGGGATGGTGGCCTGGATGGTCTTTGTGGCAACCAGGTAGGCAAAGCCCAGCAGGATGGCCAGCACGCAGACCTCGCCCATCATGCCGCCGTGCAGGCCCAGGAACATATCCAGCAGGCTGACGGCATGGCGGTCCACACTGGAGGCCAGCGGCGTGGCGGAAGCCAGGGCATCCACCGCCATATCCGGATAGACGTAAGCAGTCATGCGGGAGGTAAAGCCCAGGAACAGGACGATACGGCCCACCAGCGCAGGGTTGGCAAAGTTATAGCCCAAGCCGCCGAACAGCTGCTTGGTAATAACGATAGCCACAAAGGCACCCACAACGGCAATCCAGAGCGGCATGCCCACCGGCATGTTCAATGCCAGGATGATACCGGTAACCACGGCGGAGAGGTCCCCTACCGTGTTGGGCTTGTGGAGCAGACGCTCATAAATGTACTCAAATGCCACACAGGCAAAGGTGGTGACAACCACCAGCAGCAGGGCCCGTGCGCCGAAAATCAGTGCCGAAGCCAGCACGGCGGGCAGCAGCGCAATGACAACATTGCCCATCAGACCGCGGGTGGTGGAATGGTCACGGATATGCGGCGAGGCAGTAACAAGCAGACGATCTTCCATAAATCATTTGCCTCCTTTCCGCAGTTCGCCCAGGTACCATGCCTTGGCAAGCGTCATTGTCTGGCTGACGGGGCGCTTGGCCGGGCAGGCATAGGTACAGCTGCCGCAGGCAACGCAGAGGTCGACGCAGCGGGCTTTCAGGGTGTCAAAATCCTTGTTGTTGAAGGCCGCAACCGCCTCCACAGGTTCCAGGCCCATGGGGCAGGCCTCAATGCAGCGGCCACAGCGGATGCAGGCCGAAGGCTCCGGCAGGACAGCTGCCTGCTTGCTGAACAGCAAAAGGCCGTTGTTCTGCTTCAGCACGGGGTAGTCCGCGCTGGGGGCAGCGCCGCCCATCATGGGGCCGCCGAAGATGATTTTGCCCAGTTCGACACCCTCTTTGATGCCGCCGCAGGCTTCAATCACATCACGGTACAGCGTGCCGATAGGAACCTCGATGTTCTGGGGCTTGGCGATGGCGTCGCCCTCGACGGTGACACGCTTGGACACCAGAGGAATACCGGTCTTGAGGTACTTGCCCAGGGTAGACACACTGGTCACGTTCATGATGACGCAGCCGGCATCAGCGGGCAGGCCGGGTTTGCCGGAGGGGCCCACCTGGGGCACCTCACGGCCGGTGCAGGTCTCCACCAGCGTTTTCTCAGCGCCCTGCGGGTAACGCATGGGCAACGGTTTGACCTCGACACCCTTCATATTGCGCACGAGAGAGCAGAGCAGGTCGATGCACTCCGGCTTATTGCGCTCGATACCGATGATGCAGTGCGGGATCTCGCAGTACTTCATGACGGCTTCGATACCGGAGATGATGGTATCGCTGCACTCAAGCATTTCGCGGCAGTCAGTGGTCAGGTAAGGCTCACACTCGGCAGCGTTGATGAGCAGCGTATCGATGGTGTTGGCAGCCAGCTTGACATGGGCCGGGAAACCGGCGCCGCCTACGCCCACCAGGCCGCAGTTCTGCACGGCAGCCATCAGGCTGGGTTTGTCGGTGACCGTCGGTGGTACGCAGGCCGGGTCGATGGTCTGCTCGCCGTCAGTCTTGATGGCAACGGCAGTGGTCATGCTACCGTTGACCATGCGCATCGGGGCAACATCCTGTACCGTGCCGGATACGCTGGAATAAATGCTGGCACTGACAAAGCCGCCGGCCTTGCCGATGAGAGTACCAACCATAACGGTGTCGCCTTTTTTGACGACGGGCTCGGCCGGGGCACCGATGTGCATCGACATGGGAATAATGACATGCTCAGGCGTAGGCATCTTGACGGTGGCCAGCCCGGCAGTCGCTTTCGCATGGGGCACATTCGCGCCTTTGGCGGAGCGTTTCAGGGATTTGAACAAGCTATTTCCCCCATTCTGGTTTGGCACAGCGGACGGGTGAACGCCCCTGCTGTGCCCTGATTTTTGTGCCCACCAGGCGGAAACGCACGGTTTTAACGGCGTTCTCTCCCCGCGAAACGGGCAATAATACGATTTCATTGTAACCGCCTTTAAAAAGCAAGTCAAGGCGATTCGGTACACTTCGGCCAAACTGTCAGAAAGAGAGCAATTTATGCAAAACTTTGGCTCTTTGTTGCAGAATTTGTACGATTCTTGCAGGAATTGTGAATTTTATAACGTCAAATTTATGACAATTTTTCCATACCAAAACAGACGGCCCCAAAACAGGACCGTCTGCTTACCTATTTAAATATAAGTCTATAAGTCAATTACAGCTCGATCTCCTGCAGGCGCAGCAGGGCGAGGATATAGATCTTCAGAGCTTCGATCAGCTTATCGAAGTTGGCGCCCTCGTTGGCACCGTGCATCGGGCCGGCGAATTCCGGCAGGGGCAGGTCGGTGTGCTCGGGGCCGAAGCTGACCGCATAGGGGAAATGGCGGGCGTAAGTACCGCCGCCCATGGTAAAGGGGGTCTTGCCCTCGCCGGTCACATCGTTGTAGGTGGTGATCAGCGTCTGGATAGCCGGGCTGTCGGCTGCGATGTAGAACGGCACGCGGCTGGACAGGTCCTCCAGGTGGGCAGCGTCGCCGCAGACCTGGGTCATGATGGCGGTCATCTTCTCGGGGTCGGTGTTGGTGGGATAGCGGCAATCGAAGCTCTGGCGGATAACGCCGTCCTTCATCTCGATCGTGCCGCCGATAATGGTCAGCGGATCGAACAGGCCGTCGTCTGCGGCAATGCCCAGGGCACTGCCGTCGGTGGAGGCGTGCAGGGTGTGCAGCACCTGCAGGTAGGCATCCTCCTGCGGGGTGCAGACGCCGCTCTTGAGCAGGCAGTCCACGATCAGGCTGATGGCGTTGACGGTGCCTTCGGGCATGGCGGCGTGTCCGCTCTTACCCCAGCCGCGGATGATGGTGGAGCCACCCTCCCCTGCCTCGAAGGTCACGCCTTCGGTCTGGACCAGGGCGCCGGCGGCGACCTGCACAGTGCAGGAAGCGCGGTCCGGCACGGCGTTGTGAGCCACGCCGCCCTCAAAGGCGGTGATGATGCCGTCCAGCTTGGGGCTGACGATCTCGCCGTTGAAGCCGCCCTTCTCGCCGTTGCAGACCGGGAACTCGGCATCCGGAGTGAAGCAGAAAGCGGGCATAGGGTAATGCTCGGCGTAGTAGTCCACATCGTGCATGTTGGTCTCCTCGTTGGCGCCAAGCAGGGCGCGGACGGGGTACTTCAGCTGCACGCCGCTGTCTTTCAGATACTTCAGCGCATACAGGCACAGGATGCTGGGGCCTTTGTCATCGGCCACGCCGCGGCCTAACAGCCAGCCATCCCGCACGCGGACGGTGTAGGGGTCGGCGTCCCAGCCGTTGCCCTCGGGCACTACATCGGTGTGGGTGATGGTGGCCAGGAACTTCTGGTCGTCAGCGATAGTGCCGGTCTCAGCCCAGCCGATGTAGCTGTCGGCGTTGCAGGTGGAAAGGCCCAGTTCCTCGGCAATTTCCAGTGCCTTGGCCAGCGCGGCCTTGGGGCCGGGGCCGAACGGGGCACCGGGGGCAGCTTCGCCCTCGACACTGGGAACGGCCACCAGACGGGTGATGTCCCGCAGGATGTTGTCGCGGTTTTCTTCGGCAAAGGCGTCGATGGACGCCCAACGCGGATCATTCATAAAGGAATCCTCCTATAAATTTACGTTTGTACTAGTATAACACAAAGCGGAAAAAAGTAAAAGGCAGTACCGCACAAATCCTAATGCCTTTGCAGCAAAAATTGTGCAGTACCGCCTGGAGGTGTTAATCTTTCTCTTCGGTGTCGGCGCTCATGGTGACGATCTCGGCAATTTTGCAGCCGGTGGGGGTGCCTGCCAGGCCGCCGATGCCGGTCTCCCGCAGGTCCTTGCTCATGGCGTTGCCGACTTCGGCCATGGCATCGATGACTTCATCGGCGGGGATGTGGCCGACGACCCCGGCCAGCGCCATGTCGGCGGCGGAGACAGCGTTCATCGCACCGATGACATTGCGCTTGACGCAGGGAATCTCGACAAGGCCTGCAACGGGGTCGCAGACAAGGCCCTCGAGGTTGGTCAGGGCCATGGCGAAAGCTTCGGCACACTGCTCGGCCGTGCCGCCCTTTAAGTCGACGAGGGCTGCGGCGGCCATGGCGCTGGCGGCACCCACCTCGGCCTGGCAGCCGCCCTCGGCCCCTGCTAAGGTGGCGCGGCTGGCGACCACCTGGCCGAAACCGGCGGCGACATACAAGGCGCGGCAGACAGCTTCTTCATCAGCCGCGCCGGTGCGCCAGAGCGGCAGCAGCACCGCAGGCAGTACGCCGCAGCTGCCTGCGGTGGGTGCAGCTACGATACGCTTCATGCAGGCGTTGCACTCGGCGGTTTTGAGGGCCTCGGCCATGACGGACGCAAAGTAGCCGCTGGCGTAGAGTGTCCCTCGGGCGGCAGCTTGCTCCACCTTGGCTGCATCGCCGCCGACAAAGCCGCTCATCGAGCGGTCAGCACCGCAGTAGCCGTCGCTGGTGGCGCGCATGACCGACCAGAGGCGGTGCATCTCGGCCTCGCTTTCGGCGCGGGTCAGGCCGCTTTCGGCCAGGTCGCTTTCCAAAATTACTTCGTACAGGGGCTGCCGGGACTCCTGGCAGGCTTGCAGCATTTCGCGGATGGAGGAGAATGACATACAGATGCCCCCTTACAAATTTAAAATGGTAACTTTGACGATGCCGGGCTGGCTGCGCAGTTCCCCGGCAATTTCTTCGGGGATAGGCTCGTCACATTCCAGCACCATGACGGCGTAGCCGCCCGCTGCGGAACGGTAGAGCTGCATGGTAGCAATGTTGACGCCGTGGGCGCTCAGGCATTCGGACACGGTGGCCACGTGACCGGGGGTATCCTGGTTGTGGACGATGAGGGTGTTGTGGTCGCCGCCAAAGTTGGTGGTGATGCCATCAATCTGGCAGATATTGATACGCCCGCCGCCGATGGACGCGCCGACGACCTCCAGCTTGCGGCCTGATACGCCGACCAGCCGCAGTACCGCCGTGTTGGGATGGGCGCCGCGCAGGTTGATGGAGCCGATTTTATAGTGCAGGCCGCTGGCCTTGGCCAGGGCGAAGCTGTTGGGGATGCGGTCATCATCGGGCTGCATGCCCAAAAGACCGGCCACGAGGGCACGGTCGGTGCCATGGCCGCGGCCGGTGGCGGCAAAGCTGCCGTAGAGTAGGATCTCCGCCTGGGCGGGCTGCTCCCCCAGCAGGCGGCGTGCCGTACTGCCAATGCGAACCGCACCGGCCGTATGGCTGCTGGACGGTCCCGTCATGACCGGGCCGAGGACATCAAATAAACGCATGGTGATCCCTCCTGTATTTGCATAGTATACCGTATTGCAGTTTTTATTGCAAGGGCAAGGCGAAAATACAGAGAAAACCTTGTTTTTGTACCTGAGCGGAAAACAAAAACAGTTTTTGGCGGGCTGCACCGCTGTAAAACAAGATTTTGCGCGAAATCCCTTGACAATTTGTGGGCAAAGGCATAAAATAAATAAGTCATCCGAATATATGGGCCTGTAGCTCAGTTGGGAGAGCGTTCGGTTCGCATCCGAGAGGTCAAGGGTTCGAATCCCTCCAGGTCCATAAAAAAACAGGCCCCTTGCCGTGTCCCGGCAAGGGGTCTGCTTTTTATGCTGACATGGAGATGATTCGAACAGGGCGGCGGCGCTGCACCGTTTCATAGGGGGATAATGCAAGGCAGACAGGGTTACAGGGACGCCGCCCCCTGTAAATCGACCCGCAAACGCAAACCGGGAAATAATGCAAATGCCCATGGGTCAGCACTCCCACCGGAATCGTTTCATATCCACGCACCCGTTGGGTTTGAATTGGATGCCTTCCCGTTCCAACAAGTGCTGTTGTTCGGGCCAATTGGGGGCGGGGCGGCCGGCGTGGTTGACTACGCGGTGGCAGGGGTAGCTGCCGTACAGCTCGGCATGGCTGAGGACATTGCCTACCAGCCGCGCATTGTTGTCACGGCCGATCAGGCGGGCAATCTGACCGTAGCTGGCCACCTTGCCGCGGGGTATCTCCCCTACGGCGGCCAAAATCTCGTAAATCAGGTCCTCGTGCAGTACTTTGCGCATGGCGGCATCCCCTTTCTAGGTATAAGATACCCGCTTCAGGCGGCGGTGTCAATGCGCCAGCTTGTACATGGCACTGAAATAGCCGCCGTGCTGCACCAGCTCGGCAAAGGTGCCGGTCTCGGCGATGCGGCCGTCTTTTAAGACAAGAATTTCATCATAACATTCCAGCAGTGAGGCCTCCAGCCGGTGGGTCACCACCACGCGGGTGATGCCGGTGAGGGACAGAATGTCCTGCGTGATCTCGTGGGCGGTCTGGGCGTCCAGCGCGGCGGTGGCTTCGTCCGCCAGCAGGATGGACGATTGTTTGAGCAGTGCACGAGCAATGGCAATGCGCTGCTTTTCGCCGCCGGAAAGCTCACACCCGCCTTCGCCGCAAAGGGCATCCAGGCCGCGCCGGGCTACGAGTTCTTCCAGGTGGGCGCGGCGGATGACCTCATCCAGGGTCTCCTGCGGGAAAACACGGAACATCGTAATATTATCCAGGATGGAGGCGTTAAAGACAAACACGTTCTGCTGGACGACGGAGACAAGGCCGTTCAGCGATTCGGGCGTAAGGCGGCGGATGTCGATGCCGTCAAAAAGCACCTGACCGCTGGTGTTGTCGTCCGGGATGTGCAGCAGGCGCAGCAGCGTGGATTTTCCGCCGCCGCTGGCACCGACCACCGCATAGGCTTTGCCTGCTTTCAGCGTGGCGGAAAGGTCCTGCAGTACAGGCTTGCCTGGTGTGTAGCGGTAGCCGGCATGCTCCAATTCGATTTGCTGCATCAGCTGCGGCAAGGGTTGGCCGCCCGGCTGCGCTGTTTGCCCCGCCAGGCTGTCGCCCAGCTTTTGCACCAGGGCCAGCGCGGCCTTGCGTGCGGCCAGCAGGCCGGGCAATGCGGCGATAGGCTCGATGATGAAGTTCATCAAATTGACAAAGGCGATGACGACGCCGGGCGTGACGCCCCGGCCGGTAAGCGCCAGCCAGGTACCCAGCAGAAAGATACCCAGCTGCGCCGTGATGCCGGTAAAAGAACCGGCGGACTCCAGCAGCGTTTGCAGCTTCAGGCGGGTGCATTTCTGCTGCTCTAAGCGGTGATTCTCGGAGGCAAAGCGCTGATTGATCTCATCCTCGGCGCGGAAACTGCGGATGACGGGAAAGCCGTTTAAGTAATCCGACAAAAACGCCGTAAAATCCCGGTTACGGTCCGAGACCCGGCAAGCGGCATCCGAGAGCCTGTTCCCTGCCGCCATCGACACGGCAAAAGGCAGCATCGACAACACAATGGCTGCCAGCGTTAAAGGCAGCGAATAGGTCAGCATCAGAGCCAGCGCCCCGGCGAAGCAGAACAGCTTTTGAATGAGGGTAAACTGCTGGGTCAGGTAGTCGGCTTCGATGGCGGCGGCGTCGTTGGTCAGGGCCGAGAGGTAGGCGGCGGAGGACCGGCGCTGGAAATCCGGCACGCTTTTTTGCATCAGTTGGGTCACGGCGCAGTTTTTGTACTGCTCCATAGCCGTGGCCAGAAAGCGCGGCTTTGCGCAGTAGACAAGTGCCGAACCGCAGAAAAGCAAAAGGAAGAACCCACCGCAGGCCCGGACAAGGATGCGGAAAGGCAGTGCCCCCGACGTACCGGCAGCTGTATCGATGAGCTGCTGCATCAGCCAGGAGATTATGAGGTTGAGCACAGCCCCCATCAACGCCCCGGCAGCAGCCAGCGCAAACGCCAGCCGGTTTCGGCGATAGAATGACCCGCGCAGTTGGCGGTTGATGGTATCAGCGGGCATCGCACATCTCCTGCCAGAGGGCGGTCGTCTGCGGGTCATCCATCTGCTTCAGGGCGTTCTGGGCGGCCTGGGCGGCGGTCTCCCCCAGGTCGTCGTTGACGGTGGAGTCCTCGCCGGGCATGGCAAAGCGGATGGTATCGGCGGCGTAGCTGGGCGCGGCATCAAACCGCACGGCCAGGCGGTGGGCTTCCTCGGCGGATGTTCTGGCTTCCTCCGGTTGGCCGGTTTTGAGCAGGACGTGCGCCTGGAACAGGTAAAAGACCGAGTTGATCTTATCCATAAAGCTGGTGCATTCCGGGCGGGGCATGGCGGTGAAGATCGGCAGCGCCCAGGCAAGCAATGCCTGTGCCTGGGCATAGTCGCGGCTGTTCAGGAATAGATTCAGGTAGCCCATCACGGTGCGCACCAGCGCGGCCTCGTGGATGAGCAGGGATTCGGACAGGTACGGCAGGGCCTCCTGGGCGCGCTTGGCATCCTTGGCCAGAATCATGCCGATGCAGTCGCTATAGAGGCCGTCGGTGTTGTGCTGCCGGAAAAGCTCCAGGGCGCGTTCGTCATCCTCCAAGTCCTGGCTGATTTCCGCCATAGCAACGTAGAGCGTTTGCTCGCTGATGCGGGGGTTGGTATTCTGGTGCAGAAGCGGACGGGCTTTTTCCAGCAGTTCCAGGGCGCGGCGCAGTTTGGCGTTGTCCCGTTTGTACAGCCCAAGTGCCTGATACAGCATAGCGCTGCGGTAGACGATGATAAACGAATTGGGATACTTTTTCAGTGCCTTTTCGGCTTCTTCCAGACCGTTCAAGTCCTTGACGCGCTGGCAGTGCCGCAGGCGCCGGGCGGTGGCATCGATGCGGTTGTCCTTTAAGATGTAGCCCAGCAGGACATCGATAGACGTATCGAAAAAGTCGGCCATTTCCACGATCAGCGGCAGTTCCGGCGTGGACAGGCCTGCTTCCCATTTGTAGACGGCACCCACGGTGACACCCAGCACTTCGGCCAACTGCTCCTGGGTCAGGCTGCGCTCTTTGCGGAAAGTGCGGATGGATTCGGCAAGTTTGATCTCCATAGCTTGTTTGCTCCTTTATCATTTGTGGGCCCTGTGACTTTATTATAGCAGGCGGCAGTGCGGTTGTGAACGCACCGGTGGTACTGGCGGGACATTTCTTTTTCTACTGCCGGTAAGGGTTCATTTTTTGCAGATTTTACAACCTGTTGCTCGAAAATCTCTTGCTTGTTACCGCAAAATACTGTATGATAGGTACTGAATTTTAGTTATATAAAGGGGTGTTGTCGTGATGAAGTGTACTGCCGCGTTGGCCGGTGTGCTGGCCCTGGCGATGCTTCTGACGGGCTGCAAGAAACCTGTGGATACCGTTGCCGCTACGGCGGAGACAGCCGAATCCGCCGCAACGGACGAAACCGCTGCCACACCAAACCCGGTGGAGGCGCTGCCGGCCTCGGTGACGGTGGGCACGGTGCTGCCCAAGACCGAGGCTGCCGGGCGCAGTTATATCGATGAGACGCTTTTTATCGGTGACTCCAACACCGCGCGTTACCTGATGTACGCTGATGAGACCGGCACGGCCTTTACCACGCTGGCCAACAACATCGGCGTGGTCAGCATGGGGGCCGGGGCCATCACCACGCTGAAGTGCGAGCAGTTCAGCGGCTCGTCCACCATGTACACGGTGCCGGACGCCGTGGCGATGCTGAAGCCCAAACGCATCATCATCTGCTATGGCACCAACAATCTGGGCGGGTCGTCCACCGATGCAACATCGTTTATCTCTACTTATTTAAAGGGACTGAAAGCCATTGAAACGGCCTGGCCCTACTGCGACATCATCGTCAGCGCCATCCCGCCGCTGGACAAGCAGCGGGAAAACACCAACCTGACCATGACCCAGGTGGATGCCTACAACGCAGCGCTGATCCAGATGTGCGAGGAAAACGGCTACAAGTTCCTGAACAGTGCCGAGGTACTGCGGGACGATGCCACCGGCTGGGCCAAGACAGATTATACCCTTTCGGACGGTGTGCATCTTTCCAAGACGGCTGTGACCGAATATTTCACCTATGTACGCACCCACGCTTATGTGACGGAGGACCGCCGCCCGCAGCCGCTGGGGAACATTCCCACCCCGGTTGGCCCGCCGGTAAACCTGATTTCCCAGGACCCCATCGCCGTGCGCGGCGCCAAGGTACCGCTGGAATTTGTGGCCACCAACGGTGGCAAAATTTCCGGCTCGTCCAGCCAGCTGGTCAAAAAAGGTGCGACGGCTTCGGCTGTGACGGCTGTTCCTGACGACGGCTTTGTATTTGCGGGATGGACTTCCAGCACCGGGGCCAGCTACAGCAGCGAGACCCTCAGCTTTACGATGCCCAGCGACGCCAACGCGGGCGGTGTGGTGCTGACGGCCCACTTTACCGCCGACGAACACGAGCACAACTACGTGGAGATCGAGGGCACCAAAGTGGCCGCCACCTGCCTGACTGACGGCACCTGCCAGTACAAGTGCACCATCTGCGGTGAGATCATTGAGGAAACAACCTACGCCCTGGGTCATGACTGGGACGAGGGCACTACCTACAGCGATGCCATTGTGTACACCTGCAAGCGCTGCGGCGAGCAGAAGAAAGAGCAGATTGTGCACATGCACAACTACCAGTTGGTCAGCGAGACAATGGCCACCTGCATCAGCGAGGGCAAGCGCACCTACCAGTGCAGCTGCGGCGATGAGTACACCGAGAGCGTGCCTGCTACCGGGCATAACTGGAAAGAAACGGAACGGCATGCGCCTACGTATGAGCAGGACGGTTGGATTCATTATGAGTGCACCAATGCCGGATGCGGTGAATGGTACGATGAGGTATTGCCGAAGCTGCAGCCTACGCCTACACCGCCCCCGGATTCCAATTCTTCGAGTTCCACAGTAAATCCAGGTGATTCTTCTGGCGAGGCATCTTCCACCTCGTATACTGAGGAATCGGAAACGTTTGAATAAGTGCTGCATGATACCAGCAAGCCGCCCTGCGGGGCGGTTTTGCTGTTCCCTGCCAAAGCAAAAGAAGAAAATCCAAGTCTGTACGGTGACATTGAGCTGATGTTTACAGCCGGTGTGGATGATGGAGACAGTGATAAAGTAAATTACGCAGCTGCGTACAAAGAGGCGGATAAATGGCTGAAAGCACATCCTGGTAAGACTATCAACGATTTTGCCGGAGCAGTGGATCATCATTATTATAATTCACCGGACTGGTTCCTGACCCACGCAGATTATTACGATGAAAGCAATTATACAAGAGATCCTGCCAAAATGACTACATCCACTTACGGTGGCGGAAAGAGTGTATTTTTAGGCGAATACGCATCCCTTTCCAACACCTGGCTGTCCGCCCTTTCCGAAGCAGCATACATGACCGGACTGGAGCGCAATGGCGATATGGTAAGAATGGCAGCCTATGCACCGCTGTTTGGAAACCTGACAGCCCTGCACTGGTCACCGGATCTGATCTGGTTTAACAACAAAACCTCGACCAACTCAGTAAACTATTATGTTCAGCAGGCGTTTGCCAAGAATGCAGGAACTACCTTGTTGAAATCTGAGTT
>OLSF01002879.1_pt1 | contig 12456 bp, 7 predicted proteins | sample 1672301 | NCBI WGS metagenome assembly OLSF01 (sample SAMEA3136669, study PRJEB25190) | human gut metagenome | biome: human gut; feature: human-associated habitat; material: faeces | place: Austria | collected 2013
CCTGTTGAAAGATGTTCAAAAACTAAATGAGGATGAGGTGAAATGGTTCTTACAGTTGATTAAATATGAACAATAAATAGATTTCTTTTCGTGCTCGCTTATGAATATCACCGAATAAAGTAATATATAATATTATACTTAATTCACAAACCATGAATAAAAAGAAACTCTTGTCTCTCGGAGGTGCCCTGTTATTGGGCACTTATTTCCTTTTCGCGCAGAAACAACCTGTCGACTACGTGAATCCTTTGATGGGAACCGACTCTAAAATCTCGTTATCCAATGGGAATACATATCCTGCTATCGCATTGCCGTGGGGGATGAATTTCTGGATGCCGCAGACTGGCAAAATGGGTGATGGCTGGGCATATACTTACGCTTCGGATAAAATCCGTGGCTTCAAGCAAACCCACCAGCCTAGTCCCTGGATCAATGACTACGGACAGTTTTCAATCATGCCAATGACGGGACGATTGAGAATTGATCAGGAGCAGCGTGCCTGCTGGTTCTCGCATAAGGCAGAGAAGGCAACTCCTTATTATTATAGTGTTTATTTGTCAGAATATAATCTGACAACGGAAATTGCTCCGACAGAACGTTGTGCTTATTTCCGGTTCACTTTTCCCGAAACGAAAGATGCGTATATCGTGATAGATGCTTTTGATCGCGGTTCGTATGTGAAGGTGATCCCCGAAGAAAACAAAATCGTGGGATATACGACACGCAACAGCGGCGGCGTTCCACGGAACTTTAAGAACTATTTCGTGATAGAGTTCGACAAACCTTTCACGTTCAATAAAGTCTGGGCAGACTATCATACGGTAGAAAAACATCTGGAGTTGCAGTCCAATCATGTGGGAGCAGCTATCGGTTTTTCCACGAAGAAAGGCGAACAGGTGCATGCCAAGGTCGCTTCCTCGTTCATCAGCCCCGAACAGGCAGAACTGAACTTGAAGGAAATCGGCAAGAAAACCTTCGAGCAGACGAAGGAAGCAGGGCGTAAGGCTTGGAACGACGTGCTGGGACGCATCAAGATAGAAGACAATGATGAAAACCGTATGCGTACATTCTACTCCTGTCTGTATCGTTCCGTGCTTTTCCCCCGTATGTTCTATGAAGTAAATGCGCAGGGCGAAACAGTTCATTACAGTCCTTACAACGGCGAAGTCCGTCCGGGCTATATGTTTACCGATACCGGATTCTGGGATACCTTCCGTTGCCTGTTTCCGTTTGTGAACCTTGTATATCCTTCCATGGGAGAAAAAATGCAGGAAGGTTTGTTGAATACTTATCAGGAAAGCGGCTTTTTTCCCGAATGGGCTAGTCCGGGACACAGAGGGTGTATGGTTGGCAACAACTCTGCTTCAGTAGTGGCGGATGCCTTTATGAAGAATGTAACCAAAGCGGATGCAGAAAAAATGTACGAAGGCTTACTGAAAGGTGCCAACAGTGTACATCCGCGAGTTTCCACTACCGGACGTCGTGGATATGAATATTATAATAAAATGGGTTACGTACCATACGATGTAAAGATCAATGAGAGTGCTGCACGTACGCTGGAATATGCTTATGATGACTGGTGTATCTATCGTATGGGCGAGAAACTGGGACGTCCTGCCGAGGAACTGGACGTTTATAAAAAAAGAAGTCAGAACTATCGCAACCTGTTTGATCCGGAAACGAAACTGATGCGTGGAAAGAATGCCGACGGTACGTTCCAGTCTCCTTTTAATCCCTTTAAATGGGGAGATGCTTTTACCGAAGGAAATAGCTGGCACTATACCTGGTCGGTGTTCCATGACGTACAAGGATTGGTCGACCTGATGGGGGGCAAGAAGGTGTTTGTCAGTATGCTTGATTCCGTATTCAGTCTTCCACCGGTATTCGATGACAGTTACTACGGTGGAGTCATCCATGAAATCCGCGAAATGGAAATTGCCAATATGGGGAATTACGCGCATGGTAATCAACCGATCCAACACATGATTTACCTGTATAATTATGCCGGTGAACCTTGGAAAGCACAATACTGGTTGCGTGAGGTTATGACTCGCCTGTACTTTGCTACCCCGGATGGTTATTGCGGTGATGAGGATAACGGACAGACTTCAGCCTGGTATGTCTTTACGGCATTAGGTTTCTATCCGGTATGTCCGGGCAGCAATGAATATGTGCTGGGAGCTCCCTATTTCAAAAAGACAACTATTACATTGGAAAACGGGAAGAAGCTGGAAATCTCTGCTCCCAAGAACAGTGATGAAAACCGTTATATCCGTTCATTGAACTATAATGGCAAGAACTATACGAAGAACTATTTGAACCATTTTGATTTATTAAAGGGCGGGCGACTGCTATTTAATATGGATAATAAACCCAATATGGGAAGAGGTGTGAATGAATCAGATTATCCGTATTCTTTCTCTCGCGACTAAAACTAACTGGATATGGGTATAAAGAAGAGATTAGGGATAATGGCTATGGCGGCGGTTACAGTATCGTCCGCCATGGCTCAACAACCAGTGGATTATGTGAATCCGATAATTGGTACTAATGGTATGGGGCATACCTTTCCCGGTGCTTGCACACCTTTCGGATGGGTACAGTTGAGCCCGGATACAGACACAATTCCACATAACGTAAACGGAGCCTATCAGAAGAACGCCTATGAGTATTGCGCCGGTTATCAATATCGTGATAAGACAATTGTGGGTTTTAGCCATACACACCTTAGCGGAACCGGACATTCGGACCTGGGCGATATTTTACTGATGCCTGCCGTAGGTGAACTGAAACTGAATCCCGGCAGGGCGGATTACCCGGACGAAGGATACCGTTCCCGTTTCAGCCATGCCACGGAAAAAGCTGCTCCCGGATATTATGAAGTGATGCTGGATGATTATGGCATTAAGGCGCAGTTGACTGCAACGCAACGTGTGGGTATACATAAATATACCTTCCCGAAAGGAAAAGACGGTCATCTGATTCTGGACTTGGTACATGGTATCTATAATTATGACGGTAAGGTACTATGGGCAAACCTGCGGGTTGAAAATGATACCTTGCTTACGGGCTATCGCATAACAAACGGATGGGCAAGAACCAACTATACTTATTTTGCAATTTCTCTTTCACAACCTATAAGGGAATATGGGTATAAGGACAAAGAAAAAGTGCGTTATAATGGCTTCTGGCGTCGTTTCAATATGGAAAAGAATTTTCCGGAGATTACAGGACGCAAGATTGTGGCTTACTTCAACTTTGATACAGTCAAAGAATCCGAACTGGTCGTAAAGGTGGCATTGTCGGCTGTCAGTACCGAGGGAGCTATCAAGAATCTACATGCCGAAGCTTCCAGAAAAAGCTTTGAAGAACTGGCAGAAGCCGCCCGAACGGACTGGAACAATGAACTCGATCATTTTGAGGCGGAAGGAACTGCAGACCAGAAAGCAATGCTCTACACTTCGCTTTATCATACGATGATTAATCCATCGGTCTATATGGACGTAGACGGATCTTATCGTGGCTTGGATCACAATATCCATCAGGCAAAAGGCTTCACCAACTACACGATATTTTCACTCTGGGATACCTACCGTGCGGAACATCCGTTCCTGAATCTAGTGAAGCCGGAACGTAGTGTGGACATGGTGGAGTCAATGATTAAGCATGAACAGCAAAGTGTGCACAGGATGTTGCCTGTCTGGAGTCTGATGGGTAATGAGAACTGGTGTATGAGTGGCTACCATGCCGTATCGGTGTTGGCGGATGCCATAACTAAAGGAATTTTTTCCAATGTAGACGAGGCTTTGGACGCAATGGTCAGTACTTCTACTGTACCTTATTACGAAGGAGTGGCGGACTATATGAAACTGGGCTATATCCCGTTGGACAAAAGCGGTACGGCAGCTTCCTCCACGTTGGAATATGCGTATGATGACTGGACCATCTATCAGACTGCCTTAAAATCCGGAAAGAAAGAGATTGCCGAAACGTATCGGAAGCGTGCTTTGAACTACCGTAATATCTATGACACGATGATTGGTTTTGCCCGTCCCCGATTTAGTGACGGTTCATTCAAGAAGGACTTTGATGTGTTGCAGACCTATGGTGAGGGGTTCATTGAGGGAAATTCCTGGAACTTCTCTTTCCATGTGCCTCATGACGTATTTGGCATGATGGACCTGATGGGAGGGGAGAGAGTGTTTGTAGACAAACTGGATAAGCTGTTCTCTATGCATCTGCCGGAAAAGTACTATGAACACAACGAGGATATAACGGAAGAATGCCTGGTTGGCGGATATGTGCATGGCAATGAACCCAGCCATCATATTCCTTATCTCTATGCATGGACCTCTGAACCTTGGAAAACACAGTACTGGTTGCGTGAAATCCTGAATAAGATGTATCGTAATGACATCAACGGACTGGGTGGCAATGACGACTGCGGACAGATGTCTGCTTGGTATCTTTTCTCCGTAATGGGTTTCTATCCGGTTTGTCCCGGAACAGACGAGTATGTACTGGGAGCCCCGTATTTGCCTTATCTGAAGCTGAAACTTCCCAATGGCAATACATTGGAAATCAAAGCACCGGGCGTCAGTGACAAGAAGCGTTATGTTCAGTCTCTGAAACTGAACGGGAAAGTATATGATAAGATGTATATTACGCATGAGGATATATTGAAAGGTGGAGTATTGGAGTTTAAGATGTCAGCATCGCCCAACAAGCGTCGTGGCCTGACGAAAGAAGACAAACCTTACTCGTTAACCGACGGAATCAATAAATAATAAAATAAAGATATGAAAAAGAGAAACTTGATCTATGTTACCTGTATGCTAATCGCTATGGGAGCTTGTTCTGCAACTTCAAAGAATCAGGCTGAAGTTGTGACTGACACATGGGGAAAATATAATGTGGGCACTATCCTGTTTGAAGATAAAGCACCGGAAACGAAAGGTTCTGATGTCTATCACCGGATTATTCCCGATGCGGAATCGTATATCAAGGCCCAGGCACGTGAGGTATTGGCCACCCTTTATAATTCTCCGGATGATAGTATTCCGACAGTGAACAAGATACATTATACGTTGGAAGATATTGAAGGAGTTTCAGCTAAAGGTGGCGGTAATGGTGATGTCACAATCTTCTATAGCACGCGGCATATTGAGAAATCATTTGCGAAGAATGATACGGCAAAGCTGTTTTTCGAAACGCGCGGAGTATTGCTGCACGAACTGACACATGCCTATCAGCTGGAACCGCAAGGAATTGGTTCTTATGGGACTAACCGTGTTTTCTGGGCATTTATTGAAGGTATGGCCGATGCTGTACGTGTGGCAAACGGTGGTTTCGATGGTCCTAATGCCCGTCCAAAAGGTGGGAACTATATGGACGGTTATCGTACGGCCGGTTATTTCTTTGTCTGGCTGCGTGATAACAAAGACCCTGAATTCTTGCGTAAGTTCAATCGCAGTACGTTGGAGGTGGTGCCTTGGTCGTTTGATGGTGCTATCAAACATATTTTAGGGAATGAATATAATATTGATGAACTGTGGCACGAATATCAAGTTGCGGTAGGAGATGTACAAGCACAATAAGAATAAATATGGCTAGTAGATTGGGTAAAAAGAGATTGTTTTTGGTTTGGTCGTGTCTGGTGAGTATTTTGCCGGGCATGGCTCAAACCGAGAAACTGATTGATTATGTGAATCCATTTGTGGGAACAGATGGTTATGGTAATGTGTATCCGGGTGCGCAGATTCCTTTCGGAGGAATTCAGATGAGTCCGGACACAGATAGTAAATACTATGATGCGGCTTCTGGTTATAAATATAATCATTCCACCTTGTTGGGATTCAGCCTGACTCATTTAAGCGGGACTGGTATACCTGATTTGGGAGACTTTCTGTTTATTCCCGGAACAGGAGAGATGAAACTGGATCCAGGGACACGTGAGGAGCCGGAAAAGGGATACCGTTCACGTTATTCTCATGAGAAGGAATGGGCATCACCTAATTATTATGCGGTGGAGCTGTCAGATTATGGAGTAAAGGCTGAAATGACGTCAGGAGTACGTAGTGGTATGTTTCGCTTCACCTATCCTCAATCGGATAAAGCTTTTATTATGATCGATATGAACCATACTTTATGGCAATCTTGTGAATGGGCGAATCTGCGCATGGAAAATGATTCTACCATCACCGGATATAAACTGGTAAAAGGCTGGGGACCGGAACGGCATATTTATTTCACGGCTACTTTCTCTAAAAAGTTGACCGGCTTGCGCTTTATGCAGAATAAGAAACCGGTGATTTACAATACCTCCCGGTTTCGTAGCAGCTATGAAGCCTGGGGAAAGAATTTGATGGCTTGCATCTCTTTTGATACGAAAGCCGGAGAGGAAGTGATTGTAAAAACTGCTATTTCATCGGTCAGCACAAACGGGGCAAAGAACAATATGGCGGAACTTGCCGGACTCGCTTTCGATGATCTGAAAGCTAAAGGAGAAACACTGTGGGAAAAAGAACTTGGAAAATATACCCTTACTGCCGACCGTAAAACGAAAAGAACATTCTATACGTCGGCTTATCATGCGGCTTTGCATCCGTTCATCTTTCAGGATGTAGACGGGCAGTTTCGAGGATTAGATAAAAATATAGAGAAAGCCGAAGGATTTACCAACTATACGGTATTCTCTCTTTGGGATACCTACCGGGCTTTGCATCCCTGGTTCAATCTGGTGCAGCAGGAAGTGAATGTCGATATTGCCAATTCCATGTTGGCTCATTATGATAAGAGTGTGGAGAAAATGCTTCCTGTCTGGTCGTTTTATGGAAATGAGACTTGGTGTATGATTGGTTATCATGCAGTTTCCGTATTGGCTGACATGATTGTGAAGGGAGTAAAAGGGTTCGATTACGAACGTGCGTATGAGGCTATGAAGACCACGGCGATGAATCCGAATTATGACTGTTTGCCGGAGTATCGTATGATGGGATATGTGCCTTTCGATAAAGAGGCGGAATCAGTATCTAAAACATTGGAATATGCGTATGATGATTATTGTATGGCACAGGCTGCCAAGGCTTTGGGTAAAGAGGATGATTATCGTTATTTCTTGAATCGTGCACTCTCTTATCAGACTTTGATTGATCCGGAAACGAAGTATATGCGTGGCAAGGACAGTCAGGGAAACTGGCGTACACCGTTTACTCCGGTAGCTTATCAGGGCCCCGGATCTGTAAATGGATGGGGGGATATTACGGAAGGCTTTACTGTACAATATACCTGGTACGTACCACAAGATGTACAAGGATATATCAACGAAGCTGGCGAAAACTGGTTCCGCAACCGGTTGGACGAACTGTTCACAGTAGAGTTGCCGGATGACATTCCGGGAGCACATGATATTCAAGGCCGTATCGGAGCCTATTGGCATGGAAATGAACCTTGCCATCATGTAGCGTATCTTTATAATTACTTGAAAGAACCTTGGAAATGTCAGAAGTGGGTACGGACGATTGCTGACCGTTTCTATGGCGATACTCCGGATGCATTAAGTGGCAATGACGATTGCGGACAGATGTCGGCTTGGTATATGTTCAATTGCATAGGCTTTTACCCGGTGGCTCCTTCAAGCAATATGTATAACATCGGTTCTCCTTGCGTTGAGGCAATAACTGTTCGGATGAGTAACGGAAAGGTGATTGAAATGGTAGCAGATAATTGGTCGCCGAAGAATGTGTATGTAAAGGAATTGTATGTGAACGGCAAGAAGTATGACAAGTCTTATTTGAAATATGAGGATATACGTGATGGCGTGAAACTACGTTTTGTCATGAGCAGTAAACCGAACTATAAGCGTGCGGTATCGGATGAAGCGGTAGCTCCTTCTTTGTCGTTGCCTGGAAAGACAATGAAATATCAGGCAAATTTTTCAGAAAAGAAAAAGAGTGGTAATCCTGTTTTTAAAGGTTGGTATGCCGATCCCGAAGGAGTCGTGTTTGGAGATGAATATTGGATCTATCCTACGTATTCGGCACCTTATGATGAACAAACCTTTATGGATGCCTTTTCGTCTAAAGACTTGGTGAACTGGACAAAGCATCCGAAAGTCATATCAAAAGAGAATATCAGTTGGCTTCGTCGTGCTCTTTGGGCGCCAGCGGTGCTTTCAGCGAATGATAAGTATTATTTGTTTTTCGGAGCTAATGATATTCAGAATAATAATGAAGTAGGAGGGATTGGTGTTGCTACGTCAGATAGTCCTGCCGGACCTTTTAAGGATGCTTTGGGTAAGCCGCTGATTGATAAGATCGTTCATGGGGCTCAACCTATCGATCAGTTTGTATTCAAGGATGATGATGGCAGTTATTACATGTATTATGGAGGTTGGGGGCATTGCAATATGGTGAAATTAAGTGATGATTTGTTGCATCTTGTTCCCTTTGAAGATGGCTCGCTTTGTAAGGAAGTAACTCCAGACAATTATGTTGAAGGGCCTTTTATGTTAAAGCATCAAGGGAAGTATTATTTTATGTGGTCAGAAGGTGATTGGACTGGTCCTGACTATTGTGTAGCTTACGCCATGGCAGATTCGCCATTCGGGCCTTTTAAGCGAGTCGGAAAAATATTGGAACAAGATGAGGAGGTTGCTACTGGAGCTGGACACCATTCTGTGATAAAGGGGTTGAAAGATGATGAATGGTATATAGTGTATCATCGCCATCCCTTAAATGAAACAGATGGGAATGCCCGTGTTGTTTGCATAGAACGGATGTTTTTTGATGATGAAGGTTATATAAAACCTGTAAAAATGACGTTTAAGGGGGTTACGCGCAGCTCTTTAACTTCTTTGAGATAAGTGGTAGCTTTCTTTCAATAATAGACTTTGTTACAATTCAAAAATGCTAAATATGAAAATTAAAACACTGAAAACTATTACATTTTGCGCTTTTGTGTTTTGTGGTATATCCGCTTCAGCGCAAACTCCAGTCTATTTGGATAAAAATCAACCAATAAAACAGCGTGTGGAGGATGCTCTTTCTCGTATGACTTTACAGGAAAAAATAAATATTATTCATGCGCAATCTAAATTCAGTGCTCCTGGTGTGCCCAGATTGGGTATTCCGGAATTATGGTGTACTAATGGTCCAATGGGCATACGTCCTGAGGTCATGTGGGATGAATGGGATCAGGCAGGATGGACAAACGATTCCTGTATTGCCTATCCGGCACTGACGTGTCTTTCTGCTACATGGAATCCCGAAATGTCGCATCTTTATGGAAAAAGTATCGGTGAAGAGGCACGTTACCGCAAGAAAGACATCTTGTTGGGGCCCGGTGTGAATATCTACCGTACTCCCTTGAACGGACGTAACTTCGAGTATATGGGAGAAGACCCGTATCTGTCCGCCACTATGGTGGTTCCTTACATCAAAGGTGTACAAGAGAACGGGGTAGCTGCTTGTGTGAAGCATTATGCATTGAACAATCAGGAGTTCAACCGTCATACCACCAATGTGCAATTGAGTGATCGTGCTCTTTATGAAATATACCTGCCTGCTTTTAAAGCGGCTGTTCAGGAAGGTGGAACATGGTCGATTATGGGCTCTTATAATCTCTATCAGGGAGAGCACGCCTGTCACAACAAACGCCTGCTTCGAGATATTCTTCGCGATGAATGGGGCTTTGATGGCGTCGTAGTGTCCGACTGGGGTGGTGTGCACAACACCGAACAGGCTATTCACAACGGCATGGACTTAGAGTTTGGTTCATGGACGAACGGACTGTCTGCCGGAACGAGAAATGCGTATGATAATTATTACCTTGCTTTCCCTTACCTGAAACTGATAAAAGAGGGTAAAGTAGGAACAAAGGAACTGGACGAAAAGGTTAGTAATGTCCTTCGTCTGATTTTCCGTACTTCAATGGACCCGCACAAACCATTCGGCTCTTTAGGTTCTCCCGAGCACGGGCAGGCCGGACGTGAGATAGCTGAAGAAGGAATTGTGCTGTTGCAGAACAACGGTAACGTATTGCCTATCGATTTGAATAAAGCGAAGAAAATCGCAGTGATCGGTGAAAATGCGATAAAGATGATGACTGTGGGCGGTGGTAGTTCTTCTTTGAAAGTGAAATATGAGATTTCTCCGTTGGATGGACTGAAAAGCCGTGTGGGTTCAAAAGCGGAAGTGGTATATGCCCGTGGGTATGTAGGCGATCCGACGGGAGAGTATAATGGTGTGAAAACCGGTCAGGACTTGAAAGACAACCGTTCGGAAGATGAACTGCTCGCTGAGGCTTTGCAAGTGGCTAAAGATGCCGACTATGTTATCTTCTTCGGTGGCTTGAACAAGAGCAATCATCAGGATTGTGAAGATTCGGACCGCGCTTCTTTAGGTTTGCCTTACGCGCAGGATAGAGTGATTAGTGAACTCGCAAAGGTGAATAAAAACCTGATCGTGGTCAATATCTCCGGCAATGCTGTGGCTATGCCTTGGGTAAATGAAGTGCCGGCCATTGTACAAGGCTGGTTCCTGGGTTCGGAAGCCGGGACAGCTCTTGCTTCCGTATTGGTAGGAGACGCCAATCCTTCGGGAAAACTTCCTTTCACCTTCCCGGCAAAACTGGAAGATGTAGGGGCTCATAAATTGGGCGAATATCCGGGCAATAAGGAAGAACTGGCACAGTCTAAACATAGAGGAGATACGATTAATGAAATCTATCGGGAAGATATTTTTGTAGGTTACCGTTGGGCGGATAAAGAAAAAATCAAACCGCTGTTCCCGTTCGGACATGGATTGAGCTACACTACTTTCGCTTATGGAAAACCCTCGGCCGACAAGAAAACTATGACTGCAGATGATACCATTTCTTTCACAGTCAATGTGAAGAATACAGGCACTCGTGAAGGTCAGGAAGTTGTTCAGCTTTATATCAGTGATAAGAAATCCTCTCTCCCTCGTCCGGTAAAAGAGTTGAAAGGTTTCCAAAAAGTGAAACTGGCTCCGGGAGAAGAGAAAGCGGTAACGCTGACGATTGATAAGAAAGCATTGAGCTTCTTCGATGATGCTAAACACGAATGGGTGGCCGAACCGGGTAAGTTTGAGGCAATCATCGGTAGTTCATCCAGAGATATTAAAGGTACTGTACCATTTGAGTTGAAATAGGTAGATGTTTGGTTAGAGATTTTTTAAGGAGATGACAGAGAGTCTGGGTACTCGGAAAACGCTAAGTGATTGCAACAAATTGACTTAGCGTTTTTTTATTGCCTAATTTTCCCAGCGTTTGCAAAAAAATAGTAAGAAAGTAGTCGTTTCGCTTGGTAAAGTGTTGTATCAGAAGTAATTTTGGGAAAAATAACAATTAAGGTAACCTAATTATGGAAAAAGGTATTTGGCTGGAAATAGAGGAACTGTATAAGGAGTTTCAGCAACTCGGTATCAGTCAGTCGGTGGACTATGAGAAGTACTACCTCTATTCTCTTATTACCCATTCTACAGCCATTGAGGGTTCTACACTAACCGAAATGGATGCACAGCTTCTTTTCGATGAAGGTGTAACAGCTAAAGGAAAGCCGTTGGTATATCATCTGATGAATGAGGACTTGAAGAAAGCATACGAGCTTGCTAAAAAGGAAGCGCAACGCAATACTGTTATAACTCCTGCTTTTTTGCAGAAGTTAAACGCTACTTTGATGCGGACAACAGGGGGAAGGCATAATACAATAGGCGGCTCTTTCGATTCTTCCAGAGGTGAGTTCCGTTTGTGTGGCGTTACGCCTGGTGTAGGTGGGCGTTCTTATATGGATTATCAAAAAGTACCTGTTAAAGTAGAAGAACTTTGTTTCTTGTTGCAGGAACGGCAAAAGAATGTGGAAACGTTCCGTGAACAATACGAATTAAGTTTTAATGCTCACCTCAATTTAGTGACTATTCATCCTTGGGTGGATGGCAACGGGAGAGCAGCTCGCTTATTGATGAACTATATTCAATTCTGCTATCATCTTTTCCCCGCTAAGATTTTTAAGGAGGATAGGGCAGATTATATCCTTTCTTTACAACAGGCGCAAGATGATGAAACCAACCAGCCTTTTTTGGATTTCATGGCGGTGCAATTGAAAAAATCACTGTCTTTGGAAATTCAAAAATATAAAGCTTCTCACAATAAAGGATTTAGTTTTATGTTTTAATCTTGTAGGGCTTCTTTTGATAAGACTTCCACCCATTGTATATTGTGTTGTTTTTCATTAACGAAATCACCATTACAGTAACGGCGGTTGCATTTATTAATATCGAACTTATGTAATTCTCTAATAGTTTTAAATAAAGGTTCATCAGTTTCACCGTTAGCTGAATAGTTATAGACCAGATATTTATGGTGGAAGAGGTACATAAAATAATAAAGAATCATCCTTCACACTCTTCACTGTTCTTTTTATATGCCATAAGCTAA
>OLSF01002887.1_pt1 | contig 12416 bp, 9 predicted proteins | sample 1672301 | NCBI WGS metagenome assembly OLSF01 (sample SAMEA3136669, study PRJEB25190) | human gut metagenome | biome: human gut; feature: human-associated habitat; material: faeces | place: Austria | collected 2013
TATAATAAAATCACTCTATTTCGATTATGAGGTATTGGAATGAGAAACAAAAAGCCTCCTTTTGAAATCACAAACCAGATGATTGACTATGTAGCGGAAATCGCTGAACTGCTCGGAAGACTGAATGTGACAGACGCGCTTTCTTCAAACCCTACTTTGCGCCGCAGCAACCGAATCCGCACCATACATGGGTCGTTGGCAATTGAGCAGAACACCCTTTCCTTGGAACAGGTGACAGCAGTTCTGAACGGCAAACAGGTTCTGGCGTCCCCCAAGGACATTGCCGAAGTCAAAAATGCCTATGAAATTTATGAGCGGCTTGATGAACTTGATCCTTATTCTGTAGATGACCTGCTGACTGCTCATGGCATTATGACTCGGGGCTTGGTCGAGGAATCCGGCATGTTCCGGACACGACCTGTAGGCGTAGTAGACAGCGAAGGACATGTCCTGCATTTTGGCACGCTTCCACAGTATGTCCCTGATTTGGTCATGGAGTTGCTGGATTGGACAAAGACCAGCGAGGTGCACATGCTGATCCGTAGCTGTGTGTTCCACTATGAACTGGAACTGATCCATCCCTTTGCCGATGGAAATGGACGTGTGGGCCGCTTGTGGCATACGCTGCTACTCTCTAAATGGAATCCAGCCTTTGCCTGGCTCCCGGTAGAGTCTATCATCCATGACCGCCAGCAGGAGTATTATGATGCCATCAATACTTCCAATGATGCCGGAGAGTCCACGGTATTTATCGAGTTCATGCTATCAGCTATCAAAGCATCACTCATGGATGCGATTCGTACGAGTGATGAAATGAGCGATGAAAAGGCACGGTTCAGACAAGCGTCTCATCCCCAAAAATCAATGCCTCTATTGAATAGTGCTCCGTGGAAAGATAGACGCTGATGGCGATCCTGTACACCAAAAGCAAAGTGAGGACAGTTTTTACACTGTCCTCACAAAGCTGTATCTGGAATGGGTTTTGCATCACCGATCCGAACTGCTGAACCAGTCCGGGCAATCCATCCTTTAAGCAGGGAGCAATCAACAACCGCATTGCCCACAGAGTAGCGGTGTATTCCGTTTTGCAGGGAACTTTTACCGGATTTTTCTGCTGTATGTTCCCCGTGCTGTCTTCGTTATTCCGCTTCTTCTTCAGCGTGAAAACCAACCATAAATCTTTTCAGCAGAAATGTGCAGAAGTACGGGAATGTGTATATCCTGTCCTCATGCCCGATATTGTTCTTTGAGAACTTAATCCCATATCTGATATCTGGGTAGTGATCAGAGGTAATCAATGTTTTCATTGATTTTGCCCGCCCACTTTTCGCCTTTACTTCAACAGGAATCAAGGATACGGTTGAACGAATGAAGAAATCGGCTTCCAGTGTGGAATTCTCTTTTTTGTAATAGAACAGCTTATATCCTTGCTTGATGAGAGCTTCTCCTACCATGTTCTCATAGAGGGCTCCCTTATAAACACCCAGGTTCTTATTGGCTCTTAAATCCTCCTGCGATTCATCATCCAGCATGGATACCAGAAGACCCGTATCCGCAAAATACAGCTTAAATGTGTCGGGCTCGTAATTACCTCCCAATGGCAGTTCCGGAAACTCCATGCAGTAACAGATGTTGACCATACCTGCATCCGAAAGCCACTCCGCGCATCCTCGATAATCCCGGAATCTTGCGCCGGATGCCACCTTGGAAATCTGGAATTTTTTGTTTTCCCTTGCAAGCTGCGGCGCGACCCGGTTGAACACATTGATAATTCTTGTTTGATCAATTCCGGTAGCATATTTGCGAATATCTTCTTTATAGTCCGCTATGAGCTGCTTCTGCGTATCAAGCGATCCCTCAAAGGTGTTTCGCTCGATATACTCCGCGACGACAGCAGGCATTCCGCCAAGGATATTGTAATCCAGAAACAGCGAATGGAAGACATTCATCTCCAACTCGCTAAAAGGATTGAATTCCTTCATGTGGGAAAGCAGGTTTTCTACCGTGTCATCTCCATAGCCCTTTGCCCACAGGAATTCCTCGAAGTCCATCGAAAACATCTCATAGTCTTTTTTATACCCTACGCTGTTGCTTTCGATCTTCTTGTAATTGACTCCCAGCATTGACCCGCTGCAAATCACATCAAACCGCCCATCTATGCAGAAGAACTTGAGCGATGTTGCAATTTCCGGAAACTCCGTAATCTCGTCGAAGAAGATCAGCGTCTTTTCGGGTACAAACTTCTTTGTCGGGTCAATGAGTGAAATGTTCTTGATAATGTCAGCGGCTTCATATCCGTCCGCGATGATTCCCTTGTATTTCTCGTCACGGACAAAATTGATCTCGATCACATTTTCGTAATGATCGGCAGCAAAATGCAGGATCGATTCCGTTTTGCCTATTTGACGGCTTCCCTTGACAATAAGGGGCTTTCTGTTTTTATCTGCTTTCCATTCCTCTAAGAAAGCATCTACTTTTCTTTTCAAATACATCTGAATCACTCTCCAGCATGAGGTTTCTGCTTCATTATACACAAAACATGAGTGATTGTCAATCCGCTCCGCACATTTTATGGGCGAATAGAAGTCACTCTGCACACATTTTTAGATTATCGACCTCCTTAGTTTATGATAGCCGCAAGGTTTTGATTCCTTGCGGCTATCGTTGGTTATTTCATGATTTTCAGTAACAGCGCATTGATATCTTCCGTCGGTTTGCCCTGCGCGACCAGCTTGTTTCGGAACCCCAGGAGCGCATATTTAGCGAGCCGGAGCTCTTCCGGATTTAACTCAACAATTCGCTTATCCTTTTTGCGCCTGAACATATCAGGCACCTCCGTCCTTTGATCTGACTTCATTGTAGCGATGAAAATGCCGTATTTGGTTAACCCATTAAAAAGGGGGTAGAGCGCATCAAATTTCCTCAAAAGGAAACAGCAGAATCAAAAAAGAAAAACCCCGGAAACCGTTGGCTTAACAGTGATAAGGAAGTAATTCTAATTTTTGCTGTTGGCTGACAGATTCGGGTGTGCAGGGCAACCGTACGGTTGCAAAAGCTGCCTGTTTCCAACAGAAACAGACAGCTTTTGATTTGCGTTGAAAGCATCTTGCTGTTTTTTCTCGAGCGGGGCGGTCTTCCCACGGACCGCCCCGCGAAGCCGTTACGGCTCGATGATGTTGAAGGGGTTGGTCCCGGTGATCGGGAACTGGTTCATATTCTCCATCATCAGCGTCAGCAGCTCTGCACTGCCCTCGACCTTGACGGCCTTTGCAACCGTTTCCTGATTGTTGGTCAGGATCGCAAACAGCGCATTTTTCGGGCAGGTAATAGACACGTCCGCATCATCAGACAATGTATCCGCATAGACCAGCAGCACACCATTCTTCACGCGGAGCATGTGCTGTTCGCCCACGTCAGGCAGGATCACGTTCATGGTGAAGTCGCGGTCAGCCAGCGCCTGCTTGTCCATGACAATGGCCATATAGTCAAACAGCATGGGCGCGGAGAGGGCCTTGACCATGTCGCCGGTAGATTTGGTGGAAGCGGTGAAATTGGCGTTTCCATGGCGCAGCTCCTGCGCGGCGGTCAGATATTCGTTGCGCCACGGACCGGACTCCGCCTGATACCCCAGCTGCTCCAGTGCATCGGCACACAGAAGCCGCGCATCGGTGTTCGTCGGGTCGGCAAAGACGATGGTGTTTGTGACCTCGGCGACCCACTGATATTCACCCTTGTCAAAATCCGCCTTTGCCATTTGCAGGACCTTGTCAACATCCCCCAGGTACTCCACCCATTTTTTTGCGCTGTCGCTTGGCATGAGGGGGTTCAGGTTGACAGGGTTGCTGTCATACCAGCCCATGAACTTCTGGTAGACCGCCTTGGCGTTGTGGGCGACCGTCCCGTAGTACTGGCGGGTGTACCAGATTTTATTGAGCGCCTCCGGCAGCTCGATCATGTTGGAGATCTCATCGCTGGTGTAGCCCTGATTGATGTAGGTCAGAGTCTGGTCGTTGATGAACTTATACACGGCAGCCGTGTTGACCATGTAGTCGTTCACCACGTTGTTTCCCCAGTGCGGCCAGTTGTGGGACTGGAAGGTGACCTCCGCGTCCTTGCCGTAAAGGGAAATGGCCTCGGTAATATAGCTTGCCCATGCCGCGCCGTCGCGCACCTCCGCGCCGCGCAGCGTGTAGAGATTGTGGAGCGTGCCGGTGCAGTTTTCCGCCATCCAAAGCGCCTTGTACTGGGGCAGCCACGTGTTCATTTCGGCGGGCGCTTCCGTACCCGGCGTGAGCTGGAACTCCAGCTCCACACCGTCGATCGTCAGCTTTTCGCCGGACTGTGTGATCTCGTAGCTGGGCGTCATGAAGGAGACCGTTCCGGTGGACTGTCCCATGCCGATGCCCTGCGCCAGCTTGCCGGTCACGCCGGGGGTCAGAAGGATGCCATACTGATAATTGCTGCGGCGGCCCATACCCTTACCGGCGTAGACATTTTCCTTCACGGAGTGCTCCGTGAAGCCCACAGGCGTGATCACGGGGATCTTGCCGCTGGTGAGCTGATCTTCAATAGAAAGTGTCTCGTCTGCCTTATCCTCTTTTGCCATCACGCCGGCGATGCCGCCAAAATGGTCGGCGTGGGAATGAGAGATGATGACGGCCTTGACCGGGAATTTACCAAAATTCTTTTCGATCAGCTGCATGGCAGCCTGGCTGCACTCCACGCTCATCAGCGTGTCAAAGACGATCCAGCCGGTATCGCCCTTGACAACGGTGAGATTTGCCATGTCATAGCCGCGGACCTGATAGATGCCATCTGTCACTTCAAAAAGTCCATAGGCATGGTTGTTCTTCGTGTTCTCCCAGAGGCTGGGATTCACGCTGTCAGGCGCTTTTTCATAATCGTCCAGGAACGCATAGGCTTCCTGACTCCAGAGGATCGTCCCATCCTCGTCCTTCAGTTCCAGTGTTTCCGGCGCGTCGATCAGTCCGCGGGTGGCGAATTCATATTCCTGCTTATCATCAAAGTCAAGTTCATCGTAGACGGCGGCATTTGCCTTTGCCGTAAAGTCTGTGGCGGGCTTGACCTCGGCGGTCAGACCCAGGTCTGCCTTTTCCGCGCCCGGCTCTTTGCGCCCATCCTGCGCACAGCCGACGCAGGACAGCAGCAGTACCGATGCAAGAAGCATTGCTGCAATACGTTTCATAGCCATTCTTTCTCCATTTCCTCATTGTTCGCGGATAACAGGCGGCTGCCAGCTATCCAGTGCTGTCATATCCGGTACATAGATCCGCATGAACAGATGAAATTCCCCGTCGGAAACAGGCAGCCAGTTAGAGGTGCCTTCCGGTGCATCCTTGGACAGGATAATATCCAATGTGCCGTCCGCATTCAGCTTGAAGTCGGAGCGGTCGTTGATGCAGTAGCGGTCGATGGAATTGTCAATGAGGAAATCATCCTCTCCGTAGGCGGTCACGGACCAGAAGCCGCCCTCCAGCGTGGGAGGAAGGGTTTCAAAGTGGAGCGTATACTTCTTTTCTCCGGTCAGCGCTGCGCCGGTCTCATCCACCGCTGTCTTGGGATAGATCGCCACGTCCACGGTGTTGGCGCCAAGCCCCACCAGCGCTACCATCGCGCGGTAGGTATACTCCGTGCCGAAGTCGCCGATGGGCTTGCCGTAATAGATCCACTGACCGAGTTTCTGCGCATACTTCGCGCCGTCGGCGGCAAGCGTGGTGCGAAGCCCCTGAAGCATCTGCGTCCAGCGCTCGGCAGCTCCTTCGCCCAGGAGAGCGGCGTCGAAGGTCTTGCCCGCGCCCACGTTGATGGCGGAGAGCTTCTTCAGCAGCTCCTCATCCGCATCGGCGGGCGGGTTGACCTGCATCAGAGCGTTCGCCGTATTGAAAAACTCTGCTGGCGTCATGGAAAGCACCTTGTTCACGGGAACAAAGTCATTTTCCTCTTTATAAGCTCCCTGCGGTGCGGCATACTCGCCTCCCTGTACATAAGCCGAAAGCGGCAGGAGCTGCATCTGCTCCTGAATGGCGCAGACATTGGGCAGATCCTCGTTCCCGGACAGCACCGTGCGGGTGATCGACCACACCGTTGCGGTGGGCACGTCCACGCGCGTCACACCGTCGGGCAGCTCGCCCTCCCAGCCGGGAAGCGCGATGGCATAAGCGCCCGCTTTGTCCAGCACGGCGGCGGTGTTCGTCCACGCATCCAGAAGCTGCACATTGCAGAAACGATCCGTTTCCGGCAGGACGTAGACCATAGGCTCTTCACGGATGTCAAGCCACGCCTGAGAGTAGACGGTATCGACGTTCGGCGTCACAACGGTGCGGAAAGAGGCGTCCGCCAGCTTTTGTGCATGGTTGAACTGATTGATGGGCGCACGGCCAGTCATGGTCCCGTCCGTATTGGTCGATAATGTTTTGGTTGCGTCGGTCAGCACCAGTGGGAACGCATAGATGTATGCCTCGCTGACCGTTTCCCACACGGTTTCCGTATCCGGTGTATCCGGCTGCGTTTTTTCGGCAGAGCAGGCGGAAAGAAGTCCGCAGGAAAGCAGTGTAAGCAGCGATAGTAGAATTGCAAGTATCTTTTTCATGTTGTCCTCCTATGATTCTCTTCTGTTTTGGTCATCTCCTCGGAAGGGTTTGCGCGGATGGATTGACTATGAAGTCGTTTGTGATTTTCTCTTTATGGGAAACTATCGATTATTCCGCCCCTTTCTTTCTGCAAGCCTTGAAAGCTCTTTTTTGTTCCTTTTGCGGCATTCGGTCTGCTTCAGCGTCACGGTATGGACAAGCCTGCTTTCCAGCAGCTTCAGGCGCAGCTTGTCAAGCGTCCGCCGGTAGAATCGCTCCGCGCCACTGGCGGTTGTACCCTCGAAATCCACCGCCAAGTCCTCAAAGGTAGACTGCGTGGACAAAGGGCTGACGCGTCCACAGGTCATGCAGAGGTTTTCGCCGCCGACAGTTGCTCTGATCTGCTGGTTTTCCTTCTTGACAGGAACAATGCTCCCTTCGTGATTGACAGTGTATTTATTTCACTGTCTCTCATAAAGGGAGCATATCAATCAGAAACGGGGGTGATTTTGTAGTTTTTTTGATAGCCTTCCTTGAGACTTACTTTGCAAGCACAACGGAAATGATGATCTCCTTTTCCGTCTCGCTCAGGTCGAACGCACCGCCGTCTGCGACGCTGACACGCAGTTCGTACAGTGTGCCGTCGGCCAGGGTATCCACGCCAGTCCCAGCTTCATCCGTGATCGTCCACAGCTCTTTGCTGACCTCCGCCAGCTTTCCGTCTGCACCGTAGGCATAGAGCTTCAAATCAGCGGCGCTTCCGGAAAGATTGTTCATCCGGAACGAGACCGTCGTGTTGGGGTGGACGTTTTCGACTGTCACGGTGTTGCGCCAGCTGGCGACCGTGCCGTCACCGCCGTCCTGCTCAAACTGTTCCTGTGTCAGTACGTTCCGCGCGGCCTTATCGAGATCGACCTTGCGGTAGGGCATTTCGGGAAGATACACAAAGCGATCCTGCAAGCACAGCAGCTCCAGATAGCCCGTCGGGCAGTAGAGCGCGTTGCCGCTGTTTCCGGCATACATACCGATAGCCATGTTATTGTAGCCATATTTGTTGGAGACGTCCATGGTGAATACCGTCTCGCCGGTGGCAAAGTCCAGAATGATGTACTGCCACATGCCGCTTTCCAGATCCTGCACATAGCCGTAGATATAGCCCGTCGCGGTGGAGAGCTTGAGAATCGATGTATCGCTCAGGTCATTTCGAGACCAGATGCTCTTCATCTCATAGCCGCTATCGGTTTTCACGGTGTCCACGCGCTCGACGCCGGGCGCGATCATGCAGTTGCCCTTTGTCAGCCAGTTTGTGTCATAGATGTTGGTATAGCTCTGGATGGAAGAGTCACTGTTGGGATCGGCAAGGCCTGCGCTGCCTGCGCCGAACCAGTTGCACACGATAGTGCTGACGGTGCCCTCACTGTCGTCATAGACGATGGCAGAGTTTTCAACCGCCACCTGATAGCCCTCGGGCAGATCATCCAGAACCGGCATGCTTGCAACGATCTCACCGGTCTTCATATCGAGCGCCAGCAGCTTGACTGGATCCGCGTTGTCGGTGAACATCACAAGATCCGGCGTCAGCGACGGGGAGCAGCCGCCGCCCCAGGCAAGACCGCCGCCGGTGGTCTTGTCGTTTTCGCCGCTGACCTTCGCGCCGACGCTCTCATACGGCGTGCACCAGACAGCCTCGACACCGTTATTGGCACGCAGCAGATAGCAGTTTTTATTGGTCAGAATGACTGCGCCGTCCTTGGAGGCGGCGATGCCGTTTTCCGCGCCCTCACCGGGGGTCAGCTCGTGGACAAAGACAGCCTTCGAAAGGTCGGCCTGCTCTCCGTTCAGGATCGCCTCGATCGCCGAACTCGCGATGTAGCCGAGCACGCCCTGCTGCTCACGCTCGGGATAGATGCGGAAGCCGCCGGTTGCAAACCAGAGGTTGCCGTCGTAGTCAAAGACCACGGAAAGAAGATTCTGCGTCAGCTCCTTGCCGAGCGCAGCTTCGGCTGCCGCCTTGATGTCGATGTCCAGTACCTTTTCAAATTCAGGCAGGACGTTTCCTGCTTCATCGGTTGCCCGCAGCATCAGCACATGGTTGTTGCTGGTGGGGCAGACGATGCGGTTTTCCGAGTCCAGGAACGTATAGGAGCTCTGGATGACGTAACCGCCGCCGTCATGCTGCTTTGGAGAGAAATAGCCCAACGTCGTGGTTTCCTCCGCGTTCAGATCGCGGATGGCGATGCCGCCGAGCAGCGGAACGACTGCGTGGCCATAGCTGTCAAAGTAAATGGCAGGCGAAGCGTTCGCGTTGGTTTTTTCATAGGAAACATTGATCTCCGGATAGATGCCAAGCGGCAGGACTTCATCCGTAGAGTCGGTATTGTAGCCGTCGTGGTGAATGTTGGCGTCGCTCTTTGCCATATAGGGGTTTTCGTCGACACGCTTGGCGCGCAGCGTCTTGACCGGCAGTGCAGAGGACAATGCGTCGGACGCCGGGGTCTCCCCTGTGCCAGCGTCCTCCGGCATATCATCCTCCGTCGAGGCTTTCTCTGATGCGGCCGTTTCGGGCGTCTGCGTTTCAGAGGCCGGGGAAGACTCGGCTGGCGTCTGTGTACAGGCTGCCATGCTCAGGCAGAGCGCAGCAGCCAGCAGCAGGAGCAGCGCAGAGCGTAATACTTTTTCCATTTTCATCAAAATATCCTCCGTTTATTTATTTTTCATAAAGTTTGTTGGGGTTTTATGCGAGCCAGGTGTAAAGTCCCAGTTGAAACGCTTCCTCGGAAACCGGCTCCAGCAGGAAATAGTCTGCCCGCAGCCGGAAGGCGTGAAGGGAGAAATCCAAGTCGCTGCACCAGATCATCCGGCACGCGGGGCATAAGGAGCGAAGATGCTCCGCTGCATTCAGCCCTGCCACCCCGGAAAGTGCAATGACGGCATTGGTTGGAGCATCTTTCTGCGCCGTTTCAAAAAAGCGTTCCTGGTCGTCATATTGCATGACCTGCGGAAACAGCCCCTTCGCTTCACAAAACCGGGTAATTTGCTCGGCGTAGCGCTGCCGCTCTGCTTCCTGTTCTGCCAGCACGGCGATACGATACACAGATCTCCCTCCTTCCTTCATCCGATTTGGCATCTTGCTTGTGCTCAGTATAAAAAGGCCATTCGGTTTTTTCAAGTGCCGCAGCACGAAAGGGGCGATTTTGGCACGAATTCCGACAGCGGTTCTTTGTCATCCTCGACACGCTGTGATATAATGATCTTGGGAACCTCTGAATAAATCGGCTGCGGCGCTCAGCGGGTCTTTCGCCCCAACTTATCGGTTTGAAAATCTTGAAATATTGCGCAGCCGTTGGCGGCTTTGCCGCCTTACGGATGCGGCATGCCCCTTGCGGGTACACAAAGTATTCCTGCAATTTCCAAACCTCAATTTGGAACAAAATCCCTCGCTGACCGCTCTTGCAATTGAATCAGAGGTTCCCTTGGAATTCAAGCACAAGGAGAGAACCCTGCATGAGAATTGCGATTGTGGATGATCTTGCTGCGGAACGTGCACTGCTGAAAGACCGGCTGGAGCAGCAGCTTCACCGGAGAAATGTGCAGGCGGATATTCTGGAATACGAAAGCGGCGAGACATTTCTGGAAGCGGCAAGGAAAGTGCCCTTTACTGCCGCATTTCTGGATATTTATATGGATGGCATGACGGGCATGGAGGCGGCAAAGAAGCTGCGGAAAACCAACACGGACTGCCTGCTGGTTTTTACCACGACTTCCACCGACCATGCGCTGGAGGGCTTTCAGGTGCGGGCGCTTCACTATCTGGTCAAGCCATTTACCGAAGCGGACATCGACGCGCTGACGGACGAGCTGCTTGCCCGCGTACCGCAGCCGGATAAATATATGGAGCTAAAGGTGGAGGGAAGCGAGATCCATCTGCGCTATCAGGACATCGTCTACGCAGAACACTTCGCCCACTTGATCTACGTCCATACGACGGTTCAAAAGACGTTTACCACGCGCCAACCCTTCAAGACGTTCATCGCCCCACTAAAGGATGACACACGCTTTTTTGTGTGCGGGCGCGGCGTGATCGTGAATCTGGAACACGCGAAGGATCTGGAAGACGCCGCCTTCCGCATGGCGGACGGAAGCCGCGTGTTTGTCAGTCAGGACCTTCTGAAAAGTGCCCGGCAGGCATTTATGGAGTTCTTGCTGCAAAGGGGGCGTATGGTATAATGGAGCTGCTGCGTCCAATTCTGGAGCTCGGCGTGGTGATTCCCGGCATGCTGCTTGCCTACTTCCCGGTAAAATCCAGCTTAAAGCAGCCGCTGTCAAAGCTTGTTTTGTGGCTTGCCCCGCTGCTTGCGCTGCTTTGTGCCGCCGGAGGCGTGGTGTGCTATGCGCGCCGTATGCCGACTGCGCCGGTGCTTGCGGGGCTGACCTTGCTCGCAGCCGTGATCTACATAAAAACGCTCCGGATCTCGCTTTGGAAATCCGGAACGGTTGCATTATCTGTCTGTGCGGTATTTGCCTGTATCAACAGCCTTTGCCGGGCGATCAACGCCGCTATGCTGGCCGGTTTGCCGCAGGAGCAGGCTGCGCCATGGTTCTGTCTGCGGGCCGTGATTTGCTATCATGCGATCTGCTGGCTGTTTGCCGCCATCGCCTATTATCCTGCGACGCACAGCGTGCGAAGAATGGTCGAGGACGAAAATTTTGCGCAGACCTGGTATGTGTTCTGGGTGCTGCCGCTGGTGTTCATTGCGCTGAATCTGTTTATGATCCCCAAGTATGCGGACACACTCTATACCGGGCGTGTTTTGCAGGGGTATTTTGTGATCAGCATCGCACTTTTGTTTTTGATGCTTTTCTTCAACGCAATCTTCCTTCTGATGGCGATCAGCATCAACCGGAATGCGAGATTGCGGCAGGAGAACCAGCTGCTTTCCATGCAGCAGCAGCGCTACGAAAGCCTGAAAGCTGCCATTGAGGAAGCACGGCAGGCGCGGCACGATCTGCGCCACCAGCTATGTCAGCTCGCTGCCCTTGCAGAAGAAGGGAATCTTGAAAAGATCAAAGCCTATCTCTCCGGTGCGGTTTCCAGAATTCCAAGTCTTGAAATGCACTTCTGCGAAAACCGGGCGGCAGACAGCGTGATTGGGTATTACTGCGCGCTTGCCAAACGGGAGAATATCCCGTATTCCGTGCAGATTGATCTGCCGGAATGTCTTCCTGTAGACGAAATCAATCTGTGTCTGGTTCTCTCGAATCTGCTGGAAAATGCGCTGGAAGCCAGCCTGCGCACCGCGCCTGCCCGACGCAGGATCAAACTGACAGCCTATCTGCATGGCAGCAGTCTGGCACTGATTCAGGTTGAAAACACCTATGACGGAGTCATCCGTGAAAAAGGCGGTGTCTTTCAGTCCTCCAAGCGAAAAGGAGACGGTGTCGGGCTTCAGTCCGTCCGTCACATCGCAGAAAAATCTGGCGGGGTGAGTACGGTTACCTATCAGGACGGCCTGTTCTGCGCAAAGGTCATGCTCTGCGGATAATGATGCCCTGCCTTTCCAAAACGGCACGGCCACGGAGTTCAGCAGTCTCGCTTCCGGTAGGCCCTGCACAAATCGTATCGCCGTTTTTGCAAAGATGTTGGACTTCATCGTGTCCCAATCTGCCAACTTCATAATTTCCGCTGTGCCGTTTTCAAAATCGAACCGAATTTCACCCCATTCACCGTCGTTGTCCGCCTGATACAGGTAGACAGCGGCGGCTATTTTTTGTTCTTCTTGCGGCACTCGGTCTGTTTCAGCGTCACGGTATGGACTACACCGCTTT
>OLSF01002894.1_pt1 | contig 12389 bp, 10 predicted proteins | sample 1672301 | NCBI WGS metagenome assembly OLSF01 (sample SAMEA3136669, study PRJEB25190) | human gut metagenome | biome: human gut; feature: human-associated habitat; material: faeces | place: Austria | collected 2013
GTAGGGCGGCCAGCCCTCTGGCCGCCGCGGAGGGGTCAAGACCCCTCCCTACAAACCTACCGCGAAAGGGGTTGCAGCGGCAAAGCTGCGGGCCGGGCATGCCCGGCCCCTACAGTACAGCAAAAGGCCGCGCCCATCCTGTATCGGGAAAGGCGCGGCCTGTTTGTATGCAGTTATACCAGCTTAAACAGCTGCCCGCTGAACGGGGCCAGGGTCAGCTTCAATTCACCCCCGCAGGCCTTGCCGACCAGCCGCTTCGGCTTCTCAGTCCGGCCGCCGAAGCACTGCCAGTCGGTGTCCAGCAGCTTCGTCAACTTGCCCGCGCGGGGCAGGGTCAGCGTGTAGTCAGCCAGCTCCGTGTCGCCAAAGTTGAATGCTGCCAGCACCGCGCCGTCATGGCCGTCGCGCCAGATGGCACAGGCGTCCAGCTCGGGGTGGGCGCAGTCCAGCCACCGGAACGCCTCGGGGTCGTACTCGCGGCTCCAGAACGCCTCGTTGGCAAGATACGCCTCATTCAGCGCCCTGCGATAGCGGTGGAAGTCGTCGTGGTTCGGGTACTTGAGCACCATCCAGTCCTGCTCGCGGCTCTCGTCAAATTCGCGCAGCTGCGCAAATTCGTTGCCCATAAAATCAAGCATCTTGCCCGGATGGATGGCCATGTACAGGTAGAGCGCCCGCGCCTGCGGGAACTTGCCCTCGTACTCGCCGTACATTTTTTGCACGATGGTCGCCTTGCCGTGGACGTTCTCGTCGTGGCTGAACGGCAGGATGTAGTGCTCGTTCCAGGCGTACATCATCGAGAAGGTCAGTTTGCCCAGATTCTCACGCCGCTCGTCGCTCGTCTTTTTAAAGTAGTCGAGGGTGTCGTTCATCCAGCCCAGGTCCCACTTGTAGTCAAAGCCCAGGCCGCCGTACTCGACGGGGGCCGTGACCTTCGGGAAGCTCGTAGAGTCCTCGGCGATCAGAATGGCCGTGGGGTGGCGCTGCTGCAAACCGGCGTTCATGCCCTTCAGGAATTCCAGCGTCGAGCCGTTGACGCCGCGGTTCGGGTCGCCCTGCCAGTAGATCAGGCGGGACACGGCATCCATGCGCAGGCCGTCGGCGTGGAACACCCGCAGCCAGTAGTCGGCGCAGGACTGGATAAAACAGCGGATCTCACCGCGGGAGTGCATAAAGTTGCAGCTGCCCCACTCGCTCTGGCCCACCGCGGCGGCGGGGTACTCATACAGCGGCGTACCGTCAAATTCTTTTAAACCGTAGGCATCCACGGCAAAGTGGACCGGCACAAAGTCCAGGATAACGCCGATTCCCTGCTTGTGGCAGGCGTTGACAAACTCCACAAGCTCGTCCGGCGTGCCGTAGCGGCTGGTGGGCGCAAAAAAGCCGGTGGTCTGGTAGCCCCAGCTGCCGTCAAACGGGTGCTCGGCCAGGGGCATAAGCTCGATATGGGTGAAGCCGTTCTTCTTGCAGTAGGCGGGCAGCAGGTCGGCCAGCTCGGCGTAGGTGTACCAGCTGCCGTCCTCCTTCTGCCGCCAGCTGCCGGCGTGGACCTCGTAGATATTCAGCGGCTTATCAAAGCATTTTGTGCGTTCCTGCATCCATTTGTCATCGGCAAAGCCCTTGGGGGCATCGCTGACGATGCTGCGTCCGTCGGGGCGCAGCGTCATGGCCGTGCCGTAGGGGTCGCAGTGGGCCACGCTCTGGCCGTTCGCGCCGCGCACCCAATACTGGTACACCATCCCCGCTTGCACGCCGGGGGCGTCGCACTCCCACACGGCGGACTGGGTGCGGTGCAGATCAAAGGTACCGATCTCGGTCTCAACGGCGATATGCTGTGCGGACGGTGCCAACACGGCAAAATGCGTGCCGCCGAAATAGGTATGCGCACCGAAAAACTCATACGCATCAAAAGCGTGCCCGGTATAAAAATCCTGCATGTTCATGATGAAAACTCCTATTGCCCCTTGCCTCCCCTAGCAGGGGAGGTGGCCCCGCAGGGCCGGAAGGGTTGAACCTTGCCGTGGCCCGAAATATTTCGGGCGCGGCGGGCTCTCTCCCCCACCCGCTGCGGCGGGAGCCCCCCTCTCAGAGGGGGCCAAGGAGCTTTTTCTCTAAAAAAATTGTACCACACCAACCGGGTGCGGTACAATTTACAATATTGAACACGGTGTCTAAAATTTAAATTCTCAGCAACACCCGCGCGATGTTGAAGTAGACGAGCAGTGTCGTGGTATCGACAATGGTCGTGATAAGCGGCGACGCCATGACGGCGGGGTCAAAGTTGAGTTTTTCCGCAATGACGGGCAGCAGGCCGCCGATGAGCTGGGACAGGATGACCGTGCAGATCAGCGTCAGGCAAACGACTGCCGCTACAGGGGGCGCGATGCCGTCCAGGAAGATCAGCTTGGCAAAGTTGCACAGCGCCAGCGTGCCGCCGCAGAGGATGGCAATACGGAATTCACGCCACAGAATCATCGGCAGGTCGTGCGGCTCAATATCACCGACGGCCATGCCGCGGATGATGGTGGAGGTACTCTGGCTGCCCGCGTTGCCGCCTGCGTCGGTCAGCATCGGGATGTAGGCGGTCAGCACGGTCACGGCGGCGAGGGCATCCTCATACCCGCGGATGACCATGCTGGAGAAGGTGGACGAAATCATCAGGAACAGCAGCCACGGCGCGCGGTTTTTGTACAGTTCCCACATAGATTGTTTAAAATAAGGCTTGTCCGACGGGCCCATAGCGTTCATCTTGGCAATATCTTCGCTGGCCTCGTCCTGCATGATCGAGATAGCGTCATCAATCGTGACAATACCGACCAGGCGCTTCTCGTTGTCCACAACGGGAATGGCCAGGTAGCCGTACTTCTCGAACATCTGGGAGACGTCCTCCTGGTCGGTGGTCGTGCTGACGCTGACGACATTGTCATCCATCATGTCGCGGATCAGCTCGTTGTCGGGGTCCTTGGACAGGACCAGCGCGCGCAGCGAGACGACGCCGATGAGGGTGCGGTCACGGTCCGTGACGTAGCAGTTGTTGATGGTCTCCTTGTCAAAGCCGTTCTTGCGGATGGCCGCCATGGCCTGCGACACCGTCCAGTCGGGGCGCAGCTCCATCAGTTCGGTGGTCATCACGCCGCCGGCGGAGTCCTCGGGGTATTTGAGCAGTTCGTTGATCATGCGGCGGGTCGCGGGGTCAGCCTGCGCCAGAATACGCTTGACGACGTTGGCGGGCATTTCCTCGACCAGATCCGTCGCATCATCGACGAACAGGTCATCCACAACGGCCTTCAGCTCCTTATCGGTCAGGCCGTCGATAAGGTCCTGCTGGGTCTCGGGGGTAAGCTCGGCGAAAATCTCCGCCGCCAGGTCCTTGGGACACAGGCGGAACAGCACGGGGAGCTTCTCGGGCGGGAGGTCCTCGAACACGGCGGCCAGGTCGGGCGCGGGCAGGGTGGACATAACATCGCGCAGGCTCTGGTACTTTTTGGCATCGTCCAGGTTGGCCAGCATCGTGCGGAGGGTCAGGATCGCGGTATCAGACATAAAAAAGCTGCCTCCTTTTCAGGCGGCAGCCAGGCACATTTAATTTTAGGCAATGCAAAGCAGAGCAACACCGTGCGCTTATTTTCGCGTACAGTTTGCTTTGGTTTGCCTGACAAAAAAGTGGTGGCTGCCGTTATTCAAGATACATCGGTACACAGGACTGGGACTGGGGGTATCCATTGTGACAACCACCTCACCTTTGTTTGAATTTTTACTACACGGCGCTATTCGCACCTATAGTTACTTTACCATCTGGGAACGGATTAGTCAACGGTAAATTTCGGCAATTTGAGAAAAAATTTCGTGCGCACTGCTGCCGCCTGTGGTATACTGGTGTACATTCACACGGCAGTGTTCGGGAGGTATCGCCATGATAAAAAATATCGCTATCGTCAGTCTGTCACGCGGCGTGGCAGGGGAAGCGTTTGCGCAGCATGAAGTCGAAATCGGGCTGAAGCGACTGGCCGGGTACGGCGTAAACGTGCAGTTTATGCCAAATGCCCTGCGCGGCATCGACTACCTGACCGCGCACCCGGAGGCGCGCGCCGCCGACCTTCTGCAGGCGTTCCGCGACCCGGGGATTGACATGATCCTCTGCGCCATCGGCGGGGACGACACCTATCGGCTGCTCCCCTATCTGTTCGACCACGACGAACTGCGCAGGGCCGTCACCGGCAAAGTGTTTCTCGGCTTTTCCGACACAACGGTCAACCACATGATGCTGCACAAGGTCGGGCTGCCGACATTTTATGGGCAGGCATTTCTGCCGGACGTCTGCGAATTAGGCCCCGCAATGCTGCCCTACACCGAGCGCTATTTTGCGGAGCTGCTGCGCACCGGCACGATCCGCGAGGTCACGCCCAGCGACGTCTGGTACGAGAGCCGCACGGATTTCAGCCCTTCACAAATCGGCATTGCCCCCGCCGCGCACCCCGATGATGGCTTTCAGCTTTTGCAGGGCAGTCCTACATTTTCCGGGGAAATTCTCGGCGGCTGCATTGACACATTCTACGATTTCTTTGATGGTACGCGATATGCAGATATGCCGCAGCTCTGCCGAAAATACGACCTTTTCCCCACGGCTGAGGACTGGAAGGGCAAAATTTTGCTGCTGGAAACCAGCGAGGAGCGGATACCGCCAGAAAAATACCGCGCGGCTTTGACGCATCTCAAAAACGCCGGGGTGTTCCGCGCCGTCAATGGCGTGCTGATTGGCAAGCCGATGGACCGCAAATGCGAGGACGTGTACAAGCAGCTTTTGGTCGAGGTCATCGACGACCCGGCGCTGCCTGTCGTCTGCAATCTCAACATCGGGCATGCCGCGCCACGGTGTATTCTACCCTTTGGCGTCCGGGCCTGTGTAGACGTCGTTGCGCAGAAGATTACTTTTGCTTAAAGCAGCGCACTACTTTGGGGGCCGCATCTGACGGGGCGTCGAGGACGCCGCCCCCTACGAATATGCGGTAACACAAATAAAAAGCCGACTCCCGGCAACTGGCGGGTCGATGCAGGCATCGACCCCTACAGTGTACCGGGAGTCGGCAGTTCTTTTATTTTACGGCAGGGCTTACGCCATCAGTTCCTTGACGGTGGCGGCCAGCTTCTCGTCCTTGCAGGCGGGGAAGAAGTTCTCGGCAAAGTGCTCACCGGCGAAGGCGCCCTTGACGAGGTCGCGGTCCAGATCCTTCAGGATGTCGGACAGGTCGCGGAAGGCAATGGCGCGCACGCCGTCCAGGATCTTCTTGTTGCGCTGCTCGGGGACAACGCGCTCCTTGGGGTAGCCCTGGCCGTGGCCGAAGCCGAACAGCTTCTCGAAGATGTACTCGAGGTTCAGCTCGCCGCCCCAGCCGAAGCCCTTGGCGAAGGGCAGAGCCACCGCGTTGCCGTCGTTGACGTGGGCAAAGGTGTAAGCGTCAACGGGGTCCTCGACGTGGCCGCAGATGACGCCGGGGAAGCTGTTCAGGGCCAGCATAGCGCCCTCGCCGGTGCCGCAGCCGGTGATGACGTAGTCCGCAGCGCCGGAGTTCAGCAGCACAGCGGCCAGGATGCCGTTCTGAACGTAGGTCAGCTGGGCGGCATCGTCGGCGGCATACATGCCGTAGTTGACGACCTCATGGCCCATCGGCTCGACGACCTTGCGCAGGGTGGCCTCGATCAGGGCGTTCTTGGCGGCCTGGCTGTTCTCATTGATCAGAGCGATTTTCATAATAGCTTTTCTCCTTTTATCGTCAAATTCACATTACAAGCTGACGGAAATACGTGGTGTTGATGCTCTTGTCGAGTTTGGCCATCTTGGCAATGCAGCCGTCCAGCGTATGGGCCACATCGTCCAGGCTGTGCCAGTTGGCGGCCTGCGGCTTGACCTCCTCCTCGAGCCAGGGGGCCACGTCGGTGTGGGAGCAGGCACCCTCGATGAGGTAGGCACCCTTGCGGGCGGCCTGGGCCTGCGGCTCGTAGCCGTCAACGCTGCCCATCATCGTCATGGTGAACACGCCCTTGCGGTTGCGCCCGCCCACGATGAGCCGCACGCCCACCGGCTGTACCGAGACCGTGGCGGCCTTCTCGCGCAGGATCTTGACGACCTTCTCCAGCGTCAGGTACTGGGTCTGGTACTCGTCCACCGCGTTGATGATCTGCACGGCGGCCAGCGTGTCGCCCGCAAAACCGACCACGACGTTGCGGTTGATCTTGCGGACCTTGGGCAGGTCGTTTTTGAGGATATGGGGCTTTTCGCCGGTGATGGGTTCCTCGACATAGCGGCCATCGCTGACCATGGCGCAGAAGGTATCACCGCATACTGCTAAAATCGCACTCATTGTTTTTCGTCCTTTGTTTTTTAATGGTACGTCTATTGTAGCACGAAATGCCGCGGGGTGCAAGGCACGCTTGACATGGCCGCGGCAGTGGGGTATAATAACTATAGAAAAGGCGCTGCGACAAGCGGTTGGCCCTTTCAGGTGAAAGTTAAAAGCTCAAACTAATAACCGTCACCGGCCAGGGTGGCGGTTATTGCTTTTTACAACTAAGCTCAAAGTAAAGGTCTTGCGACCGATATAGAACGTAAATGTAAAACGCATGGTCTCACCTCCTTTACGGAAGTGTGGCCAACCGCCTGCCGTTGTGTGCAGCGCCTTGCCGTCTGTTGTGAAACAGGCGGCTTTTGTATTATAGCAGAAATTTCGACGGTATGCAAGCAAAGCTGCCCGCAGGAGAACCTTCCCCCGCGGACAGCTTTTTAATTTATCGAGTCTGTAGGGGCCGGGCATGCCCGGCCCTGCCGTATAAGGCAGACGAGTGCTTGCGGAAAGCCGCGGGCCGCACATGTGCGGCCCCTACAGAGCAGCTTTTCTTTAGTTATTCTTGTAATAATTGATCAAGCAGCCGTCCGCCAGGATCCGGCGCTCGGCGTCGGTCATCGCGCCGAGCTTGACGGTGAACTTCACCAGACCGCCGTCCGGCTTGACGGCCACGGCGTCCAGCTCGTCCGCGGCCTCCAGCAGGGCCTTGCGGACGCCGGGCAGGTAGACGTAATCGCCGTTGTCCAGCGCGCCGGGGTTCTCCACCAGGAACGGCAGCATGCCCCAGTTGATGCAGTTGGAGCGGTAGCGCTTTGTGGCATACTCGCAGGCAAAGTTGGCTGCGCCGCCCAGCACGCGCTGGCAGCTGGCGGCCTGCTCACGGGCGGAACCGTCGCCGGGCTTGTTGGCAAAAATGGCCGAGCCAATGTTGGTGTTGGCCGCGTCGGGCGCGTAGCCCAGCTTCTTCAAATCGTCGTAGACACGCGCAACCTCGGCGGGCAGTTCGCCTGCCTTGCGCTGTTCGTCCAGCGCCTTCACGGCCTTGGCGTTCGGCACGTAGGCCGGATCCTTGCGGGAGAGGGTGAACTCTGCCAGCCGCAGCGGGTTGGAGCGGAAGGACGACGTCTCTCCCGACGGGATCAGCTCGTCCGTCGTCGTGACGGGGTCAGTGATGTAGCTGACAATTTTGACCAGCAGGTCGTCGGTCAGGGCGGGCTGCTCGGGCCAGTCCTTGATGTTCGGGCCGAATTTCAGCGCGTAGTCCGGCTCCGGATGACCCCAGCCGTTGTAGACGCGCTTGTCGTAGACACCCTGCTCAAAGTGGTAGTCGGGCACGGTGTACTCCACGTCGGTCAGCTCACTGGCGGCGGTCAGGTAGCCGCCGTTGGCCGCGGTGGCCGCAATGGAGCGGGCGTCCATCAGGGCGACGGCGCTGATCTGGCCCTCGCCGGGCTTGGAGCCCTCGCGGTTCGGGAAGTTGCGGGTCGTGTGGCGGATGGAGAATTCGCCGTTGGCCGGGGTGTCGCCTGCGCCGAAGCAGGGGCCGCAGAAGCACTCGCGGAAGATGCCGCCGGCGGAGACAATGTCCGCCACAGCGCCGTTTTTGACCAGCTCCAGATAGGTCGGCATGCTGTCGGGGTAGACGCTGAACTTGAACTCACCGTTGCCGCAGCTCTTGCCTTTGATGATGTCCGCCACGGCGCAGATATTTTCATACGTGCCGCCGGAGCAGCCGGCCACAACGCCCTGGTCAACGTAGATGCGGCCATCGTCGCAGATCTTGCCGACGAGGTCCATCTTGACCTTGCCGCCCAGCTGCCTGTTGGCCTGGTCCTGTGCCGCCTGCAGGATCTCTTTGGCGTTGGCCTTCAGCTCGCGGATCGGGTAGGCGTAGCTGGGGTGCATCGGCAGCGCGATCATGCACTCGACGGTGGAGAGGTCCAGCTCAATGCAGCCGTCGTAGTAGGCCACGTCGGCGGGCTTCAATTCCTTATAAGCCTCGGGGCGGCCATGCTGCACAAAATATTCCTTCGTGGTATCGTCGGTCTGCCAGATGGAGGACCAGCAGGTCGTCTCGGTGGTCATGACGTCGATGCCGTTGCGGTAGTCGGCACTCAGGTTTGCCACGCCGGGGCCGACGAACTCCATGACCTTGTTCTTCACATAGCCGTTGGCGTAGGTCGCAGCAACCAGCGCCAGCGCGACGTCGTGCGGGCCGACGCCCGGAGCGGGCTTGCCGGTCAGGTAGATGGCAACGACCCCGGGATAGCTCATATCGTAGGTGCGGCCCACGAGCTGCTTGGCCAGCTCGCCGCCGCCCTCGCCGACGGCCATCGTGCCGAGGGCGCCGTAGCGGGTGTGGGAGTCAGAGCCCAGGATCATCCGCCCGCAGCCGGACATCATCTCGCGGTTGTAACTGTGGATGACGGCCATGTTCGGCGGAACATAGATGCCGCCGTATTTGTGGGCGGCGGACAGGGCAAACTGGTGGTCGTCCTCGTTGATGGTGCCGCCGACAGCGCAGAGGCTGTTGTGGCAGTTGGTCAGGACGTAGGGCAGCGGGAACTGCTTCATGCCGGAAGCGCGGGCCGTCTGGATGATGCCGACATAGGTGATGTCGTGGCTGGTCATCGAGTCGAACTTCATGCGCAGGTCCTGCATGGAATCGCCGGTGTTATGTGCTTTTAAGATGCCGTAGGCGATGGTGCCCTGCTTGGCCTGCTCCTGCGTGAAGCCTGCCGGGGCTTCGGCCTGTGGCACGCCGTGGACGAGGTATACGCCGGTATCGTGCAGTTTCATAGGCTTCTCTCCTTGCCTTTCATTTTAAAAAATCACAGCCGGGCGATAACGGCCTGGGTAAATTCCTTGGTGCCGGCCGTGCCGCCGATGTCAGCGGTGATGACCTTGCCCTCGGCCACCTGAGCCTGGATGGCGGCGTTGAGCTTGTCGGCCTTGTCGGTCATACCCAGGTCGTTCAGCATCATGGCAAAGGCCATCAGGATGGCGCTGGGGTTGGCCTTGTCCTGGCCTGCAATGTCGGGGGCGGAGCCGTGGACAGCCTCATAAATGCGCGTTTTATCTCCGATGTTAGCGCTGGACGCAAAGCCCAGGCCACCCACCAGACCGGCGCACAGGTCGCTGATGATGTCACCGTAGAGGTTGGGGGCGACCAGCACGTCGAACTGCTCAGGGCGCTGCACCAGCTTCATGCACAGGGCATCGATGATGCAGTCGTTGGCCTCGATGTCGGGGTAATCCTCGGCCACTTCGCGGAAGGTGCGCAGGAACAGGCCGTCGGTCAGCTTCATGATGTTGGCTTTGTGCACAGCGGTGACCTTTTTGCGGCCGTTTTTCCGGGCGTAGTCAAAGGCAAAGCGGCAGATCTTCTCGCAGGCCGGGCGGGTGATGAGCTTGACGCCGTTGGCGATGTCGTCGGTGAGCATGTACTCGATGCCCTTATACAGGTCCTCGGTATTCTCGCGCACGATGACGAGGTCAACGTTCTCAAAACGGGTAGGTACGCCCGGCAGCGTGTGCACAGGGCGCAGGTTGGCGTAGGTGGCAAAGCGCTGACGCAGCTGCACATTGATGCTGCGGAAGCCCTTGCCGATGGGCGTAGCCGTAGGGCCTTTCAGTGCCCAGCCGCACGCCTCGATGGCGTCCAGCGTGCCGGGGGCGATCAGCTCGCCGCTGGCTTCGGCGTACTCGGCACCGGCCTCACACTCCTGCCATTCAATGCCGGTGTTCAGTGCGGCCGAGACGGCACGCACGCTTTCGGCAATCTCGCGGCCAATTCCATCGCCTGGGATCAGTACTGCTTTCATAAAAATACGTTCCCCTTCCCTGTGCTTTTTGAAAGGCTCCCTGCACAAGGGGGCCTTACGCAGCGAAAATGCTGCAATATACTACAACTATATCTGCTTTGGGCCGGTTTGTCAACGCGGTTTTTTATACAGACCGTGTCAAAACGCCTATCAGCTTAATAAAATAAAGCCGTGCTTTGGCTATTGTGGTAATATTTTAAGTTTTTCTTGACGAAACTCCAAGGATGTTATATTATTGTAGCAATCACCCACGCGGTGGGTGCCTGCGGTGCAGGAATGAGAAATTTGTGTGCGTGTATAAATATGCAAGTGGAGAGGGGTCTGCCGATGTATTACCCGGACGTACCGGCACTGGAGCCGGAAGAACTGGAACTGCTCTGCCATGAATATGTAGAGCATAATGCCACGCTGGACCCGCATTTGGCGGACCAGATGGGCGTCAAGCGTGGCCTGCGCAACCTGGACGGCACCGGTGTGCTGGCCGGTATCACCAACGTGTCCAACGTTGTTGGCTATGACAAAAAGGAAGACGGCACCATCGTGCCCATCCCCGGCCGCCTGATCTACCGCGGCATCGATTTGGATGCCCTGGCCGCCGAGGCCGACGCCAACGACCGCTTTATGTTTGAGGAAGTGGTCTGGCTGCTGCTGTTCGGCTCTCTGCCCACACGGGACCAGTATGCCAAGTTCCGCAAACTGCTGGAGAACCACCGCGAACTGCCCCGCGGCTTTGCCGACGATATGATCTTGAACTCGCCTTCGCCCAACCTGATGAACAAGATGGCGCGAAGCGTGCTGGCCATGTACAGCTACGATGAACACGCCGAGGACCTGAGCCTGCCCAACATCCTGCGGCAGAGCATCAACCTGATCGCCGAGCTGCCCACCATGATGGTGAACGCTTACCAGATCAAGCGCCGCGTCTACGACCGCAACAGCATGTACTTCCACCTGCCCACCGAGGGACAGAGCACGGCCGAACATATCCTGTCCACCTACCGTGCCGACCAAAAGTTCACCCACGAGGAAGCCCGCCTGCTGGACCTGTGTCTGCTGGTGCATGCGGACCACGGCGGCGGTAACTGCTCGACCTTTACCTGCCGCGTGCTGTCCAGCTCCGGCACCGACACCTACGCGGCCATCTCGGCGGCCATCGGCGCACTGAAAGGCCCCAAGCACGGCGGCGCCAACCTGAAGGTCATGCACCAGCTGGACTACATTTTGGAAAATGTGGAGGATCCCACCAACGACGACGAGGTGCGAGAGTTCCTGCGCAAGATCATCCGCAAAGAGCGCGGCGACGGCAGCGGCCTGATCTACGGCATGGGCCACGCCGTGTACACCCTGAGCGACCCGCGTGCCCAAATTTTGAAAACGCACGCCAAGAGCCTGGCCTACAAAAAGGGCTACGACGAGGAGTACGAGATGCTGTGCAGCATCGAGCGCCTGGCCCCCCAGGTATTTGCTGAGGAAAAGCACGGCCCCAAAAAGGTCTGCGCTAACGTGGACCTGTTCAGCGGCCTGATCTACCGCATGCTGGGCATCAGCGAGGATCTGTTCACCCCGCTGTTCGCCATTGCCCGTGTACCCGGCTGGTGTGCCCACCGCGTGGAAGAGGTGGAGTTCGCCAACCGCATCATCCGCCCCGCGTACAAGTATGTCGGCCAGCCGCTGGATTACCTGCCGCTGGAAGAACGGTAATTTATACAAAAAAAGCGAGTACCCGTTTTCTTTCGGGTACTCGCTTTTTATTGTTATTGCGCATGTTTGTAGGGGCGGATGCAAGCATCCGCCCCTACAGAACACTCACACAAACACCACCTGCACCAGCACCATATACAGTGCCGTCCCGGCGGCAATACTTAATAAGGTATTCTTTTTCCAGCAATGCAAACCCACCACCGCGGCGGCGGCGATCAGTTCCGGCAGGCCGTGGGTGGGGCCGAGTAAGTCCACGCCATACCCTTTGCTTTGCAGCAGCACGCCAAAACCCAGCCCCAGCACGAGGTAACCCGCCATAATGGGCAAGGTACGCGCAAACGCGTAGCGGAGTGTTTTCATCATTTTTCCCTTTAGCCTACTGAAGTGCTAGGTTAGTATAACATAGTTTTTGCACTTTAGCAAGTAAGGGACGCTTTGCCAATGCGCCAGGCGCGGGAGGATGCTTATGGCAACACCGCACAATTCCCGCCTAACGGCTTAAGCACCGCTCCGGCGGCTGCGG
>OLSF01002897.1_pt1 | contig 12383 bp, 9 predicted proteins | sample 1672301 | NCBI WGS metagenome assembly OLSF01 (sample SAMEA3136669, study PRJEB25190) | human gut metagenome | biome: human gut; feature: human-associated habitat; material: faeces | place: Austria | collected 2013
ACATTTTTTAATAAGGCCAATGAGTTGATGGTAAAGAATTCTCCGACAGCTGCAGATAAGGAAATGCTTGAAAAAATAGCAGCTGTGAATATAGGTCCTGGTATGGAATTTGACATTTCTGTTCTTACCGGTGATGTTGCAGAAAACTGGAAGACAATGCTGACAGAAATTCAGCTAAAGCTTATCAAAGAGGGACAGAAATTCTCAAAAAAGCTTGGTCAGTGGGATTATTTTGGTGAACCGATCGGAGATTTCAATACAGAATATGTTTATCGTGCACTGGTAGCTCTTGCAGGGCTTGGTGCCAATACAGTTGAAGTTGCACTGTATCCAAAGATAGAGCAGGATGCGGATGAAAATACTCTCACAGGAGAAAAATCATATATTCTTCATTTCGAAAGCTATCCGCAGGTTCTTAAAGGGGGATTCTGGTCTGTGACTGCATATGGGGACGATGATTTCCTGATCGATAATCCTATTGACCGTTACTGCATAAATGACCGTTCCGGTTTACAGGCAAATGATGATGGTTCCGTTGATGTTATTCTGTCTGAAGATGCCCCAAAGGACACCACAAACTGGCTTCCTGTGGGTGCTGGAGGTTTTCATCTGTTTATGCGTATCTATACGCCTGATATGGACGCCCTGGAGACGTGGATGGCACCGACCATTACAGAGATTTATCCATCAAATGTGAACTAAATATTTTCACATTGTACAGAAAGAGGATTGATTCTTCTGAAAAATGTGCTAGAATAAAGAAAAGACGAATATTAGATACCAGAGATTTGAGCAAGGTAGATGAAACGACAGGCAGTCGTTTTATTTGCCTTGCTTTTTTTGTGTGATAAAGGAGAGGAATGGATATGTTTGATGTTGTTATTATTGGTGCAGGAGTGACAGGCAGCGCGATTGCCAGAGAGGTTTCCAGATATAAGTTGAATACGTGTGTGATTGAAAAGGAAGAGGATGTCTGTAATGAGACATCCAAGGCAAACAGTGCGATCATCCATGCGGGATTTGATGCAGTTCCGGGAACGATGAAGGCAAAGTTAAATGTGATGGGAAATGCGATGATGGACAGAATCGCAGAAGAGCTTGACATTCCATTTAAGAGAAACGGCTCTTTGGTTGTATGTACGAAAGAGCAGGATCCGGAAGGACTTCAGGTTTTAATGGAGAGAGGTAAGAAAAATGGAGTTCCTGGACTTCAGATTTTAGACAGAGAGGCGCTGATCGAGAAAGAGCCGAACCTGGCAGATGATGTGACATGTGCGTTGTGGGCGCCTACCGGAGGAATCGTTTGTCCATTCCATATGACAATGGGATATGCGGAAAATGCATATGAGAACGGTGTTCAGTTTTTCCTGAATACGAAAGTTGAAAAACTGGAAAAGACAGAGGATGGATTTAAAGTCCGGGTTCATCACACAGATACGGGGGTTGATGAGACAATTGAGACAAAACTCATTGTCAATGCAGCTGGAGTTTACGCTGATGAGATCAATAATCAGCTTTCAGACAGAAAGCTTCATATCACAGCCCGTAAAGGGGAATACATGCTTTTGGATAAGACAGTTGGAGATTATGTGAAGAGTACAATCTTCCAGCTTCCGTCGAAAATGGGAAAGGGAGTACTGGTCACACCGACAGTTCACGGCAATCTGCTTGTAGGTCCTACAGCAGTAAATGTAGAAGATAAAGGTGCTGTAAACACGACAATGGATGGTCTGGATCAGATCGCAAGAGTTTCCTCTCATAGCGTTAAGAATGTTCCGCTTCGTCAGGTGATTACTTCTTTTGCAGGTCTTCGTGCACACGAGGATGGAGATGACTTTGTAATTGGTGAATCAGCGGATGTAAAAGGACTGATCAATGCAGCAGGCATTGAATCTCCGGGACTTTCTTCAGCACCGGCAATCGGTGTTACGGTTGCAGAACTTGTAAGAGACCTTTTGAATGCAGAAGAAAAGTCTGATTTTAATCCGGTGAGACATGGGATTTTAGATCCGGATACGCTTTCTCTGGAAGAGAGAAATCAGCTGATCAAAGAAAACCCGGCTTATGGAAATATTATCTGCCGCTGTGAGATGATCACAGAAGGAGAAATCCTGGATGCAATTCACCGTCCACTCGGCGCACGTTCTCTGGATGGCGTGAAGCGCAGGACAAGAGCAGGCATGGGGCGTTGCCAGTCAGGATTCTGTTCCCCGAAGGTTATGGAGATTCTGGAAAGAGAAGTTCCGATGCCGGTTGATAAGATTGGCAAAAATGGCGTTGGATCGGAATTTATCGTAGGTGAAAATAAAGAACTGGAGGATGAGTAAAATGAAAACATATGATTTAATCATAATCGGCGGTGGTCCTGCAGGACTTGCGGCAGCAGTCGCAGCGAAAGATAGCGGAATAGATAATATATTGATTTTAGAAAGAGATAAAAGTCTCGGAGGCATTTTGCAGCAGTGTATTCATAATGGATTCGGTCTGCATACATTTAAAGAAGAACTGACAGGACCTGAGTACGCAGCACGTTTTATTGAGCAGGTAGAAGAACGTGGTATTGAATATAAATTAAATACAATGGTCATGGACATTTCACAGGAAAAGGTAGTAACAGCTACAAATCGCGAGGATGGAATTCTGCTTCTTCAGGCAAATGCAATTATCCTGGCGATGGGATGCAGAGAGCGTTCTAGAGGAGCATTGAATATTCCGGGGTATCGTCCGGCTGGAATTTATTCTGCCGGAACGGCACAGCATCTTGTAAATATGGAAGGGCTTATGCCGGGAAAAGAAGTTGTGATTCTTGGATCCGGAGATATCGGTCTGATCATGGCGAGACGTATGACACTTGAAGGGGCGAAGGTTAAGGTAGTTGCAGAGCTGATGCCTTATTCCGGTGGATTGAAGAGAAATATCGTACAGTGTCTGGATGACTTTGAGATTCCGCTGAAGCTGAGTCATACAGTGATCGATATAGAAGGAAAGCATCGCGTGGAAGCTGTTACGATTGCAGAAGTCGGACCGGACCGCAAGCCGATTCCAGGAACAGAGGAAAGATATACTTGTGATACTTTGCTTCTTTCCTGCGGACTCCTTCCGGAAAATGAGCTTTCAAAAAGCGCAGGAGTAGAACTTTCACAGGTTACTTCAGGTCCGGTCGTAAATGATTCACTGGAAACAAGTGTGGACGGCATCTTCGCATGTGGAAATGTATTGCATGTGCATGATCTTGTGGATTTTGTATCTCAGGAGGCAGCGACAGCAGGAAAGAACGCAGCCACTTATATAAAGGCAGCAGAAAAGGACGTGCAGGCAGAAATGCTTCCGATTTCTCCGGAAGGCGGAGTGCGCTATACTGTACCATCCTTTGTAAGACCTTCCGAAATGGAAGAAAATCTGACCGTTCGTTTCCGTGTCGGAGATGTATTTAAGAATAAGTCGATTGCAGTGTATTTTGACGATCAGCTGATCAGCAAGAAGAAACGTCAGGTGATGGCACCGGGTGAGATGGAGCAGGTAATCCTGAAGAAAAAGAAACTGGAAGAATACCCGGAGACAAAGAAGATTACGATTCGGATCGAGGAGGCATAAGAAAATGAGTGAGAGAGAATTAATCTGTATCGGATGCCCGATGGGATGTCCGATCGTTGTAAAAATGGAAGATGGAAAAGTTGTATCCGTTACAGGAAATACGTGTCCACGTGGAGAAGCGTATGCAAGAAAGGAAGTAACTGATCCAACGCGTATTGTAACGACTACAGTTCGTGTCGCAGACGGAAAAGTACCAATGATTAATGTGAAGACAGAGCATGACATTTCAAAAGATAAGATTTTTGACTGTATCGCAGCACTTCGCGGCGTAACGATCAAAGCTCCGGTTCACATTGGAGATATTGTGTTGGAAAATGTGGCAGGTACAGGTGTAAATATCGTAGCTGCCGGAAATGTGGATGCAGTACACTAGACGATTGTGAAGGAGATATAGTATAATTTATGAAACAGATGCCAGATACAAGTACTGTTGTTCACAGTTTCTGTGTCTGGCATTCATTTGATCTTGGCGGAACAAAGGAGAATTGAAATGAATTATAAATTTCTGGATGCGTTGGAGGTATCCCCTGTGATTGCAGCGGTAAAAGATGATGAAGGAGTAGATGCCTGTCTGAAAAGTGAAAGCCAAGTTGTATTTATTTTATATGGAGACATCTGTACAATTCCGGAGATTGTTTCTAAAGTAAAAGCAGCAGGAAAACTGGCGGTAGTACATCTAGACTTGATCCATGGGCTGGCATCGAAGAACATTGCTGCAGATTTTATCAAAAAATATACAGAAGCGGATGGTGTAATTTCCACAAAACCGACGATCATTCATCGAGCGAAGGAACTTGGAATGCTCACGGTATTGCGCGTATTTTTGATTGATTCTATGGCTTATGAAAATGTGAAAACACAGGTAATGGCAGCAAAGCCGGATGTGGTAGAGGTTCTTCCGGGAATGATGCCGAAGGTGATCGGAAAGATCTGTAAAGATCTTCCGGTACCTGTGATCGCCGGAGGAATGATCCGGGAGAAGGAAGATGTAATGGCACTTCTTAAGGCGGGAGTAACCAGTGTATCGTCTACGAATCCGGAAATCTGGTTTGAATAAGCTTTTATTTTTTCATCTTCTTTAATTTCAGCCACCCGGCATGAAGCATGTATACAACGGCAGGAATTAAGGAGAGCAGTTGTGTGTATGTATAATCTGTTGCCAGAGATACAGGTGAAAGCACAACATGGAATGCAAGGAAGAGGAAAGCTCCGGCGGTAATCAGATTACAAAGGAGATACTTCCAGCCGAAGATTCCTAAAGCAGAGGCTGTCAGGAGTGCCACCAGCGATATCGTATCAAGTGAAACCGGCAAATGAATAAAATCATACTTTGCAGAAAAAAGTGTCAGGATCGCGTAAAGGAAAAGAAGCAGGTTCAATAATCCCATGATCTTGAACAATAAACTGTAAAAAGGTGTGACCGGGCAATCCGGCCACAATTCTACATCCAGTTTTTCAGCAAGTTCAATCGCGGAGCGGGTGAATGTTGTGTTTGTCATTACGATGACCTTGTCACAGTCATAAAAATTCGCACCGGCATAAGCTTCCTGGACTGCTTTGTTACCAACGGGATACGTGTAATACTTACACTGTATCCCATATTTTTTTCTGTGTTTATAGGCAATGATGTCAACGCCTTGATCCCCAGAACTTTTAGTAACTTCTATTTTTGAAAAATGTTTTCTTTTTAGTATGATCCCACACTGTTCTTCGAACTGATATCCATCCATGTGTTGCTGCTTCTCCTATATGCTGTCTGAAATCATGATGTTGGGGTCAAAAGGTATTTTGACCCCTATGATACACGGATTGCTTCGCATTTCATGCTCTCGCAATCCTAAAACACCTCAAATCCGCTCATTTTTCTACGAAAAATGGCTACTTTTCGGTGTTTTGCGGGTCAATAAGTCATGCTTTTTCATGCAAGCAAGAAACGCATGACCTTTTGACCCTTGTATCAAATCATTTAAGTAAGAAGAATGCGGGGAGGCATTCTTCTTACGTGATCAGGTAGAAATAGAATAGCATATTCCAGGGAAAAGAACAAGTGTTCTTTTTACATTCAGTCCTTCAGTACATTGTGATCACGCAGTACCTTTTCAATCACATTTCCTTTTACGAGCTTCAGAAGAGGTTTCTTCAGTGCGTTCAGCGGTCCAGGCAGCTGGATCTCAAGTGGAGATTTTCCGTCCATAAGTTTTACAGAGCTGTCGAGAAGCTCGCGGATATCATAAACACTTCCCCATACTTCAGGCACACCACGGTCTACTTTGAGAAGTCCATAAACAGCTTCCATAGCAGTACGTACAGAATACTCTGTTGTGAAAACAGTATCTCTTGGAGTTTCAGCAAACTGTCCGAGGAAAGCGAAGTTGACACATCCATCCGGGATAACATCCGGGCGGTCACCTTTTGTACGTGGCATGAAGAATGCTGTGATGTAAGGCATCATTGTCGGTACACAGATTGCACTGTTTTCTGCCAGATCCATGATCTGATCTTCCGGAACACCAAGGTGATAGAGCCATTCTGCTGTGATTTCTTTTCCGGTACAGTCTTTCATAGGCTTCTTGATATAGTCACCGGGCACATCAGTAAATAATCCGTAAACCCAGACACATACCTTATCTTTATCCTGCTCTTTGAACTGTCCCTGACGATTGATCGTCCAGCTTAACAGCCAGCTGGAATCCTGGCAGCTGACGATACCGCCGGTTACAACATTTCCGGTGCGAGGGTCACGTTTGCAAATGTCTGTGATATAAGGAATGATCTTGTCATCCAGAGTTGTAACTGTTGCAGATTCCCAGTTTGTCTTGGCAATGTCGGAACAGAATTTTTCCGGATGTCCGAAGGATGGATCCTGACGGGCAATGTTTTTCCAAAGGTTCCATACACCGCTTGTACGGACTTCGGCATCTCCGTTTGGTGCATGGTTCTGATCTCCGTAAATGGTTCCCTCTGTACAGCTTCCGTTTGTGACAAATACGAGGTCATTTTCTGTCAGGATGATACCTCTTTCCTGTCCGTTTACTTTACATTCAATTACAGATGCAATCTTTTTGTCTCCTTCGAATTTGAATACAACATTTGTGACTTCTGTATTGAACTGGAAGTCCACACCGGCATCTTCGAGGTATCTCTGCATCGGAAGAATGAGGGATTCATACTGATTATATTTGGTAAATTTCAATGCACTGAAATCAGGCAGTCCGGCAATATGGTGGATAAATCTCTGGAAATATAATTTCATTTCCAAAGCACTGTGCCAGTTTTCAAATGCAAACATTGTTCTCCAATAGAGCCAGAAAGTAGAATCAAATACTTCTTCGTCAAAAACATCTTCGATAGTTTTATCGTAGAGATCTTCGTCTTTTGTCATGAAGAGTTTCATGATTTCCATACAGCCCTTCTGACTGAGGTTGAATTTTCCGTCTGTATGTGCGTCTTTGCCACGATTTACGGTTGCACGGCAAAGGGAATAGTTCGGGTCATGTTTATTGAGCCAGTAATATTCATCAAGTACAGAAACACCAGGTGTCTCGATGGATGGAATGCTGCGGAAGAGATCCCACAGACATTCGAAATGATTTTCCATCTCACGTCCACCGCGCATTACATAACCTCGGGAAGTATCATAGATTCCATCACATGCACCACCGGCAATATCCATTGCTTCTAAAATGTGGATCTGGCATCCAGGCATCTGTGCATCACGGACAAGGAAACATGCCGCTGCCAGAGAGGCAAGTCCGCTTCCTACGATGTAAGCATTTTTCTGATCTACACCTTCCGGTTTCTCCGGATGTGCAAATGCTTCGTAGTTTCCGTTGGAATAATAGATGCCTTTGCTGTTGCGGTCATATTTTCCGCGCTCAGTGTTACGATAGTTATCTGGAACGGAAGAATCAGCAACAGTACTCTTCTTAAAAATAGAATTACCAGATTCTTTTTTTGCCTTCTGTGCGAGATAAATTGCAGTTCCTGTTCCTGCTGCTACTGCAGAGATTACACCAAGTTTAGATTTCTTATTTGACATAATAAACCACCTTTCTGAAAAAACGGATTCATGTCTCGTTTTGAGATCATCTCATCATAATTACTCTAAATAACGAGATATGAAGTATAGTTGTTATAGCTATAGTATGGACATTTTTGAAGATTTTCAATTTACAAAAAGAGGCAAGTGATAAAAAACTTATCATTTGCCCTTTTTTGTAAAGTGTTATAGTTGGGGGATTTTGTCCTCAACATTTATTCCAGTGATAATTATAGGAAATATTATATATGGAGATTATGAATTTTCTTTTTTGGGAAGTGCTGCGAAATTTTCAATTGAATGCGTAAGGCTTCCGTGGATGGTAATACTGATCTTATGTGCCAGATCGACATAATCGTCTTTCATTCCCTGTTTGATCCAGTCGAGCATAAGACCGACAAAGCTGTATTTATAAAAATCGGCAATAAAGCGCCGGTCTTCTTCGGAAATACTTGTGCCTTCTGCTTTTTCCTCTACAACATTCATCAGTAAATCGGAAGTCAGATGAAAAAGGAAACTTTCAATCTGATCCCGGCTGATGCAGCGGTAAGCATTTAATATAAATGGCTTATTTTCATACACAGCATCAAAAATCTGTACCAGTCCTTCAGACCAGGTGTCGTAAGTTTTTTTGCCGGCAAGAGCGCGGGTTGCATCTTCCAGGCAGGACCATTCGACCAGATCATAAATATCTTTAAAGTGATAGTAGAAAGCCATACGGCTGATGCCGCAGTCTTCGGTTAAATCGCGGATGGTTATCTTATCGAGCGGTTTTTGAAGCATTAATTTTTTCAGAGATTCTTCCAATATTTGTTTTGTCTGGTTTATCATAGAGGGTCCCTCCGTTTGTTACGAAAATTAAGTGTGACTATAATTTATAGTATCACATTTTCCAAAACAGATAGCAAGTATTACACCATTTTTAAAAATCCTCTGGTGATGTATTTTATTATGGGAAAAAAAAGGAGATTCTGTTATAATCTTTAAATAAAGTAAAAGTAAGGTTATAAAGATATGAAAGAAAAAGAAAAGAAAATCACACGGATTCTGCGTATTTTCATGATGCTTCTTACATGTATCCTGATTGCATTATTCTTTGGAATTATGATATTGGTCAGCGATATGCAAGGGACGGCTCGTGTAGTGAATTATGCCGGACTTGTGCGTGGAAAGACGCAGCAGATCATCAAACTGGAAAATGCACAGAGACCACAGGATGAAATGATCAGGGAAGTGGATGCGTATATTGATGGGTTACGTCATGGCAGCGATGAACTGAACCTTGTCCGTCTGGATGATAAAGCATTTCAGGATAAGATGGAAGTGCAGGAACAATTTTTTGAACAACTAAAGGAAGAAATCTATAAGGCTCGAGAAGAAGGATATGAGAATACACAGATTATAAATAAAAGTGAAACATTTTTTACAATCTGTGATGAGACAACAGGGCTTGCGGAAAGTTATTCGCAGAAGCTGGCATCTTCCTTAAACCGTCTGGAGAAAATCGTTGTCGTGGATATTATTGGAATTGTGTGTCTGTTGGGATATGAGCTTTTCAAGGCATTGCGATACGCGGCGCAAAACCGTGTGCTTCGTCAGAAGGTTTATCTGGATGAGGCAACAGGACTTCCGAATAAGAATAAGTGCGAGGAGATTCTGGCATCGGAAGAGCCGCTTACGGGCAGTGAATCAACAGCGGTAATGGTGTTTGATTTAAATAATCTGAGAATCATTAATGACCGGCAGGGACATGAAAGAGGCGATCAATATATCAGATCATTTGCAGAACAATTGCGGGCAGCACTTCCGGAGAAATATTTTGTCGGAAGAGACGGTGGAGACGAGTTTATTGCAGTGTTAAAGCAGGTGGATCATGAGCAGGTGAAAGACTGTCTGCAGATGATACGGGAACAGACGGAGCGTTATTCAAAGAATCATCCGGATATGCTACTTAGCTATGCAGTGGGATATGCATTGTCTACAGATTTTCCGGGAAGTAATATGAAAGACCTGTTCCGATATGCGGATAAGAACATGTATGTAGACAAGAATCGGGCGAAGATGAAAGAAGCAGCTGACAAGCGGAGAATTAGGAGTCGGCTGTTACAATCTGTAAAAGAAAAAGGATTTCATTTTACAGATTGTCTGTACTGTGATGCGATTGTGGATCAGTATGTTGTTCTTCGTGCAAGCTCAGAATTTTTCCTTGCAGATGATGGTAGTTATTCTGGTGCAGTAGAGCAGATTATACAGGAGCTGGCGGAGGAAGAGAAACGCAGGGAACTCTGGGAGAAACTTCAGCTGTCGGAAATCCGGGAAACACTGACAGAGGAACATCAGGTAGAGGAATATTTTTATTGTCACAAAGATGGTGACAGAGTTTTGCGTGGCCGGATCACACTTTTACTGCCTGACTTTGCTGAAAATGGAAATCTGCATCATTTTCTTGTTGGGTTTGATGTTTATCAGGACAGGGACAGAGTGATCGTAAATGAGAAAAAGCAACTGACACAGTTCTATGAACAGCTGACGCAGTCCATTTTGGAAAACGGAAACTATATAGAAGCATTGATGGATACAGCAGAAATAATCCAAAGTGTTAATCTGACACAGAATTTATTAGAAAAGATATTTTGGCAAAACAGGGAAAACAGGCAGATTCCAGACATAAAACTTCCATGTCCTTATGATACGTATTGTAAGACCTATCAACGGTTCGTGACAAAAGAGACGAGAGAAAATTATCGTATCACAGAAAATCCGGCACAGCTGATCGAACGTTTTAAAGCAGGCGAAAAGCAGGTGACTGTGGAATATCAGGTAGAGCAAAGTAATGGAAGCAGATGCTGGTGGCAGGAGACTGTCCTGATGTCACAGGAGATGGTTTATGAAAGTAAGACTAAGCAGACAAGTACTGTGATCGGTGCAATTATTTTGTTCAAGGATATTTCAGAGTTCCATGAGCAGGAAGACAGAGAAAGAGAACGTCTGCAGGTTGCATACGAAAAAGCGGATTTTGAGAGCCGTGCGAAGACAGAATTCATGAATCGGATGAGTCATGATATCCGCACACCGATCAATGGCATTCTCGGAATGATCCAGATGATCCGTAAGAACTATAAGGATCAGGAAAAGATAGAAGAGTGTGTTGATAAAATCGATCTGTCTGTCCAACATCTGAGTGAACTGGTCAATGATGTACTTGATATGAGTAAAATAGAGTCAGGATATTTAGAGTTGCAGAATGATACGTTTGATCTGAATACGTTGATAGATCAGGTAGAAGTTGTGGTCAGTGCACAGGTAGAGGCAATGGAAATCAGTTATGAGAGCCATCGGGAAAAGGTGAATCATACGATGCTGAGCGGAGATACGCTGCAGATCAGAAGAATTATGCTGAATCTGTTCAGTAATGCAATCAAATATAATAAATCAAATGGAACAATTGATACATATGCGGAAGAACTTTCCTGTGACGGTACAACCGTGTGGTATGAATTTAAAATCGTTGATACCGGAATCGGTATGAGTGAAGAATTTATAAAAGAACAGCTGTTTAAACCTTTTACACAGGAAAAGAATGACGCCAGAACACTGTACAGAGGAACCGGTCTGGGAATGTCGATCGTCAAGGCGCTTCTGGATAAAATGGGAGGTTCTATAGAAGTAGAGAGTCAACTTGGAGAGGGAAGTACTTTTACTTTCCGCCTTCCGTTTAAAGTTGATGAAAATGCCATCGAAACCAAAAAAGAAGAGCAGAGCTCAGGCGAACAGAAGCTGGAAGGAAAGCAGATTCTTCTGGTTGAGGATAATGAGATCAACATGGAGATTGCAGAGTTCTATCTGAAGGAACTGGGAATTGTGGTTGATAAGGCATGGAATGGCAAGGAAGCGATTGACAAGTTTGAAGAGTCAGCACCGGGAACTTATGATCTGATTCTGATGGATATTATGATGCCGGTTATGGGCGGCAGAGAAGCAGCCCGTCGTATACGGACACTGGAGCGACCGGATGCAGAAACGGTGCGTATATATGCCATGACGGCGCAGGTTTCTTCCGAAAGTGTACATAAATGCCTGGCTTCCGGAATGAATGGACACATTGCGAAGCCGATTGATGAAAGCAAACTCAGAGAAATCCTGACCAGATGTGAAAGCGTGAAAAAGCAGAAGGATTAACATAAAATAGAGATACGATAAAGCAAGATCAAAAGTTCCAGTGAATTTTTGTTATCGCTAATCAATTATGTGCTGGAGACAGCCCGAATTGAGAGTGGAAATTCACTGAAATATACTCCGGCAGGTGGTAAGATCACCATAGATATCAGGGAGATTCCGTTTGACAGGGAAAATTATATTGCATATAAGATTGTAGTTGAAGATACTGGAATTGGGATGAGTGAAGACTATCTTCCACATATTTTTGAAGAATTTTCCAGAGAACATACAAGTACGGAAAGCAAAGTAGTCGGAACAGGTTTGGGGATTCCAGAGCTGCTGTTCCGATCGTAGCCATGACAGCGAATGCTTTTGAAGAGGACAGGCAGAAGACACTTGATGCAGGCATGAATGCACATGTATCAAAGCCGGTGGATATGAATGTTCTGTTCCGAGTGATGGCGAAGTTCATCTGATTTCGCTGTCGTTATAATATATGGAAGAAGCACAGTAAATAGCTGCATGAGGAGGAGCTGTCCATGATACAGCAGAAAAAGATTAATGTTGAAAGAATTCTTCGCGTCAACAGAGT
>OLSF01002905.1_pt1 | contig 12350 bp, 4 predicted proteins | sample 1672301 | NCBI WGS metagenome assembly OLSF01 (sample SAMEA3136669, study PRJEB25190) | human gut metagenome | biome: human gut; feature: human-associated habitat; material: faeces | place: Austria | collected 2013
TCCAGCTCTTCAATAGCCAGCCAGAAGAGTGTCACTAGAAGGAGGATTTGCCAGACGCTTATCCTTTTCTGTTTCCGGGGAGAAGTGGCATGCGCATTTTCCGGCCGGATGGGATTTTCAATCTTGAATATGGAAGGATGCTCCTCCTGAACTGCCAGCAGTTCTTCCAAGGTGTTCATTATTTTCCGGTGTGGGTACTTCTCCAATTCTTTGGCAGTGGTTACTCCGTGGGTGACTCCGGCAAAGTCTACTCCGGCTGCTTGGGCTGTTTCCGCATCTACCGTGCTGTCGCCTATATAGAGGGTCTCGGCTTTGCTGACATGTAGCCGCTTAATGGCAAGGAGTAGCCCTTCGGGAGATGGCTTGGCGGTTTTCACGTCTTCACCACCCACGATGATGTCCATAAAATCTTCAGGAAAATGCTGGTTGAGGAGTTCCTTGATGCGGAATCGGTATTTGGTCGAGATGATTCCGATGCGGGCGCCGGAGTCCTTCAGTGCAGTCAGTACGGACTTGGTTTCCAGGAAAAGCACCGTGTTGACAGTCATATGCGTATCGGCCTCTTTTCGGTATTCTGCCTTGAATCCTGCCAGTTGTCCGGCATCTGTCACGCCGGTGAGGATGGAAAAAGAGTCTTCCAGAGTCTTGCCGATAGTACGTTTGATGTCGTCATCCGTCACCTCTGTATATCCGTGACGGGTCAGTACGTTGTGGAAACAAGTGACGATTCCGCGGGAAGAATCAGCAAGCGTATAATCAAAGTCGAAAAGATAGGTCGTGTAATTCATTGTGACTTTTTGTGGCAAAGATAGTGTAAAGTATATTTTTACAAAATAAAAAAGAGGATTAATCGGAATTTTGTATTACTTTTGTTTGCATGAATTCTGTTGAAAAAGTGACAAGATGTGTAAGTGTTTTATCCGGTTAGGTTGTTATACTATACACGTTAACCCTATAATGTTATGAATTTGATAAAATCTTGTTGTTTGTTTGTGGTCTTTTCATCCTTTCTGGCATGTACCCCACAAGTGTCGGATGTGAAGAGTGTGTCTTATACAGAGTTCGTGAACCCCTTTATCGGTACAGATTTTACTGGAAACACCTATCCGGGTGCCCAGGCGCCGTTTGGCATGGTGCAGCTCAGTCCTGACAACGGACTGCCGGGCTGGGACCGTATTTCCGGATATTTTTATCCGGACAGTACCATTGCAGGCTTCAGCCATACCCATCTCTCCGGAACCGGCGCTGGTGACTTGTATGACATCTCTTTTATGCCGGTGACATTGCCTTATAAGGAGGCGGAAGCTCCGCTCGGCATTCACTCTTTGTTCTCTCATTCGGAAGAGTCGGCAAGCGCCGGATATTACCAGGTGCGTCTGAAAGATTATAATATCAATGTAGAGTTGACGGCCACCGAGCGTTGTGGCATTCAGCGGTATACTTTCCCAAAAGCCGATGCTGCCGTTTTCCTGAATTTGCGGAAAGCCATGAATTGGGATTTTACCAATGATTCTCACATAGAAGCCGTCGATTCGGTAACGGTGCAAGGTTACCGTTACTCTGACGGTTGGGCACGCGACCAGCGCCTCTACTTCCGTACCCGTTTCTCCAAACCGTTTGTTGTGATGCAGCTCGATACAGCTGCCATAGAGAAAGATGGCAAGCGGATAGGGACATCCGTCATTGCACGATTCGACTTTCAGACTAAGGAAGGAGAACAGATTCTTGTCAGTACTGCCATCTCCGGTGTAAGTATGGAAGGGGCGGCACGTAATCTGGCAGCAGAAGTACCTGATGATGATTTCGACAAATACCTGGCTGCTGTGCAGGATGATTGGAACGAACAATTGTCCCGGATAGAAATAAAATGCGATGACCGCGATGAGAAAGTCAAGTTCTATACAGCTTTATATCATTCGATGATTGCTCCTACCATTTACAGTGATGTGGACGGTGCTTATTACGGTCCCGACAAGCAAGTGCACCGGGTAGAGGGCTGGACAAATTACAGTACTTTCTCCTTGTGGGACACTTACCGTGCGGCTCATCCTCTCTATACTTTTATTGAGCCGGAACGGGTGAATGATATGGTGAAGTCCTTCCTCGCCTTCTTCGAACAGAACGGCCGCCTTCCCGTATGGAATTTTCAGGGGAGCGAGACAGATATGATGATAGGTTACCACTCTGTACCAGTTATTGTAGATGCCTATCTGAAAGGTATTGGGGACTTCGATGCGAAAAAGGCCTTGGAGGCTTGTGTAGCTACTGCCAATATCGATTCCTATCGTGGCATTGGGTTATATAAGAAATATGGCTATGTTCCTTATAATGTGACGGATCAGTATAATTCGGAAAACTGGTCACTTTCTAAAACACTGGAATATGCATACGATGACTATTGTATAGCCCGTATGGCAGAGAAGCTGGGCGATAAGGAGGTTGCGGACGAGTTTTATAAGCGTTCCCGTAATTACCAGAATGTCTACAATCCGGTAAGTTCTTTCATGCAGCCCCGTGATGACAAGGGAGAGTTTATCCGGAACTTCTCGCCGGACGACTATACTCCGCACATCTGCGAGAGCAACGGCTGGCAATACTTCTGGTCTGTGCAGCAGGATATTGACGGTTTGATAGTTTTGACCGGAGGTAAGGAACGGTTTGCCCAGAAGCTGGACAGTATGTTTACTTACAATCCTTCTGCAGATGATGAGTTGCCTATTTTCAGCACCGGGATGATTGGCCAGTATGCGCATGGAAATGAGCCTAGCCATCACGTCATCTATCTGTTCAATGCTGTGGATCAACCTTGGAAAACCCAGAAATATGCAGCCCGGGTGATGCGTGAACTCTACCAGAACACTCCTGCCGGTTTGTGCGGCAACGAGGATTGCGGACAGATGTCTGCTTGGTATGTGTTCAGTGCGATGGGCTTTTATCCGGTAGACCCGGTTGGTGGAAAATATGAAATCGGTACCCCCCTATATCCGGAAATGAAGATGCACCTGCCTGGTGGAAAGACCTTTAAGGTACTGGCACCGGCGGTGAGCAAGGAAAATTGCTACATTCAATCTGTCAAACTCAACGGTAAGAACTATGACAAAAGTTATATTACGCATGAACAGATAATGGATGGAAGTGTTTTCGAATTTGAAATGGGGGATAAGCCAGGTCAGGCATGGTACAGTCCCCGATAACCGGCTAACATATGAATGAACATTTCGACTTGACATATAAATCCCTTTTCCGCAGGTATTATACCAATCTGCTGTTCTACGCCACACGCATTGTGGGGGAAGAAGATGCGGAAGATGTGGTACAGGATGTTTTCGTGGAGCTGTGGAAGCGGAAAGATACCATGAAGGTGGGAGAGCAGATTCAGGCTTTTCTGTATAGGGCGGTGTATACCCGTGCCTTGAACGTTCTGAAGCATCGGGACATTGTGAGTGGCTATGAGGCTGTCATGCTCGAAATCCATAAAAAGAGGGTTGAGTTCTATCAACCTGACAGCAATGATGTGGTGAAACGGATAGAGGATGCCGAACTCAGGAGGAAGCTGTCCGATGCCATCAATGAATTGCCGGACAAGTGCCGGATGGTATTCAAACTCAGCTATCTGCATGATATGAAGAATAAGGAGATAGCTGATACGATGGGAGTGTCATTGCGTACGGTGGAGGCTCACATGTACAAAGCTTTGAAGTTACTGCGCGATAAACTGGGGTATCTGAACCTGATGTTGGCTCTGTTTTTCATCGGGAAAGTAAGTGTTTTTGCGAGCAGCGTTGTTTTATTATCATAATGAAGGAAAGAATGAATAAGTTGAATGAGGAGATATTGGCCAAGTTCCTTATGGGTGAATGTACGGAAGATGAACTTCGTGAGGTGAACGCCTGGCTGGAAGGGTCGGGTGAGAATGCACGCGAATTGTTCAGGCTGGAGGAGATTTACCACTTGGGGAGACTGGGGGATACTTCGAATACACAAGACATAGAAAAGGCCGAAAAGCGATTGTTTAAAAGGCTGGAACAAGAGAAGACGAAACAATACAAGGTACGGAGGATGGTTGGGTGGATGCGGTATGCGGCCGTATTTGTGGGCTTCTTCCTTTTGGGAACTTTCGGCTATCTTTTTTATCAGACTTATAGCCAGCCGGAAACATTACTGGCTGTCACCACTCATGATAAGATTAAGGAACTGAAACTGCCGGATGGAACCAAAGTCTGGCTGAATAAAAACACTACCCTGAAACATCCACATGAGTTTGCAGGGAAGGGAAGAAAGGTTTATCTGGAAGGAGAAGGATATTTTGAGGTGATGAGGAATCTGGAAAAACCGTTTGTCGTACAGAGTGAGGCCATGCAGGTCAGAGTATTGGGAACTGTTTTCAACCTCAAGTCTGACAAGGCTAAGATGTCTGCAGTAGCTACCCTTCTGAAAGGCGAAGTAGAGGTGAAAGGCAATCATGGCGAGGGTATGATTATCCTTGCCCCCGGACAGAAAGCCGAGCTGAACGGAATGACTAGGCGTCTGGTGGTGAAGCAGGTGGATACGGGAATCGAAAACTGGCACAATAATGAGTTTGTCTTTGAGAAGGCTGACCTATACACCATTGCGCGTACATTGGAGAATTCGTATGGGGTGAGGATAATTCTGGCACCGAACATAGATGTAAGCAAGACCTACTCGGGTACACTGAAGAAAAAAGAGAGTGTGGGGGCTGTGCTGAATCTGATAAAGAATGCCATTCCATTGGAGTATAAAATTGTGGGGAACAGTGTTTTCCTCTCCTCAATGAAGTAGGAAGGCCGCACAAATCCGAGATATGACGAGAAGAATTTATTTAATACTAACAACTTTCTAATATTATGCGAAAATTAATCCTATTGTTTTTTTTTGTGAGCAGTGCTTTATGGCTGCATGCCAAAGACTTTACCCGGTATGTCAGTCCTCTTGTCGGCACGCAGTCTACTTTCGAGCTTTCCACCGGTAATACCTATCCTGCGATCGCACGTCCCTGGGGTATGAACTTCTGGACTCCTCAGACGGGTAAGATGGGTGACGGCTGGCAATACGTCTATACAGCGAACAAGATCCGTGGTTTCAAGCAGACACACCAGCCCAGTCCCTGGATTAACGACTACGGGCAGTTCTCCATCATGCCGGTGGTTGGCAAGCCCGAGTTTGATGAGGAGAAGCGTGCAAGCTGGTTCTCCCACAAGGGCGAAGTGGCACTTCCTCATTATTATAAGGTATATCTTGCCGAACACGATGTGGTTACCGAGTTCACCCCTACCGACCGTGCCGTATTGTTCCGTTTCACTTTCCCTGAAAATGATCATTCATACGTTGTTGTTGATGCCTTTGACAAGGGCTCTTATGTGAAGATACTTCCGGAACAGAATCGTATTATCGGTTATACTACCCGTAACAGCGGCGGTGTTCCCGAGAACTTCAAGAACTATTTCGTGATAGAGTTCGACAAGCCTTTTACTTATAAGGCGTCTGTAGCCGATGGCGTCTTGACCGAGAATAAGGTTGAGCAGGAAGCCGGACACGCCGGTGCTGTTATCGGCTTCAAAACCCGCAAGGGTGAAGTGGTACATGCCCGTGTAGCCTCTTCTTTCATCAGTTTTGAGCAGGCTGACCGTAACTTGAAGGAGCTTGGCAATGACAATTTGGAAACATTGGTTCAGAAAGGTCAGGATGCCTGGAACAAGGTGCTGGGCCGTATTGATGTGGAAGGCGGAACCCTTGACCAGTACCGTACTTTCTACTCATGTTTGTATCGTTCCTTGTTATTCCCCCGTGCATTCTATGAACTGGATGAGGCGGGAAGTCCTATTCATTACAGCCCTTACAATGGTCAGGTGCTGCCCGGTTATATGTATACGGATACCGGTTTCTGGGATACTTTCCGCTGTCTCTTTCCATTCCTTAATCTGATGTATCCGTCAGTGAACAGGCAGATTCAGGAAGGTCTTGTCAACACCTATAAGGAAAGCGGTTTCTTTCCCGAATGGGCAAGTCCGGGTCACCGTGGCTGTATGATTGGCAACAACTCTGCTTCCGTGCTGGCAGATGCCTATCTAAAAGGCGTGAAGGTGGAGGACGTGCAGACACTGTACGAAGGTCTCATCAACGGTACAAAGAATGTCCATCCCGAGGTTTCTTCCACGGGTCGCCTCGGCTATGAGTATTACAACAAGCTTGGTTATGTTCCCTACGATGTGAAAATCAACGAGAACACTGCCCGTACTTTGGAGTATGCTTATAATGACTGGTGCATCTACCGCATGGCAAAAGAACTGAACCGTCCGAAGAAGGAGCAGAAACTCTTTGCGGAACGTGCCATGAACTATAGGAATGTGTTTGATAAGGAAAGCAAGCTGATGCGTGGTCGTAATCAAGACGGCCAGTTCCAGTCTCCTTTCTCTCCATTGAAGTGGGGTGACGCCTTTACTGAAGGTAACAGCTGGCACTATTCCTGGTCTGTATTCCACGACCCTCAAGGTCTGATAGACCTGATGGGTGGAAAAGATTCTTTCGTGGAGATGCTCGACTCTGTATTTATTGTCCCCCCCTTGTTCGATGACAGCTACTACGGCCAGGTAATCCATGAAATCCGTGAGATGACAGTGATGAATATGGGTAACTATGCCCATGGCAACCAGCCCATCCAGCACATGATTTACCTTTATAATTATGCCGGGGAGCCTTGGAAGGCCCAATATTGGCTTCGTCAGGTAATGAACCGCATGTACACTGCCGGTCCCGACGGTTATTGCGGTGACGAGGACAACGGTCAGACTTCCGCGTGGTATGTCTTCTCTGCACTTGGCTTCTATCCGGTTTGTCCTGGTACGGACGAGTATGTACTGGGCGCCCCTCTGTTCCGTAAGGCTACCCTCCATTTCGAGAACGGCAAGTCCCTGACTATTGACGCTCCGGATAACTCACCGGGAAACATGTATATCGAGTCTCTCAAGGTGAACGGCGTGGATTATTCCAGGAATTATCTGACGCATGGCGATTTGCTGAATGGCGGTACCTTGAGGTTTGATATGGGCAGCCAGCCTAATATGAAGAGAGGTACGCAGCCGGAAGATTATCCTTATTCTTTCTCGAATGAACTGAAGAAGTAAAGAATAGTAATAATATAGTAAGAAAAGGATTGCCTCGGGAATAGGTTGATGTGTCATTTTGCTATTTGCTATCTGTGTTAGAGATGTTTTTCTTGAATCAGATGGGAATAATTATTTACTTCGTTAGTAATATTGAGCAAAATGATATATCAACTTATTTTCGGGGCAACTCTTTTTTTTTAGGATTAATGATAAAAAAGATACTTTTTCAGTAAGTGTATTTTCATTGTCTGTTGTTTTATATAGGAATGCGAGAGAATGAATCTCTCGAAGTAATTTATTGTATAACCTATAAATTGTGTTTATGAAAGACAATTATGCTTTTCGGAGTTCGACGTTCATGCGGGCTTTATTAGTTTTGTTGTTCATGGCAGTTTCTATCCAGTGGGGCTTTGCCCAATTAAACCTGAATGTGTCTCGCGGCACATTGAGGACAGTCATTGAACAAATCAAGTCTCAATCCAAGTATCAATTTTTTTATGACGACAAACTGGCTGCGTTGCCGGTAGAAAACGTCAAAGTGAACAATGCGTCTATAGAAGATGCTTTGAATGTTATTCTCAAAGGGAAAGACATTTCCTATAAAGTGGAGGATAACATCGTTTATCTTTCTGAAAAGTCTGCTGCTCCTCAAGAGGGCAACCAACAAGGGAAAGAACGGACGATTACCGGAGTCGTGTCAGATGACATGGGACCTCTGATTGGTGTGAATGTATTGATAAAAGGTACCAGCAACGGGTGCATTACCGACCTCGACGGTAACTTTACGTTGACCACTACGGAAGCGAATCCGGTGATCGTATTCTCTTATATCGGTTATACTACGCAGGAAATTCCCGTGAAAGGTAATGCACCGATTAATGTGATGATGGCCGGAGATACCCAACAGCTTGAAGAAGTTGTGGTTACTGCCCTAGGTATCAAGCGTTCGGAAAAGGCATTGTCCTACAATGTACAGCAGGTGAATACAGATGCCATTACTTCCAATAAAGATGCCAACTTTGTGAACTCATTGAGTGGTAAGGTAGCGGGTGTGAACATCAATGCTTCTTCATCCGGTGTAGGTGGTGTATCAAAGGTAGTGATGCGTGGTACGAAATCTATCATGCAGTCTTCCAATGCACTTTATGTAATTGACGGTGTGCCTATTTTCTCTGGCCGTGGTACTGCCGGAGGTAAGGAGTTCGACTCCCAGGGATCTTCAGAACCGATTGCTGACATCAACCCGGAAGACATCGAGTCAATGTCGGTCTTGACTGGTGCCGCCGCTGCTGCCTTGTACGGTTCGGAAGCTGCCAACGGTGCCATTGTCATCACTACAAAGAAAGGTAAAGAAGGTAAGGTGAGCCTTACTGTCAGCAGTAATACTGAATTCACCAATCCGTTTGTGATGCCGAGCTTCCAAAACCGGTATGGTACGGGAACCGGTGGTGTGATGAGCACTTCAGGAGCCATGAGCTGGGGAGCGCCTTTGTCTGCAGCCAATAATTACAATTACAGCCCGAAAGATGATTATTTCCAGACGGGTATTGTAGGGACGGAAAGCATCTCTTTGTCAACTGGTACAGAAAAAAACCAGACGTATGCATCGGCTGCTGCCGTAAACTCTAAGGGTATTGTTCCCAACAACAAATACAACCGTTACAACTTCACGGTACGTAACACCACTACTTTCCTGGACGACAAGATGACTCTGGACTTCGGTGCAAGCTATATTCTGCAGAATGACCAGAACATGACGAACCAGGGTACTTACAACAACCCGTTGGTGGGTGCTTATTTGTTCCCGCGCAGCAACGACTGGTCTGATATCAGCATGTATGAGCGCTATGACGCTGCCCGTAAGATTTATACGCAATACTGGCCGGTAGGTGACGAAGGTATGGTAATGCAGAATCCTTATTGGATTAACTACCGCAATCTGCGCCAGAACAAGAAGGACCGCTATATGCTGAATGCCGGTTTGAGCTATAAGATTCTGGACTGGCTGACTGTTTCAGGACGTGTACGTTTGGATAACTCCAACAATGATTATACAGAAAAGTTCTATGCTTCTACCAATACACAGCTCACCGAGAGCTCTTCACGAGGTCTTTATGGTATTACCAAGACGCAGGACAAACAGTTGTATGCAGACTTCCTGGTGAGTATCAACAAATATTTCGGTGAAGATTGGTCACTCCAGGCCAACGTCGGTGGTTCATTCTCCGATATACGTTCGGATGCAATGAAAACACGTGGTCCGATTGCTGATGGTGGCGATGCCTTCAGCGGCGAACCGGTAGGTTTGACCAACTACTTTGCCATCCAGAACCTGAGTGCCAGCAAGACACAGCGTTTGCAGGAAGGATGGCGTGAACAGACCCAGTCTCTTTTCGCTTCGGCTGAGCTTGGCTACAAGAATACTTACTTCTTGACGTTGACCGGACGTAATGACTGGCCTTCACAGTTGGCAGGTCCCAACTCCAACAGTAAATCATTCTTCTATCCTTCAGTCGGTGGTTCTGTTGTACTGTCCGAACTGATGCCTAATTTGAACAAGGATTATCTTTCTTTTATAAAGGTTCGTGGTTCATGGGCATCTGTTGGTAGTGCTTTCTCCAGATATTTGGCTAATCCTCACTATGAATGGAATTCAAGTTCCGGCCAGTGGAGTATTACGACTCAATATCCGTTGTACAATTTGAAACCTGAACGTACCAATTCTTGGGAAATCGGTTTGAACATGCGTTTCCTCAAAAATTTTGAATTGGATGTGACATATTACAATGCCAAGACTATGAATCAGACATTCAATCCGCAGTTGCCTGTCAGCGGTTGGTCGGCTATGTATATCCAGACTGGTGCCGTACGTAACTCCGGTATTGAGTTGTCACTGAACTATAAGAATACTTGGAAGGACTTTACATGGGATACTGGTATAACTTTTTCCAGCAACAAGAATAAGATTTTGACACTGGCAGACAAAGCCATCAACCCCGTTACCGGTGAGTTGTTCTCTTTGAGCACGTTGAATATGGGTGGTTTAGGTGATGCCCGCTTCTTGCTGAAAGAGGGAGGAAGCATGGGGGACCTTTACTCTCTGAGAGATATGAAGCGTGATGCCAATGGACAGATTTTTGTAGACCAGAACGGAGCAGTTGCTACGGAAACCATTACCGATCCTGACAAATACATCAAATTGGGAAGTGTACTTCCTAAGGGGAATTTGGCTTGGCGTAACAACTTCATCTGGAAGAATTTCACAGCAGGCTTTTTGATTTCAGCCCGTTTGGGTGGTGTGGTTTACTCACGTACACAAGCTATGTTGGACTATTACGGTGTGTCCGAGGCTTCTGCCGATGCACGTGATTTAGGTTACGTGTTGGTGAATGGTAGAGATAAGGTAACCCCCGAAACATGGTACGGTGTAGTAGGTAGCGGCACGTCTGTTCCCCAATACTACACTTATTCTGCTACCAATGTTCGTCTGCAGGAAGTATCTTTGGGTTACACCATCCCCAGAAAGTTGTTGAATGATGTGTGCGATATCAAGGTTTCGTTGGTAGGCCGCAACTTGTGGATGATTTACAGCAAGGCTCCTTTCGATCCCGAAAGTGTAGCTTCTACCGATAACTTTTATCAGGGAATAGACTATTTCATGATGCCGGCTTTGCGTAACATCGGCTTTAGCTTGAGCTTTAAATTTTAATACCAAACGATATGAAAAAGAGAAATATAATAAATAAATTGATTATTGCTCCATTGCTTATGGGCTTTATGTCCTGCACCGGCAATTATATGGATATCAACTCCAATCCTTATCAACCGGGTGATTTGACTCCGGATGATTATGCACTGGGTTCTGCCATGAGTAACTTGGCAAGTACGGTTATCTCATCAGATGTCAATACGGCACAGTTTACTGATTGTTTGTTGGGTGGACCGTTGGGAGGTTATTTTGCCGATTCAAATGCCGGCTGGTCCAATACAATATCCAATTTTAATGCTACAAATGACTGGACGCGTGTGTTCTTGATAAGTGACCGTATCATTTCAACACTTTACGGTAACTTGAGCACAGTGAAACAAGTATCGGAGAATACCAATAATCCGGTTCCTTATGCCATTGCTCAAATCATAAAGGTTGCTGCCATGAGTCGCGTGACTGATGCGTATGGTCCTATTCCTTATTCTAAAATCGGTCAGGATGGCAAGATTACCATTCCTTATGATACGCAGGAAGAAGTATATAACGCATTCTTCAAGGAACTGGACGAATCCATCGAGGTGCTGACTGAAAACAGAAATGCGGCGTTGGTTGCTTCTGCAGATTTCGTGTACAGTGGTAATGTACAGAAGTGGGTGAAGTTTGCCAATTCATTGAAACTGCGTTTGGCTATCCGTATTGCCAATGTAAGCCCTGCTAAGGCTAAAGAAATGGCTGAAAGTGCAGTGAATCACGAGTTGGGTCTGATTGAAACAAATGCAGACAATGCTACATGGAAGTATTTCGGTACAATTAGCAATCCGTTGTTTGTGGCAGTACGTTACAATGAAGAAGCTTCAGGTGGTGATACCCATCCTGCTGCCGACATCATCTGCTACATGAACGGTTACAACGACAATCGTCGTGCCAGCTATTTTGAGGAATCAAAATGGCCTGGAGAGACTTATGTAGGATTACGTCGCGGTATCAACCTCAGTAAGATGAAGGAGTATTTCATCAATTATTCACGTGTGAAGATTTCCTCTTCTGATCCCGTGCTTTGGATGAATGCGGCAGAAGTTGCTTTTTTGCGTGCTGAAGCCACTGCAATCTATGGTTTCAACATGAAAGGAACCGCTGCTGATTTTTATGAACAAGGTGTCCGTCTTTCTTTCGAACAGTGGGGAGCTACAGGTGTAGACAGTTATCTGGCTGATGACAGTAGTGTGCCTGCTCTTTACAAAGATCCCGCCGGTCTTAATACCTATGAAAAGAATCTTTCCGCCATTACCGTCAAGTGGAATGAAGGGGCATCCAGAGAAGAAAAGCAGGAACGCATCATTACCCAGAAATGGATTGCCAATTGGCCGTTGGGTAATGAGGCTTGGGCTGACTATCGTCGTACGGGCTATCCCAAACTGTTGCCTGCAACCAGTGAAGGTAACTTGAGTGGTGGAATTGTTGATAGCGAGAAAGGTGCACGCCGTATGCCTTATCCTTCTGAAGAATATACAAATAAT
>OLSF01002910.1_pt1 | contig 12328 bp, 10 predicted proteins | sample 1672301 | NCBI WGS metagenome assembly OLSF01 (sample SAMEA3136669, study PRJEB25190) | human gut metagenome | biome: human gut; feature: human-associated habitat; material: faeces | place: Austria | collected 2013
CCGCTGCTTTCTCTGCCCGGATCCTGAAAAATGTTTTCTTTGTCTATGGCGGCGCAGCCGCTGACTTGCTGCCTAAAAAGTCTGATTGCCAATAGAGCTTTGGTCCTATCTGATTGTTATCCGCACTTTTCACCCCATGATTCCAATTTTGTTGCCGTTTTCGTAAATATCCGTACCATCTTCACAGTGGTTGGGGCCCTCATACTCCACCCAGCCGAAACCCGCTACATAAACCTTGTCACCGGGCTGCAGTTCTTTAGAAGGTTGGGACAGAGTCTGCTCTGGTACAGAATTTTTAGCGGGCATCTGCTCCACAGAAAGCTGGAGTTCAGAATCTGCGGGCGTTTCAATAGACTCTGTCTCTGGTTCAGGACGTTCCTCTTGGGATGCTTCTTGCTGCGGAACCTCGTTTTCCATCTCTGCCAGTGACGCAGAATTCTCTTCTGTTTCGATTTCCACGACGGTCGCTTTCTTGGCGCTCACAGCGGTTTCTACGGCCGGGGCGGGTGTTTCCTCGACCACGTTGCCATGTGGCCACACAGCGGCGCACATGGCGACACCGGCGGCAATCATGGTTGCTATGACGAACTTCTTCATTTCTCATCCTCCCTTGCAGATGCGAAACAAGCCCCCAATCCCATTGCCGTTCGGCAGAAGACTGAGCGCTCATTTTCGTAGTGATTCAGTTCTATGGACAGCTTCCACGCCAGTTCAAATCCGGCGATAAAGCTGTCGATGGAGGTGTCCTCAGCAATACGGTCTTTTGCGTCGATGATCTGAAGCACCAGCCGACGCTCCGGTTTGCCCAGCACCTCGCTAAGTGCGTGATGGCATTCATCAATTTCCTGCTTCTGCACCGGGAATTCAGGTGGGGTATAAAAGCAGTCATATAGGTCTTTCAGCAGCTTGTATTTCATGCGCTCGCCTCCTTGCAGCACAAACATATACCACAGTTCGACGGAAACAGCTACTGAAACTTTTGAGAAAAATAGCGGCTGAAACACATGGTTTCAACCGCGATTTTGGCTGTGGGGTATTCGTGGTGCGCTCTCCCAGGTTAACTATACCCCTAAGCACATTTTTGCTTCTATTTGCATTTATGCTGAGAGGTTCTTTTTATGACGATGCCAGCCCTGGGCAATTCGTAGTGACATTGCAAATGATGATAAGCAATATCCTGGCATCACCAATTTCCACAAGCCAAAATCAAGTCAGTGCATCGTTACCTTCTACCTTTTCCGCTTCGGACAGTTCTTCCCAATCCTCACGATTTCCGCATCTGCGAAGGTAGTCGTGGCCGCCATCCACGGCGCATGAGCCGCAGCTGCAAAACTTGAAATCATGGACAGTTTTACTTTCGATGATATCTCCACATTTCTTGCATCTAATCGCGTTCCTGATAATCTTCTGCATAATCATTCTCCCTTTAGTGCAGTCCTGATCTTCTCTTTTTCTCCACTGTCGTCTGTACAGAGGTGCAGGAGAGGAATATTCGGATAGGCATCTGTCTGTGCATCCAGAAGCTTCTCTTTGTTGGTAAGACTGTCAAAAAATGCGGTCAGAAAAGCTGCATTTTTCTTTTCCAGCTTTTTCGCAACATTGCGCGTTGCAGAATTGTTGTTAGAAACTACCACCACGGTTTTTTTCGCTTCGGACGACATTGGCGATGATATTCAGAATTGTCTGTGTCTTTCCAGTACCCGGAGAATCCTGAATGATACTGATTTTGGAGGGAAATACCTTTTCTACTGCCAGCTTCTGACTCTGATTCAAGCCAAACGGATAAATCACCGTCTCCGGCATCTGGGGCATTTTGACACCTTTCTGCGAAGCAAGATGGCTTGCCAATACGGTGTCCTCGCTAACCTGCTGAATCTTGTCATACTGCATACTCAAGATATTCCACCTTTCTTCCGGCAGCTCTATACGGTCTGTAGCCTGATGCCCGGCAGTTGGTCTGAACTGCCGCCGAAGTGCTTTCCGTAAGGCCGAGGCCCCCCTTGTGCCCACTTGGAATAACTAAAAAGTGGGTAGGATAATTGAAAGATGCTTACAACAGAATCTTTCTTAACGCTGTGACAATTGTATCAATATCATCTGCTGTGTTGTTCTTGCCAAGAGAAATACGGATTGTTCCCTTGGCGAGGCTTTCCGGCATGCGTATCGCCTGCAGTACATGCGAGATTTCGGTATTTTTGCTGTCACAGGCAGAACCGGTAGAAATACAAACTCCCATCAGATCCATCCGATGCAGAATGGCCTCTCCATCTTTCCCGTCGAATGAAAGGCTGATGACACCCGGAAGAGTATGGTCACCTCCATTACGAACATAGGGTATTCCACTCTTGTTCAGGGCTTGGAGAAGCAGGCCTTCAAGTTTAAGTATGTGCCTTTGATTCTTATCGAGGTCATTGACATTTTTCTTCAGTGCAACAGCCATGCTAACAATCCCGGCGACATTCTCAGTTCCAGCACGAAGTCCATGTTCCTGTGCTCCACCGTCTGCATAAGGCGGAAGTGTTGTACCTGTCCGAATATACAGGAAGCCGACACCCTTCGCACCATTGAATTTATGGGCAGAGGCCGAAAGCATATCCACGCCAAGATCATTAACGTTTATTGCAACATGACCGACAGCCTGTACTGCATCGGTGTGAAACAATGCCCCATGATCATGAGCAACTTTGCAAAGCTCCTTGATTGGCTGAATACTCCCAAGCTCATTGTTTGCATACATCACAGATACCAGAAATGTTTCATCTGTGATATGCCGCTCAAGGGAATCTGGCGAGACAAAACCTCTCTTATTAGGCAACATATATGCCACTGGACATCCAAGCCGCTCGATTGCCTCGCAAGCATGCAAAACAGCATGGTGTTCAAAAGCCGTGGTAATTGTGGCGCGATGATCATAATTTCGGAAGGCGATACCTTTTATTGCCCAGTTGTCACTTTCTGTGCCTCCCGAAGTAAAATATATTTCTTCTGGTAATGCACCGATACAAGAGGCGATGGTTTCCCGCGCCTCTTGTATCGCTTTTTTGGGCTGTCTGGCAAATGAATATGGCTGTGAGGCATTACCGTATTCATGAAGTAAATACGGTTTCATGGCTTCAAAAACATCAACATCCATCTGCGTAGTAGCAGCGTTATCCGCATAGATCAGGTGCTTCATATCATCATCTCACAAAAATAGTTTGCATCCTTCTGCTTTGAATTCTTCGATCTTGTCTAACAGTTCATCTACTGTGCATTCCAGATATTCCGCCAGACATTCCATGCAGTAAAAGTTCTCAATGTCCGTTCCGAGAAGCTTTTTGTTGATTCCAATAGTGTCCTTATCCAGCTCTTGCTTCCCACAAATCACACAGTTATGCTTCATTTCTAATTTCCTTCAATGTAAACTCTGGCATGAGCTTATCGTCATTTTTGTACTCAGCATCAAGAATAGAGAGCTGTCTCCAGATAATCTTACGCATCTTAATAGCGGGACGCAGGCAGTACTTCATAACCTCCTTGGGATTTACATCAGAAGCAGTCCGTACGTTGGGAAACAGCAGTTTCAAGTACGCAGTAGCAATTCTCTTCACAGCTTCCGTATGACGAACATAAGCATCGTCAGAAAAATCTACCAGTGCATCTACAATAGCACGATAGCTGGCATCATCCCTGAGCATATGCATTACCGTGCAAAAGTACTCAGAATTCAGTGCCCAACCGGACGCCTTGAGATTGTCCTTCATCTTAGGAATGTCCCAACCTTTGATAAATCCATGAATTCGATCCACCAGCGCACTCTCTTGGAACAGTACAGGAAGCTCAGAGAACATGCTTGTATACTCATCCATATTCTCAATGGAGATGTTGCCCAGCAGGACAACTCCGGCGAAGGATTCACCGTCATAACCGTCTACATTAAATCGTCCACGTTCCATATAACCTTGCATGATTGAGCGCATCTCGTTGATATTGTCAAAGGTGACCAGCTTTACTTCGTCAATGGCCACAAAGTCATTTCCAACAATGAAGCCGGGAGCTCTTCGGGATTTATCGTAGAACATCTTTGTTCTGGTGATTTTACCGCCATCGGTGAGAAGGCCATACTTGCTGACATTGCCGAAAACGTAAGATTTGCCCGTTCCCTTGGGAGCCAATTCCAGAAGATTGAGTCGTTTCTCCACAAAGGGAAGTAGACGAGCAAGCATAGCGAGCTTCTCATTTTCATCCTTGTATCCTTGCGCATTGTAGTCAATCGCACCAAGCACAACGTCAATCCATTCGGAAACTGTAAATTCTGCACGAGCGTCCTTAAAGAAGTCAAGATCTGCAACATAAGGGCAGAAATTAGCAAAACCTGTCATCTTGATTTTGCCCAGAATCTTGGGCTTAACGGTATCATCGGGCATACGATACCCGAGTTCAATTACACCCCAAGTTTCCTGCCCATTTGTCAGCTCCTCCTTATAGGTGTCCCAGACGTGCGGTTCAATGATCGTCTCCTTGTTGGAGAGGCCGAAGGCGGGAAGTGAGAAGGAAATGTCTCCGGTCTTAATATCAATATCGATACCTACCTTCGTAAGAATCTTTACTCGCTCGTTTTCGTAGATGATACGATTCTTGATGCTGATCCATTCTTCCTTTCTGGGAAGATAAGTCTGAATGAACTCGGTAACTTCTTCTATATCGTAATTTCCTTCATCATCTTCAAACTTCTTCAAAACCCAGTCTCTGAGGAAGGATGGCAAGCCAAGAGACGAGAAGAAGTTGCTTCTCTTTAAGTCCTTATATACTACCATCTCATCAAAGCATTCTCTCAGTTTGCTTTCCATAAGATTTCCTCCAAAATCACAACAGGCTTCTTTCTTTCTGTCCTTCCTTCTTGATGACGAAAGGCAATTCTTCCGCGATCACATTATCGCCAGAACAAACATCCGCATAATAGGTACCCTGCTTTTTCAACTCCGGCATGTCGACTCTATAACAGTTATTTCCAATGTCTGTCGCCGGATAGAAAGTTCCATCAACAACAAGACTCACGTTCTGCAGACTCACTGTAGAGAAGATCTTCAGCGCCGCCTTCTTGCGGAAACTCACTTCTATCTCTGGTATATCTCCGATAGCAAAAACTTCATTGTCTATCGGCATTAATGCGATTTCTGGCTTTTCTGACATGTAAGTCAGTTCAATGATCGGCACGCATAGTTCCTCAAGTGTCGCCCCACCATGCACTTCCACATTAGCTTTTCTACCGCCTTTGAAACGGTCATAATTAGCCAGTGCCCAGAAGTCTCCAGCATCAGCGGCAAAGTCAGGTTTCTGGTCTACATCGCTCTTTGGACAGCATCTCCCGGAATGCTGTCCTTTTTCTGCCATTTCCCACACATTTTCTGTGTCATGGAGAACAGCAAGTCTGCTTGCACCGTGGTCTGCAATCATGAATACACGCTGCAACGGACTTTCGGCCAGATCATTTCTGATTTTCTTAAGTACAGTTCTGATAACCTCCAATTCCTTTATGAGATGAATCGGAAGCTTCGAATTGTTGTAGAAGTCAAAGTCGTACTTCCCATGATGCTTGATATCGTCAATGTCCTTAATTGGCACCGTCTGGTATCTTGCATCGGCAAACAACTCTAAAAACTCCTTGTTTCGACTCGTGATTGAAGGAAGCTCGGAAACGCACACTTTGATTGACGCGATAAGATTTAAATCACGGCAAACAGAAAGAATATACCCAAGGTACTCCACGCCCATAGCATCCATAAAGTAGAGCTGCGCGTCTTTTCTGTTCAGGCTCTCAATTACCGATGTCCTCGGTGCCAAAATATAGTTATACTCGCGCTTTTCTGCCTGATCTTCAACTTGTGACACAAACTCAGGGAGAATCTTATTGATCACCTTTTGATATTTATAGTCCTGAAAATATTGATCCAGCAGAGCATTTCCAAAACGGTAAGGAAGTAGGTATTGATACAGCGCAGGATAAACCTTCGACAGGATATCCATTAGTTTGTTCCGAGCCAGCTTCAGACCGTATTTATCAAGGAATGCAAATATTGTCTCTTGTTCCTTCTGCGTATTATCTGTCAGATAGCAGATGGTATTGACACCTTTGCTGAATACTACTTTGCAGTATGAGGTCAGCTCCGAGCTTGGATTACCCATTTGCTGCAGGACTACTTTTCTGGACTCATAGCACTCCCAGAAATCGTTGTCATCAATAGACTTGTCCAGAATGGAACGGTATACCTGCTTCTTAAAATCATTTACGCTATTAGCTTTCCGAGCCGCAGTTGTCAGGCACCAGTTACTCTTTGCGCCAAACAATTTCAGGGCAATGAAATACAGCCACTTCCGATCCGTTGAGAAGTTTGCGTAATTGGCGAATATGTGTTCAAGCATGGTGTGACCGCCAAATTCATCGTCGATAACATCTGCCCATTTGGACTTGTGCTCAAACAGCTTCATTGCGTAGCTCCATTGCGCACTTGTTCCAATTTTCTCGGGGAGCACTCTTGTAGAATCGTCTTTCAGCAGAAGTGCATCATAGGCGTTTTGAAGACTGGTAATATTATACAGGGAATGCGGAAATACATCCTTGCTCTTTCTTGTTACCACATACATGGTGTCGGCAGATCTTGCCTCTACCATTGCCGCAAAATTCTCCATTCCCTTGATGGCCTCATATTTTGTGGGCAGCGGAATAGAAGGATCAGTGAAAACAATATCGGGAGCCTTCTTCTCGCTGTTCTCCATCACAACTATTCTGCGAGCAATTCGTTGATCATAAAGAGGCAAGTATCTCTTGCACTGATAAGTAATGAAGATAACATGGCCTTTGATGGACATACTAAGTAATTTCCGCATAAATCGCTGAAGCTCCTGCTCTCCATCCAGCTTCAAATATGAAGTCGTACCTGTTACGATCAACACACCATCCAGAGTTGCCAGATCATTTAATAGCTCCTCATAACGAGGCATTTCATCCGGCGCACAGTATTTTGATGCAGTAATCAGTTCATTCTTTCCCACATGATAGTGCTGCACCAGCTCTATCTGATCAGCTTCATTCTGTACATCAACAACGATAGGTAATCCCTCGTTTTTGAACAGGTACCTGTCTATTTTCTGTGTATACTGATTTAGGCTCATACCTTGCCTCCTCAGTTCTCCTTGATAATCTCCATGCCAACAATCATGTTATCCTTGATGAGCTCCTTCAGATAACGTTTGACGTCGCCAACATCCATACCATCTATCTTTTCAAGAGCTCTTGTGCAACCTTCCCTGATATATTTATCCTCAGCCATCTGTTCCAGTTTCTTGTCAACCTCCGGAAGGCCAAACCATTCATACGGTTCAGAAGAGATTCTGCTATTCAGGAAAGATTTCACCTCGTCGATATCTGTCAGCATAACCGCAAAGGACTTAATGATACTCTCCCGGAAGATACGATCCAATGCGTCCTGATCATTCATCAGACTGTAGAAAGAGGCATTCTCCAGATAGGTGACTGCTTTCTCAATGGAAGATGCATCCGGATGATTCTTGTTCACGGCTCCAAAAGCAGCACGCGCAGTTTGAACCTCACGATCAGGAACTAAGCTAAGAATAGGCATCAGATGTTCTTTCGACCATTGCCTCGGAGAAGTCGACCCTGTCTTGTCCTTCCAGAGCTTTTTTAGGCGCTCATTTCCGAGAGAATTGCGGTAATCCTTTGCCTTTGAATCGATTAGATTCATATACTCAGTCTTGTCATTCGTAAATGTGCCAGCTGGGATTGTCTGGTAAAGCGCACGCACTTCCTCTTCAGAAAATCCGTCAAGATAATATGCACAAACTTTCTTGAAAAGCTCTACCTGATTGCTATAGAACGCATTGAATTCATCTGCGTGTGCCACCAGCAGATCCAAAAATTTCTGCTTCTGAGGGTCAAGAATTGTTCCGGCTTTCTTGATGGTATGAAGCAGTTCGAGGAACGGAGCGACGTCGCCCAAATAATTCTTCGCTGCCGCGTACGAAATACGAATAAGACCACACTTATCACACCACTCGCGGATAGTACTTGAGAAAGACACGTTCTTTGGAATGACCTTGTTGCTCTCTGCAATGATCCGATATTCAAGAATTACTTCTCGGATCTTCTGTTGGGCAGTCTCTACATTCCAGACCCAGTTCGCTGCGTCAGCATCAAACTTGGAGCGGAGGACATTGATGTACTGTCCATTGTCTCCGATTTCCTCCGCCAAGGTGACGAGCTCACTACCGTCGAACTCCTGCACATAAGCACGCATTCCTGCAGTGCAGTTATCTTTGGTAAGAAGAATACGAAGATCTTCTTTGGCATCTGGATTCTTGGCACTGAGATCACCGATAGCAAGAGCAATATCGCTGTCCGTCTTGGATTTGCCCATGTTATTGCTGTTGGCAATGCCGCAATAGCTGTCAATCAGTTCCTCCAAGATGGCACGGCCAGTCTTCAATTCCATCGAAGGCAGTATCGACTTGATTGTCCAGATCGGGAACGAGAATTCTTTCATCTTGTTCCGGATACGCTCCCTTGTCTGCTCGACGGAAGTGCAAAGGTTCAGAGGGATACCGAACGCATACGAAGTTGTCTCGTTAAACGATTTCTCCGCCTCTGTCATCTCTACGATGTACTTATCCTTATAGCGTGGATTCGGTGTGATCTGCAGAGAGATGATTTCATTCACCATCTCTTTGAGCTTGTTCAGATCCATGACATCGTTGGTGAGTCCGTCACTCCAGCTGTATGAGCCGTTGGTATATTCTTTCAGAACAAAGCCCATAATGAAGGCTGTCATATTGCAGGGCATAAAACCATACGGCTTTGCCTTCAGCATGTCATAAATGGCGCGGATAGATACCCGACCAGACTCCTTATCAAATGCCGTGTGGATCAGTTTATCAACATCCATTTTAATCTGCGAAATAAGCAGATTCGGATGAGTCTGCCAGTAAGCAGGATCATCCCACGCCTCTTTGAGCGCAGTTTCCAACTTTGTGTTGACATTGCCAGAAGAGAATGTCTGACGGGTAGTCCTTGTTGCGCCGCATTCAACACCAAGCTTCAATGCCGATGGTGTATACATTGTAGGCAGGACACTATATGCTGCCTCCAGGCAACGCTGAAACTTATCCTTGTTAACAGCCTGCAGTACAGAGAACAACATGTCCATTGTCGTAGCCCGCTCACCATCCTGTTTCTTCTCCGTGAAAACAATAAATTCTCCGGAGGAAATCCTGTTCTTCCACTTTTTTAGAGCATCCTTCGCATTGTTTGCATACTGACCAAAGAGAGTGCCATCTTTGCCCTGCTGATACATGGCATTGGCCATCTCGTTACGATACTGCTCATATCCGTCCTTGCCGAAAGGCGTAGCGGTAGCGTCAATAAACACTATGTGATAGCTCCCGTCCTGCAGTGCTTCTTTGATTTTCTTAGAGATAAGGGATGCTTCCTTGTCATCCTTCGCAAAACAGACGACTGCTGGGATTTTGTTCTCCAGTTCTGCTTCTCTGTTGCGGAACACGCGAATTGCCTGATCAAAATCGCTGGCCGAGACATATTTCAACTCATAGCGTAGCTTTAAGGCACCACCAAGCGTTATAGCTTCTGCCACTGTGGTCTTGTCAACAAGCTGTTCCGTGATAAGAGAGGTAGTGGTCTTCTTATCAACATCCTCTTTATATTTCTCAAGCTCAGCATCGCTTACTTCATTGACGTAGGCAGCATACTGAAACTTCCCGCCTCCAAGCTGCTTATGGAAGAGCACTTTGTCCCGGACGAGACGCTCTGCAATGCGGCTGGCACCACCATCCAGATCCGTTCCCTCAAAGGCCGAATCGACGTTCTTCTCATTCGGTATGAAAAGTTCAACAGAATCACCGGCATGCTGTGAAATAGCCTGCAGGAGAAGGACAGTTTTTAGGATACGTTTCTCTTCCGGATCAAGGCGCTGATTGGAGCTTCTCGTGAAGTAATCCAGAACAGATCGGATGTCATGCGCAAGCATGTCTCTGCCTTTGTCATAGAAGAACTCCCACAACATGTCAATGGTGAGAAGAGGATTTTCATTTTCCGGGCCGTAATTATCGATAAACCACTGAAAGCCCTTGATCTCATCACCACGGTCATTCTTGATAAAATCAAACATGCTCCGCTGGTTGGAGTCAAAAGCCGATGAAATATGCTTCAGAAGAAGCGCTGTGTAAGGATGAATCGGAAGGATATCCAGCATTTCCTTATCTTCTATCTTTGCGATGCCCTTTACGACCTTGCGGGACTCTTTCGTACGGTCAGCAAGGTCTTCGGTTATATCCTGCCAATCGGCAAGTATGGTCTCATCCTTGCTTTTCTCCATAGCTGCACCCATGAGCTGGAATGCGATATTCTCCGGGAGGCTAATCAGACTATGGGGATTAACAAACCGGCCATTCAGCTTGATAAAATCCTTGTCACCCTCGTGAAAGAGGCCGGAGCTTACATGCGTAACGAGGATGAAATAGAAAGGCTCAGTTTCACTGAGTTCGCAAAGCGCCTGAAAACCAGTGAGGTTACGGGTGTTATTATAGAAATACTCCGTAAACTCATCCCAGATAAAAACAATAGCCTTCAGTTCATTGGCGTGTATCACTTCGATGAGCCAGTCACACAGATCATTAGCCGTCATCGTAAATGCGCGGATCTGGCGCTCACGTGCGACTTTGAAAATCTTATCCATCAGGGTATGAAGCGGAATATCCTGATACGTTTTCAGTTTCTCAACGATACCATCTACATCATCGCCGCCGAAAAGATCCTTGTAGCTGCCCTTTACATAGATATTAAAGCTCTGCTTGTTCTCCGAATCGGAGAGATAACGAATCACAGACTCCCTGAGAGAGTCCTTGCCCTTGTTCTCTATACCAGCCGCAGCCATCGCCTTTTCGACACTTTCCTGAATGGCAAGCACCAGATCATTGTCGCCATAGATATTGGACGAGCCATAGCGGTGAACCGTCAGAATCTTGCCGCTGTTCTTGATGCGCTGCAGATTCTTATACAAATCCATATCCAAATGATACCGTTCAAAATATTCCCTGGTATCCTCTTCGCTGGCGTCCAGAAGCTTCTTTTCCGTTAATACGGCGTGGGACTTACCCGTGCCGTAAGCGCCCTCCACCCATATGGAGAGCTTCTGCTTCCGGTCAAGGACGCTCACTGTGTTTTTGAGAAGTTTAACAAACGTCTCATGCGGGAAGAACTTCTTCCACATGTCTGGCTTGCTGTTGATAACAGCCTCATTGACCGCAGGAAAGTAGTCAGGATCAATATCGAAATAATGACGGTAGTTCTCCAAAATCGGCATGGTACTCCTCCTTAAAACAGTGCGAGGACGTCGGCTGACGTTTTATCTGCATTCAGGGTAATCGTATCGAGGTCGAGGTTAAACTGGGCGGTGATGAAATCTGGGTGATTGATGTTTAAACCGGTAAGAAGTTTCTCCATCTCTTTTCTATCTAATCCAAAAATCTGTGCAGGGCTTACGCCGTCGCTTTCCACATCGAAGTCAAGCAGACGGCTCAAAGTGAACTGGTAATAGCCTCCACATGCCTCGGCAAATTTGTAAAGGCCATAGAGAATGACGGAGGGATCGGGATTCTCCCAATTAGTCCTGACGACGCCATTCCAATACCTTTTTCCACCTTTAATCTCATACTCGCATTTACCCATACCGATCTCACTCCCGAGAATGGTATTGGATATAAAAATGTTCTTAAATGCAGATACAATATGGGAACGAGAGTTCTGGCTCATGCTGTCATCCAGCATAGAGAGAATTTCATCCGGCGAGTAGGTGCGTAAAAATAAGATATTTTTGACCCACCAGTTGAACTCAGAAGTATATACCAGATTGCAAAGAAGCAGTCCCCATGCGCTACTCGTTTCAATACCAACTCTATCAACAGTATCTCCAAACATGGAGAATTTCCCTTTCTCAGTGATTTCACTATCATTGAGAAACGCCTTCAGATTCTTAACCATGTTTTTGCCAAGGCTGTGAGGGGAATCCCAGAATTCATCCTTTTTCTTGAAATACTCTGTCACCCAAGAGTATTCAATTCCCATATTTCCGTATCTATCAATGCTTCCCATCTTTTTTTCTCCCTTTGGTAATCTCACTGAATTCGCGACCAGACAACCATGGAATACATCATGACATTTTTTGCACTTCACACACTTATCATCAACATGGACAGATCCGCTGTTCATGCTTATAAAACCATTAGGGCAGTTCGCTTCACAAACTCCGCAGCCAATACA
>OLSF01002912.1_pt1 | contig 12325 bp, 9 predicted proteins | sample 1672301 | NCBI WGS metagenome assembly OLSF01 (sample SAMEA3136669, study PRJEB25190) | human gut metagenome | biome: human gut; feature: human-associated habitat; material: faeces | place: Austria | collected 2013
CACTTCATCATCTAATAGAAGTTCACTCTGGCGTATTTTTTCAATTTTCTCAAGCATCTGCTCCGGCTCAAAATATTCTTTGGCAAATTCGGTAACATCAATTCCTTCTAGTAATCCTTTGCGAAGAACTTCCATCTGTTTTTGTGAAAAACACGGTTTTGCGTAGACTTTTACATCAAGCCCTTGCTCTAAACCGTACCGGATTTCCCGCATCTGAAACCAATTTAACTCCGGGTCTGCATACACTGCCACATTCAGATTCTTCTGTAAACCAAGAATAATTTCATGAAGCTGAACCCCGTGAAAACTTTTTCGTATGTATGGAAGCAGATTCACTCCCGCTTCAAACGCATCATTAATTTCTTTTAACTGTTCCTCATCATAACCATCTTTCAAATATGGGGTAATGTCATGGTTCATCCGGATACCACGTCCAATTTCAAACAAAAGTTTTCCGGCATATCCCTGTTTAGCAAAAGGTGCCAATAAAATTCCCTCTTCCATGCCTTTACGCACTGCACGCATCGTCGTATATTTGTAGGATGGGTCCGCATAACAGGAAATATCCATTTTACTTTCTAATCCCTTGCGGATTTCCCGCATCTGGTACCAGTCATAACGGGTATCACAGTAACTATCTACCACAATGCCCCGCTCTAATCCCTTGCGGATTTCTTTCATCTGTGGTGCCAGAAAATGCACATTCAAATATTTTTTTACATCCAGTTTTTCCTCCACACCTTTTACAATTTCCTGACACTGAAGCCAGCTAAATCCCTGCTCGATATATTTTTCAATGTCAATTCCAGCCTCTAAGGACGTACGGATTAGTTCCATCTCAAGCCAGTTTTTTGCCGGATCCATAAATAGTTCAACATCAACTTTACTCTCCAATCCCTTACGAATCTGCTCTAACTGCAGGGCATTAAAAGAAAGACGGCGATATCTTTCAATATCACCGCCTGCTTTTTTGCACAACAATAACTCCTTCTCATAATTCTTCTTCTGAATTTCCGCATCAATCTGTCGTTTCATGTACACCCCTTCTTCCCATGTAATTCTTCCATCGAACCTCAAATCATTCTTTTTTATAAGAATACCATGATTTTATGCTCTTTGTCAATTTATCATATGATAATGCAGACTAATCCGCCGTTTGAATCGTTTACCACTTTTTGTATGGTATCCTGTAACTTCACCTGACTTTCTTCAGTCAAACGATTCACCTTGGAATGGATTCCTTCATCCACTAACTGGCGGATTGTTTTTCCGAAAATATTGGTATCAAAAATGCCATCCGGATTTTCTTTTGCATTCTGACTGATGTAATCAATCAAATCCTTCGCCTGTTCTTCGCTACCGACAATCGGTGCAATCTCCGTCTCAATGTTTGCCTGAATGATGTGCATGGACGGGCAGCTTGCTTTGATTTTTACACCATATTTATTGCCATGACGAATCAGTTCCGGGTCAGCAATCTGGATTTCCTTCTCCTCCGGCGGTACAATGCCATATCCTTTTCCCCTTACCTGATTGCAGGCAACCGCAAGAGATTCATAATTGTTTCTCATGCCTGATAGTTCTTTCAACAGCGAAATCAAATCGTATTCTCCCTCTATATTGGTTCCCACCATTTCACTCAAAATTTCATAATAATAACGGTCTTCAAAATCCACCGATAGATTGACAACACCATTTTCCAATTGTTTATCGCGGATGTACACGTCTTTGATATAAGGTGCCTGCATCTGAATGGAATCATCCTGAATATCCTTCATGGTATGCACCTTCTGTATGACATTTCTGCACTTTTCAATCAAATCCTGTTTCAGCCAGTTATCCGGCTGCAAAAATTCAACCCACTTAGGAAGCAGGAAATTGAGCCTTGTAATCGGAAAATCCGCCAACAGCTGCTCCATGATACGAAACACATCCTCTCTGTCCATTGCCTTACAATTTACCGCCATCACGGTTTTCCCATACTGTGCTTCCAGCCGTTTTGTAAACTGTATAGCTTCCTGCGAATCCGGACGGCTTGTGTTTACAAGGATTAAAAAAGGTTTTCCTGCTTTTTCACATTCCATCACTGTTTTCTGCAGTGCCTCTTCAAAATTTGCTGCAGCAATATCGCCAAAAGAACCATCTGTTGTAATAATCAATCCAACATTGGAATGTTCCCTGATCACTTTACTCGTACCAATTTCTGCCGCCTTTGAAAAAGGAATTTCTTCTTCCGACCACGGTGTTTTTACCATGCGCTCTTTTTCTTCCTCAATGGCACCAACGGCTTCCGGAACCAAATATCCCACACAGTCAATCAGTCTTATTTTCCCGGTTTCCTGATTGGAAAAATGAATCACTGCCGCCTCTTTTGGAATAAATTTGGGTTCTGTTGTCATAATCGTTTTACCGTCTGCCGACTGTGGCAGTTCATCAATTGTTCTCACTTTTTCGTTGTCATCCGAAATTTCCGGAATCACAACAAGCTCCATAAAACGTTTGATAAAAGTCGATTTACCGGTGCGAACCGGTCCGACTATTCCCAGATAGATTTCGCCTCCTGTACGCCGGCTCATATCCTGGTAGACATTGTATTTGTCCATAAAAAAATCCCCCTTGCATTGCTGGAGACACACTCGTATCTGCCTTCTGCTAAACTATATGCAAGGGGAATCTTGGTTATTCTAAGGTTTTATTTTTTTACCAAAGTTTTTTCTACTAAATCATAAAAATATTCGTATTTCATCATGTAAACAATGTAGTCTTCCAAAGAAGCATTATCGCTTGTTGCCGATTTGAAATTCTTGCGGTAATCGGCTTCTGTGATATTATTGCTCTTGCAGATTTCTGCAATTTTATCTTCAAAATCCTGCTTTGTCACACGATAGCCTTCTGCCTGTGCTACCGCCTCAGCCAAAAGTCTTTCTTTAGCAATGCTTTCATAATAGCTGTCCTCAGTCATACCATACATGCCAAGAAGTGTGCTCACATCCGTTCCTGACTGTGTTGCCTGACTCTCCAAAGATTTTGACTGAATTGCCTTAATCTTTTTAATGAGTTCATCCGGCACTTTACTAATCTTTGCTTCGCTCGTAATCTTACTCATCGCCGTTGAAAGCATCTGCTGCTCGTTCTGGCTCTCTAATTCTTTCTTTGCTGCCTCTTTAAAAGCTTTCACGGTTTTCGTCTTATACGCCGAATCCAGTTTGGCAACTAAAGCATCTGTAGCTTCTTTATAAATATAATTTACTTTCAGTGTAAATACGGCTTCTTTTCCTGCCAGTGATGTATCACGGTAATCTTTCGGGAAAGTCACTTTGGCATCTTTTTTCTCGCCAACTTTCATACCAACTAAGGCATCTTCAAAGCCGTCAATCATTTTACCGGAACCAACACGTAAAAACTGTGACTCAGCCGTTCCACCGTCAAAAGCTTTGCCATTCACTTTTCCTTCATAATCAAAGTTAATCAGCTGATTCTTCTTTACCAGCGTATCCGAACTTTTCACTTCTTTTTCATCGCCGGCCGCAATCATAGAATCCAGTGCGGACTGAACATCACCATCAGAAACGCTCTTCTCAACTTCGATGTTTTTGTATTTGCCAAGAGTTACATAATCCGACGGGTCATACCCAAGAGATACATATTCCTCTTCACCAAATAACATCGCATGGAAACTTGGAATGCTATCCGTAGAGCATCCGGTCAGCATACAGGTCATAAGACCAAGTAAAATTGCAACGATATATTTCTTCTTCAATTTTCTTTCCTCCTTAGATAACGATAATCTTTTATCAGTATAGCACAAGATGGGAGGTATGAAAAGTGATTTTTTAGTGTCCGTATTGTGTCCTTTTATGCTCTCTCAACTGCTTGTTTCATAGACTGCACATATTCTTTCACATAAGGAACGCAGTCTTTACCGTATTTAGCTACAATTTTTACGATTGCACTGCCGACAATTGCTCCATCCGATATCTTTGCCATTGCTTCTGCCTGTTCCGGTGTTGAAATTCCAAAACCAATCGCACATGGAATGGAACACTCTTCTTTCACTGTTTGAATCAAATCTCCAATTGCTGTTCCGATTTCCGTGCGGACACCGGTTACGCCAAGTGAGGAAACACAGTACAAAAAGCCTTTTGCCTCTTTTGCAATCATTCGCACACGGTCTGCCGAAGTCGGTGCCACCATTGAGATAACCACCAGTCCTTCCGCTTCAAAACTGCCGCGGATTTCTTCTTTTTCTTCAAACGGCACATCCGGTACAATAACGCCGGCAGCACCGCATGCTTTCGCTCGTTTTGCAAATTTCTCCACACCGTATACATAAATCGGGTTAATATAAGTCATAAAAACAATAGGCACATGGATTTTGTCTGCGATATCATCCACCATATCGAAAATTTTATCCGTTGTTACCCCGGCGGATAAAGCGCGGTCATCTGCTTCCTGAATGACCGGTCCCTCTGCTACCGGATCTGAAAACGGAATTCCGATTTCAATTAAGTCAGCACCAGCCTCCTGCATCGCCAAAATCAATTCACGGGTAACATCAAGGGATGGATCCCCTGCCGTAACAAACGGTATAAATGCTTTTTTATTTTTGAATGCGTCTTCTATCTTATTCATCGATTTCAATCCCCCTGTATCTGGCAATCGCTGCCACATCTTTGTCTCCTCGTCCGGAGATATTAACTACAATTATTTTATCCTTATCCATCTGCGGTGCTAATTTTCTTGCATAAGCCAAGGCGTGAGAACTCTCAATCGCAGGAATAATTCCTTCAATCCGGGATAAATACTCAAATGCTTCCACTGCCTCATCATCGGTAATCGGTACATATTCTGCTCTTTTTGTGTCATACAAATGAGCGTGTTCCGGTCCGATTCCCGGATAATCAAGTCCGGCAGAAATCGAATAAACCGGTGCAATCTGTCCGTATTCATCCTGACAGAAATAGGATTTCATGCCGTGGAAAACACCCATTGTTCCGGTTGCAATTGTCGCTGCTGTTTCCGCGGTATGGATTCCTCGTCCCGCAGCCTCACATCCAATCAGGCGGACACTTTCATCCGGAATGAATTCATAAAATGCACCCATCGCATTACTTCCGCCACCTACACAGGCAAGCACGGCATCCGGAAGTCGTCCCTCTTTTTCCATTAACTGCTGTTTAATCTCGCGTCCAATCACACTCTGGAAGTCGCGCACCATCATCGGAAATGGATGTGGTCCCATAACGGACCCAATTACATAGTGGGTATCCTCAATGCGTTTTGTCCACTCTCTGAGTGTTTCGTTGACGGCATCTTTTAATGTCTGTGTGCCGCTTGTCACAGCATGTACTTTCGCCCCTAATAATTCCATGCGGTATACATTCAAAGCCTGCCTGTCTGTATCCACTTTTCCCATGAAAACTTCACATTCCATTCCAAGAAGTGCTGCCACAGTCGCTGTTGCCACACCATGCTGGCCGGCACCGGTTTCCGCAATCAGACGGGTCTTTCCCATCTTTTTGGCTAACAAGGCCTGACCCAGTGCATTATTCAATTTGTGGGAACCGGTATGGTTTAAGTCCTCACGCTTTAAATAAATTTTCGCACCGCCCAAATCCTCGGTCATATGTGCCGCATAGTAAAGCTCTGACGGTCTTCCTACATATTCATGAAGCAGTGTATCTAACTCCTTAATAAATTCCGGATCTTTCTTATAATGTTCGTATGCTTCTTCCAATTCAATGACTGCATTCATTAAGGTTTCCGGTATATACTGTCCACCGTGAATGCCAAATCTTCCTTTTGCCATAATCTCTATTCTCCTTTTAATTGTTGTAACATTTGTTCTTTGTTTTCGCTTCGCATAAAGGTCTCACCAATCAATACCGCATTGACACATCCCTTTTCCAGTTCGACAATATTTTCTCTTGTCTTAATACCGCTTTCTGCCACAAAAAGGATTTCTTTTGGCACCTTTTCGCGAAGTCGGATTCCGTTATGAATATCCACCGTGAAATCTTTTAAGTTCCGGTTATTTACACCGATAATTCTCGCTCCTGCCCGGACTGCCATCTGAATTTCTTCTTCATCATGTGCTTCCACCAATGCAGACAATCCCAGTTCATCACAGTGCTTGTGGTAACAGGTCAGTGTCTCTTCATCTAACAGAGCACAAATGAGTAATACAGCACTGGCTCCTGCCGCCTTTGCCTCATCAATCATGTATTCATCCACGACAAAATCTTTACGAAGAAGCGGCGTCTGTACGTGCTCCGCAATTTCTGCCAGATAATCAATACTGCCTAAAAAGTAATCGGGCTCCGTCAAAACAGAAATTGCATCGGCACCTGCTTTTTCATAGTCTTTGGCTATTGCCAGATAATCAAAATCCTCGGCAATTACACCTTTGGACGGTGACGCCTTTTTCACTTCGCAGATAAAAGAAACGCCATCCTTTGCCAGTGCTTTTTCAAAACGAAACGGCTCTGTCGCTTTTGCTTTTTGTTTCGCTTTTTCTGCCATCACATCCGGAGAAATTCTCTTTTTTGATTCTGCTGCACGCACTCTTGCTTTTTCTGCAATTTCATCCAGTATCATGTCGTCCTCCTTTATTGCTGTGTTGCTTTTACAAACTCTTCCATCTTCTCATATGCCTTGCCGCTGTTAATGAGCTCTTCTGCCTTTTTAATTCCCTCTTCCATCGTCAAATTTTCAGAGCCAAGATAAATACCGATACCGGCATTCATAAGAACAACGTCACGTTTCGCGCCTTTTAATGTTCCGGAAAGAATATCCTTTGTAATCTGTGCATTTTCTTCCGGTGTGCCGCCAACTAACTCAGCCAATGGGTACGTAGAAAGTCCAAACTGCTCCGGTGTAATCTCATATGAAGTCAGTTCTCCATCCTTAATCTCACAGCAGTATGTAGGACCCGTTACCGTAATCTCATCAAGTCCATCGCTGCCGCATACCGACATTCCTCTTATAACACCAAGATTTGCTAAAACTTCTGCCAGTTTTTCCACCAGTTCTTTATCATAGACACCAAGAAGCTGACGGGAAGCATTTGCCGGATTCGTAAGTGGTCCAAGAATATTAAAAATCGTTCTCTCTCCCATTTCTTTACGAACCGGTCCGACATTTTTCATTGCCGAATGATATTTCTGTGCAAACAAAAATGCCATTTCCGTCTCTTCGATCACTTCTTCTGCCCGGTCTGTCTCAAGCATTAAATTCACTCCTAATTTTTCAAGAATATCTGCGGCACCGCTTTTACTGGAAACACTACGGTTTCCGTGTTTTGCTACCGGGATTCCCGCTGCTGCGATAACAAAGGCTGATGTTGTGGAAATATTAAAGGTTCCGACTTCGTCACCACCGGTTCCAACAATTTCAAGTACTTCTTTCTTTGGCTGCAAATGAGTTCCAACAGCTCTCATTCCTTTGGCACATGCCGTTATTTCCGTAATGGTTTCACCTTTCATACGAAGTGCCGTCAAAAACGCTGCCATCTGAATCTGAGAAGCCTCTCCGGTCATAATTTCTTTCATCGTCTCAAGTGCTTCCTCATAAGTTAAATCCTCATTGTTAATTACTTTGTGTAATGATTCTTTAATCATAACAGTCACTCCAATCTAATGTATTTTCAAAAAATTATTTACCAGTGTCATCCCCTGCGGGGTAAGAATTGATTCCGGATGGAACTGAAGTCCGTATACCGGATATTTTTTATGGCAGACTGCCATGACTTCATCATTTTCGTCTTTGGCAATCACCTGTAACTCATCCGGCATGGAAGCAAGGTCAGCAATCAGTGAATGATATCTTGCCACCGGAATCTGTTTGTCCAATCCCATAAAAATAGGGTTTTCGTTATCAATCGTTACCACACTTTGTTTTCCATGCATTAACTGTTTCGCATGACAGATTTTAGCGCCAAACACTTCACAAATTGCCTGGTGTCCAAGACACACACCAAGAATTGGAAATTCACCTTTTAACTGCCCGATTACTTCCTCACAGATACCGGCATCTTTCGGATATCCGGGACCCGGTGACAAAATAATGTGCGTTGGCTTCATCGCCCGAATTTCATCAATGGTGCATTCATCGTTGCGGACCACTTTGATATCCGGCTCAACTGTTCCAAAAAACTGCACCAGATTATACGAAAAGCTATCGTAATTATCAATTAGAAGTATCATGGTTTCAGCGCCTCCTTTGCATTTTCAATCGCAAGCATCACAGCCTTTGCTTTGTTGGCTGACTCTTCGTATTCCATCCGTGGTTTGCTGTCTGCCACGATACCGCCGCCTGCCTGAACATAAACTTTACCATTCTTTTTCACTGCCATACGGATGGCAATGCAGGTGTCTAAGTTTCCACTGAAATCAATATAGCCAAGCGCTCCACCGTAAATGCCGCGCGGTTCTTTTTCCAGTTCATCAATAATTTCACAGGCGCGGATTTTCGGTGCTCCTGATAAAGTTCCCGCCGGCAATACGGAAGCGATGGCATCCAGCGCATCCTTATCTTTGCGGATATTGCCTTCCACCTGCGAGCAGATGTGCATGATTTTGGAATACTTGTGAATCATTTTGTATTTGGTCACTTCCACCGAACCAAACTCAGAGATTCTTCCCAAATCATTTCTTCCCAAATCCACTAACATGTTGTGCTCCGACAATTCTTTTTCATCGGATAACAAATCTTCGACAAGTGCTTCATCTTCTTTTTCATCATTTCCTCGCGGTCTTGAACCGGCAACCGGGAATGTGATTAAACGCCCATTCTCTAAACGAACCAAAGTTTCCGGTGAGGTACTCATGATTTCCACATCTTCCAAATTCATATATACCATGTATGGTGACGGATTCGTTGTCCGTAGCACACGGTATGGATGAATCAGACTTCCCTCATAATCACTGGAAAAGCGTCTTGATAAAACTGCCTGAAAAATATCACCATCGTAAATATATTCTTTTGTCTTTTCAACAATCTTCGTATATTCATCTTCTGTGACATTGCACTCAAATTTCACTTTGTCATAAATTGGCTCTTCCGGAATCCTCGACTCATCGCGAATCAAAGCAATCATTCCTTTGATATCCGCTTTTGCCTTTGCATAGTTGGCGGCGATATCACCATCCGCCCGGACATTTACAATGAGGACAATTTTTTGTTTCAAATGGTCATAGGCAATCACCTTATCAAACATCATCAAATCGTAATCCTCAAATTCGCCCCGCTTAACCGAGAGTTTCTTTTCCGCCTGAGCAATCATCGCATAGGCAAAATATCCGACAAACCCACCGGCAAATGGTGGCATTCCTTCAATCTTAGGAGCTTTATGCTCTGCTAAGATATCTCTTAATATCTGGAAACAATCGTCTGTCTCAACCGTTTTTGTCTCCTGTCTTTGTTTTATCGTTACTGTATTTTCCCTGCAGGAAACCCGCATAACAGGGTCATATCCGAGGAACGAATACCGTCCCCATTTCTCTCCTCCCTCAACACTCTCTAACAAGTAATAATTCTTTTTTCCTGCCGCGATTTTTCTTAATAACTGAATCGGCGTAACCAAATCGGCAAAAATTTCTTCCTGAATCGGTACTAAATCATACCCTTTTGCCAGTTCTTTCACTTCTTCTAACGTTTTTGTTGTCATACTTACCTCCATTCTAAAGCATTTATCGCTTTTTGGAACGGTGTGATTGAATCAGAAGTATAATCAGTAATCTTAGGAAATAAAAAAGCTCTTATCCCTATCCTTCTTCGGATATAGGGACAAGAGCTGTAAATTCTCCTGCGGTACCACCCACATTGATTACAAAGTAATCCACTCAATCATGCACCATCATGCATTCCTGTAGATAACGGTCCAGGTTTCCGTCAGCGTCTACTCTCAGACTTGATTTCAAGCTGCCCTCCCGAGTCCATTCACTGTCCACTGGCTATTGCCTCGCACCTGCCGGCAACTCTCTGAAAACGACATAGACACCTACTATTCTCGGTCAACGGTTTTTCCATCTGCTACTAATATACTCTCATTTTTTTTTGATGTCAACATTTTTTATAAATTTTTCACTTTAAACTCCCGTTCTGCCGCCCGGCGCTGATCTTTTTTAGCAATATCCTGACGTTTGTCATATAATTTTTTACCTTTTGCCAAAGCAATCTCGACTTTTATCAAACTTCCCTTAAAATATACACTGAGCGGAACTAACGTATAACCTTTTTGATTCATCTTTCCAATCAGTTTACGAATCTCATATTTGTGAAGCAGAAGTTTTCTTACACGCAGCGGATCTTTGTTAAAGATATTTCCTTTTTCGTACGGATTGATATGCATACCGTAAATCTGCACTTCATTATTTTTGTCAATCCGGATAAATGCCTCCTTAATGCTGCAATGCCCCTGCCTGACGGATTTCACCTCCGTGCCAACAAGTTCTATACCTGCTTCATACTTTTCTTCTATAAAATAATCATGCCATGCTTTTTTATTATTTGCAATTAATTTGCGTGTTTCTTTTCCCATGCTTTTTTCTCCTTTATTGACTGTCTTTTGGCGAATTATCGGCAATCGCAAAATCAATCGTTCTGGTCAGCCGGTCCGCCCCAATTACACGAATCTTTACGGTTTGCCCCATACTATATTCTTTTCCGGAATAATGCCCAATCACGCGGTACTTTTCCTCCTGATATTCATACTGGTCATCATCCATATCCGCAAGGCGAATCATTCCTTCCACCGTGTTGTCAAGTTCTACATAAATTCCCCACGACGTGACACCGCTGATAATTCCCTCATACATTTCTCCGATATGAGCCTGCATATATTCTACCTTTTTCATTTTATCCACTTCACGCTCTGCCTCATCAGCAAGACGCTCACGGTCGCTGCATCGCTTTGCAACTCCCGGCAAAATGGATTCATAATGGGCAATTCTCTTTAGGGAATGTCCATACCGCAAATTCTCTTTAATAATTCGATGAATCTGCAAATCCGGATAACGACGGATTGGCGAAGTGAAGTGACAGTAATACTGAGTCGCTAGACCAAAATGTCCGGTGTTTACCGTTGTATATTGTGCCCGCTTCATCGCCCGCAAAGTCAGACGGCTCAAAAAAGCCTCTTCCTTTGTTCCTTCGATTTCCTCAATTAATTTTTGAATTTCCCGCGGATGAATCTCTCCCTGGCTCAGTTTGATATGATGTCCAAAGCCAGCCGTCATGCGCGCTAAATCCTGAATCTTCTCCGCATCCGGATATTCATGTGTACGATATAAAAACGGAATGTCCATCCAAAAATATTCTTCTGCCACAACCTGATTTGCCGCCAGCATAAATTCTTCAATTATTTTGGTTGCAATATTTCTGTCGTATGGCTCAATAGCAACCGGATGCCCTTTGTCATCTAATTTTATTTTACACTCCAGAAAGTCAAAGTCAATGGAACCTTTCTTTTTTCTCTTTTTGCGAAGAATCAAAGCCAGTTCCTTCATTGACTCAAACATCGGCACAAGTTTCTCGTACCGCTCGCAGGTTTCTTTTTTATGGTTGGTAACGATGTCATTCACATCCGTATAACTCATCCGCTCATTCACACGAATCACCGTCTCCGCAATACGATGGGATTTCACCTGTCCCTTTTTATCAATTGTCATCATACAGCTTAACGCCAAACGATCAACACCCGCATTTAACGAGCAGATTCCGTTGCTAAGTGCAAACGGAAGCATTGGTATTACGCGGTCGACTAAATAAACACTTGTCCCACGATTGAGTGCTTCTTTATCAAGCGGCGAATGTTCCGTGACATAATGGGATACATCCGCAATGTGAACACCAAGTTCATACTCGCCCTCTGCCGTCTTATTTAGCGTAATCGCATCATCCAAATCTTTGGCATCTTCCCCGTCAATGGTGACAGTGTCCTGATTTCTTAAATCCACACGTCCACCAATCTCAGACGGCTCCACAACAAGTGGAATTTTTGCCACCTGTGCCATCACTTCATCCGAAAATGAATCCGGCAAACCAAACCCTTTTACAATCGACATAATATCTACGCCCGGATCACTTGGCCGTCCTAATATCTGTGTCACATAACCTTCCGGACTTTTTTTATCATCTCCGTAATCCGTAATTTCAACAACTACCTTATGTCCATTTTCTGCCTCTAAAGTCGCTCCCTTTGGAATATAAATATCCTGATTCCATTTCAAATTATCCGGCAGGACAAATGTGATTTTCCCTTTTCTCTGAAACGTTCCAACAACCGTGTGAATGGCACGTTTCACAATCTGGATTACTTCGCCTT
>OLSF01002929.1_pt1 | contig 12227 bp, 8 predicted proteins | sample 1672301 | NCBI WGS metagenome assembly OLSF01 (sample SAMEA3136669, study PRJEB25190) | human gut metagenome | biome: human gut; feature: human-associated habitat; material: faeces | place: Austria | collected 2013
AGCTCCACCCAAAAAGCTCCCCCTTCGGGGGAGCTGGCATCGAGCAAAGCGAGATGCCTGAGAGGGTTCGTGCCCAAACCCCACCCGTGAAAAGGCAATTCTGGAAAATCCGCAGATTTTCCAGAATTGCAAATTTAAAAATATATTTTCCGCTGATTATGCGCAGAGCAACGCGGAGCGCATTCAAAATCGTGCTGCGCCCGGCAGGGGAAGGGCACAAAAAATGCTCCCCCTTGCGGGGGAGCAAATTCGGTACACAACGCCACGCTGTGCCGAAAAGAAAGGAGTGCAAAGTCAGTTTTCCTTTTTGCCCTGACGGTTCAGCACCCAGCCTGCGGCAAACAGCAACACGCCGCTGCAGGCCAGCACCGGCACGGGCCAGTTCAACTGGCCGGTCTGGGGCAGAACAGGCTTATCGGGGGTGGAAGGGGAGACCGGGTTATCCGGATTTTCGGGGCTTACCGGGTTGTCCGGGGTGCCGGGACTTACCGGGTTATCCGGTGTGCCGGGGCTCACCGGCGTATCCGGGTTATCCGGCTGCTCCGGGAGATCGGGGGTGTCCGGTGTGTCGGGCGTATCCGGCACATCCGGGGTGTCGGGGGTGTCCGGCGTTTCCGGGATGGTAGCGCCTACCTTGGGGGTGGCGTCCACATCGTAGATCCAGTTGTCGCCATCGGGCAGCGGAATGGACACAAGGAAGGGCTTGATGGCCTCGTAGCCGTGGGAGGCCTCGGTCTGCACGACCAAGTACAGACCCTGCGGCAGCTTGGTAATGTTGGCATAGCCCTCTTCGTTCACGTCCTGCTGGGCGGCAATGGCGGGCACAGCGGGCAGATACTTTACCAGCTGGTCTGCCAGCGTGCTGTCGGAAAGATCGCCCAGCACGACACCGCAGCCCGTAAAATCGCCGGTATAGTCAAAGTACAGGTTGCCGTTGGTGCGTTTGACGGAGGCCACCTGATACAGGGTCAGCTCGCCGCCGCGCAGGGGCACATCGTTGTGGGTGTCGTACAGACGGACATGGAGCGAGCCCAGACGCCCCAGCACAATGTTGGCACTGGTGGCAAACGCCGGCAGGGCGCAGCATACCACAAGGCACATAGCCAGCAGCACAGCCGCCAGACGATGACGCAAATCAATGCTTTTCATGTTCTTCACCTCTCGTTTTCTTGGGTTTGCGTGTGGAAATCAGCATACCGATCAGCAAGATCAGCAGCATGGGCAGCGCCATAATGGGCGCAACAATAATGGGTTCAATTTTAAGCGCTTCGGCGGTAACGCGGAGGTGCTTGTACTGATCCGGGGTCTCTACGCGGCGGCCGCGCACCAGCAGGCGGTGGGTGTTAATGCCGTAGGGGGTGCAGGTCATCAGGGTGACGTAGTCCTTGCCTTCGGCGATCTTCAGCTCATCGGTCTCGGTGGGCAGCACGATGGAGATTTTGTCCACCTCGTAGGTGAGCACCCGGTCCAGCACGGTGATGGTAAAGGTATCGCCCACTTCCAGCTGGTCGAGGTTGGTAAACAGCTTTGCGCTGGGCAGGCCGCGGTGCGCCGAGATGACCGCGTGGGTGGACGCGCCGCCCACCGGCAGGCTGGTGCCCTCCAGGTGGCCTGCGGCGATCTGCAATACGCCGTCGCTGGTGCCGTGGTAGATGGGCAGCTCCACGCCGATTTTGGAAATGGTGATGTAACCCATAATGCCGGTGCCGGTAATATCCAGCGTTTCGTTGTAGCCGGTAAGCTGATCCGGGCGGTAGAGGGCGTTTTCGTTGGCGGCCACCTGTGCGTTAAAGGCATCGGCGGCGTCAAAGTAGGCGCTGTAATCCGCATCGGTCATTTTGTCCACGTCCTGCGCGTAGCTTGCCACCGCGCGGGACTGGTTGCGCTGGTTGACGTAATCGCTGATAGTGGGGTATAACATCACGGATAGACCCACGAAAAAGACGAGGATCAATATTATGGTGCTTTTGTTCTTTTTCATGGGCTACTCCCTAACGTTATAGTTTCAGGATCAGAGCAGGGGGCTTTACAGCCCCGCTCTGTGCAGGGGAAAAGGAGAGCTTAGTGGTTCTCCATGCGCTTTTTGGTAATGAGCAGGATGGCTGCAGCAGCCATCAGGCCGCCGCCGATCACATAGAAGATGGTGGTGCCGATGCCGCCGGTGCTGGGCAGCACAGTGCCGGACTTGTTCTCAACAGGAATAATATGGCCGTCTGCCTCATGGCCATCGCACTTAACGGTGTAAGTTACTGTGGTGGATGGAACTTTTGCCGTAGGCAGAGTGCTGCTGATCTCAACGGTAATAGGAGCGGGCAGCGTGTTGTAGCCCGTAGGAGCCTTGGTCTCCTTCAGATAGTAGGTGCCAGCGTCCAGACCTACAAACTTGATGTTGCCGCTAGCCGGGGTCACAACGGTGATAGCCTTAGTTGCATCGGCAGTCCAGCCGGTCAGATTATAGACGGAAGTACCATCCTCGGAATTAGTGGCATCAGAGAAGATAGCATACATCGTGGTGGTACCGTTCTTGTCAACGACATCCTTGTACAGCTGGAACTCGGCATTTGCCAGAGCGTGGTTGGGATCTTTAGTGCCGAGGTTTGCAAACTTGTGCACGCCCATCTCCCAGACGTAGGTCTTGGTGGTGGATGGTGCAGTGTACTTGTTGTTGTACTCCAGAATGGTTTCGTTGGGGTTGCCATCAACGCCGATCACAGCGTTTGCGTTAACAGTAGCGGTGTACTGAACCGTGATAATATCGTTGGCCTTCAAAGCGTCATCTTTGAATTTAATCTCAAAGGTGCAGCCGGTGATTTTAGTGCTAGCACTGCAGGTAGTGGGTTTCTCAACAGTGTAGTCTTTACCCTTGATCAATGTATCCAGCGGAATACCAGTACCAGAGCTTCCAGCATCGGTTGCACGAGTACGATAAACCACAACATCATTATTAAAGTTCAAACCAGCACTCATAGCATCGTGAATGACGTAGTTATGGGGCTGACCGTCAAGCACTGCAACGTCGATCTGGAAGTTTACCGTATCGCCAATGCCTGCATCGTTGCTCTTGTCGTTATCAACATACTTTTCAATGGTGGGCTCACCGTTCTTTTCCTTGATGGTTACGGTCGGGTCGGTGGTATCAATGGAGCAGATAGCACCATTGTTCAGATCGGAAACCACCAGATACCAGCCAAGGGGCAGGTTTTCAAAGGTGATGCTAGTGCTATGGTGCGAAGTCTCACTTGCTTCAATGCTATTTACTGCAGGGACGGATTTTGCTTTTGCATAGCTACCGGCAGCATTTGCAAAATCCTGAATGTCAGTTGTCTTGTTTTTGCTTTCTGCCCAAGTAACAGCTTTCGTTTTGGCGTCTACGACGAGATATTCATGCTGTGCTTCAACAAAGTCTGCCCAATCGCTATTCGCCGTATAACGGTAAGCCTTGGTATCTGCGTGGTATTCCAGATTCAGAATACGGTAAATCGTATAGGTATGGCCAGTAACAACGTTATCAATGGTGATCTCACCCTTGCCAGTGGTGGCAGCGGTAGTATCACCCTCAGCCGCAAACGCCGGGATGGCCATGGCGCAAACCATAGCAACTGCCAGCAGCGCAGCCATGAGTTTCTTCATTGCTTTTTTCATGGAAAAAGCCCCTTTCTTTTCTGCCCCTTGCCGCCCCCTGCATTTTGCACAGGGGGGGTAGGGGTGTCGTTTTTGTTCGGTCTATCGCGTAAACTTTGCGCCGGGCGGGCGGGGGCTCAGCCTCGGGCGTCCAGCTGGGGGAAGTGCAGCTTAGTCATCTGCCCTCCCTTCGCGTCTGCGCTTGCGGTGGATAAAACTATATGCCAGCGCGGTCAGCATCATTGTGCCGCCCACGGCTGTATACGGGAGTGTACCGGTGCCGCCGGTAGAGGGGAGCTCGTAGCCGGGGGTGTCCTCGGTATTGGTAATGGTGACCAGCGTACCTGTGTTTTCGCCAATGGGGATGGCAGTTGCGGGAATATCGGGTTTATCTGTGCCGTCAACAGTTACGGTATAAGTGGTTTTATAGCCGGTAACGGTTTCCTCGGTAATGGAGTAGGTAATACCCTCACCGGTTTCCAGCTCATCCCAAGTGTGCGTCCACTTGTTCAGGGCATTCAGCGTAACTGTGCCAACCGTGGTTACAACAGGCTTGTCGGAGATTGTGCCGCCTTCCTGTTTAACGAAGCGATTGTTACCAGTCATGTTACTATAAATAGTGTCGCATTCAATCTCAATATTGCGATTTATCGGACCGATCTTACAAAGCGTATTCCAAGTGTTGTTAGGGTCGCAGTCGGTTGTTGAAGAGATCATTACACCTTCTGGCAAGGCGTGTTGCACATCACTAAGGTTTAAACCAGCGCCGCCAATATAGATATAAGCACCATCTTTAATATCGGTGCAGTACGGTGTGTAACCAGTGCTGTAACTTGCCTTAACATAAATGGTGTGCCCCTTTGCCGGAGCGGATTTGGTCAGGGTGACCTTTACATCCGGTACTTTGGTCAGGTCGGTCAGCGGGTTGCCGCTGGCATCTGTCCACTTCTTTACAACTTTCAGCTTGCCCGGTACAACATAGGTCTCATCGGGGGTGTTGTTGCAGTAGTAGAAGAAGCTGCCGACCTCCTGATCAGCCTCCAGCTGGTACAGCTTATCAATGGTGATAATGTTGGAATTAGCAGGGGGTGTGTAGCTGTTCTGCTTGGAAATTACAAAGTAATAGTAATTGTTCGGATTGGGCAGCAGATAACCCGCAGGGGCTGCGGTTTCCAGCAAGCGGTAAAGGGTGTCACTGTCCAGCCCACCGATCGTAGCGTTGCCGTTGTCGCTGGTCGTGTAGTCCTTGACCTTGACCCACTGGGTTCCGTCATACTTTTCCAGACTGAACGTTGCACCGGCCAGAACATTGTTCGTTGTGCCGGAGTACTTGACAATGGTCAGACGGTTGGAGTGGAAGTTGATATCCGCAGTACCGGACGAGTTGGAAGAAAAGCTGGTGTTCTGATCCTCATACTTCCAATGATCGTTCAGTTCAGCGGTGTTTTTAAAGGTGAAGGTTTTGTTAGCGACCAGATTTTTTGTATCAACTCTGTAATGGAAAACCAGCACCAGAGCCTTGCCATCGGGAACCTTTGTCCAAGTGGTGAGCTTCTTATCTTCCTTGATTTTGGAGTAGTAGGTGTCTGTGGTTACCGTTTTCTTAGCAATACTATCACTGAGATCCTTGACTGTGGACACGAGAGTAAGATCGGTAGGCACTCCAGCTGCTTCCAACGAACCATCAGCTTGCAGCTCGCCGTCAAAAACGGTGATGCCTTCCAGCGTCACATAACCATACAGACCTTCGGGGATGGTCATGACGTCTTCCAGAAGCATCTCCTTACCGCCGTTCAGCGTTGCGCCGTAGGGGTTTACCTTGACCTGATAGGTCAAAAGACCGGTAGCTGCGTCAAAGGTACCGCTCTTGCCAACAACATCGCGGGTGACAGTTTCAGTAAATTCGGTATCGCCGATCTTTTCGCCTTTGCGCTCGAACGTTGCATGGTTCGTAAACTTTGCGGTATTGTTCTCGTCCCAGATTTCATGACAGTTGGTATCCAGCGTGGTGTCGTAGGTGATGATGATATGCGCGTGGATCTTTTTCTTACTATTGTCTGTATAGCTGAATGCCTCCGGCTCCATGGTAATGACCAGCTTGGTAGAGCCGTCTTCCAACTTGTTTACAGCAACTTTATAAGAGCCAGTGGGCGGGGGGGAGCCATTGCAGTTGATCTTAACGCTGTTTTCGTCCAGAACCAGACCCTTAGGAATGGTATCGGTAATGACCCATTCATCGTCATTGATCCATTCGAGAACTCCTTGTTCGTTGATCTCAATCGTCCAAGGCAGCTTTGCGCCGGGCTGCAGGGTAGTGCTGCCGTTGCCGTTCTGAACATTATCCCAATTAAACTTACCGGCATACTTGTAGAAGTATTTGATCATGTCGGAGGCTTTGGTAACCTTCTGCTTAGCAGTTATATGGCTGCCGTTGTTGATGTAGCAGGTGTTTTTTACTTCTTCAGCACCCCAAGAGGGCAGATCGCTAGTAGTGGTTGTTGTGGTGTAGGTAATGGTCAGCGGCCCGGTCACGGTGATGCCTGTAAAGTCGATCGTGAACAGACCCAGATTTTTGCCGTAATCATCGTTTAGCTTGTAGCCAGACCATGCTACAGGCGTAACGGAGACCGCAGCTCCATTTTGGTCCGTTACCTTGATAGAGTTAAGATCGATCTCCTGTGCTTTGCGGTTTTTACCTTCTGTATCCTGTACCGTATTACTGTAATCGTAATAAACATAGGTGCCGACATCTTCTGCATTGATGGTACTAATCCACTTCATGGTGACATTCGTACCAGTGATGCTCGGTTCGCCGACTGCCTTTTTGGCAAGAACATTCGAATCAATGTGGACAGTGCCCTCAGAGCTGCCATCCAGCCCGTCGCCGCCCACATTGCCGGTATTTGAGACATCCAAACCGGTCAGCGGAATGCTATCCGTTACCTTTGTTTTATAGGTGATCTTATAGTAGTTGAAGCCCGCGTCAAGCGCGTAGGTGAGGGTATTGGTCGATTCGTCATAGACACCCTGCAACTTCTTAAACTCTTCTTCTTTGCCGGATGCATCGGTCTTTTTTACGTTGAAAGAATCTTTAACAAATTTCTGACCTTTGGGGATCTCATCGGTAAATTTTGTGCCTTCGGGCAGATAGCGCCGGACGGAGTCCCGGTTGATGGTGACAGTCCATTTAATGGTCTGTCCGTCTTTATCAAGTTCGCCCTTTTTCTCGATCTCCTTAGTTTTGATAGAGGTGGCGGTGCCTTTGCTATCCTTCTCGAATTTAATGTAATTCCGCACATCCTTATCCGGGTAACTTGCAGTACCAAAATTTTCAGCCTTGACGTGGTAGGTGATGGTATAGGTGCCCGGATTCAGGGGTGTACCCTCTGTGCCCAAGGTGATGATCTTGCCGTCATATTCCTTGCCGCCGTCCGTTATTTTAGTATCCTTCCAAGAAATACTGGGCGTTGAACCATCCGAGACGGTAACGGCGATGTCGCCATCGTACTTAAACAAGGGATAACCATCCGGGTTTTTAAGGATATCCTTCAGCTCCAAGGGGGCAGCCATAGCCTCATTCAGTTTCAAGGTCACCGTATAATTGATATAAGCATCCTTGCCATCGTACTTAAGCCCGCTTGATTTCTTATCCAGACTGTACTTCTTTTGCTCACCGGGCTTGGTGCTTTCGTCTTCCTTGATGGTGATGGTAACGGTTGCATCATCATTAAAGCTGAACTTGTTTTCACCATTGGTCGTGACAATTTCCTGATTCCACTTGAAATCGAAGCCAAGGGTGCTATCAACCTTGCTGGCTTCCGACAATTCTTCCTGATGGATGAAATCCTTTTCGTAGGTCAGCAGCGCGTACCACCGACCATCCTCGCCCTGTACAAACTCATAGGTGCCGCAAGCACCCTCATAGTTCGGATTGGTCAGGTTGCCTTTATGTGTGCCGACATCCTTCAAATCAAATTCCAACGGCAGACTAACAACAACTTGGTATTCGTGTTCTTGGATTTTTAGCGCCGGAATATCCTTCAGTTCAAGATAACCGTGCAGTTGGTCGGTGATAACACTGGTATCGACATCGACGTACTGCTTGTTCTTTTCCTTCTGAAGCTTGAAAACGGTAATATACGGGGCACCGTCCAAGGCAGTTTTAATGCTCGCGCTTGCAGTCGTGCTTGCGGTCTCCTCAGCACCCGCCAGCATAAGCATACCGGGAGCCTGCAGGGCACCGGTAACAGCAGTGGTAAGCATCTCGTCTGCGTACTGGGCGGCGGCAACATCCACCACGGCCAGAACCTCGGCGTTGGAAAGGGTGACCTCGGCCACCTTGCCGTCCACGTCGCCGGAGATAACGGTCAGGGTGTTCTCGTCCGCCTCGCTCACGATGCCCACGGTCTCCACGGGCTGAGCGTCAGTCACGGTAGTGGTCTGCGGCTCGGCAGCGGGGGAACCCACGCTGGGGATAAGGGTGTCTGCGCCGGATGCAGAGGTGCCGGTGTTGTCCACCGGCTTTGCGGCGGGCTGGTCCGGGTTGGCGGTGTCGGGGAGATCGGGGGTGATCACGCTGTCGGCAGCAGGGGTGTCCTCGGCGGCAGGGGCGGTATCCAGCGCAGCAGCGCCGGATTCCTCAAGCTCTGCGCCGTTCTCACCCTCAGCGTCCATGCTGAACTGGTCGTCCAGATCGTCCGCTGCACTATCGGCGCTGCTGTCCACAGCCACGGTGCGGGTGACGTACTTATTATAAATAACGATGTCGCCCACATTGGCGGCGCTGCCGTCCTCGCCGTCCAGCAGCCAGTCCATGTCGCTCATGGAGCTGCGCAGGGCAAGCACGCTGGCCTCCTGCGGGATGGCGCTCTGGGGGATACCGGCGTACTTCAGGCAGTAGGAGAGGAACATCACGTCCCACTCGCCGTAGGGGTTGCCGTAAGACTGGCCGTAGCGGGAGTAGTAGCGCAGGGTCACGCCGTCTGCGGGGTCGATCTCGAAGTTTTTCTCGCTCTGCTCGTAGCCCAGCTGGGTTTTTGCCACGCTGAGCAGGTCCTCGTCCCAGTTGCCGGTCATCACGGCCTCGGCGTTGGCGGCCTGCCACTCCTCGGGGGTCTCAACATCGGCGGAGGTGTCGCTCAGGCAGGCTACGGTGTGGTGATGCTCCGGCAGGGGGCAGGTAAGCACTTCCTCATAGCAGGCGTCAGTGTGGTGGTGGTAGATGGGCTCCACGGTGTCCACCGTCGGCTCCAGTGCCACAGGCTCGGCCACAGCCATAGCCGCCAGCTCGGCGCTCTGGGTGGGCTCCACCACCTGCTCCACAAGCTCGCCCTCTTCCAGTCCACAGGTCAGCTCGTACTCGGTGGTATAGCAACTTTCGTCGTGGGTATGCTCAAATTTGTCGCAGATCAGGCTGCCATCCTCGGGGTCGAAGCAGTCGTCACCGTGGACGTGCTCTTCCTCCATGCAGGTCAGAGTCTGCACCTCGGTGTAGCAGTCCTCGGTGTGCTCGTGGGGCACAAACTCGATCTGCGGCTCCAGCGACAGCGGCGCGGGCTCAGCCTCAACGGTGGGCTGGCTGGTGGCAGCAGCGGCGGCCAGCTCGTCCGCATTTTCAAGCTCGCCTTCCTCGTAACCGCAGGTGAGCACCTTGGTGTAGCAATCCGCGGTGTGGGTGTGCTCCTCCTCGCCGCACTGGTACTGCGCGGTCATCGAGATGCCCACGCCATGCAGCTGCCAGTTGACGAACAGGGTGGTGATCATGGCAAGTGCCAGCACAAATGCGGTGTAGCGCCGCAGGGTGTGCCGGTTCTCACGGAACCGCTCCATGTACGTTTTAAGAATGTCGTTCATAACGAAATACCTCCTCCCGGGGTCAATGGATCAACGAGAAGCTGGACAAGGGCCATACCCTTAGAAAAACCCTGCCCACGATCTGGCTTTTTTCAACGCAGCCTATCACGCTGCTGCGGCTGTCGATGGAGGTGGCACGGTGGTCGCCCAGCACGAAGTAACGGTTTTCCGGCACCTGATAGGGGAACCGGATGTCGCATTCGCCCACGGTCAGCGCGTCCACATAGGGTTCGTCCAGCGCCACGCCGTTTACCGAGACTACGCCGTTCACGTCCATATCGATCACATCACCGGGCTGCCCGATGATGCGCTTGAGCAGCAGCTTGTTCTGCCAGTAAAACCCGCACAACTCGCCGTTTTCAATGTGGTTGGATTTTACCAGCAGGATAATGTCTTTATCATTCAACGTAGGGTTCATGCTGTCGCCGGAGACCTGAAGCACCGGCAGAAACAGCGTAGCCAGCAGCACGGCTGCTGCGGCCACCACCACCAGAATATAGATCGTACTGCGCAGCACCCGCTGGTAGCGGCTCTGGTACGCAAGACGCTCACGTTCTGCGGCCACTTCCTCGGTGGAAGGGATGGAAGCGAACCGGATATCGCGTTTTTTCATGTTTCCTCCGAAGGCAGACCGTCGGTGCTGTGGTATTGGTCCAGCAGATCGTTGGCCTTGCGGTCAAATGCCTGCCAGCGCTGCTGCACCTCCTGCTCGGCCTGCTCCACCATGGCTTTGCAGTCGGCCTCGGTCTGGGTGCGTTTTTGCGCGGCGGCGGCAGTCATGGCGTCGCATTCCTGCTGCGCCTGCGCTTTCAGGCTGTCGGCGTCTGCCTGTGCCTGCTCCAGAATGCGCTTGGCCTCGCTGCGCGCCTGCGAAAGGGTATTGGCGGCGGTGGCGTTGGTGTCCGCAAGACTGGCCTGCACCGAGTGCAGATAGTCATCGGCGGCGGCCTGCGCGGCGGCGAACACGTTGTTCAGCTCCAGCGCGGCCTGCGCGATGGAACCGGCGCTTTCCAGCCGTAGCTGCCGGTCCTGCAGCTGCGCGGTAAGCGCGGCGTTCTGCGCCTTGAGCTGGTCCTCGCTCTGCTTCAGCGCATAGATGATCTCTATCAGTTCAGCGCGGTGCATCCGCCGCAGTTCACGATCTGCCATTTGTGTACATACTCCCAAATCATAAAGAACGAAAAGGTTTTCGAAGATTACGAAATTACTTAACAAAAATACCTGAAAAAACGCTTGCCGCCACGATTTTTTACGCGGTCTGAAGGGCATTTTATAAACAACCTTATTCTAGCACACCCACTGTAACAGTAATATAACAAATCAGATACAAAATCAAGAGATAAAGCTGAAAAAATATCGCATTTTTTTGCTTTATATATTAAAAATGTCCAAAAAACGGCCACTGACCCCCCAAAAACTTAAAAAGTTGTTCACAATTCTGGAACGTGAAGTGCTGCGCAGTAATGTACTGAATTACAGTGTGTACGAAAAACGGGAGCCGCACTTTTCGAAAAAAGCGCGGCTCCCGGATCTGAACTTTGGGGTGATGCTTTTACTTGCCGAAGCTGCCCAGCAGGCTGTTCAGCGATACAAAGGACTGGTAGATGACGTTAACATTGTTGATGATGGAGCTTGCACCGGAGAAGATGCGGGCAATGTAGTTGAACACCTTGCCAACGTCCAGGAAGGACTGATAAGCGTTGCTGGCGCCGCCGTCCAGATAGGTCATCTCCTCGGCTTCGATGGTGGAATAGCTGGCGGGCATTTTCATGGTAGAAGTAGTCATGGTAAGATCCCTTTCTTCAATGGTGTCATTGTGTTTACAGCAGTGTTCAGAACATGGTGGCGACCAGCAGGGTAGTAAGCAGGGCACCGGCCACAAGGGCAGGGCCTACATACTTTTGCCACTGGGTGGCGGCAGGCTGGGTGGTGGGCTGCGGCACGGTAGAAGTACCGACCTTGGCAGTCCAGTGGGCGTAGATGGTGGCGTCGGAGGTGAACACGGTGGAGGTGGTCACCTTGCTGCCGCCCACCGGCTCGGTGTACCAGCCGTCAAAGGTGTAGCCCGTCATGGTAGGCTGCTCGGGCGTGCTCTCCAGTTTGCCGGACAGGTTCGTGTAGGTTACCACGGTGGAGCAGATGCCGCCCTGGGCATCCATACCAATGGCGTACACGTTCTCTTCCTTTTTGCTCCCTGAAGTTTTGTCGGCGGCAAATGCAGCCGGCAGTGCGCAGCACAGCAGCGTGAACAGGCAAAGCCCGACCACCAGCGTTTTCAGGAATTTTTTCATGAGATCCCTCGCTTTCCTTCACAAAGATGGAGACACTGCCCCGCCCGGGGACAGCCCGGACATCGGCGTAGTTTCTTCAACTTATTTTTATCACATCCAGTGTACCAGAATCGCAACAAAAAATACAGTCTTTTGAGAAAATAATAAGAAAAATCAGGAAAAAAATAAATTTCACCTTTGCAATATGAATCTTGTGCCCCCTGCGGACTGTGTTTTTTGAAAAACGCATCCCGCAAAACTTGCCTTTCGTAAAAACATGGAAGGATATGGAAAACGCAGGGTCCCGGCCGCAAAGCCCAAAAACCGACCCAAACCGCCGCAAGTGCGGCAGACAGCGCACAGAAAAAGCTGCAAAAATGCGGCGCACCTCTTGTGGAACAGCGGAAAATATGCTATACTGTTTTGCATGATGCGCCATCGCCAAGCGGTAAGGCAGGGGACTTTGACTCCCCCATCGTAGGT
>OLSF01002933.1_pt1 | contig 12220 bp, 10 predicted proteins | sample 1672301 | NCBI WGS metagenome assembly OLSF01 (sample SAMEA3136669, study PRJEB25190) | human gut metagenome | biome: human gut; feature: human-associated habitat; material: faeces | place: Austria | collected 2013
AACTGCTCTGCCAGTTCCTGCCCAATGAGATGTGCCAGTTCCGGGGATACCTCCCCTTCTGCAAAACTCTGTACCAGATGGTATCCCTGTACCCCTTCTTTTTTATGAAAACGCTCTTTGGTCTTTACCATGTCCACGTAAGCATTTTCACAAGTACACCCCATGGCATCTTCAAAAATGGTCTGTTCCGTCTTTTCCCGATTCAACGCATAATCAATGGCTTCTTCCAGGGAGCCGGCACTCTTGGTGGTCTTTGCCCGATCTTTCACATAATCAATGGAACGGTCCAGGCGGTGGACGGGGAGTACGCTGGTATATGCCATCTACCATTCCTCTTTCACCAGACGCCAGGTCTCTTTGGAAATCCGGATCATTTCCTGTACGCTGGCTTCCCCTGCCATTCCTGTGCCATTGGCGACATGGGCAAGTTGGTTGGCATTGTTGCAAAGTCCCGCAATCTTTCGAAGAAGTTCTGCATGATGCTCACAGGGCTTTGTCTGCAACTGTGCGCCTAAGATCAGGGAACGTAAAAACTCCTCCCTGTTTAACCCACTCTTTGCTACCTGTCCGTCCAGATGCCGAAGTTCCTTTGCATTCAACCGTACCGGAACCACATGGTTTCGTTTTCTCATCCGACCACCTACCTTTTCTTCTTTTCTGCTGTCTCTAAGGGATACACCTGAATTCCCCTGCGTTCCATCTGCCAAAGGAATTCCCCGATTTCCCAGACCTGCCCATTCACATCTACCTGCTTTTCATCCACAAAGCGGCAGATCCCAATCTCTTTCGTTCCGTCCTCTGCCATCATGCAAAGGCTTTCCCCATCCAAAAGGGAGAACCTCTCTATCCCTTCCATATCTCGGAACTGGATCTGTTTTGGTTCTCCCTGTTTCTGTCTGCGTATCCGTATCTGCTCCATCCGCTGATCCTCCTGCTTTCCGGCGACTACACAGCACATGATCCCAATGCCAAAGGCTGCGCCTGCCACTATCCCAAGGGCCATTCCTGCAAAAAACATTTCACTTCTCTCCTTTCTCGATTGCCGGGGGATTGGGGTTCTCCCCAAAGTGCGTTTGGATATCCAAACGCTATGCTTGCAAAACCAGTTCCACCGATTTCCATCGACTCCCCCATGCAGAATCGATTATGCTTCCTTTTCTTTGATCTTGATCAATCCATCTAATGTGGTACAAATGATATGCAATCGGTCTGCGGTACTAATATCTGTGTTCATCGTTCCGGTGACTTCTTTTCCACAGACCACCACCATCCGACACCGCTTTAAGATCAAGTGGGACATCCGGTTGTATGCCTGCAAATCCTCAGCTTCCCCTTCATCCAGAAAAGGAAGAAATCCAAACCTCGGACAAATGGGAACATATCCCAACTCATAAATCTTCCGGCAATATCGCTGCACCTTCACTCTGCTTTCTTCTGCCGGACAACACACATAGGCCATCGCCTGTTCCATCGCCTCACCCCTTTCCTGCATCCAGGTGGATGCACTTTTCTTCTTCTGAAACAAAGTTGGACATCCATGTGGATGCCCTTGCTATTTCTCGCTCTCTTCTTTTTCCTTTGCTTCCAATGCAAACTTTACACGGTCACTGCCCAGCTTATAATAAGCATCGGTCACTTCAATGCCTACTGTCTCATAGCCTTCTTCCACCGCCGCAAGGATGGTTGTTCCTGCTCCGGCAAAGGGATCTAAGATTCTACCACCCGGCTCACAAATCTGAATGACATCTTTCATCAGCTGCAACGGTTTCTCTGTCACATGAATACGGTTCTGGGGATTTCCATAACGGAACACACCGGGAAGACAGGAAACCGGGCGGTTGATTGGCATCGGGCCATTACTGCCCCACACAATATACTCAGCCTGCTGGCGAAAACGTCCTTTCTGCGGACGAGAGTTTCCCTTATCCCAAACCGCAGTTCCTCTCCAGATCCAGCCTGCCCACTGGAGTGCATCGGTAATAGAGGGATATTGTCTCCAGTCAATAAACAGGCAGATTGGCGCACCAACTTTACAGGCTTTCCGCGCATCGTAGAGCCACTCTGCCATCCAATGGGTCCAGGAACGCTGATCCTTGTTATCCCCATCAAAATCCGGCAGTGCATTCTCTGCCTTCATACTGCTGTATTTCTGATTAGTCGTGCGGTTTCGCTCATTCTGTTTTGTTCCCCCAGACGCATAAGGCGGATCGGTAATCACTGCATCAAAGATCCCCGGCTGAAATGCTTTCACCAGTTTCAGCGTATCTCCATGTAAAATTGTCCAGTTTTTCCCTCCGGTATATTCCTCCGGGTATGTTCCTTCTTTCAATAAGTTCCCTAACTGCAGGGTATTTTCCATAGGCATCATCCTTTCTTATCAGCGCTCCGGCTGTTTTTTACTTTTTGTTTTTTTCTTGCTTTCATTCACTTTATGAATTGAATCACCTCCCCTGAAAACTAACAGCTCCTGTGTCTGATTCTCCACATTCCGGCTTGGCAGAACATTTCCTCTCACCAATACTTTCCCGCATACATTTCCAAAAACCAAGCTATTTCCGAGAATCAAAGGTGCATCTCCTGTTTCCTTTGCCGCAGTAATCTTGGCAAATCCTCGAATGTGTGCCATATTCCAAACCTCTCCAGCTAGAATACGGCAGGATTCCTCTGCAATACTCGTTTGATACATCACTGCAGTTCCCGTAAGAAGGGCATCACCCTTGGCAATCGCTTCTTGGAACAGTCCTGCACTCCTTTCCACTACCGCACGTTCACAGCAGATAGCCTGGTCATAAATCCAGCATGATCCTTCCTGGGAAAGATTTTGCTCATATTCTACAAAGCCACCCAAGGTTCCTTTGGGAACCGCTTCATTTACGTCTACCAATGCTCGGATTCTATGCAGCCATGGAAATTGTGGATGGGCTATGGAAGTGATTTCATATTTCTTCTGCGTTTCGCATTGGACTTCTTTTTGAGAGAACTTTTCTTTTGTATCTACTGAAAAATCAAAAACGACTTCTCCTTCCTCTACGGAATAGGTACGAATACGTGAGGTATCAAAAATTCCCCCTTCGTACTGCCTGCTGAGAAAGTTCTGGATCGCTTCCAGTTCCTGCTGTGTAAGAGGCTCTATTAATGCAAGGCTGGCACAAACATACAAACCATCTTGTTCTTTTTTCACCTGGATATCGAGGTTCTGCACTTTCTCCTTTACAGAATCATCCGCATCATAGTAATCCATCAGATTGAATGGTGCCGACTTTTTTCTGTAATACAATTTTTCCTGCTCCAGTGCCTCTTGGATGGCAGTTTCATAAAGAACAAGATCCTGTCCCTTCAAATCTACAGATTCCCCTTCTTTTGTGGCAAGCCATCCCCACACAGGACTCCATAATTGCAATCTTTTTTCCATAAGACCTCCCTTGTCAGTGTTCTGGCTGTTTATTCTCTTTTCAATCTGTTTCTGCTATTTTTTCTTCCCACATCTCCTTTGATGTGACAAAAGATAACTTCATCGGCATTCTTCCTTCCCACGTTTCTTTGGGGGCTTGGTATCATTCTGAGAAGATGCACTCAGTTCTGTTTCCACATATTCACTGATGATATGAAGTGCCTGATAATAGTTCTCTGATTTCTGGACACGTGCAATCATTTCTTTTGCCTCTTGTCCCTGCCCATTTTCCTGAAGCAGTTTACTTGCCCTGGCCATAACCGCAAACACATTTCCATCCATTCCCAAAAGCTGCATTTTCAGGCGTTTCGGAACATTTACCGGATTTTCTTGTTTCTCCGACTTTTCTTTTGAGACTTCTGATTTTGCCTGTTGAAATTCAAAATCTATGGGGCGCCAAAAGTGTATACACAGTTCACCACCCTCTACCGGAATCTCCTGCTGTTCAAAGCCTTCTCCCCATCCATCACTATATTGTCCGGTGAGATATTCACACAGTTCCGATAATTCTTCCGCCTCCAGATACTCTTTCAATTCTAAAGTTGTACAGCCATATAACACACCATCCGATTCTTTCACCGATGGAACTGCGGACACTACTTTTTCTTTAATGGCAGCACTTCCGTCAAAATAATCCATCAGATTATCGGTCCTATCATCGTCATGTCCGACACGGTTGTATTCTGCAATCTTTTCCTGAATCACAGAAGCATACTCCGTTAAATCATCTCCTTCAAAAAATACCTGCTCTTCTTCAAAGTCATTGTAATCCTCTTCTTCCCAATCTTGTTCCATCTCATTGGGAAGAAAGGTTCCTGTCAGCGGTGTCAATAATTCTATTTTGATCGTATCTTCCATTTGCCTCACCTGCCTCTTTCCTTTTGCTGTTTCTTCTGTTTTTCCACCGCCTGTTTTGCCAGGTCTCCATAGTCTGCACCTTCCATCTGTGGTAAGTTACAAACTACGGTATATTTTTCCTCATACTGCTCTTTTAACTGCGCACATGCCCATCGCCCGGCAAAATCGTTATCGGTGCAGAGCTCAATTTCTGTTACCTCCGGATGCTCTTTCAGAAAATATTCCAATGCATCCGGGCGCTTCATCTTTTTTGTTGCTCGTTCCGCGCCTTCTTTCGGCGCTGCGATTCCACCCAGAGACAGGCGATACTTATCGGTTCGTCCATCTTCCAGCGTCATATGGGCAAGGGCATCAATACAGGCTTCATACACCGCTACCCGATGGCTTTTCCCCAAAGGCGGAACACAAAAGCTATACTGTTTGTTGCTTCCTTCCTGTTCCATTCGAAAGCTCTTTCCCCGGCTGTCATAAATCCCACGCAGAAACGCATACTTTGCTTCTCCCTGTTCATCCATGCCAACAAAAACAGCGTTATGGTAGGGGGCGCTCTCATACAGGATTCCCAGCTGCACACAATAATCCAGTACCTCATCCCGGATTCCCCTTTGGTTCAAATATCTCCGTACCCGGTAAAAACTGTCGTTGGGGAAAGGCAGGGAAAAGGGCTTCTTCCTGGGGGCTGGTTCTGCTCTGGAAACATACACAGGCGTCTGCTCACACAAGATTTTTACTGCTTCCGTATACCCCATGCCATCTACCTGCATCAAAAACCGGAGAGCCGACATTCCACCAATACCCCTGGACTTCCAATGCCATTTGCTGGTAATCTCATTGATTTTGAAACTGTCATGGTCCTGAAGCTGCCATTCATTTCTTGTCCGTGTTTTTTTCAATCTCCCCGGCTGGTATGTCTGCAGATACTCGTAGGCTCTCACCTGCTTGGCTGCCTGATATTCTTCTTCAGTAACCCAAGCCATCAGATCACTGCATTGCGAAGAGCCTCGACCTTATCGGTGCGCTCCCACGGAAACTCTTTTCTTCCGAAATGCCCGAAGGCTGCAGTCTGTCGGAAAATAGGACGGGTAAGGCGCAGGGTATCCACGATCTGCTTCGGAGTCAGCCCAAACACCAGCGGGATTGCCAGCTCCAGACAGTCATCCGCACACACGTTTCCCGTACCAAACGTGTCCACCTGCACCATAACTGGCTGTGCCACTCCGATTGCATAAGCCAAAGACACTTGACACTTGCTGGCAAGCCCCGCAGCTACGATATTCTTGGCGATATATCTAGCCATATAGGCTGCTGAACGATCCACTTTTGAACAATCCTTTCCGGAAAATGCACCACCGCCATGGGGAACCATGCTTCCATAACTGTCTACCATCAGCTTCCTTCCAGTCAGCCCCGTATCTGCATCCAGTCCTCCACAGACAAAACGCCCCGATGGATTGATATAAATCTTGGTTTCCTCATCCGGTGGCAGGGGACGAAGCGCCGGCAATAACACCTTCTTTCGGATCTCCGCTTCCAGCTTTTTCAAATCTTTTTCTTCCGTATGCTGGCAGGACACTACCACACTATCCAGTCGGACAGGCTTCCCATTTTCATATTCTACGGTCACCTGGGCTTTCCCATCCGGTAAGATCCCCTGAATATAAGAGCTTTGTCTGCAGGCAGATAATTCCCGGACAATCCGATTGGCCAGCACCACAGGCATAGGCATGAGCTGCTTCGTTTCATCACAGGCATATCCGATCATCACACCCTGATCCCCTGCCCCTTGGAACCAGTCTATCTGATTGTCAGACACTCCTTCCCTTCGTTCTTTTGAAGTATCGACTGCCCCTGCAATATCGGGACTCTGTCGATGGACAAAAGTGTCCATTGCAATCCCTTCACTGGAATAACCCACGTCAGACAGTACTTTTCGCACAACTGCAAACACATCCGGTTCATAGGTGCTGGTGATTTCCCCTGCCACAATGATCGTTCCTTTCGTAGCAAGCACCTCACATGCTACTCTGGACTGTTCATCCTGTTTCAGACACACATCCAAGATTGCATCTGCAATCTGGTCACACAATTTGTCCGGGTGTCCTTCTGTTACTGCTTCTGCTGTATAAAATTTTCTCATATGAATTTCCTCTCTTTCATGCAAAAAAGGCAGGATACCTTCCTTTTTACGGGAACATATCCTGCCTGACGTTTCATATTTTCTTTTGATTTTATCATCTAACCTTTTAATCGGCTTTCAATATCTGATGCACTATATAATACATCTGTTACAATCACTTTATCTCCCTGGATTACAAAAAAGACCGAATAATTGTCTACCAACAATCTTCTCATCTCTTTGCTTCGTTCCGGCTCTGATTCCATAATACGGATTCTCTCAGCCATAGTATCCAATGTTAAAATAGCGTCTGCAATCCGGTTGTATTGATCCATCGCATTTTCTGGTGCCTGAAGAACATAAGCGATGTGATTATATAACTGCTCCATATCAGCCAATGCTTCATTTGTAATCTCAACCGTATAGTGTTTCATATCAATGATTCTCCCTGAATTTTGCGAACGCTTCTGCTGCATTTTGCACTCTTCCTGCAGCTATATCATTGTAACCTTTTTCCAATTTCTGATGGATTTCTTCTGTTGTCATGGCATCTGCATGAATCGATACTGGTGCTTTTGGTAAAGAAACAGAAAATGGAATTCCACCTGTAAGAGAAATTTGATTCAAATACATATCAATCGCTGTTGACATAGGAACACCTAACTGAGACAATACTTTTTCTGCCCGCTCTTTGACAGTTGGGTTTACTCTTAAGTTTAATGTTGCTGTTTTTTCCATGATCACACCTCCTTGTTTCTTATATTGTAACGCTTTTGTCGTTACAATTCAAGCACTATTTCTCACATTTTCTAAGTTTTATATCCGATTTTACATTTTCATTATACTCTCAGATTTTCGCTTAAAAAACACATTCCAGATAGATGGCAGATACATCCAGATAGCTGCAAAAGTCCCAGTCTTTAAACACTTTCTGACACTACATCACGCCACATTTCGTTGCACATCCTACATCCTCGAACACTTTTGTGTATGATGGTACTGTCTTTTTCATGCAGCCTCGTCTCACATTCTGCACTTTTCGTGTGCTTTCAAACACTTCCCGGCAGCTTCAGTTCCAAAAAGCCACCAAAGAGCTGGAAAAGCGCCCATCTTCGAACACTTTCCCAACACTACAAGACTACACAAGCCGCCACGATCCGTTGCACATCCCTTAACTTCGAACACTTTTTGTTCCGTAGTGCCGCTTCTTACCTGCAACTTGTCTCACATTCTGCACTTTTGGGGTACTTTTGAACACTTCCTGACACTACTGACTTCGAAGCGTACTGGAGATATCCAGAGACCGGAAGAAAGTTCCCGTCTTTGAACATTTTTCCCCTTTAAGACCCCGCTTTTACTGCCACAAGAATATTCCGGGCTTGCTTCCACTCATAAGAGCAGGTCACCAGCGTCAGAGTTTCCTCACAACCTATGCCATCTACCCCTGTTTCAAACAATGCTACCTCTTTTGCCTGCTGTACATAAGCCTCCAATTCCTGTGGACTCTGAAAAGATGTCCTCTGAAAGTCGAACATGGACACATCGGCTTTCAAAACTGCCGCTATCCGGTACTCCTCCATTCCTTCCGGTGTCTGAAAGAACACCCTGGGATGTGCTTTCCAATACTCATAGGAGGAGTACTGATCCAGATTCCCGAACATTGCCCCGCTGTTCATGTTGTGACCGTAGATGGTCAGATTTCCCGATTCTCCCAGAATACAGTCTGCCTGGAGGAACAAACTTCCATTGATGTCGTAGTTTCCCTGGTAATCCCTCCGCAGATAATACTCCGGTTCTTCCGGGCTGCTCTGCAATACCGGATAATCGATGCCACTCTCCGGGATTGTAAGCCAACCCCGAACATCCGGATACTGACTCTGTAGGAAGCGGAGGTCAACGGCAGACACTTCCGGTTCTCTTCCAGCCTGTGCCTCTTTCTCTCCTGGAGAGCCCCCACCCGGAGGGATGTCCTCCGGGAAGCAGGTTTTTAACTCTTCCACCAGTTCCCGATTCTGCCTGGGAATCGCCACATAATCATGATAAATTAGTGCCGCACTGAGGATACAGACAGCACACAAGACTGCCTGCAGCATCCACAGCTTATTCTTCTTTTTTTGCTTCATCTGCTTTTTTATGTCTCTTCTTATAGAGCATGGTTGCCATGAGTCCGGCTGCTGATGCTCCCAGAAGAACAAACAGCAGGATTGGTTTCCAGTGGTCATCCCCTGTCTGCGGTACACCCGGTGTTTCCGGTGTTCTTGCATCTTTCATTTCCACCTTCTGGATTTCCATGGTATCTTCCAATGTGAATTTCACATCTTCTGCAATCTCATAGCCTTCCGGCGCTGTGATCTCGCGCAAAGTCAGTTCTTCCCCTACCGGAAGTTTCTCTACCAGATGAGGCTTTCCATCCGTTACCCACTCTTCCAGAATCTCACCCTCTTTATTTAAGATCTGCAGCTTGGCACCTTTCAGTTCTTCGCCTGTGGTAATATCCGTCTTGGAAATTTCTACTTTGGAATAATCATCCTTCATCTCTACCTTGGTCACACTGCCATCTTCTTTTACTTCAAACTCGATATCTTCTGCAGATACATAGCCCTCTACATAAGGCGGCAGTTCTTCGTGAAGGATATACGTTCCTTCTGGCAGTCCATAGACTACGTGCGGTTCTTTTGTACTGATCCACTCTTCTACGATGTTGCCCTCTTTATCGATGATCTGAAGCTTCGCACCTTCCAGTTCTTCCCCGGTTGTTGCATCGGTTTTCGTAAATTGGCTCTCAGTCGGCTGGTTTTCCACTTCTTTTGTCAGCTTGATTTCTGCAAGGTTCTGATCTGTGTAAGAGGCATCCACCTCCCAGATTTCTTCATTTGGAAGATATCCCGGTTTTCTCACTTCCTCTTTTACATAATATTTTCCATGATATAGGTCGCTATCAAAGGTAAGTTGACCGTTTTCATCCGTTGCTTTCTTCTCCAAAAGCGTATCTTTTTCTACAAGAACCTCACCCTGCTGAGACAGAATATCTTCTTTTGCGTACAATCCGAAAATCACGCCTTCCAGTTTTTCTTCTGTGACTGCATCTTTTTTCTCTACAGAAATGGAAATCTTCTGTCTTTCATTTTTATAGGCAACGCCTTCATAAACGACAGCCTGCGTATCATCCTTTGCAGTCAGGGTAAATTCCTTCTGTTCCGGGTTCAATACGAAATGGTCGCCTGCCACCGTTTCTTTCAGATAATAAGAACCCAGTGGAAGATTGTTCACTACTGCTTTTCCTTCTTTATCTGTGACCAGGGTTGCTACTAAATCATCTTTTTCATAGCGGATGACCGGATTGCCCTGTTCATTTTTCGCACCATCTGGAGAGTAAATGGTATCCTTGGCATACAATTCAAAAGTTGCCCCTTCCACACCGGATTCTTCATATACAAAGTCATGGAACACCCCAGTATCGGTATCCTCTCCGGTCACTGCATCTTTGATCTTTCCAGCCAGTCTTTTTGCCTTTGCAAGCAGGGAATCTCCCTTCACCTCTACTGGCTGTTCCCCGGTTTTCGTTAATGTCAGGCTTCCCACCTGCTCATCGTTTGGCTGCTCGATTTCCACAATGACTGCTCCGGTATCCGGATCGATCTGATGGGCAGTATCCGAGGAAACGGTGATTACGATTCCCTCTTTGGCATTTTCTTTGTAACTGCCTTTTTCGGTCACTTCTAGTGGAGAAATCACCGTTTGCCCTTCATACAAGGACATTTCATACCCCTGTCTTACAAATCCTTCCGGCGCTTTCACTTCTTCAATCCGATAGGTAGAACATTTCAGTTCTTCCGGTGTGACCAAATAGCCTTCCTCATTGGTCTTGAAAATGCTAATCGTTTCTTTCTTCGGATAGAATACCGTCTGCTTTACATATTCCTCTTTTTCCATATCAAAGATTTTATAGGAAGCGCCTGCTTTTAAAACCGGATTTCCTGTCTGTGCATCCTTTTTCACAATCTTTAATAAAAATTCAAACGGACGATCATCGAACACACGCCACACCATCGGCTCTCTGCTGTCCTCGTCTACCTTCACCAAAAACGGATCGATGGCTTTCAAATTCTCCGGTACGGTGCTTTCCTCTACTACATAAAGACCATACGGAAGTTCCGGACTGATGGCATATCCCTTTTTATCGGTAATCAGTTCCGGCACCGGGACAGCCTTGCCATCCACATAGGTCACTGCCACCTCTTCTTTACTGAAATCATACCCACGGAAATCTTCCGCAGTAAACTGATCTCCATGGGATGGCTGTAGTTCCCCGCTCTTTACTTTCGACAGGTTGCTGACTAAATACACTTTAAATCCTGCACCTTCCACAAGCTCTGTTTCTGTCTGGTCACCATCTTCGCTGATCTTGATGAGCTGGAACGCCTGTTTCTTCACCTGCTCCTGTACAGTCAGATCTCTGGTTACCTCTGCTACTTCCTGACCTTCATAGGTAAGATCCACGTCATATTCTGTGGTATCTACCGTATAACCTTCCGGCGGAGTAATCTCTTTCACATACATTTTTCCCAGACACAGTTCAGAAAAATCTAAAGTGCCATTCTCCTTAATCACGCCCTGTGCGATGAGACTGTCTTTTTTAAACAACACACCCGTCTTTCCGTCCGGGTGGACAATATCCTCTCTGGCATACAGACCATACACGGCTCCTGCAAGGGAGCTGTCTCCTTGTGGGAGAAAGTCCTGCGTCTCCTTATCAATCTTTTTGATATGGACAGCGCCTTTTACCCTCTCATCAGTTGCTGAGATGTTAACTGTCTTTCCGGCTTCCACATCCACCTTATGGATCACATCACTCTGCGCATACTTGTCCGGAGCCTTGATTTCCTTCACATATACGGTTTTAATGGCTGCCTCAAAGTAATCACTTACTGCCTTTCCCTCTTCCCCGGTGGCTGGCATTTCCATTAACAGATGCTCACATTTGCTGTCTGTATAAATGCCATAGACTGCACCATCCAATGGGTTCTTCGTGTCTGCATCTTTTTTGAGAAGTTCAATCCTTGTCATCTCCAGCCAGTCTACCGTAAAACTTACCGGATTGGCTTTCTCCGATTCAAAGACTCCAATGTCCTGATTGCTGTTTCCTGTGGATAATACCAGCGTTCTCCAGGTTTCCCCTACAGAGCCATGCAGCTCCCCAGAGGAATATTTTCCGGTATGAAGCATTGGGGCAGTCAGATAAAAGGTATCCCCGCCATAGACCTTCAGCGCACCATTCTCTGCGGAAGTTCCCTTTGTCTTGTTATAAATGGTGATGTCTTTTGGCACATTGACAGAAATATAGTTTCGATGATCCCCGGACAATGTGATATCCGGTGTTTTCTGTACATTTCCATTTCGGACTGCTTTTACAGAAGTCTTGGAAAGGGAGATTTCCCCCTTCGGCGGCTCTTCCATAGCAAACAGGTGGTCAATATAGGCGATCACGCCTGCGTTTACCAGATCTTCATACTTACATCCTGTAAATCCTGCCTCACCTGCATAGGCATAACTGGCTGCGATGTGGGTATATACATATTTCTCTTCTGCACTTTTCCCGGACAGATAACTCCCTGTAATATCCCCGGCACCGCCATAACCATAATACAGCACCTTCTGCAAGTTCTTATTGCTGTCCAGTACCTGTGCCACATAGTCACCACTCGGCGGTGAGGAACGATGGGATTCCAGACAGTAAGCGATCTTTCCATTGACCGTAAACCAGCAGGTTAGGTAATTTCCAATATAACTTGGAT
>OLSF01002939.1_pt1 | contig 12209 bp, 10 predicted proteins | sample 1672301 | NCBI WGS metagenome assembly OLSF01 (sample SAMEA3136669, study PRJEB25190) | human gut metagenome | biome: human gut; feature: human-associated habitat; material: faeces | place: Austria | collected 2013
GTTGCAAGGCCCTGGGCATTTCTCCTGCGGTCATGGGCTATGCAAAGAAGAATACTACCCGCAACTCCAATGGCAACATGCGCAAGAAGCAGTCTGAGTACGCTACTCAGCTGAAGGAGAAGCAGAAGGTCAAGTTCATCTACGGCGTTCTGGAGAAGCAGTTCCACAACGCTTACCTGAAGGCTGAGGCTATGCCCGGTAAGACCGGTGAGAACCTGCTTCAGCTCATGGAGCGCCGTCTGGACAACGTCGTGTTCCGTCTGGGCTTTGCTCAGACCCGCCGCGACGCTCGTCAGCTGGTCTCTCACGCTCACTTCACCGTCAACGGCAAGAAGGTCAACATCCCCTCTTACCTCATCAAGGCCGGTGATGTCATCGAGGTCCGTGAGTCCAGCCGCAGCTCTGCTAAGTTCGCTAAGCTGACTGGCCCCGAGGCTCCCGTCGTGGCTCTGCCCTCCTGGCTGGACCGCGAGGCTGGCACCCTGAAGGGCGTCGTCAACAAGCTCCCCGAGCGCAGCGACATCGACTACGAAGTTGCAGAGCACCTCATCGTCGAGCTGTACTCCAAGTAATCCATTAAGAAGGCCTGGCCTTCCGTGTGGATGGCCGGTTTTCGCATTCTTTTCTTTGAAAGAATTTAATAATGGGCCGATGGCAACATCGGTTTGACAAGGAGGGCATAGATATGATGGAGATTGAACGTCCCAAAATCGAAACGGCAAGCCTGTCTCCCGACGGCCGCTACGGCAAGTTCGTGGCAGAGCCTCTGGAGCGTGGCTTTGGCATCACACTGGGCAACAGCCTGCGTCGTGTGCTTCTTTCCTCTCTGCCCGGTGTCGCCGTGACCAGCGTCAAGATCGACGGCGTGGTTCACGAGTTCTCCACCATTGAGGGCGTCAAGGAAGACGTTACCGAAATTGTCCTGAACCTGAAGGGTATTGCTGCAAAGCTGTACACCGATGGTCCGAAGACAGTGCGTGTTGAGGCAGTCGGCCCCTGTGAGGTCACCGCTGACAACATCAAGCAGGGCGACGACATCGAAATTCTGAACCCTGAGTGGCACATTGCAACCCTGGGCGAGGGCGGCAAGCTCGTCATGGAGCTGACCTTCGATAAGGGCCGCGGCTATGTGCCCGCAGAGCGCAACAAACAGGCTATCATCGAGAAGAACGATATCAACACTCTTCCCGTTGACAGCATTTACACCCCTGTGCTCAAGGTGAACTACAACGTCGAGAGCACCCGTGTTGGCCAGGCGATCGATTATGACAAGCTGACCATTGAGGTTTGGACCGATGGCACGATCAATGCGCAGGAAGCCGTTTCTCTGGCTGCCCGTGTGCTGACCGAGCACCTGAACCTGTTCGTCAACCTGTCCGACGAGGCCGCTGGCGCTGAGATCATGGTGGAGAAGACCAACGACGATAAGGAGAAGGCTCTGGAGATGACCATCGAAGAGCTGGATCTGAGCGTGCGTTCCTTCAACTGCCTGAAGCGCGCAGGCATCAACACGGTGGAAGATCTGGTCAGCAAGAGCGAGGACGAGATGATGAAGGTCCGCAACCTCGGTCGCAAGAGCCTGGAAGAGGTCATGGCAAAGCTGGATTCTCTGGGCTTCAAGCTGAACACGGATGACGATAACTAAAAATAATTAAGGAGTGAAACGGGATGCCCGGTACCAGAAAGCTCGGTAGAACCAGCGACAGCCGCAACGCTATGATGCGCGCTATGGTTACCTACCTGTTAGAGAATGGCAAGATTGAGACCACTGTCACTCGCGCTAAGGACGTTCGTTCCATGGCCGAGAAGATGATCACCCTGGGTAAGGCCAGCGACCTGCACACCAAGCGTCAGGTCTACGCCTACATCACCAAGGAAGATGTTGCAAAGAAGCTGTTTGATGAGATCAGCCCCAAGTACGCTGACCGCAACGGCGGCTACACCCGCATCATCAAGATCGGCGCTCGCCGCGGCGACGCTGCTGAGATGGCAGTTCTGGAGCTCGTCTGATCTGCTCTGACTGTTTGATACAGTGTTCAAAAGCCCTTTCCCAGCAATGGGAGAGGGCTTTTTTTGCGTGGCATTTTCATTGCTTCTGAATGTTCCCGGGAATAGCGAGCAAAACCGCAAACATTTCAACAATTCCACTAAAAACTCGAACCTATTTTCGGCCAAAATGCCTCTTGATATGTTGTATGGGGGGGTAAACTTGAAGAGCAGACGGTGCCTTTTGGGGTGGGTGCCTGCAAAATAACAAACGAAAAGGGGAAGAGAACATGAGAAAAAAGAGTACGAGACTTCTCAGTGCAGCGCTTGCGGCGTGCATGATGCTGTCGGCTCTGCCGGTGGGCGCGTTTGCGGCGGAGCCGGGGGCGGAAGAACAGGAAAATGGCGCGAGTGCGCAGGCGGATCCTGTGGATTCCGTGTTTGTTGGAATCAATAATACGAATTTCCCGGATCCGGATTTCCTGCAGTATGTTAAGGACAATATTGATACAGAAGATACGACAGGTCAGAAAGATGGCAAACTCAGTCAGGCAGAAAGAGATGCAGTAACGGAGATCAGTATAACCAATACAAATTGTACGGATCTTACAGGCATTGCATACTTTGCAAATCTAAAGATACTGTATTGTAGTGACAATAAGCTAACAGGGTTGGATATGAGTGGAAATCCAGCATTGGAACAGTTACTATGCTATGAGAATAACTTGGAATCACTTAACGTGACTAAAAATAAGAAATTATCAAAGCTGAACTGTCAGCATAATGGGCTAAAAGAATTAAACCTGAAGGATAATGAGAATCTGACAGATCTGAACTGTTCCTACAATCACCTGACGACGCTGGACGTGAGCAATAATGCGAAGTTACGCATTCTGGAGTGCTCTAATGATGACATGGAGAAACTGAATCTGGGTGATATTACAAACCTGCGTTGGCTGCTTTGCCCCGAAAACAATTTAACAGAACTGGATGTGAGCAAAAACCGGTATTTGGAAAGATTGCATTGCAGATATAACAACTTGAGAAGACTGGTGATTGGTAATACTTACAGCTTAACGATGTTGTATTTGCTGGGCAACCATCTTACCTCACTGGATCTTTATCACAAAGGGGAAATCGATAATTTCGATTATGCTACTCAGTCTTATACAATTGATGTGAACGAAGATGGCACATTTGATTTGAGTAGTTTGCCTGAAGGTTTTGACGCAAGTAAAACCACCGATTGGGATGGTGGTACTAGGGTCGGAAACACTCTGAACGTGAATAGCCATGAGGTGCAGTATACATATAATACAGGGAGCTGGCATTATAGACAGAATTTGATGTATGTTAAATTAAAAGTTAATGGGCATAAATATCAGTGGAAATATGATAACGCCAAACACTGGAGAATATGTGAGTTAAACTGGTGCCCGGGCCTGACGGATGAACAGAAGGCAGAAGCCCCCCATGTTTACGACAATGCAAAAGACAAGGACTGCAATACATGCGGTTATGTGCGTCCGCTGTACACTGTGACCACAGACAATGCCGCTGCAAAGCTTGAGAGCGAAGTTGAAGAACTGAAGGCTCCTGTGGCCGCAGGCACTGAAGTGATTTTGACTGCCGGAGATGCTCCCGAAGGAAAGACATTTGCAGGCTGGAAGCTGTATAATGTAAGTGATACTGAGAGTGAAATCACGGACGCAACAGAGCTTTCAAGGCTGCTGAAGAATGGCACCGAAACCACTGCGACCCTGACCATGCCCGCTTATAATGTTAAGGCGAAACCGTATTATAGCAATATTCCGTATAACATCAAAGCTGTAAACTGCACTGTGGATAAGACCGAAGCTGCTAAGGGCGATACTGTAACAGCAACGCGCAGGGAGCCGGAAGCCAACGAGCGCTTTATCGACTGGACGGTGAAGGTGAATGGTGTTGAGCAAGACCTGGGCGACTTCCTGAAACCGGACGCGGACGACCCCGCCAAAGTGAGATTTACCATGCCGGCTGAGAACGTGGAAATAAAGGCAAACTTTGAGGGGATTCCCACGCTGAACATCGGCGATCATATGACTGCGAACATTGACGACAACGATGCGTCCGTACCGAGCGGCAGCGCTGTGCCGGTGGGTGAAACCGTGCACCTGACAGCCATTGCGCCGGATGGACAGCACTTCACCGGCTGGACGGTGAAGGTAGGCGATGAGGAACAGAAAGCAGACACCTTCCTGAAGACCCCGGACGCGGACGACCCCACCAAGGTGACCTTTATCATGCCGGATGCTAATGTAGAGGTGACGGCAACCTTCGCGGATGACCCCATTGGCCCGGATGGCCCCGACCCGGTTGGACCCAGCGATACCGGCAACATTCAGGGCGCAATCTCTGCTGTGGTCGTGGGTGCTGCCGCAGGTGCTATTATCTATGAAGCCGGCACCGGCATCTACCGCGTCATCAATATGCCTGGCATCCCCATGCCCTCCAACCGTATCGAGCTGGCCGAGCTGCTGTGGGAGCACGCCGGGAAGCCGGAGCCTGTAAGCACCGCCCTCTACAGCGACATCGACGAGGGCGATACCGACGCACAAAAGGCCGCCCGCTGGGCAGTGGAGCAGGATCTGATGAAGGACGATGCGGACAACAATAAATTCCACCCGGCCTTCCCCGTCAGCAAGCTGCGCACCTGCCTGACCTGGAACGCCGCAAAAGAAAAAGGCTTGTTTGACAAGACCGAAGAATAACCGCTGAAACCCCAAAGGGGCTGCTGCACAAAAGGCTGTGCGGCGGCCTCTTTCTCATTTTCAGGTGTTGGCATTGCGCCCGGCCCGTGGTATACTGACAATAGCATGTTTTCGGCCTTTGGCCGGACAAGTTTTCCACACAGAGGAGGCGCAGCGGTTGAAACATCCGAATCATTTTGGCCGGTGGTTGGCTTGCGTGCTGCTGTGCCTGCTTCTGGCAGGCTGCAGCATGCCCGGTGAACAGGTGCAGGTGGAGGAGCTTCTGCGTGCGCCCAAGCTTTCCGGCGATTACGGCGATGTGCAGACTGCCCTGAACGACTGGCTGGGGGAGAGCGCACAGCTCAAATATCCCATGCAGGGCGACCTGCTTTCGCCTTTCCTGCTGCAGGATCTGGACGGTGACGGCAGGCAGGATGCCGCCGTGCTTTACACCACCGCCCAAAGCTCCAACGTGTGCATTGCCATCCTGCAGAAGGATGATGCCGACATCTGGCATGTGCGCCAGAACGTAGAGGGCCTTGCGGACACGGTAGAGTCGGTGGGGCTGGCCCAGCTGCAGCCCGGCGATGCCACCCAACTGGTGGTGGGTTATACAGCGGCACAGGGCGACCATTATCTGGCTGTGTATTCCTACACCGACGGCGTGCTTTCCACGATCCTGGAGCAGCAGTACCAGCAGTATCTGGTGGAGGATATCACCGGCGGCGGCAATCAGGACCTGATCCTGATGTCTACGCTGGAGGACGGCGGCGTGCAGATCGAACTGCTGACCGTGGATAAAGAGGGCAGCTTCCAGCAGGTGGCTGTTATGGGCCTTTCCGCCAATCGGTTCGCCGGCTGCGCCTCGGTGGCGGCGGGTGTGGGTGCGGACGGCAGGCATTATCTGGTGTTGGATGGCTGGACCGGCATTTCCGGCAACAATCTGGCCAGCGTGCTGCTGCGTTTTGACGAGGACACGCAGCAGATGGTGCCTGCCGATCAGATCAGCACCGAAAAGCTTTACACCGCATCCCTGCGCAATGTGCCCAGTCTGGTCAGTCAGGATCTGGACGGCGACGGCATCGTGGAGATCCCCACCCAGCCGGACGAAGCGGGCCTGCTGAACATGAGCCAGAGCCGCCGCATGGATTTTATCGTGTGGATGGACTATACCAGCCCGCACCCGGAAAAAAGCTTCGGGCTGCTGGACGAAGAGACCAACTGCTATATCGAGCTGCCCATGGAGTGGGAGGGCAACCTCAAACTGACCGACAGCGAACAATATGATGGTGCAGTGGAGCTGCGCACGGTGGACGAAGACCAGCTGGTAATGACCCTGCGTCTGGTGCGCACCACCTCCAGCCTGAAGGGCTGGACCCGCCTTGGCATCGTGGCATCCCGCCAGATGCAGGCGAAGCTTGCCCCGGATGTGGAGATCCGTGATAAAAATTACCGCCTGTCCAAGGCGCTGTATCTGCTCAACTAAAGAACGGAGGAACAGTTCATGGTACGAGTGCTTGTCGTTGAAGATGAAGCCAACATCCGCGAGATGATCGCGCTGAACCTGCGCCTTGCGGGCATGGAGGCTGTGGAGGCCGAAAGCGCCGAGGCGGCTCTGCCGCTGCTGGAGAAGAAGCCGGGCTGCGATGCGGCCATTCTGGATGTGATGCTGCCGGGCATGAACGGCTTCTCCCTGTGCGAGACCATCCGCCGCACCGATCAGAAGATCGGCATTATCATCCTCAGCGCCAAGGGACAGGAGCAGGACAAGATCCGCGGCCTTTCTATTGGTGCCGATGACTATATGACCAAGCCTTTCAGCGTAAGCGAACTGCTGGCCCGTGTGAAAGCGCTGTGCCGCCGCGTCGGCCGTACTGCAGGCGGGGACGAAAAAGAAAAGGAAAACCCGCTGGGGATGCTCACCAGCGGCGAATTTGTGCTGGACGAGAACCGCCGCGTGCTGCTCAAGGCAGGCCAGCCTATTGAGCTGACGCAGGTGGAATTCCAAATCATGGAGCTGTTCTTCCGCAACCCCGGCATTGCGCTGGTGCGCGAGAAGATCTTGAAGGGTGTCTGGGGCGAGAACTATTTTGGTGACGTGAAGATCGTGGATGTGAACATCCGCCGTCTGCGCATGAAGGTGGAGGATGAACCCAGCCATCCCACCCATATCCTTACTGTGTGGGGCTACGGTTACAGATGGGAAGAATGAGAAGCGGGATCACCCGCCGATGGCTGCGGGGCAACCTGCTCATCACCGTGCTGCTGGTGCTGCTGGCCGAAACCATGTTCCTGTACAACTACACACGCAGCTATTATAACAGCGTGCAGCAGACCATGTACCGGCGGTTCTCTTCGGTGTCCGGCCAGCTGAAAATGTACACCGGCGATACGGTGCAGAGCACGGCGGCTACCCGCAGCGTGGCCCTGCGCCGCATGGTGGAGCAGTTTGCCGATAAGGACAAATACGAGTTCATGCTGCTGGACAGCTATGGCGGGGTCATTGCGTCCTCCAGCGGCACAAATGCGGACGGCATTGTGACCGGCATCGACTTTGAGCAGGCGCAGGAGGCTTCTGACGGCCTTGGTGTGGCGGTCTACCGCACCCAGTCCGGCGAGCTGGTGATGGCGGCCTGTTATCTGGTGCCCTATGCCGCCGAGGATGTGGCGGCGATGCGTCTTGTCACCAGCCTGACCCTTGTGGGAGCGCAGATCAAGAACGCCCTCGCGGTAAGTGTTGTGATCGCGGCGGTGATCCTTGCTTTCACCGTGATGTCCGGCCTGTACTTCATCCGCAGCATCGTGGTGCCGCTGGGGCAGGTGGAGCGCACCGCAGCCAGCATCGCCCGGGGTGAGCTGGATGTGCGCCTGCCGGTCACCGGCAACGAACACGACGAGGTGGACCGCCTGCGCGGCACCATCAACCAGATGGCCGAAGGGCTGGAAGAGACCGAGAAGATGAAGAACGAGTTCATCAGTTCCGTCTCTCACGAGCTGCGCACGCCGCTCACCTCCATCCGGGGCTGGGTGGAGACCCTGCGCACACTGGACGACCCGGCAGACGAGAACTACCGCAAGGGCCTTGAGATCATCAACAATGAGACGGGCCGCCTGTACAACATGGTGGAAGAGCTGCTGGATTTCAGCCGTCTGCAGAACGGCCGCATCCGTATGGACTGCCGCCCGCTGGACCTTGTGGCAGAGCTGACCGATGCGGTGCTGTTCTGTGAAGCACGCATCCAGCGCGAGGGCCTTGTGCTCAGCTACACCGAGCCGGAGGAGATGATCCCGGTCTATGCCGACCCGGACCGTCTGCGGCAGGTGTTCATCAACATCATGGACAACGCCATCAAGTACTCGGCCCCCGGCGGGCGCATCACGGTCAAGCTGTGGGCGGGCGAATACAAGGCTTTTGCGGAGATCATCGATCAGGGCCGCGGCATCCCGCCGGAAGACCTTGAGAATGTCAAGACCAAGTTCTACAAGGGCAGCAATTCGGTGCGGGGCAGCGGCATCGGCCTTGCGCTGGTGGATTCCATCATGACTGCACTGGACGGCACCATGGACATCAAGAGCACGCTGGGCCGCGGCACAGTGGTCACACTGGGCTTGCCGCTGTACCATAAGGCGTGAAGATTTTGTCACAATTCTGTGGTAAAATAACCGGGAAAAATATGATCCGATAGGAGAACCCAATGAATCAACCCAAAAAGGAACGTTTCAAGACCAGCGTCGGCGGGCAGGCGCTGATGGAAGGCATCATGATGCGCGGCCCGAAGCTCATCTGCTGCGCCGTGCGCAAGCCGGACGGCACCATTGAGACCAAGATCGACCCTGTGAAGAACCACGGCATCTGGACAAAGATCCCGCTGGTGCGCGGTGCCATCTCCATGATCGAAAGCCTGATCGTGGGCTACCGCTACATGATGTACTCGGCTCAGGTGAGCATGGGTGACGACTACGACCCCGAAGAGGAAGAGACTGCCTTTGAAAAATGGGTGGGCGACCACTTGGGCAAAAAGGCAGAGGACGCACTGCTGGCCTGTGCCGCCGTACTGGGCGGCCTGCTGGCGATTTTGCTGTTCACCGTGCTGCCCACCCTCATCGTGGGCGGCGTGAACCACTTTGTAACATTGGGCCGCTGGGCCAAGGTGGTGCTGGAAGCGGTGCTGAAAGTTGGCATCTTCCTCACCTATATGGTGGCCATCTCCAAGATGAAGGAGATCCACCGCGTGTTTGAGTACCACGGTGCCGAGCACAAGACCATTGCCTGCTATGAGGCCGGTGATGAGCTGACCGTGGAGAATGTGCGCAAGTACACTCGGTTCCATCCGCGCTGCGGCACCAGCTTCCTCATTCTGGTGGTCATCGTCAGCGTGTTCCTCTACAGCGTGCTGCCGTGGGGTAGCATTGGCCTGCGGGTGCTGTTCAAGCTGCTGCTTCTGCCGCTGGTCATGGGCATCAGCTATGAGCTGCTCAAGTGGTGCGGCCGGTCCGATAACATTGCTACCCGCATCATCCGCCAGCCCGGCATCTGGGTGCAGCACCTGACCGTGTTTGAACCGGACGACAGCATGATCGAGGTGGCTATTGCCGCCGTGACCCCTGTGCTGCCCGAGGATCCGGAGGATGGCAGATGGTAATTGCTGGTTTGACCCCGCGCGAAGCGGTGCGGGCCGTGGAAGCCCGGCTTTCCGCTGCAGGGTGTCCGGATGCCGATTACGATGCACGGGAGCTGTTCCGCGTGGCAGCCGGGCGGGATGCCCGCCTTTCCGACCGGGTGCTGACCACAGAGGAAGCGGAAAAGCTGGAAGCCCTCTGCACGCGCCGTGAGCAGCGGGAACCGCTGCAATACCTGTGCGGGATCTGGAGCTTTCTGGATTTTGACCTTGCCGTTGGCCCCGGGGTGCTCTGCCCCCGGGCAGACACTGAGGTGGTAGCGGAAGCGGCTGCCAATACCCTGACGGGCATTGCAGCGCCCCGGGTGCTGGATCTCTGCGCGGGGACCGGCTGTTTGGGGCTGGGCGTCAAGCGCTTCTGCCCGGCGGCGCAGGTGACCTGCGTGGAAAAAAGCCCGGAAGCCTTTGTTTATCTGGAAAAGAACTGCCGCTGCGCCCTGAAAGGGCAGGGCGGGCAGACGGAGGACTTGCTGGAGCCTACCGCGTTTGAGCAGGCAGATGCCCCGGCCTTTGACTGGGGGCCGGCGCTGAACGCTCTGCGCGCAAAGGCAAAGCCAGCCTATGCGGTGCAGCCGGTGGAGGGCGACCTGTTCACCTACTGGCAGGGCCTGCCGGAAGGGCAGCTTGATCTGATCGTATCCAACCCGCCCTACCTCACCGCCGAGGAGATGCGGCATCTGCAGCCGGAGGTGGCGCAGGAGCCGGCCATGGCGCTGGAAGCAGGAAAGGACGGCCTTGTGTTCTACCGTGCCCTTGCAGAGCATTACCAGAATGCACTGCGGCCCGGCGGAGCGCTGGTGCTGGAGATCGGCTGGCAGCAGCGGCAGGCTGTGGCGGCACTGCTGGCTGCAAACGGCTGGGCAGACATTGAGTGCCGCAAGGATTTTGGCGGCAATGACCGGTGCATGATCGCCCACAGACCCGAAAAATAAAAGTGAAAATAGAAACAACTTCTTGTTGTAATATTTTGATTTTGTGGTATACTATACTGGAAAGTATACGGACAGCCCGCGCACGGCGGGCAGCAGGAAGAAAAGGAGCAGCACGCTATGGCAAAAAATCAGAACAACAACACCGTTGCCCCGGCGACCAAAAAGACCGAGCCGGAGGCCAAAAAGGATGCGCTGGCCACTGCGCTGGCCCAGATCGAAAAGCAGTTCGGCAAGGGTGCCGTGATGAAGCTGGGTGATAACGCCTCCATGCAGGTGGATGCCATTTCCACCGGCAGTCTGGGTCTGGATCTGGCTCTGGGCGTGGGCGGTGTGCCCCGCGGCCGCATCATTGAGGTGTACGGCCCGGAATCCAGCGGTAAGACCACGCTGGCTCTGCACATCCTGGCCGAAGCCCAGAAGCAGGGCGGCGAAGTGGCCTTCATTGACGTGGAGCACGCACTGGACCCCACCTATGCCGAAGCGCTGGGCGTGGATATCAACAATCTGCTGGTCAGCCAGCCGGACACCGGCGAGCAGGCCATGGAGATCTGCGAAGCACTGGTGCGCTCCGGTGCCATTGATGCCATCGTAGTGGACTCGGTAGCCGCCATGGTGCCCCGCGCTGAGATCGAGGGCGAGATGGGCGACAGCCATGTGGGCTTGCAGGCACGTCTGATGAGTCAGGCCATGCGTAAGCTGACCAGCGTCATCGGCAAGACCAACACGGTCTGCGTGTTCATCAACCAGCTGCGCGAGAAGGTGGGCGTCATGTACGGCAACCCGGAGGTGACCACCGGCGGCCGCGCCCTGAAGTACTACGCCTCGGTGCGTATCGACATCCGCCGCGTGGAGGGTCTGAAGGACTCCTCCGGTCAGTTCATCGGCAACCACACCCGCGCCAAGATCGTGAAGAACAAGGTGGCTCCGCCGTTCCGTGAGGCCGAGTTCGATATCATGTTCGGCGAGGGCATCTCCAAAATGAGCGAGCTCATCGATGTGGGTGTCAAGCTGGGCATCGTGCAGAAGAGCGGCGCATGGTTCAACTACGGCGATATCCGTCTGGGTCAGGGCCGCGACAACGCCAAGCAGTTCCTGAAGGATAACCCCGAGATCGCAAACGACATCGAGGGTCAGATCCGCGCCAACGCCGATAAGCTGTACGCCACCCGCCGTCCGGCCGGCCGCGCCGCCGCAGTGGAGAAGCCCGCCGACCCCGCCGCCGCAAAGGAGCCGGTGGTCAAGGCACCCACCCGCAGCAGCGAGAGCGAGCTGGATATCATGGTGGAGGACTAAATGGCCTTCTACCGCCGTCGACCCCGCCCGGATGCGGAAAAGTGCGCCGACCCCGCCAAGGCGCGGGCCAGCGCGCTGGAAACGCTGGCCGGGCAGGAGGTCTCTGCCAATATGCTGTATGAGCGGCTGTGCCGCCGCTATACCGAACAGGCCGCTGCCGCTGCTGTGGCGGAGATGGTGCAGCTGGACTATGTGAACGATGCCCGCTACGCCGAAGCACGGGCACACAGTCTGCTGGCTGCCCGCAAAAGCCGCCGCGCCGCCGCCCAGAGCCTGCGCCAGAAGGGGCTTGCCCCCGCCGAGGTAGCGGGCGCGCTGGAAGCGGTCTACGCCCCGGAGGACGGCGGCGACGACCCGGAGCTGGAAGCCGCCGCCGCGCTGGTGGACAGCCGCTACCGCAAAAAGCTTGCTATCGGCCGCCGCGACCTTGTGGTGGCGGCGCTGCAGCGCCGCGGCTTTGCCTACCCCGTCATCAAGGAAGCCATCCGCAGGGTGGAGGAGGGGGAATGACCCTCCCGTAAAATTTTAAAAGCATCCCTCAAAAGAGAAAGAGAGTATCATCCCCTATGAAAATTGCGTGTATTTCCCTT
>OLSF01002941.1_pt1 | contig 12204 bp, 9 predicted proteins | sample 1672301 | NCBI WGS metagenome assembly OLSF01 (sample SAMEA3136669, study PRJEB25190) | human gut metagenome | biome: human gut; feature: human-associated habitat; material: faeces | place: Austria | collected 2013
AGCAGGACTGCAGGCAGCAATCGCAGGGGGAATGGATTGTGCTGCTATCGGGGATGCAGTTGCAAGCGGACTTGGAACCTATAATCTGTCTGCATTTGCAGATCTTCTGAAAGTTACGGCTAAGTAAGAAAGAAGATGACTAGAATGAATGAAAAATTTTTAAATAACCTTCTTAACAGTATTTCGGTATCGGGTTATGAGGAGCAGGTGCAGGATATTGTAACAGAAGAAATGAAAGAATATACAGATGAGATTTGCCGTGATGAGATGCAAAATCTAACATGTATTCTGAATCCGGAAAACGATGTACGTATCATGCTTTCGGCACATGCAGATGAAATCGGACTTATGATTTCGAACATCCGGGAAGATGGAAGACTGCAGGTGATTGACCGAGGCGGAATTGTTCCGGCAACTTATCCGGGACGTCAGGTGCGTATCAAGACAAAAAACGGAGAGGTTTACGGTGTTGTCGAAGCATATCGTGATTTGTTCAAAGAAGAAAATCTGGGAACAAAGCATTTTCTGATCGATATTGGGGCGAAAGATAGAGAAGATGCTTTAAAGAATGTAAGTCTGGGAGATCCGATTGTTCCGGATACACATATTCGTAAGATGAAAAATGGTAAATTTACAGCCAGAGCATTGGATGACAGACTTGGTGTTTATATCATTATGGAAGCAATCAAGAGAGCGAAAGAGCTTGGATGTAAAGTTGGTGTCTATGGAGCTTCTACAACTGGAGAGGAGACAACGAAAACCGGAGCTTTCTGGACAAGTACACGGATTAATCCGACACTTGCGATTGTTGTGGATGTGACTTACACAAGCGACTGCAGTGGAATGAATCCGGCTGAGATGGGAACGGTTCTTCTGGGGGGTGGACCGGTTCTTTGCAACAGTCCGATCGTGGTAAAAACTTTAAATGCCAAAATGGAAGAATGTGCAAAAAAAGTAGGAATTCCAGTTCAGAGAGAAGCTGCAAGCAGGCTTAGTTATACGGATGGAGATAAGATTCATTTTTCAAATCAGGGCGTACCGATGGTACTGGTATCTATCCCGCTGCGTTATATGCATTCCTCCATTGAAACGGCAAGCAATCAGGATTTGGAAACGATTGCTCCAGATGAAAAAGATGTGGAAGGTTGTGTGGAATTGATAGCACAGTTTCTTGCAAACTATAATGCGTAGAAAATAAAAAACGGTATTTACTCGTGAAGATGAGTAAATACCGTTTTTTTGCATTCTGCCCTGTGAATGAATCGAACGTACATCCGCAGGGACAGGATTTAGAAAAATACATTTCCCCCAACGTTGATCCCGGACATTCCGGTACTTGCGCTTCGGAACTGGTAACATCCGCTTACGGATGCAAGCCGTGCTCCGCCGAGCGCTTCCTGAGCGACCTGATAGCATAAGGATACAGGTCCTCTTTGCAAGACGCGGCTTAAGCTTCCGTCCCAGGTTGGAGCAAACTGACCGCTCTGGTAGACGACACCGCTGATTGTATTCGGATACAGCGGACTCGCTACACGGTTCATGATGACTGTAGCAACGGCAAGAATACCGTCATAATTGTAACCGCCAGCTTCACACTGCAGAATTGCAGCAAAGAGAACCAGATCTGTGGTCTCGGCAGGAGTATCCGGAACTGTAATCGTCGTATTGCCGCCGGAACTACCGGAATCCGTGTTCCCGGAGCTGCTTGAAGTATTATTGGCAGCAGTCTGTGCAGCTTCTGCCTGTCGTTGTTGTTCAGCAGCTTCTTCTTCCTGTTTTTTCTTAAGTGCGGCAGCAGCGGCTGCCTGTGCTTCTTTTGCTTTTGCCAGTGCTTCGGATGAAGCCTGAAGTTCACCGGAAGTAGAGGAAATCTTGTCATTCAGTTCCTGTTCCTGTTGGTCGAGATTTGTTTTCATCTCTGCCAGAGAAGCCTGCTCTGCTTTCAGATCAGAGTCCTTTTTAGCGACAAGCTCGTGAACCTTCTGTAATTCATCCAGCATATTTCTGTCGTATTCTGTAATGTTCTTGACAAATTCTGCTTTGTTTAAGAAATCTCCCATGCTTTCAGAAGAAAAGATGATCTGCAAGAGTGACGTATTTCCTGTTTCGTACATATATTTGATTCTTTTCTTCATAGCATCATACTGTAACTGCTCGTCCAGTTTTGCGGCGGCAAGGTCCAGTTCTGCTTTCTGTACGGAAGCATCCGTATCCTCAATTTTTGATGCAAGATCTGTGATCTCAGCGCTGAGACTAGTAAGGTCCTGATTCAGAGAGTCGAGCTGGTTCTGAAGACCGTTTGTCTGCTTTTCGAGAGAGTCTACAGTGTCATCGGCGTAAGCTTTTGTAAACGGGGAACAGACCAGGGCAGCGGTAAGGAGTGCGATGGTTGTTCTTGAAAATGCTTTTAACCTTTTCTTCATAATTCTTCCTTTCTTCAAAATTGAGCCTTTATCAGTATACTACAAAATGCCTGAATCCGCAAATTTTGTTATACATACACGGGGAATCGTGTTATACTAAGATTTGAAATGTATTTTTAGCTTTACCATAAATGAGGGAATTATTCATGAAAAAGATAAAAATGATAGGGCTTGATCTGGATGGTACTTTACTGAATGATAAGAAAGAACTGACCAGTCATACAAGAGAAATACTTACACGTGCGATCGACCAGGGGGTAACAGTACTGGTTGCAACAGGGCGTCCGGTGACAGGGATCCCGGAAGTGCTCCGGAATTTTCCGGGGATGCGGTACGCACTGACATCGAACGGCGGAAGGATCCTGGATTTACAGGAAGACAAAGTACTTTATGCCAATATGCTCTCTTATGAGATGGGAGCAGCGATTCTGAAGATTTTTGGAGATTATGATACGTTCAAGGAGATCTATTTTGATGGAAGAGGTTTCGTACAGGCAGATGAACTTTTGAAAGTCGGAGAGTATCTGCGGAATCCTGCGATGGCAGATTATATCCGAACCACCCGCAAAGGCATTACGAGTCTCTGGGAGAAGATGGAAGAGATGAATGGGCATGAGATGGATAAGATCCATGCACTTTTTAAGAGCCAGGACGAACGTCTGGAAGCAAAGCAGCGGATCATGGAGCTTGGGGATTTAAGCATCAGTGATTCGATGGGAACGAACCTGGAGATCAATGCACCGGGAGTCAACAAAGGAATGGGACTGATTCAGCTTGGCAGGCTTCTTGGAATTGAACGAGAAGAGATCATGGCATGCGGGGATGGCAACAATGACCTGATGATGTTAAAAGAAGTCGGATTTGGTGTTGCGATGGCAAACGGAGCAGATGAAGTAAAAGAGGTGGCAGATTATATCACATTGTCCAATGAGGAGGATGGCGTGGCGGCTGCCATTGAAAAATTTGTATTGAATCCCGAGAGGGGATAGAAAGAGGTTAAAATGTTAGATGTTTTAATTGCTGTCATTCTGGGTATCGTGGAAGGTATCACAGAATGGCTTCCAATCAGTAGTACAGGGCATATGATTCTGGTAGAGCAGTTCTTACATATGAGTACAAGTCATGAATTCAACAGTATGTTCCGTGTTGTGATCCAGCTCGGTGCAATTATGGCGGTCGTTGTTCTGTATTTCAATAAGCTGAATCCGTTTTCAAAGAGAAAATCAGCGAAGCAGAAGAGAAATACAATCAACCTGTGGTGCAAAATCGTTGTGGCTTGTCTGCCGGCAGCTGTGATCGGGCTGTTATTTGATGATATCCTTGACAAGTATCTTTACAATTATGTAGTTGTTGCACTGATGCTGATCATTTATGGTGTCTTCTTCATTCTGATCGAGAAAAGGAATGAACACACCAGACCGCAGGTTACAAAGCTGACAGAGCTTACCTATCAGATGGCACTGATCATCGGAGGCTTCCAGGTCCTGGCACTGATCCCGGGTACGTCACGTTCAGGAGCAACCATCCTTGGAGCACTGCTCATCGGAACTTCCCGCTATGTGGCAACAGAATTTACCTTCTACCTTGCAATCCCGGTTATGTTCGGAGCAAGTCTTCTGAAACTGGTCAAATTCGGTTTTGCCTTCAGCTCCACAGAGCTGATCATCCTGATCGTAGGTGTTGTGGTATCCTTTGTGGTATCTGTTCTTGCCATCAAATTCCTGATGGGATATATCAAGAAACACGATTTTAAAGTATTCGGCTGGTACAGGATCATTCTTGGTATCCTGGTGCTCGGATACTTCGTTGGAAAAACATTTTTAGCATAAAACTGCAATCTGGAGGTAATCATTATGAAATATAAGAAGCTTTTGATCGTACTGACAGCAGTGACGGCGCTTGGTATTGCCGGCTGTGGAAAATCATCAAAGGAAACAGCAGAGGTGACACCAACACCGGTTCCTACAGCCGCACCTACGGCTGCACCGGCTACATCCACACCGCTTCCCACATCTACACCTGCACCGAAGCTGATCGGTGTAAAGACCAGTACTGCAAAATTTGTTTATCTTACCAACAGCACGAAGGGAGAGATCCGTGAGATCTATCTCCGCGCGGCAGGAGGGGAAGAATGGGGCAAAAGTCTTGTTCCTGCAGAAGCTACCATCAAAGATGCGGAGCAGGTGCAGATGTATTACACCCCGGATTCTGCAAGAGATGCCATCTATGATATGAAGATCGTAGACGGAGACGGAAATGCCTATGAGATCTACAGTGTACAGCTGAGCGATATGGAAAAGGCAAAACTGATGATCGATAACGGAGAAGCATACCTGACCTATACAAGCCTCAGTGACAAGAGTGAGAAGAGCACTATTGGCAATGTGGAAACGGATAACAGTGAGGCGGACAGCAGTGATTCCGCAGACAGCACAGATGCTTCAGATCTGACAGACAGTTCTTCCGGTATCACGGATACTTCTTCCGACAGCAGCGATGGAAGCTATGACAACAGTGATGATGGAAGCTATGATAACAGTGATGACGGAAGCTATGACAGCAGTAATGACGGAAGCTACGACAACAGCGATGACGGAAGCTACGACAACAGCAGTGATGATGGAAACTATGACAGCAGTGATGATAGCGGCGACTATGTAGATGACAGCGGCAACAGCGGAAGCGGTGACGATTCTCTTGACAACAGTACAGATACAGATGACAGCGGAGACGGAGAGATTGTCTGGGATGATAACGGAGACTGGTCAGAGGAATAAACCGGGATCCTGTAAACAGAGGGAAACATGGAACAGACATTTCTTGAAAAACTGAAACGAGTAAAACCTGGGGATCTGCTTCACATCATCAAGTTTATCCTGGCATTTCCCATTGCGATGGTCTACAGACTTTTTCGCAGGGATCTCTGGCTTCTCTGTGATACAGAGAATGAATGCCGGGATAACGGATTCTGGCTGTACAAATATCTGAGAGAAAATACCAGTGAGGATGCAGTGTACGCCATCAATAGAAAATCTCCGGATTATGCCCGGGTAAAAGATATGGGACCTGTGATCCAGTATGGAAGCTTCCGCCACTGGATCTACTATCTGGCTGCATCAAAAAATATCAGCTCCCAGAAAATGGGAAAACCAAACGCAGCCATCTGCTATGTGCTGGAGGTTTACGGAATCCTACGGAACAAGCGGGCGTTCCTGCAGCATGGGATCATTACGGCAGATCTTAGTTTTCTGTACTATCCGCATACAAAAATGAGCCTTTTTGTTACCAGTACCTATGATGAGTGGAAATATGTCAATGACCGGTACGGATATCCGGAAGGCTATGTGCAGGAGCTGGGACTGTGTCGTTTTGACCAGCTTCATGATATGAAGGTAAAAAAGAACCAGATCCTGATCATGCCGACCTGGCGTATGTATATCCGCAATGAAATCTCAGCCTCTGATCACGAGCTGGAAGCACAGAAATTCATGGAAACCGATTATTACCGGTACTGGGATGCACTTCTCAAGGATGAGAGACTGATCCGCTATATTGAGGAGAACGATCTTCAGATCATCTTTTATCCGCACAGGGAAATGCATCGGTTCCTGAAATATTTTCATGTGGATCATCCGAAGATCACAGTGGCGTCCTGGCCTGAGTACGATGTGCAGACACTCCTTAAAGAGTCCGCAGTGCTGGTGACTGATTTTTCCAGTGTGGCCATGGACTTTGCCTACATGAAAAAGCCACTGGTCTACTACCAGTTTGACAATGAAAAATTCCGGCAAAGTCATCATCAGATCGGGTATTTTGATTTCCGGAAAGATGGCTTCGGTCCGGTATGTGTAACGGAACAGGAAGTAACGGACTGGCTGATCCGCCTGCATAAGCAGGGATTTGCCAATGAAGAGATCTATCTGGAAAGACACGGAAAATATTTTGATCTGTGGGATACAAAGAACTGTGAAAGAAATTACAAAGCGATTAAAGAAATGTAACAGGTGGTGAAAAATTGCAGCAGTTAATGGAAGCTCCGGCGGAGATCAAGGTAAAAACCAGGAAATTTTCGCTGACAAAAGGAACCATAAAGATCAGTTTTGAGCTGGAAGGATCCAGAGGAAGGATCCGTTCCCTGAAGCTGAAACAGCGAAATGCAGTGCTGGATACAAGTTTTCCTTTTGAAATGCAGACAGCAAAAAAAGGAAATACGATCGTGTATCATGCACAGATCAATGTAGATCAGTATCCGATGGAAACCGCATTCTGGGATGTGGTGGCATCTGTGGATAAAGAAGGAAAAGGAAATTATGAGGATGCGATCCTGGGAGGCCTAAGTTCAAAACTTAAACTTAAGCTGATCCTTTTTCCAAGATGGACCAGAACCGGGGATGGGCATATGGTTTATCCCTTTGTCAACGGAGCAAGGCAGTTTACCATTCAATACCGGAAATATGATCCGAAATATGACAGCTATGCATTTATAGCAAAAGAATTTCTTGCATTATTCTGCTATTTTATCCTGAAACCTTACTGGGATCATAAGAAATTATGGCTGATCTGCGAGAAATACTGTACAATGGCACAGGACAACGGCCTCTATTTTTTCCGGTACTGTATGGAGCATGCACCGGAGAAGGACAGAAGTCGGATTTTTTATGTAATAGATAAAAAATGTCCGGATTATCAGGCTGTAAAAGAGTATGATGCCAATGTGATCCAGTTCATGTCATTTAAGTACATGATCTATCTCAGCGCTGCACGGTATCTGATATCTACCGATGCGATCCGGCATTTTTATATCTGGGATTCGCCCAACAGCATCTACAAGGTTCTGTATCAGGCACGGAAGAACATTGTATTTCTCCAGCATGGAGTGATGGGCTTCAAGCAATGCCACAGGACCTTTCATAAAGGCGGAGGCAATCAGATGGCACTGTTTGTGGTGTCTTCGGGTTATGAACAGAAGATCATCCATGATTATTTCGGATACGATAATGAAGAGATCATCATCACCGGACTGGCCAGGTGGGATGTGCTGGAGGACAAGTCGGATCCGGCTCATAAAGAGATCCTGCTGATGCCTACATGGAGAAGCTGGCTGGAGGATATCAGCGAGGAGCAGTTCAAAAAAAGTGAATACTATCAGCGTTATAAAGCATTTCTGCAGGATGAGAGGCTTAAGACTCTTCTGGAAAAGGAAAATATCACGCTGAATTTTTATATCCATCCGAAATTCAGGGAACATATCCGGAGCTTTCAGGTGGAAGACAGGCATATCCGGTTGATCCCATTTGGGACTATGCCGCTGAATCAGCTTCTGATGAGCTGTCATATGCTGATCACCGATTATTCTTCTGTTTCCTGGGATGTCTACTATCAGGAAAAACCGGTGGTATTTTATCCCTTTGATCTGGAAACCTATGAGAAAGTCCAGGGAAGCTATATGGACTACAAAAAAGATGTTTTCGGAGATCTGGCATGGGATCAGAACCAGCTGGTAGACCTTATCGGAGAATATGCGAGGAACGGATTCCGTGAAAAACCGGAATTTTCAGGAAGAAGAGATGAGCTTCTTCCCTACAGGGACAATGACAACAGCAAACGAATTTATGAATATATAGCCAATGCTCAAATACCGGACAAACTGAAAAGAAGGCTGAAAGAGAAAAAATTTTAATGTAAGGATACAAAAGGAGCAATATGAACAGGGAGTATGAATTTTCAGTAGTTGTTTTTGCAAAAGATACCGCAAAGCTTTACAGAACCTTTAAAAATGTACGTGAGGTCACACCGGAAGGAACGGTACAGATCCTTGCAGTATGCATTGCAGGAGATATGGATATTCCTGATGAACGGGACATGCGGGAGCTGGAGGAAGCCGGAGAAAAGGAGAAAGAGCTCAAGGACGAAGAGCTGGATAAGATCTACGGAGAGTTCAATCCGGAGGATCCTCGTTTCCGGGAGATGCTGGATGACCGGGATCTTTTATATATTGACGGACTGGAATGCGGGGATCTTGTGGCGGAGCTGAAGGATAAGATAGCCGGAAGCTATGTTGTTTTTGCAAAAGCCGGAATCCGTTTTTCCCCAAAATCCAGTGCAGAGATCAGACGCTGCTTTGAGGAAGAAAACAGAGATGTTGTCCTAACAAAGATCCGTGGAAAAGGAAATATCCATGTGCGGGAGCATAATAATTACTGTAACCGTTTCACCGAAAAAACAACGCTGGATAACAATGTATATCTTCTGCATCAGCTGTATACCGCTTACACATTTGCCGCAGATCAGGTGAAATGGGTATCCGAGATCCGTCCGGAGATCTGGTATCTGGATGTGATGACCATGGTATATCAGTCCGTTGTAAGCTGCCGGAGTCTGGGAGTGGCTTCAGGGGAAGATATCTATGTGCAGATCCTTGCGGACCATCTCATGGTGGAGGATTGGAAGAATATGCTGCAGGATCCGGACCAGCTGGAGGTATTTTATCAGGAATTTTTCCGAAAGATCGCAGACTGCAGAATAAAAGAAAATCCTGTTCATGAAAAAAATGCAGATTATGTGCTGCTGTATTACAGCGCAAAAATAGCTGATATCATATTTGATAACGAGAAGCTTGATGAAGAGAAAAAGTGTAGATATGAGGAAGGCATCGAAAGCTTCCTGAAGCAGATGGAGTTTCCGGAGATCGTGATGTCCAATCAGCATATCAGCAGGGCAAACAAAGTATATCTTCTCCGGAAATATTATCCGGATATATGCAAAAAATTTCCGGATCAGGCAGACACGATCCTGAATCCCATATATGACAATCTCCGTGTCAAGATATTCCAGCCGGAAAAAGACCAGCTGCACTGTGAATTTTCCATTGTGGAGCCTGTGAGCAGGACAAACCGTGTATATATGATGACTGGTGGCAACACCTATGAAGCCAGATGGAAATATACACTGGAAAGAACCGGCTGGTGCAGAGAAGAAAGTGCCGTTGAGAAGCTGTATATCGTGGACATTCCGCTTTCCGAGATCCGGGAGTTTATCAGCTGGGGCACAGGCACAGATGGACATATAAACAAAATGTACAATATTTCCTACGGAAAATATGTGCCATTTACAAAGAAGCTGCCGCTTTTCCTGCATATAGAGGATAAGCTTCTGTATCTTAACGAAAAAGTCCGGATGATCCGTGGAGAGGATCAGGAAGATGCAAAGGTTCTGGGCCATCAGTATGAAGTAACGGTAGAGCCATACAGTCAGAGCAGGGAGAAACAGCTGAAGAAAAAACGCACCAAAGCAATATTTTCTCAGGGAAAGGCCGGAAAAAAGGCAGTTCTCGTGCGTAAGCTCTACGAGATGCAGAAGGCGAAGCAGAAAAAGCAGATCTGGCTGATCTCCGATCGTACAACACGCGGAGATGATAACGGCGAAGTGATGTTCCGCTATCTCTGCGCCAATCCGGACCCTACGGTGGAGCCGTACTTTGTAGTCAACAAGGATACACAGGATTATGTGGAAATGAAGAAGCTTGGAAAGGTTGTGGAGCCTTTCTCCTGGAAGCATAAGCTTCTGTTCCTGCTGAATGAATTTTCACTGTCCTCCCAGGCTAACAAACCGGTGATCAATCCTTTTGGAAAGCTGGAGTATCTGTACCGCGATATCATCTATGACAAAAAGCTGGTATTTTTACAGCATGGTGTGACCAAAGACAACCAGTCCAAGTGGCTGAACAAATACAACCGTAATCTTTTCGGATTTATCGTCAGCACAAAGCCGGAATATGATTCTGCCTTTACCTATGACTATTTTTATCCGGAAAAAAATATCTGGCTTACGGGAATGCCGCGTTATGACCGTCTGGTCCATGATGAGCGTAAGTATGTGACGGTGATGCCTACCTGGCGCAAAAGCCTTTCCTCAGGAACCGATGCCAGAGGGGTATGGCAGCTTGGAAAAGAATTTCAGGAAAGCGAATATTTCCATTTTTATGATGATCTTCTCAACAACGAAAGACTTCTGGGAGCGGCAGAGAAGTACGGATATACCATCTGCTTCATGCCTCACCCAAATACCATTGACGGTCTGTATATGTTCCGTCATGATCCACGGGTAAAATTTATGGATTCGTCTTATTCCTACAAGGACATTTTTGCCCAGACAGATCTGATGATCACGGACTATTCTTCGGTTGCCTTTGATTTTGCATATTTGAGAAAACCCATCGTATACTCCCAGTTTGACAGAGACAGCTTTTTCAGTGGCGCGCATTCCTACACAGAGGGATACTTTGACTATGAGAGAGATGGCTTCGGAGAGGTGGAGCATACACTGGACGGAACTGTGGACCGGATCATCGAATATATGGCAGACGGCTGTCAGATGAAAGAGGAATATCGGAAACGAATGGATGAGACCTTTGCATTTAATGACCGTAACTGTTCCAAACGAGTTTATGAGAGGATCATCGAGAATCGGTAATATGGAGGTTGGATTTTGGAAGGAAAGCAGGCAATAAAGTTTGATAAATATAATTCTCAGGCGATGAAGGGCATTGCCATTGTTATAATGCTGTTCCATCATATGTATCTGAGTCAAGACAGATTTGAGGGGCTGAATGTTGTTTTCACTCCGTTTTCAGCAGATCGGATCATGTATCTGTGCAGAACATTTAAGATCTGTGTACCGATCTATGCATTTATTTCCGGATACGGACTGTATCTCAGTTACAGAAAAAATAATTCTACACCTGGCAAGTGGACAGCCAAAAGACTGATAAAAACAATGGGAGGGTTCTGGATTATATGGGGGCTTTCTGTTGTGAGCTCACAGCTTTATAACGGCTATGCCGTGGCCAGATATTTCGGAAACGGAAATATTGCCAAAGGTGTTAGCGCAATGGTGCTGGATTTTTTTGGTCTGGCGAAACTTTTCGGAACTTCGACTCTGAACGGAACCTGGTGGTATATGAGTGCGGCGATCATTTTTATCATCTGTGTGCCACTGTTTATGATAAAGGAAGAATATCTGGTATTTATTCTTGTGGCTGTTGCGGCATTTCCACGGATAATTTCCCTGGAGGTTATGGGAATTACGGGTATTTATGCATTTTTACCGGTATTTCTCATGGGAATGTGTGTAGCCAAGTATGATCTGTTTAACCGATGGTTTAAGATATGGAATGCTGGAATGAAGCATGTTTTCAAATTTCTTCTGGAGCTTCTTGCGGTGTTTATTTTGTATAAAGCGTACAGAACTTTGCCGCTGACGGTATACAGTGAGATCCACTGGGGTGTGTATCCAATTGTATTTATGGCATTTTGCTGCGAATTTATTAATGTCATTCCGGGAGTGCGACAGATTTTATTGTTCCTCGGAAAACATTCCATGAATATATTTCTGATACATACATTTATAAGAAAATATTCTTTTGTGTATGTGAGTGGATATTTTCTGACCAATACACTGACGCTTCTGCTGGCTTCACTGGCAGTGTCCATAGCGCTGGAATGGCTGAAAAAGGTAAGCGGATACAACCGCCTGATCCAGAACATCTGTGTGAAAATAGGATAATAAAGATAAAGGAGAAAGACCTGCCATCGTCTGTGGCAGGTCTTGTTAAAGTATGAAAGCAAAAAAAACAGTTTGTATATATTGGTTGATATTAGTAGTGGTTTTTGGATGTATTATTGGTGCCAGAAGTACAGAGATAAAGGTCGAGGCTGCTGAAAGAACGGTACGATTTTGGGATAACAGTGGAAATTATCTTCAGAAATCTGGCGGGAACTGG
>OLSF01002943.1_pt1 | contig 12192 bp, 11 predicted proteins | sample 1672301 | NCBI WGS metagenome assembly OLSF01 (sample SAMEA3136669, study PRJEB25190) | human gut metagenome | biome: human gut; feature: human-associated habitat; material: faeces | place: Austria | collected 2013
ATATTGAGAGTTGTTTTTCTATTTTTGGTGTCTATGATCTATTGTAACATAACATCTTTCCAGAATATTAAGGGAACACTGCAATAAGAATAGCATGTTCCGGAATCCTGCAATTATGCCCTTGACCTTTTTTCGGAAAAACGCTATAATGTTACTTATATCAACATGACAGGAGGAAATATACATGAATCCAATTCGAATATGCTCTGCCTTCTGGACGGCTTCTTCTGCGGTTGCCACAGATACCACAGATCTGGCACCTGCCGTACAGAACATGGTGGACACTGTAGGGGAAGAAGTAAAGCAGACTTCCGGCATACTGAACAAAATTTTTCAGCCTATTCTGGACAAGCTGCCGTCCCTGATCTTTGCCATACTGTTTTTGCTGATCGGCTTTTTTCTGGTAAAACAGATCATGCGGATTCTGAAGCGGGCATTCAACCGTTCCAACATGGACGGCATCATGTCCAGTTTCATTCGTTCCGTTGCCAAGATCGTACTGTATGTGCTGCTGATCGTCATTGCTCTGTCCATTCTGGACGTGCCCATGGATTCCATTGTTGCCGTGATCGCGTCTGCCGGCGTAGCAGTCGGTCTTGCCCTGAAAGACAGTCTTTCCAATCTGGCAGGCGGTTTTATCATTTTGTTCTCCAAGCCGCTGAAAGAGGGGGACACCATTGAAGCTGACGGCGTGACGGGTAAGGTAGAAGCCATTACCATTCTCTACACTCGCATTGTCACTGCGGACAACAAGACCGTTTTTATCCCAAACGGCGTAGTCGCCAGCGGCAAGATCATCAACTATACAGACAAGGATACCCGCCGCGTAGACCTGAACTTCGGCATCAGCTATGAGGACGATATTGATGCTGCCCGCAAGGTACTGCTGGAGCAGGTGCAGGCGGCTCCGGAGGCTTTGGCAGAACCGGAAGCGAAAGTGGTGGTGTTCAGTCACGACGACAGTGCTGTGGTGCTGCAATTGCAGGTGTGGACCAAGAGCGAAAACTACTGGCAGCTGCACTACCGGCTGCTGGAGGACGTGAAAAAGGCGTTCGACAGCCACGGCATCTCCATTCCGTATCCGCAAATGGACGTACATATACCGGAAGAAACCACGGATTCTAATTCCTAATATTTCCAACACGAAAATGTTGCACCTATTTGTATTTCTTATATAGAATTACTGTAAACAATCTATAATTCTATTGACAGAAGGGGTAGACAGGGGTATAATATAAATATCCTTTCTTAAAAATTTTTTTCATAAAAATCCCCTTACTAAAACGCTCGTCTGCTCCCTCAGGCGAGCGTTTTACTTTGTGCAGATCATCCCATGCAAAACGGACGGACTGGTTTGAGACAGCACATCCAAAATGTGAAATAATTGTAAATTATCCTGAAAATTGTTGACAGAGGGGGTAGGCAGGAGTATAATATAGGTATCCTTTCTTAAAAATTTTTTTCATAAAAATCCCCTTATTAAAATGCCTGTCTGCTCCCTCAGACGGGCATTTTACTTTTTCAAAGAGCAAAACAGATGCGAAACACGCAAAAAACGCTGACTTGTACCATGCAAGTCAGCGTTTTTATTTGTAGGTTGTTATGGCAATACCGCACAAAGATTGTGCGGTATTGCCTTATAAAAAGGATCAGCTTACAGGACGAAAGAATCCCAGGCGATGTGGTTGCCTACTGCACGGTTTGCAACGTACAGGAGGAGATAATAAATGTCTGTACTGTCCAGAGTTGCCGTGCTGGTCTGTCCCAGTGTGTCGAAGTCCATGAGGTAGAATGCAAAATCCTCCATGTTGGCATCGGTGGAAGTACCGGTATACAGAGTGGTTTTCATACCGACAGCCTTTTGGGCAATGTAGAGGGACAGGTAGAAAATATCAGTGGAGTCTACGCCGCCGTCAAAGTTCAGGTCGCCGCGTTTGCCTACCATGATGTTCTGTGTCACGTTCTTGTCGGTAGTCTTCCACTTCAGCAGTTTGCCGTTATAGTACAGGGGCATGTTGGGAGAGGAGAAGAAACCGTTCTTTGCCTGTTTGTCGTAGAGTTCCTTCGGTGTTGCACCGTAGCAGTCCACCAGACGGGTGATGTCCACATCAGATTCTGTGGTGCCGTCGGTATAGGTCACGTCTGCAAGGATCTTGCTTGCAAAGTCTGTCGCACGAATGATGTTGGTGTTGCTGTCCGTGTAGAACTGTACGTTATCCTGCTGGGAATCGGTAACAGCAACGCTGTCCACGCCTACTGCAATGGAGGTTCCCACCAGTTCAGTGGGGAATTCCTTGCTCTTATTGCTGGTAAGCTGGGTGGGAGCCTCGTTGGCACCGACAGTTTCCCGTGTCAGGAACTGCACGTCATATATGCCGGAAGCAGTGCCCTTGGAGATAACGATGTTGACATGGAACAGCGGGAATTCGTCAGAAGTGCTGCCGAGGAATTCGGCACCGTCCTTCAGCTGGCTGGTACCAGCGACCCACATGACGCTGTTGCAGGTATCCGGCAGCTTTTCGCCTTCCGGTGTGTCCGGATTGTAGCGGGGGAGTGTTGCCGTCTTGGTAATGGTCTGGAACGAACTCTGGTCAATGTAGTCGTAGGAGTACACACCGTTGCCATTCTCGTCTACAGTCACATCTGCAACGAATTCCTTGGTGGTCTTTTTCACGCCGTTTTTGCGTTCGTCTGCACTGTTGTAGAACGAAGCGGAGAACTTGATCTTGTTCTTTCCGGCACTGGTGATCGTCGAGCCGAAGATCGGGTCACAGGCATATTCTCTGGTGGTGAACATCGGAGAATTGCTGTCGTATTCGTCATCATAAACAGAGCCGAAGCAGTACGGCACATAGTCCGTGGTGAACGTGCCCTGACTGCTGTTATAGGTTTTCTTTTCCGAAGTCCGGTGAGCGTTGTCGCCGGTGGAGATGCCGGAGAAGTAAACGCTGTCAGTTTTTTCATCGTTGCGGAACGCATCGTACTTTACCATAACGGAGCCGAAGCGGTTGGCAGTGCTGCCGGAGATATACACAGCTGCCGGAATGACCACGTCGCCGGCGGCAACTTCTTCTGCCGTGACGAAGTTCCGTTCCGGTACGAAACGCAGCTGATAGGGCAGGGTGTTGGCGGTGCCGGTTGCCTGAAACGGGTTGGCTTCGGCTGCCGCTGCATCAAAGACAGTGCTTTCTTCCAGTGCAGATTCTTCTGCCGCAGCGGAAAAAGCCAGCGTCTGCGGCAGCACCAGTGTTGCAGAGAACACCGCTGCACTGATCAGTGAGATGAATTTTTTCATAAAAGTATCCTTTCTTGGTGTGTGTTTCTTAAGGAAACACTGAATAAAGGCAATACCGCACAAAGATTGTGCGACAGATGCGTCGTCAGATTTTTCGGCAGATTGCACAGAAATTCCGCAGGCATACTTCGTGCATGGCAAGGGATTTCTGGGCAATATGACGGAAAATCTGCACGCAGATTGCATGCAAAGCCGTCAGGCGGGCTTTATGCAGCGTTTCCTTAATACCCTCACGCCGGAACCGCAGCCCCCGCAGGGAGCAGCTGCCGCTTCAGCTTTCGCATGTCCACAAAGTAAACGGTGATCAGCAGTACGTCGGCGAAGATCCACGCCACCGGACTTGCCATGACAGCAGCCATGTAGCCAAAGGTGGGAACAAAGCCGAAGCAGACCAGCGACCGTGCCGCCAGTTCGCTGACACCTGCCATCATCGGCATCAGGCTGTAGCCCATGCCCTGCAGGGAATTCCGCAGGATAAAGAGCACGCCCAGCACCGGATAGAAGACCGCATTCAGACGCATGTACTGTACTGCCAGCCGAATGACTTCTGTTTCAGAGGGATCGAGGAACAGGTATGCGGTGTATTTTCCCAGAATCCACAGGAAAGCAATGCAGAATGCACAGTAACACATGGAAACGTACATGCTCAGGCGAATGCCGTCGCGGATCCGGTAAAACTTTTTGGCACCCAGATTCTGTCCGCAGAAGGTTGCCATTGTGATGCCAAGCGATTCCAGCGGGCCCATGACAATGGCACAGATCTTCTGTGCGGCAGTGACACTGGTGACTGCCAGCGAGCCGAGGGAGTTGACAGAGGTTTGCAGAATGATCGAACCGATCGCCGTAATGGAAAACTGTAGTGCCATCGGCAGACCAATGGACAGCAGCCGGCTGCACCGCTTCAGTTCCAGTCTGCATTCTCCCTGCTGAAACCGCATGATCTCGAATTTTTTGTACAGGTAAAACAGGCAGAGCAGTCCGGAGATACCCTGTGAAATGACAGTGGCATAGCCGGCACCGGCAACGCCGGAGTGCAGTCCCACCAGAAATACCAGATCGAGAACGATATTCAAAACAGACGAAATGGCGAGGAACAAGATCGGGGACTTGCTGTCACCGACGGCACGGAGAATCGCCGCAAGGCTGTTGTACAGCACCGAGGTGAGAATGCCGCCGAAAATGACAATGATATAATCGTAGGAATACTGATAAATATCGTCCGGCGTTTTCATCCAGTGCAGGATCGTTCCTGTGCCGATCATGGTGAGAATGGTCAGAAGTACGCCGATCAGTGCACCTAAATAATAGGAGTTAGCAATATTTTTCCGCATGTTCTGGTAGTCGCCGGCACCGAACGCCTGTGCCACGGGAATGGAAAGCCCCGTGCAGATGCCGGTGGCAAATCCCACCACCAGAAAGCTGATAGCACCGGTGGCACCCACGCCTGCCAAAGCACTGGCACCCAGATAGCGTCCCACGATGACCGTATCTACCATGCTGTACAACTGCTGCAAAATGTTGCCGAACACCATGGGACCGCAGAAGCGTAAGATCAGCCCCAGCGGTTTCCCCGCAGTCATATCTTTTGTCATAACAGAGATCCCCTTTCGAAAAAGCATGTTTCTCTATTATAGCAACATCATGTGCGTTCGTCTAGTCGCATTTCCGACAAAAATTTCCGACTGTAACCGCAGGAATCTTGTAGATTTTACATGGACAGCACAGCGTTTTTAACGTATTGCAGTTGCAATGTGTCTGCTTCGTTTCACTTCGCGGAAAAGTCTGGGAAAACGCTGCAAAAAGCTTTGCTGTCGACCTTGTGCGATGTTGTCTTTTTCCCTGTGCTTTCTCAAAATTTCGACAAAACACGTGGCTTTTCAGCCTTTTCATTTTCGCGGAGAAATGTTATACTGGTAGACAGAAGGAACATCTGCTGCAAAATGCAGCACTGCCCAGAGAAAAAGATTCTATTTACCAGAACAGGAGCATACAAAATGAAAACGAAGTTGAAAACCCGTTTCCAGTCCCGCCCCGCGGAACTCATTGTTTATATGGAAGTCTACAGCAGCAACCGTGTGGTCTACCGTGTCACTGCCGGCAGCATCGTGCGGCAGGGGATCCGGCAGCCCACTTATGGAATCATGCTGGAGGACTTGTACACCGAAGAACGCCAGAGCATTCCCGACTTTTCCGGCAGTCTGGAACAGACGATCCGCTTTGCCAATGACCTGATCCGGCGTGAAGTCAAGCCGTCAGGTCTGTATGACATGGCGTTGGAGCATCTGTCCCGCCGAATCTAGGGCACCTTACGCACAATCTTTGTGCGGTATTGCCTAAAATCTTTACGTCTGATCTTCCCGCAGGATTTTTTCCCGATAGGCTGCCGCGGCCTGTTCCTGTCGGTTCTCGCCGAACTGGTAATAGACCTTGTCCTTGAGAATATCCGGCAGGTACTGCTGTTTGACATAGTGGTTGGGATAGTCGTGGGGATAGCGGTAGTGCTGCCCGCGGACAGCTGCCTCTGCCCCGTCGAAATGTTTATTCTGTAAATGCCGCGGAAAATCCGGTGCTCCATATTCTTCCACGTCTGCCATTGCCCGATTGATCGCTTCGTAGGCACTGTTAGACTTTGGCGAAGTGGCGAGGAGCACCACGGCTTCTGCAATGGGAATACGGGCTTCGGGCAGCCCCAGCTGGAGGGCACTGTCCACGCATGCCTTTGTGATGACAATTGCCTGCGGATATGCCAGCCCCACGTCCTCTGCCGCAATGACCAGCAGCCGCCGGCAGACAGACAGCAAATCATTTGCCGCCAGCAGTCTTGCCGTATAGTGCAGGGCTGCATTTTCGTCGGAGCCGCGAATGGACTTTTGCAGGGCAGACAGCAGATCATAGTGCTGGTCGTTGTCCCGATCGTATCGCATGTTGCTGCGTTGCGTCAGTTCCTGTGCCAGTTCATCGGAAATGACAATGCCGTTTTCGGTGTGTTCACCGGACAGCACGATCAGTTCCACCGTGTTCATGGCTTTGCGGACATCGCCGCCGCAGCCCCGTGCGATCCAGCCGCAGACACCGTCTGACAGGTGAATTGTTTCGCCCAGCTGTTGTTCCATACAGCGGAAACCACGGGCAACAGCACGTTCCAGTTCCTCCGGCGGAACCGGCTTGAACTCAAACACGGTGGAACGGCTGATGAGAGCGTTGTACACGGCAAAGTAGGGGTTCTCCGTGGTGGAGGCGATCAGGGTGATCTGCCCGTTTTCCATGTATTCCAGAAGCAGCTGCTGCTGTTTCTTGTTGAAATACTGGATCTCGTCCAGATAGAGGAGAATGCCGTTCATGCCGGAAAAGGTGCCCACTTCTGCCACCACGTCGCGAATATCCGCCGTCGAGGCAGAGGTGCCGTTCAGCTTGTGCAGTGTCATCGAAGTGCTGTCTGCAATGATGCGGGCAACGGTGGTTTTCCCCACGCCGGAGGGACCATAGAAGATCATGTTGGGGATTTTTCCGCTTTCAATAATTCGCCGCAGAGGCTTTCCGGCGGCGAGCAGCTGCCGCTGTCCTACCACATCGTCCAGCGTGCTGGGGCGAATCTGATCTGCAAGGGGTGTGTGCATGGTTTATTCGTACAGCGGGTACTTCTTGCACAGCTCGCAGACACTCTCGCGAACTTCCTCTGCCTTGTTCTCGAAGTCGGAAGCGGCGAGGTACATTGCCTGTGCAATAATTTCCATATCTGCCGGCTGCAAACCGCGGGTAGTAACTGCCGGTGTACCTACGCGGATACCGCTGGTAACGAACGGCTTCTGCGGGTCGTTGGGGATTGCATTCTTGTTGACGGTGATGAACACTTCGTCCAGACGGCGTTCGAATTCCTTACCGGTGAGGTCGCCGAAAGGACGCAGGTCTACCAGCATCAGGTGGTTGTCTGTGCCGCCGGATACCAGACGGAATCCACGCTGCATCAAGCCGTCAGCCAATGCGGAAGCGTTTGCAACAACAGTCTTGCCGTAGGTCTGGAATTCTGGCTTCAGTGCTTCACCGAAGCAGACAGCCTTTGCTGCGATCACATGCATCAGCGGGCCGCCCTGTGTGCCGGGGAATACTGCCTTGTTGATCTTCTTTGCCAGTTCCTCGTCGTTGGTCAGGATCAGACCGCCTCTCGGACCGCGGAGAGTCTTGTGGGTGGTGGTAGTGGTGATGTCGGCATAGGGTACCGGCGACGGGTGAACGCCTGCGGCAACCAGACCGGCGATGTGAGCCATGTCTACCATGAGGTATGCTCCTACAGACTTTGCGATCTCGGACAGACGCTTGAAGTCGATGATGCGGGGATATGCACTTGCACCGGCAACGATCAGCTTCGGCTTGACTTCCTTTGCCAGAGCCTCGGCACGGTCGTAGTCGATATATTCATCATCGCCCAGTTCATAGGGAACGAAGTTGAAGTACTTGCCGGAGATGTTGACCGGAGAACCGTGTGTCAGGTGGCCGCCGTGTGCCAGGCTCATGCCCATAACCGTATCGCCCGGCTGGAGCAGTGCGAAGTATACAGCAGTGTTTGCCTGTGCACCGGAATGGGGCTGTACATTGGCATACTTGGCACCGAACAGCTTGCAGGCACGTTCGATAGCGATCTCCTCTACTACGTCTACATATTCGCAGCCGCCGTAGTACCGCTTGTGGGGCAGACCTTCTGCATACTTGTTGGTGAGGGCAGAACCCATAGCAGCCATAACTGCCGGAGAAACCAGATTCTCGCTGGCGATCAGTTCCAGATTCCGACGCTGGCGACCCAGCTCCTCATTCATTGCCTGTCCGACTTCCGGATCGAACTGGGAAACAAAACCAATGGTGTCCATCATATTTGCGTACATGGTAAAAACTCCTTTATGATAAATTGAAACCCGCAGGGCAGATTCCTATAGCTTTCATTATACAATATTTCAGCGGAAATTACAAGCGTTTTGCGGAAAAAAGATAGGGTGACGCTTGGCAGAGCAGAGGAGGCAGAGGTGAACTGTGCTTGTTTGCAAAGCAGACTTACAGCTTTTGGCGGCTGTAGGTCTTTTTTATTAATATTTACAAAATAGAAATAAACTGTACTTGTTTTTTTTTTTTTTGTATGTTACGATGTAATAAGTTGAATGATGATTCGACAAATAATACAGGAAGGAGATAAAAAATGAGTAGTCCGATAAAAGGTGTTTCATTTATTCATTCAGACAAAGGTTTGGTAAATCAAATAGAAACATTTCAGCACAAAAAACAATGCCAGTCTTTTACTGATGCTGTAAGAAAACTTTGTGAAATGGGATTGGAAGTTGAAAAAAGTAACGAAAAAAATAAAGGAGAGAAGAAAAAGTGAGCGAAGAACTCAGCAGAGATGCGTTGCTGATTTATCTGGAAAATTTAAGAACGCTGGAAACCATAAAACATGAATCCTTGCGTAGTTGTCTAAGAATTAAAGCAGATGTGGTTAAGAATAAGGCAATTGCTGAAAAAGCTAAAAATAATGTGCCGGTTGAACCGCAAAGAGCCCCCTTGCAAGAGAAAGATCCTAGTATACTTATTGGTTGTGCTCTTTTTATTATTATTGGAATTGTAGGAATATGTACTGGAATTGAAATTCTTGTAATTCTCGGCATTTTTTTTATTCTTTTTGGCGTAGCGGCAATTCCTGGTCTTATAAGCAAGTCTAAGAATGTAGAAGAATATAATTTGAAAGTGATTGCAGATTACAATAGTGCTGTTGAAGATTATAAAAAGAAAGTAAAAGAACACGATCGTCTTGTAGAAAACAATGCTGAAATCGTATCCCGAAAAGAAGAAAAGGAAAAAGAGTTCAAAACACTGTTGACAGCAGATATTCACAAAGCACAGGAACAGCTCGACAAAGCATACAGTGCCAACATTATTCCTCTGCAATTCCGGAATATCCAAGGCATTTACTATTTATATGACTACATTTCTACCTCTAATCAAGGACTGTCCGAGGCACTGATGCAGTGCAATCTGGACGCAATCAAGCAGAAACTGGACAATGTGATTCAATTGCAGGGCAAAGCAATCATTCAGCAGGCACAGGCAAATGTTGCAATTATGAAACAGAATCAGCAGATTCTTGAAACAGCACAGGCAACGATGCAGAACACCGCTGTTGCTGCAAAGTACGCACAGATTGCGGCGGTAAATTCCACACTTGCATTGCAATTGGATTCCAAACAGCTGGCATATCAAAAGGCAAACTTCTGGCTGAAATAACACGAAAAAAGAAATTTGTAGGAATTAGAAAGGATGAATCATATGGATGATGTTATTTGTGAAGCAAAAATCAAACCGAAAGCAAGAATACTTCAAATTGTTTCTGCTATTATAACTATTCTTTTCATTGCACTTTTAATAATATCAAGAATACCCTATCGGTATTACGATTCCGGTGTTCATTATAATTCTCGAATATCATATTTATTACCTCAATATGAATATACCGTCAGTGCCTACAACTGTTTTGGAGAAACCATTTATAATTTAAAAAATAGTGCTTATGATGAATCCAACGCCACATTAGGAGAAATGAAAGATGCTTCTGAAATGTTGTCCACGCACATATATGGATTTGAATTACTTTATAATAATGATATAACAATTGCAATTATTTGCGTATTGATCCTATCAGTTGTTTGGAATGTGGGACTTTTTGTTGTTTTGAATAAAATAAAACATAATAAGCTTTTATCAAAGGAAGAAGAGGTATATTGCCGATTTGGCACATTTTCGAAAAAAGATTGTTCTCTGTCATTTGACAAGATTCAAAGTTTAAGTGTTCAGTCTAACTTGAAAGATAGCTTAATTGGTGGTAAAACAGTTGTTGTTTATGGAACGTCAATTTCAATCAAAGTTCCTTGTGTTCAAAACGCAGATGAATTTGTAAATGCAACACTTGCTGAAATTAAAAAATGGAAAGATGCGAAAGAAGCAACACTTGACGAAACAAAAAACAGTAACACTTTTGATGATATTCAAAAGCTAAAAAATCTTTTGGAACAAGGCTTGATTTCACAAGAGGAATATGATGCTAAGCGTCAAGAACTGATTCGTCGCATTTAATTTTTACAAAAGTGAATTTCATTATAAAAAGCGGAGAACGTCCAAAAAACGTTCTCCGCTTCTCATTTCTCTTTGTGTGAAGCCTACCGCTTACAGAGCCGCGATAACTTCAACTTCTACCAGCACACCCTTGGGCAGATCTGCCACGCCAACACAGCTTCTTGCCGGCTTTGCATCGCCCATGGCTTCGGCGTACACTTCATTGAATGCACCGAAATCCCGTGCTACGTCCTTGAGGAAGCAAGTCGTCTTGACAACCTTGTCGAAGCTGGTGCCTGCGGCTTCCAGAACGGCTTTCAGGTTTGCCATGACCTGCTTGGACTGTCCCACGATGTCAGTTGCTTCTACATTGCCGGTCGCCGGATTGATGGCGATCTGACCGGAAGTGTACAGCATATCACCGATTTTGACAGCCTGTGAATACGGACCGATTGCGTTTGGTGCGTTCTTGGTATAAATGGTATCCATGATAAAAACCTCTTTTCAAAAAATAGGGATTTTTTGTTTCTTTAGTCCACCAGATGGAATCCTGCTTCCATGAGGGCACTGCGGATCTCCTGAATGTGTGCGTAATCTCTGGTTTCCATGGTGATCCGCAGGAAGCAGCCGTTGATGTCGCTGCCCTCGTTGGCACGTTCATGGTGAATGGAGATGACGTTGCCGCCCAGATCGGCGATGATGCGGGAAACATCTTTCAGCTGACCCGGCTTGTCCAGCAGTTCAATGTTGAGCATGCAGCTTCTGCCGGACATCAGCAGACCACGCTTGATGACACGGGACAGAATAGTCACGTCGATGTTGCCGCCGGAAACCAGACAAACCACTTTCTTGCCCTCTACGGGAACCTTGTGGAACATTGCCGCAGCCACAGATGCTGCACCGGCACCCTCTGCGATCAGCTTCTGCTTTTCGATCAGAGCCAGAATTGCAGCGGAGATCTCGTCGTCGGTCACAGTCACAATGTCGTCTACATACTTCTTGACATACTCGAAAGTGTGAGGCCCCGGTTCCTTGACGGCGATACCGTCGGCAATGGTGGAAACGGAGTCCAGACAGGTGATCTTGTCGTTGTGAATAGACTCGTACATGCTGGGTGCACCGCTTGCCTGTACGCCGTAAACCTTGATATTCGGGTTCAGCTGCTTAATGGCAAATGCCACGCCGGAGATCAGTCCGCCGCCGCCGATCGGCACAATGACTGCGTCTACGTCTGCCATCTGATCCAGAATTTCCAGACCGATGGTGCCCTGTCCGGCAATGACGTTTTCGTTGTCAAAGGGGTGCACAAAAGTGTAGTTGTGTTCTTTCTGGAGCTCTACAGCCTTGTTGTAGGCATCGTCATAGACACCCTTGACCATGCAGACCTCTGCACCGTAACTCTTGGTAGCTTCTACCTTGGAGATCGGAGCACCGTCCGGCAGGCAGATGAGGGCCTTCATGTGGTTCTTTGCCGCAGCCAGAGCCACACCTTGTGCGTGGTTGCCGGCAGAGCAGGCGATGACACCCCGTGCCTTTTCTTCTTCTGTCAGCTGGGACATCATGTAATAGGCACCGCGAACCTTGAAAGAACCGGTGACCTGCAGATTCTCTGTCTTGAGAAACAGATTGCAGTCCGGACAGAGTTTCGGTGCCTGAATCAGATCCGTTTTCCGGATCACGCTCCGGAGCACGTGGCTTGCTTGATAGATTTTATCCAATGTCAGCATGGATAGGACTTCCTTTCCATAATCATATTAAGGGCAATACCGCACAAAGATTGTGCGACAGATGCGTCGTCAAATTTTTCG
>OLSF01002946.1_pt1 | contig 12182 bp, 14 predicted proteins | sample 1672301 | NCBI WGS metagenome assembly OLSF01 (sample SAMEA3136669, study PRJEB25190) | human gut metagenome | biome: human gut; feature: human-associated habitat; material: faeces | place: Austria | collected 2013
CGCCGTGATCTTGACCAGCACATCGTCATGTGCAAACTGAGTCACAGTTGCAGAGAAGTCCTTCGTTCCCTCGCTTGCGACGGCAGCCTTGTCCGCCTCAGCCGCCTCAGCCTTCACCGTGTCGAGATACTTCTCGATGGCCTCCGTGCCGGAGAAGCCGCTCGTGTTGTACGCGCTGACCGCGAAAACATTCGGTTCCTTTTCCGCGAAATTGACATAGATAAAGTGGTTTTCCTGGAGATCCATTTGTAGTAGCGCTGGTTTCTCTTCATGTGGTCGCTGTACTCTTCCTTGACAAACTTGCCCTCCACACCGAAGTAGTCGGCAATCTCCTCGTAGGTGGTGTCAAAAATGTTGTTATTGACCTCGTTCATCCAGACGTAGCCCTTCTGCACCTGCTCCTCGGTCACGATACCGGTGCCGCCAGGAGCGCTCTTGCCTGCCGCCGTGCCTGCATTGCCGCTGTCCGCCGGTGCATCTGCACCGACAGCATCCGGCATGGACTTGCCCGCCTCGATCAGCGGCAGATACCAGCTGCTGTAAAGGTTAGGCCGCGAGTCTTCGTCCATGTCATCCCAGACGGTGCCCCACGGACGCAGATAGATCTCATAATAGAACTCGTCGTCGCCGTTTTCATACCAGCCGTCGATCCGGATCAGATCCCCGTAATCCTCAAGGCCCGGATCTATGATCCAGTCTGCGTGCTCCAGATCCACATCCGTGAAGTAGCCGCTCTCGGATGTCAGCGTGCCGTGTTCGCCGGTACCGGCTGCGCTCAGAGTGACCGAAGCCTCGGCCATCGGGTCGTCCTTTGAATAGTCCTCGTCCCAGAGCTTGACGGTGCCGGTCTTATCCGCGCCAATGTCGATGCTGCCGCAGACGTCCCACCATTCGCCCTCCATGTCCTCGTAACCGCCCGAGCAGCCGCTCATCTTCCACCAGCCGTACCAGTCGCCGTTCCACCAGTCGAGCAGCGCATCTCCGGTCGCCGCCGCTTCGGAGCCGCCCTCCTTCCGGAAGGTTATGGTAACCTCATTACCCCAGAGGTCGGTCAGCGTGATCATACCGTCCTTGAGCGTGCCGTTGCTCTCCAGGCTGTCCCGGGTCAGCTTGAGTGTGCCGTCGCTCTCGAGCGTCCACTTGATGTCGGTCGCGTCGCCGCCCAGACAGAACACGCCCTTGCCGCCGTCCTTCAGCTCGATGTAGCTTTCGCCTTCCAGAACGTCGTCTATGGAATACCAGTTGCTGCCGTCGCTGGAGTACTCCTCACCGATGTATTTGCCGAGATTCGGGTCATCGGATGCTCCGCCTCCCTTGCCGCCGCAGGCGGTAAGGGAGAGTATCAGTATCATCACAAGAGATAAAACTTTTTTCATTTCTGACTCCTTTTACCGTCGGTTATATCAAACCTCTGTGTTTCGTGCCCAGCATCCTTCACGGCCGCGCCGCTCAGCTTTTCTGGATCACGTTGCCGTTCTTGTCCGTGAATTTTCCGGTGGCGATCTTGATGAGATCTACGAGCCAGCCGATGCCGAACAGACCGCCGGTGAACAGATAGAGCACGCCCGTGCCGATCTTGCCTGCATAGAAGCGATGAATTCCGGCACCGCCGACGAAGATGCACAGCAGCAGGAGCGTCAGCCAGTTCAGGGGCTTGTCCGCGCCGGGCATTACTGCGGGCGCAACGTAGTCGGGAACCGCCTCGCCGACAAGGATCTTTTTGATGGTGTCGGTCACACCGTCGATGTACTGTCCCTGCAGCATCGGTCTGCTCGCGACACCCTTGATGCCCTTGCGCATAACGCTGTTCTTACCGACATCAATACCGTTGATCGTGGCGCTGCTGCTCTGTGTAACCGGCGTGATCTTGATGTGCGTGCCGTTCTTGACGTGGAGCCAGATGGTAACATCCAGGTTCGGCTCCTTTGCGAAAACGATGCGCTCGCCAGGAACGCCGCCCTTGATCGAAAACGGCATCTGGAACGCCGCTGCATGGGCATTCAGCTTGTCATAGATCTCCTGGATCGTCATTGCATTGGGAATATCGAATTCACGAGGAAAGGTTGCGGTCATAGAGTCCTTCAAATTTCCAGTCAGGTTAGCCATAATCTTTTCCTCCTCAAATTTTATTTACGGTTGATACCTTGGGCAATACCGCATAATTGAACAAGAGCGATTTGCGGGCAGTGATCAGGGGCGGGGAGAACCGCAGTATTCGCAGAATTTCCCTTTGTTTGCGCCGCCGCAGGCAGGACAGGTCCAACGTTCTGCCGCAGAAGTGACCTGCTCCGCTTCGTTCGTCACAGTGTCCCCTTCCGGCACAGTGCTGATGGGCTGTTTTTGCCTGCACGCCTCATTCAGCCTTTGGCAGATCTCCTCACCCATCTGACGGTATTTGCGGTATTCCGCACAATCCTCCGGGTCAATGCGGCCTGCACTGAGCCTTTTGGGATGACCCATCGGAGAACGGCTCATCGGAGCGTGCTGCGGTTCATAGTATACAGAGCTGCTGTTAAGCGGGAAGCGCATCTCGTCAAAATAGGGATGACGGACGGTGATGATAAGGAAAAAGTCGTAGGAATACTCGTAGCGAGGCGGAACATAGCTCACGTCCTTGCCGTCTGCGTCCTCGCGCGTCAGCTCCGTGCGATTCTCATCAATGTCCAACCGGCATCCGGTGATGGCATCAAAGTCCAGAATATCGGGATTGGCCTCCGCCAAATCCCGTGCGCGGGTGACAGTGAACCAGCGATGCTCCTCATCGAGCAGCACTTTCCGGTCTTCGCCAAACGAGCGGGTGATGCGGAACTGCGCTGCCTTTTCCCGATTTTCCTCACGATAGGCAAGCTGACCTTTGATGTCCTCCACCGTGGAACGGCGGCGGTCGCTGAACCACGGCGAGAGCTTTTTGGCACAGTTTTTGCAGAGATTCCCGTTTTCCAGCTTGCGGTTGCCAAGTAAGCCGATCTTTTCTCCGCAAATATCGCAATATTTCTTATCGAACAGTCCCATATATGTACCAATCTCCTTTGTGTCTGCTTCTCAAACTATGCGGTGTACTGTGCATCTGCCTTGGAATTGAGCACCGCGCCGTAGATGTACAAAGCCGGAACGGCCACGCCCGTCAGAACGCTTGTGACGTTAAACTCGCCGCCGTTGACCAGATTCATCACGATGCTCAAGACGCTGAATACAGCCACGATTGCGCCCCATACGATGAGCCCGCCTGCTTTTTCACTGCGTTTGCTGTGCTTGACGCCCTTAATTCCGGCGATCATCTGGCAAATCCCTCCGACCAGTGTCAGAAACAGTGCTGCCCAGTAGGAAAATGTCAGGCCGGATGCCGCGCCGACCCCTGCCGCCAATGCACCCAGTCCGCCGACAAGCACACCCGCTATGATGGAAAATACAGCGGCAATGATCATCAGAATGCCAGTGACCTTCAAAAACTTGTGTCCTTTCACGATAAAACCTCCTCGCCTCTTTGTTATTCGTTTTTATTCTTCCGCAGGGCGTCTAATGCCGCACTCTGCGCAAAATACGCTGCTGCCATTCGGCATCCCGCACGACGGACACTTCCAGCCGTTTTCCGGTGCAGGACTTGAGAAAATCCCGGCCTCTGTTTCCTCGGCAAACGCTGCCAGGAGGTTAAAGATGCTCTGTGCGCTTTCGCCGCAGTAGTTGTTTGTGAAAACCTCCCCGCTGTCTTGCCATGTCGCGGCAAGATAGCTGTCCACAACACCGTCCGGGCAGGTGCCGGGGTAAACCGGAAGCTCCAGTGCGCGAAGCTCCTGTCCGATGCTGCTGAAATACGCCTGCGCCTTCTCCGGCTCAACAGCGGCATTCTTCCTGAAAATAGGCTTACCGTCGCCATCCTGATATCGGTAGGAGAAAAGCATCTGCTTCTCCGGTCGGGATGGCATCGTCCGCTCATCAAGAAGGAAGCTGAAGCAGTCACGCGCAGACGAGGCGTTTTGCTCCCAGTAAATTCCGACCAACTCTGCTGTTTCGCGCACCTCACACTGCTCTGTTTCAAGCTTGGATGCAGCATACGCTTCCTCGGCAATACCCAGCACCAAGGCCTCCAGTGCCTCCGCATGGCTGCCGCTGAGCGTTTGTGTCTCATCCCCGTCATCGGTGCGCCAAACGACCTGGATCTCACTGTCGGTTTCATCTGCGGTATTGGAAGACGGCTTTCGGTATTCGGGCAGATCCGACTCTGCCAGCATATTCTGAAGCGCAAACCACTGTACCCACGTTAACTGCCAGGGAACCGGGTTGGAAAACGCATCCGTTCCGCTTTCTCTTACCTCATCGCCGCCCGATTGGCTTGAAAACCAGCCGGTCAGCAGAAGCATATCGTTCTCCAGGTAAAATTTCAGTGAAAAGCTGCGATAGAAATTCATGTGGTTCTGCCGCCACTCAAATTCCACCAGTTCCTTGCCTGCTCTGTATGCATCCGGGTTTTCCATCCTGCCTCCGTCTTTGATCTGTGACGTTACAACAAGCCGATACAGTGAGCATCCTGTCAGCGCAAGCAGGGCAATTACCGAAACGGTAATCAGCGCAGCTTTCACTGCCGATTTCACGCCAGATCCCCGTCGTCGAAGGGGTCGCCGCATTCGGGGCAGAACTTCGGCGGATGCGCCGGATCAGCAGGTTCCCAGCCGCACTTGTCGCACTTGTACTGCGGGACGCCGGCGGGTTTGGGTTTGCCGCATTCGGCGCAGAACTTTCCCTTGTTTACGGCGCCGCAGCTGCACGTCCAGCCGTCTGCTTGCGCTTCCGGCTTTTTCGTGCCGCATTCGGGGCAGAATTTTCCGGTTGCCGTCGCGCCGCACTGCGGGCATTTCCAGCTTCCTGCCGCTGGCTTCGGCTCCGGCTTTTTACTGCCGCAGTTCGGGCAGAAATTGCCGGTGATGCCGCTTTGTCCGCAGCTGCACGTCCAGCCGTTCGTGGGCGCTGCCGGTGCAGCGGGAGCCGGGGCTGGCTGTGCGGCCTGCTGCTGCGCGCCCATCTGATAGAGATTCTGCGCGTTCATGCCGCCCATCTGTCCCGCCATGTTCATGCCCATGAACGCCATCGCGGGGCCTGCGCCCTGATTGGACGCGGCCGACTGCATGGCGGCCGCCTGTGCGCCGACCAGATGCGCAGCCGCGCGCGTCGGGTCCATAAAGGCCGCGTTGCGCTGCATCTCCTTGAGCATCTGCTCGTCTTCCTCGCTCGCCTTGACGGACGAAACGCCAAACGAGACGATTTCCAGACCACGCAGATTACGCCACTTGCCAGACAGCACTTCATTCAGCGCGTCGGCCAGCTCCATCGTGTGGCCGGGAAGCGCCGAATAGCGGATGCCCATGTCGGAAATCTTTGCAAACGCGGGCTGAAGCGCGGTAAGCAACTCGGTCTTGAGCTGGCCGTCGAGACGGTCCCTTGTGTAGTCCTCACCGACGTTGCCGCAGACGTTCGTGTAGAACAGGATCGGGTCGCAGATGCGGTAGCTGTATTCACCAAAGCAGCGGATGGCAATGTCGATGTCGATGCCTGCCCGCTGGTCGACCACGCGGAACGGCACCGGGCTCGGCGTGCCATACTTGTTGCCGATCAGTTCCTTCGTGTTGAAGTAGTAAACTCTCTGATCCTTGGGCGGTTCGCCGCCGAAGGTGAAGCGCTTGCCGATGTTCTTGAACGTGTCGAGGATGCTCGTGCCAAGCTGGCCGGAGAAAATAGACGGCTCGGTCGAGGAATCGTAGACGAACTCGCCCGGCTCCGCGCAGAGCTCCGTGACCTTGCCCTGATCGACGATGATCATGCACTGGCCGTCAGCCACCGCGATGACGGAGCCATTGGAGATGATGTTCTCGCTGCCCTTGTAGTTACTGCTGCGCCCAGAGATGCGGTGCAGGCCCTTGACGGCCATCACGTTCTCCGGAATGGATTCACAGTAAAAATATTCCTTCCACTGATCGGCCATCACGCCGCCAGCCGCGCCCAATGCCGCTCTAATCAGTCCCATGTTATGTACTCCTTTTCCATTTCTTTGATGTTTTTCAGACGTGCCGGGAGAATCTTTTGTTCCGCGCCGCGTCAAAAAGCCTCCTGCGCGGGGAATTCCTGCGCAGGAGGCTTTCAGTGTTTCTGCTCCCGCCCGGCTTTTGTCACGCCATTTCCGCGATGTCGCAGACAATGTCGACGCACTTGTCCACGCCGAGCGTACCGCTGTCGAGGCAGACGTCGTAATTCCCGGCCTCGCCCCAGTTGCGGTTCGTATAGTGCTTATAATAGACCTTGCGCTTGCTGTCCTTTTCCTGTAGGCGCTTTTCCATCGGCTGCTTCGTCTCGCCGTAGCGCTCGCGAATACGCGCAGCGCGGTGCGCGTTGTCGGCATGGATGAAGACATGCAGGCAGTCGGGCCGGTCCTTCAAAATGAAGTCGGCACAGCGGCCCACGATCACGCACGGACCCTTGTCTGCAAGATCGCGGATGACATTCGTCTGGCAGACATAGAGCTTATCGGAGACGGACATCGTGTCGATCAGGCCCATCGGATGGGACGAGACGGCGATGTTGAACAGGAAGCTGCTCGTCACTGTGGCGTATTCGCCGATCTCTTCGATGAATTCGTGCGAGAAGCCGCTCTCCTTCGCGACCGCATCGACCAGTTCCTTATCATAGTAGGGAATTCCAAGTCTCTCTGCAACGGCCTTGCCGATGGTGCGGCCGCCGCTGCCAAACTGACGGCTGATGGTGATAACTTTGTTGGTCATATGGACTCCCCCTTTTCTTGGTGGCTCCATTATACACCAATTTCACGAAATTGACAACGAAATTTTTTTGTGCGATTCTGTTAAAGATAGCGCCGTAACTCGTTTGACAGCTGCTCCTCCGCGTCGATCAGCTGCCCGGCCAGCGCACGGGCGTGGCCGCTGGCGGCGGGATACTGATTCTGATAGCGCGTCAGGGATTTGACGCCCATGTTGCAGCCGTCGACGATCAGGTCGGCAACGGTCTCGTCGCCGGGGCGGACGGTCAGCTTCCAGTTCGTTTTCAGCCATGCCATCGACTGCGCGACGGGATTGGCCGCCTTGCCCTCCTGGCCCTGCGCGCGGAGCAGACTGCGTGTCTCGCCGCCGATGCGGTCGTGGACGCGGCGGCTCTCGGTCAGGGCGTCGCGCAGCGCCGGATTTTCCACGCCCTCCAGCACCTGATCGATCGCAGACATTGCCATGTTCGCGCCCGCGGAACATTCCTGCAAGAGAGAAATGGTATCGTTGTTCATAAAAATCGGCCTCCTTTTTTCCAATAGGATGTGCAGAGGCGGCCGATCTATGTTATACTATATAAAAAAGGAGGTCTTCTGATGATTTTTGAACGAACCGTCAAAGAGATCCGCGGCGACTATGCCGTGCTCGTCGGCGAGAGCGGCGTGGAGACCGAGGTGGCGCTCGCGCTGCTGCCAGACGGCGTGCGCGAAGGCATGGTGCTCATCTGTGAAAATTTCGAATATCGTATCAAATAGGGAGGAACAACAATGATCCGTCATATTGTCATGTGGAAATTCCGCGAGGGCGAAGAAGAAAACCGCGAAAAATTCCTGTCCGGCCTACAGGCGCTGGACGGCGTGATCCCGGAGATCCGGCACATGGAGATCCACCGCAGCTGCAAGCCCGGCAATACCTACGACGCCTGCCTGATCGCTGATTTTGATGATCTGGAGGCCCTGAGCCGCTATAAGAACGACCCGCGCCACGTTGCCGTCTCTACGCTCTGCAAGTCCATCCGCGAATCGCGCGGCGCCATCGACTACAATCTTTGATCGCTCCCACCACAGCGCGAATTTGTGGGAATTTCGCGATATCTTCCGACCTTGCACTGGACGCTGCGCAGCGCCGTGTGATGGATGCCAAGCAGCGCGTCCATCTCACGCGCTGCGTTTTCATACTGCCCGCGCGTGTGATGTACCAGAATATAGTCCGCCGTGCGGATCTTCCCGGCGGCCTCGCCGCAGAAGGCGCGCATCGGCGCGGCCAGCGCAAACACCCAGATCGGCGAGACGATCGTCACGTGCGCATACTTCGCGAGATCAACATCGATCGGCGCAATCGGCATTGCCCAGCGGTGCATGCCGTACCGTCCACACCACCAGAAGCCGAGCGTCCCTTCCGTCCGCTCTGCGGCGCGGAGTTCATAGACTGCCGCGCCCGTCCGAAGCGGGAGTGTGGTTTCTCTTCCCGCTTCATCTTGTTTTTCTCCGACACAGCGCGCGAAGCGGCGACCAAAGCTCCTTCTGTGAGACACTGCGCTCCAGTTCCTCGTCCCGCGCCCAGATGGGGGTCTGCGGCCGCTGCTGTGCAATACGGGTCCATTCCATTTCAAAACGTTCCATGACGTATCATTCCTTTCATTTGGATTACGCGCATACTCTACCAAGCGCTCCGCCCTATTTCCAGTCTGATTTTTCGCCTCTTCGTGTCGATTTTTCAGGTGCGGCGGTTTTCTCCCGTGTTTTTTGCGGAAATAAGGATTGACAGGGCGCACGATTTATGAAAAAATAGAAAAAACAAAAACGCAGAAAGCGATTGGTAATACTATGGAACAGGAATTTCTGACCGGAAAATGCCCAAAATGTATGCAGGAGCTGAGAGTCCCGGCGTCGCTTGCCGAGTTTTCCTGCATGTACTGCGGCGCGCGCCTTGCGCAGAGCGACCTTGTGACCGAAGCGGCAGAGACACCTGCTGTGCCGGATGCGGATGCCTATGCCGCTGCGCTGGAGGAACTGTCCGGATGTATCCGGAACTACCGGGGCTTCCACAAGCGGGTGACAAAGACCGATTATGTCCCTGCCTTTGACGAATATGAGGCGGGCTGCCGCGCCGTGGTCGTCCGGCTGGATGCCGGGCTGGCCGGCCTTCCCGCCGATGCGCGCGCTGCGCAGCTCCGCGCCGCAGCCGGACGGATGATCGACGATCTGGCTGTCGACTGGGCCGCCAGGAAGGGCAGCCGCTTCCTGTTCGACGAAGACAAATACGTCGTCGCGCTCTTCTTCGTGCCGATGGTGCTGCAGCAGAAGCTGCCGTCCGGCCGTGAATTTGCCGACACACTGCAGGCCGTCTGGGTCGAGCGGTATCCAAAGTCGCCGTTCTACGTCGGCGATTACGAGACGCTGGCCGGCGGCTTCCGCAAGAAAAAGTTCCTCGGCCTCTGCTTCATCACGACCGCGGTCTGCGAAGCCGAGGGCAAGCCGGATGACTGCGCCGAGCTGACGGCGTTCCGCGCCTTCCGCGACGGATACCTCAAGGCCCAACCCGACGGCGCAGCCCTGATTGAGGAGTATTATCGCATCGCGCCGACGATTGTTATGTGCATCGACGTCTGCGGAGACCGGGACGCACGCTACGCCGCCATCCGCGAGCAGTATCTCCAGCCCTGCTACAACGCATTGCAGGCGGGGGATCTCCCCGGGTGCAAGACGAAATACGTCCGCATGGTGCGCGATCTCGAGCGCGAATATCTCAGCTGAATCACAATGCGGGCGGCGAATAGCCGCCCGTTTTGCGTCCTGTTTGACCAGAAAATAAATGTAGCTTTTTTCTCCGTTCTCGCGTATAATAGGGATACTCGCAGAAGGGAAAGGAGGATATGGACCCGTCCATCAGCAAGCGCCAGCGCCGGGGAGATCCCCGGACGACGAGGAGAGACGTGATCGAAGATTCGGCGGATGCGTCTCCGTGCTCGCTCTGCGCGCGTAACACAGTCAGAAATATGCGGGAGACCGCAAAACAGAGGGGCTGTGAGCAGAGTGTCAGACAAAAGGACTGCGAGGTTTGTTCTGAGAAGAAAATCGACCATGCAGCAAACGGCTAGGCGGACACAGATCGCCCGGCTGGATCGCTGTGCGTAAATTTTTGATCAGGAGGCCTTTTTATTATGTGTGGAATCGTTGGATATATCGGCCGCGAACAGGCGGCGCCCATTTTGCTGAACGGCCTTGGCCGTCTGGAATACCGCGGCTATGACTCTGCGGGCATCTGCGTCGCAGCGGACGGCGTGCTGCATGTGGAAAAATGCAAAGGACGTCTCGCCAATCTCGAAGAAAAAACGGAGCATGGCGCGCTCCTGCCCGGCACGCTCGGCATCGGGCACACCCGCTGGGCTACGCACGGCGAGCCGAACGACATCAATTCCCATCCCCATCTGAGCCAGAACGGCAAGATTGCGCTGGTTCACAACGGGATCATTGAAAACTATCTCGAAATTCGCACCTTCCTTGAGGAAAAGGGCGTGAAATTCGTCTCACAGACCGACAGCGAGGTCGTGGCGCAGCTGCTCGAATACTGCCTCGGCCTGCCGGAGACGAACACCGTCCCGGATGCGATCTACATGGTGCTGCACCGCATCGAGGGCGCATACGCCTTCGGCATCGTCTGCGCCGACGAGCCTGACCGGCTCTATGCCGCGCGCAAGGACGCACCGCTGCTGCTCGGCTTTGGCAAGGGCGAGAATTTCCTTGCCTCCGACGTGACGGCCCTCGTGCAGTACACGCGCGACGTGGTCTACATGGAAGACGGCGAGGTCGCCGTCCTCTCGCGCGACGGCATTCAGGTCTACAACGCGATGGAGCAGCCCATCGAAAAGGAACACCACCACATCGACTGGGAGATCTCGGCGGCAGAAAAGGGCGGCTATGAGCATTTCATGCTCAAGGAGATCATGGAGCAGCCGGAGGCGCTACGCCGCGCGATCAGCCCGCGCATCCACGAGGGCCGTATCGTCTTTGAGGGCCTGTCTCTCGACGCGACGAAGATCAAAAAGATCGACATGATCGCCTGCGGCTCGTCGCTGCACGTGTGCATGGTCGCAAAATACACGCTGGAAAAGCTGACGCGCATCCCCGTTGAGGTCTGCCTTGCGTCCGAGTTCCGCTATTCCGATCCCATCGTCGAGGATGGCACGCTTGCCATCGTCATCAGCCAGTCCGGCGAGACACTCGACACCATGGCCGCCATGCGCGAGATCAAATCGCTCGGCGCGCGGGTGCTCTCGATCGTCAATGTCGTCGGCAGCACGATCGCCCGCGAAGCGGACGACGTGATCTACACCTGGGCCGGGCCGGAGATCGCCGTCGCCACCACGAAAGCATATTCCACGCAGTTGGCCGTCGTCTCGCAGCTGGCCATCTACATGGCCGATCAGCGCGGCACCATCACGCCCGAATATTACGCCGCGCTCGTCGCCGAGCTGGAGCGCCTGCCCGACAAAGCCGCACGGGTACTCGAGGAACAGAGCGAGATCCAGCATTTCGCCTCGCGCTTCTTCAACCACAACTCCATCTTCTTCATCGGCCGCAATCTCGACTATGCCACCGGCATGGAGGGTTCGCTGAAGCTGAAGGAGATCTCCTACATCCATTCCGAGGCCTATGCTTCCGGCGAGCTGAAGCACGGGACGATCTCGCTGATCGAGCCGGGCACGCTCGTCATCGCGCTCGGCACCTATGCGCCGCTGTTCGACAAGGCGATGAGCAACGTCGTCGAGGTCAAATCGCGCGGCGCGAGCGTCCTCGCCCTGACGACCGAGTCCGGCAAGGAGCAGATGGCCTCCCGCGTGGACGCGCTGATGACCATCCCGGATGCGGAGGATCCCTTCCTCCCGTCTCTGGCGATCATCCCGCTCCAGCTGTTCGCCTATTATGTCGCGCTCCAGCGCGGCTGCGATATTGATAAGCCGCGCAACCTTGCCAAGAGCGTTACCGTAGAATAATACACCACAGGGGGCGGGCAAAGCCCGTCCCCCTGCATCCGTCATCGATCACAGCTGCCATGGGGCAGGAGGAACACTATGCAGAATTTTGATTATGATGTCATCATCGTGGGCGCTGGCCCCGGCGGCATTTTTTCCGCCTACGAGCTGACGAAGGAAGACCGCGGCCTGAAGATCGCCGTTTTCGAGGCGGGCCATCCGCTCGCCAAGCGCCGCTGTCCCATCGACGGCGAGCGCGTGAAATCGTGCATCAAATGCCAGACATGCTCGATCATGAGCGGCTTCGGCGGCGCGGGCGCGTTCTCCGACGGGAAGTACAACATCACGAACGACTTCGGCGGCACGCTCCATGAGCACATCGGCAAGAAGAAGGCGCTCGAGCTGATGCACTATGTCGACGAGATCAACATGACCCACGGCGG
>OLSF01002967.1_pt1 | contig 12114 bp, 10 predicted proteins | sample 1672301 | NCBI WGS metagenome assembly OLSF01 (sample SAMEA3136669, study PRJEB25190) | human gut metagenome | biome: human gut; feature: human-associated habitat; material: faeces | place: Austria | collected 2013
TTGTAAAAAGAGTAGATCCACATGAAGTTGCTGAGGTAATGTTACAGCGAACGAATATTTCATTTGATATCCCCATAAAGCCTTATGAGGTATCCCCACAAAGTAATCTTAATGCTTTTTTCGGAAAAGGCAGAGAAGCAAAAAATGGATTGGTAAAACCACGTCATTGGTATGAGGTTGAACTTATTGTTCCAAAAAATATTACGGAACAAAATGGATATCCAAAGGCAAAAACGGATGATGCTATTTTCGATGTGATTACAGATGATGGATGGTCATTTAAATGTAAAGTAAGTGGCGATTATAGTAAAAATTTCAGATCAGAAGGCGATTTGAAGATTTTAGGAAAATGGTTAAAAGGACGATTAGAGAATGCGGGTGTTTTGAAAGTTGGAGATCCTGTTACTAAAGAAACTTTAGAACTATATGGCAGAGATACGTTTACTTTAACAAAAACAATTAGACCGGGTATTTGGTATCTTGATTTTGGGGTAGTAAGATGAGATATTTAGAAAATTATCTAGAACGAATAAAAAGAAAAGGAAATTTAACGTTAGCAGATGCGATATCTAAGACAGTATCAGATGTTGTACCGCAGTACATTTCTAACTTTTCGTTTCGAGAGCATGTTGTAAGTTTATTGGTAGGAGATGTGCAGAGCGGAAAAACAAGTCATATGTTTGGACTTATGTGCGCAGCGGCTGATGAGGGATTTGTGAATTTTATTTTGCTTACAACAGATAATATATTATTGCAACAACAGACGTTCAAGAGAGCAGAAGCTGATTTATGTGATTTCTGTATATGTGATGAAAATGATTATTTAAAATTTGTTCAAAACAATATGAGAAAACCAGCAGTAATTGTTTTGAAAAAGAACGGACGAATTTTAAAACAATGGAAAAATAATCTTTCTTCTACAAATTTTGTTGCAGGAAATCCTTTATTTATTATTGATGATGAGGCAGATGCAGCAAGTTTAAATACGAAAGTGAATAAAAATGCTCAAAGTACGATTAACAAGAATCTTGAGGAAATTAAAAAAACAACAACCAGTAGTATCTATATGGAAGTAACTGGAACACCTCAATCAATTCTATTACAGACTATAAGAAGTGGTTGGAAACCATATTTTATTTATTACTTTAGACCGGGTAAAGGATATTTAGGAGGAAACTTTTTTTTCCCTCCAGAGGTGCCACCATATATAGTGCTAACTGATAATGATGAGGCAACTGATATATTAAATGACGAAGAATTTCCAGAAAATGGATTAAAAACAGCATTAGTGACACATTTATTAACATCTGCGCACATTATGCTAAGTGGGGGAAGTGTATGCAATTTTCTAATTCATCCAAGTATGAAGACGGATCAACATACAGGGTTTGCTGAAAAAATAGGAGAATATTTGAATGAAATTATATATTCATATGATGAAGAAGTAACGCGAGGCTATTTTAAATCAATATATGACGGATTAAAATTAACAAAACATGATATGATTGATTTTAGTAAAGCATATAAGTATATAATTGATCAAATGAAAAACGATAAAATTAGTATACTAGTGTTAAATTCGTTTTCTTCATATGAAGAAAATGCGCAGTATGAAAGTGGCATTAATATTCTAGTGGGAGGAAATAGCCTTGGACGAGGAGTGACCTTTCCTCAGCTACAGACTATTTATTATTGCAGAGTTGCCAAAAGTCCACAAGCAGATACTATGTGGCAGCATGCGAGAATGTTTGGATATGATAGAGATTCGGAACTTATGCGAGTATTTATGCCACCTAAATTATTCAAGTTGTTTTCAGATATAAATAGGACTAATAATATTATAATAAGCCAAATAGAAAAATCGAATAATGGAAACGATATAAAGATATTTTATTCAACAGGGTTAAATCCAACAAGAAAAAATGTGATTGATAAAAAGGCGGTTGGTATATATTCGGGAGGAGTAAATTATTTTCCATTTTATCCAGTTAATAAAGATATTGTTGCAATAGATGAAATATTAGCAGCATTTGCTGATGAGGTATATACCGTAAGCCTAAAGTTGATTTCGAAAGTACTAGATTTAGTAGACTCAGAAACAACAGATTGGAATGCAAAAGTGTTTAAGGGTTTTATAAACTCCATGTTGGCAGAGAATTCTTCGGAACAAGGTAAAATAATTGTTAGAAGAGATCGAGATATTTCAAAAGGAACAGGAACATTGTTATCACCGAATGACAGAAAATTGGGGGATCAATATGATGATGAGGTTGTACTAACTCTCTATAAAGTTACGGGAAATAAAGGGTGGGATGGTCAAAAAATTTGGATTCCTAATATTAAACTACCAGGAAATAGAGTTTATTATAGTGGTAACGATATTCCAGAGCAAGATAATAAATTGTGCTACGATATACTGGTAAATACCGCAAAGGTTGCAGAATCCACTATTCCGTATGACCACAATAACAAGTAAGCTATTTATAGGTTTTAACTCAAACTTCGCACTTGAATAAGTGCCTATGCACCTTGAAAATTCAATAATAACTGGCATAAATATAGCATGAAACCATCTGGTTTTGGTATAATTGAGTTGTTAGAAACAATCATACTTCCGGAGGTTCATGCTATGAATAAAAGTATAACACAAGTAACTCAAAATGATAAGCAAATTTCGAAATCTGGTGAAATGTAAAGTGAGAGTCCCGTTTGTAACGCAAGAGTCCCTCTTTGTAAATGAAAATCTCATTTTGTAAGCGACTGGGCAAAAGGCTATATAAAAATTTCCGTCCTCTCGTGCTTATACGGTTCCCGAACGAACAGCCAGAGACCATTGCTGCTGTAGAGCAGAAACTGGAGTCTATACATTGCAACTGTCGGCAATGTTCTGTTGGCTGAGATTCAGACTGTTGAGTCTAATAATCTCCCGATATTTGGTCAAACTCATGACCTCCTTCAAAATGTATTTACATCAAAAGATGTATGCATACATTCTAAAGGAAATACGGCAACGGTTTCCACCGCCGGAATGACGGTTTCCTTAAAAACGGATTTGCAGTTTTCAATTCCCGGACAGGAGGGACACGGAAGCCGGATTATTCACTTAAAGGATGAACTTCACGGATTCAGGAATATAATACATGCCTTCTTCAAATTTTTCTATACGATTTTTTTCGCATAATTTATTCATTTCCGCACTAATTGCTGCAAGGGACATTCCATCAATCTTCATATCAGAAAGAAAAATAGGCTCTGCTTCTTGATAATTTTTGATTATATATTCATATAGCATTCGCAGAGCCTCCTTTCCTTCACGCTTTATCAGATTTCATCTAAAATTTTTTGTACTGCATATGGTTTAGCGTATTTAATATATGCATCGCTAACATATATTTTTTCTTTATCTCTTGGTTCTACTAACATAGCAGGATATACAACCACCTGCTTTTTATGTTTACTATTTTCTACCCATATATCAGAATCATCAAGCCTAATCTTACACCCTGATAAATTTAAGATATCTTTTAATGGATAGAGATACCTTTTTTGTAATTCCAGATTAATATCATTAGTAACTTTTCCGTATTCACCCCAATCCAATAACTCTAAAGCTGCAAATCGATCCAACATTCCATGTACATACTGATTTCTGTAATGCTTAAGGCAATCATGGCATGCATTACTACATGAACATTCTGTAAGTATTTCACGAGTCAGTTTTAATAATATATTTATCTCGTTTGCTACATTAACAGCGTATCCTGCACCACTAGACAAGCTATCATACAAATATACATCTACATATGTACCCGCCGGATTACTTCTAAGTCTATATCCTGTTACAAGTTCTGAAAACTCAACATCCAAGTATTTACTTGCAGCAAGTCTCAGCGCCTCTGCAAGCGATTGTGCAGCTCTTGGTAACCAGGGATTATCATTTCTTCTTGCATCTATTCTACTGCTATCAATATCAAATTCTAGAACAAGCATGTCTGTAACAAAATCATATCCAAGATTCACATTTTCCCAATCGCTATGCCTGCATTTACCTCTCGCAAATTTTGTAATATACGGTCTCTGAATATCATCAAGCACATGAGGATCATCACCTGGCATGGCTGCTCCGCAATCTCTGCAGATAATAAAGCCTCTATTTTCTACACCTTTGTTCATCATAATAATTCTTTGGTTCTTTCTCGATGCCATTCTAATATTCTTTGTACCTTTTATATTAAATATTTCATCCGCTTCTGGTAATGTAGAATATAACGGTTGTTGCACAGCTGTATATTCCTCTGATATTTGAACATCTGGAATAGATCTTGCATTTTTCGGAGCAAATCCCCAAGGGCGTAGCATATTTCTTGCTAATTCTAATTTATCATTGCCACAAAATGGACATTTTCTCACGTGTTCTTCTTCAAGCCCAAACCATCCACATTCAGAGCATGTAAGTACAGACTTCATATAATTTCTATCATCCATATAAGACTTAGCCGGAGATAGTGCTTTCCCTTGTTTCTTTTCGCTTCCCGGATAAAATAATCCACCTATTTGATATGTTTGTTTTACTCTTTTATTACAAGCTTAGTACTTGGTGTAGGCATTTATCTTGCAAGATATCCGTTTCTTTATCTGTTTACAAGTGATAAGGCTGTTGTGGAAGCTGGTATTACAAGACTTTCCATTATGGCGCTTTCTTATAGTGCCTCGGCTTTTATGGATGCTTCCATTGCTGCCTCAAGAGGTCTTGGAAAGACAGCTGTTCCTACTTTTGTTGTTGTTATGGGATCATGCGTATTTCGTATCATCTGGATATATACGATATTCGCCTATTTCCATACCATCCAGTCGCTCTACATCCTATATGTATTCTCTTGGGGAATCACTGCAATTGCGGAGAATATATATTTCTTCCATGTTTACCGCCATACACTGACAGGTAAAACTGAATCGCATTTATAATAATAATAAAAACCTTCCGCTGTTCATTTTTCAACGAACAACTGGAAGGTCTTTATTTAATTATTTCTAGAACATTTTTCTGCATCCATAGCCAAAACAAACATTAATACATGCAATGCATCTGATGGTCGTGCAATATCTAATACATAAGTATCTGTCATATGAAACAGTTCCTTTGAGATTTGCGCAATATTTCGTCCGTTTGAATCTAAGATAGAATAATCCCACTCAGTCCAGCTTCCCTCAATCTGCCAGCCATTGAAATCAATATTATATCTTGGCTTAAAAAAAGTAAATTCTTTGCTGATTTGTCCAATATAGCGACAATTATTTTGCAGATCATATTCGTAGATTTCAAATTTAGGAAGAAATGTTAAAAACTTTTCCTGTACCATTCCTATGCGATTATTATTTGCATCATAAATCGCTAGGCAATGTCCAATTGAGAGCTGACCTTTTACTGTGTATACAGTTTCTTCATTCTCGTTATAAATATCATAGCTGTCAAACCATGAAAAAAATCTCTGTCGAAATAATAATCTCATTACATCATTCCTCCATTACGTCAAAATAAATGCCAAATATCCCCACTCCCACACAACATCATCAAAACAATCCTGCATGTACTCGTAAATGTCATCTTCCTCATATCCAGTCATACGACAAACTAACGTGATTGTGTCGCGTATCTTTTCATATGTCAACGAACCATTTTGCATCCAATCCAGAAAGAGAAATTGTTTGATCGCTGTATATTCAAGTGCAATCCATTCCAGATGAACAATAAAATCCTGTAGGTTTCCATCAGGAAGCAGACAGTCTGATTCAATTTCTGCTGTCAGAAAGCTTCTAAATAATTCCTGCCATTTTGAAAAATGATCATTAAATTTTCTTTTCTGTTCCAAAAGGAATGTGCTGTTTTCTTCCTCAATTAGTCTTGCTTTGTTAAGCACATCCTTTAGCTCACTCTTATACAAGCCTTCTCTTTCATAATTAGTTGTCAAATCTAAAAACAATTCATTTTGTTCAAAAATGGCTGATTCCTGATCAGAAGGAATTTTCGAAATGGCATCCGCCAGTTCTTTTTGAAGCTTTTGTGTTTTATACTCTTTAAGATTCTTTTTAATCTGAGCATTGAAATTATCTGAAAATAAGAAATCTTCATTACTGTTTTCCTGGCAAATACGCCATAGCTCAAGTGCAGCAAAGAAAATATGTTTTAAATTTTCCTGTGGATCAAATTCTTTTCTTCTCATCCAATCAGAAAATATGCTGCGTACATTTCTTAAAAAATTTAATTCACTAAATTCAGTATTCTTCTTTCTTTCTATGTTTTCAGTATCCATTTCAATATATTTACAATCTGGATATTTTTTCATCAAGTCAATAACAGCTGGACATGACGGCATAAGGAAAAATTCTTCTTGATCTAAAAACTTATGAATTTCTCTTGGAAAAATGCGGCATGTCTTTGATAAAACGTCATCGCCAAATGTACATACCAGACGGCACAGCTTTTGTTCATTTAAGAAAGGACATATATGTTTTTTATTTAACGCAATCACTCGCATATTGTCCTTTTTTTGTGTGTATTGGCTCATATTCTTTCGAACTGGATATACATTCTCTGGTGCTTGTAATTTTTTCCATTTTTCATTTGTCTCGTCATCTACTTCGATTTTCCACTCACGGCAGCAGGTGAATGGACATTTATTGGCAGTGCAGACAAATTCATCATAATATTCTGGTTTTCTAATTGTCATATAGTTTTCTTTCAGTTCTCTTTCTTTTTATTAAATTTTTGAATCAAAATTTTAGTGGTGGTTTGTTGGGTAAATGTGTGTATTTTTGAAAGGGAAATTTTGGGTGGAAAATTTTATTCTTTATAAGTTATGCTACTTTTATGTTATGTATTTTATATACTCCACCCCAAATTAGCTTTCCAACTTACCCCACATCAAACACCAAAATCTTCTCTCTGCTGTCATTTCCATCAAACAAATCTCTGCAGTCAATCTCATCAGAAAACATCAGCTCATCTTGCGTCATCAAAAAACTTACATATTCATCTGACGGATAATAAAACATAAGCTGAATCGGCCTTGGATTCTCATAATAAGATTCAAGAATCCTTGCTACTACTCTCTTTAGGATTTCTACTGAAAATGGATTAAAGAAATAGCAAAAACTCACATCTGATGGTACTTCATAACTTTCTGCATTGGCAAGAACAAATTGTGTACGCGCACCTGAAACCGCATTTTCTCTGTTTTGTTCTGCTCCTGCAAAAATACGCTCATCATACTCAATACCAACACTATGGCAGCGCGTCTGATATGAAAGAAAAAAACACACTCTTCCCTTTCCTGTTCCATAATCCAAGACTTTCTGCTTTTTTTGAATCAAACCGCTGTTAGCCAAGCGCTCTAATACACAATATGGTGTTGGCTCATATGGATAACAAAAGGCATCCGCATGACTGTCATCACGCCCTGTAGTTTTAATTTTCAACATTTTGTCCCATTGACTCTCCAACTGTTCTTCACTTTGTCCCATTCGCTGCATTCCTTTCTTATTTCTGTTGTGTTTTTTTGCTGCTTTCTTCATTTGAGGAATCAAGCAGATCTGAAATAGTATAGCCACGCTTCGTTCCTGGAAGCTGGACAGCTGATGCCAACCCGACACTTTGCATCTGAAGCGCATATGCCTCACTGATTCCTGCATATTGTGCCGTACTAGTACCCTTTGCACCATCTGACATCAAGAAGCGATGAATTGCCGCACTTCGGATTGAAATCAGTGAATATGGCTCTAATATGATACCTGCATTAATTACTTCCTGCTGTGCCTTTCTGCATGCTCTCTGCAAAACAGACGCCCTCATCTGCCCGCCATATTTATTGTGTAAAAGCCAGTCATCGCCATAATATCCGCCCATTGAAAAAAAGTGCTCGATCTCTTCCATCAAGTCTTCTCGTATAACTATCAAACGTTTTGCCTTACCAGGAACGGACAGCATACATGTTCCATCCTCTCCATTTCTGATAAATGAGCTAGTCTGAAGCTCAATAATCTCACTCGGCGCAAGCGCACATTCATAAGCGAGAAGCGCTGCAACATACACCTGAATATCTGCCTTCTTCATTGCCTGCAAAATAGATGCCATCTGCACAGCCGTTGGATATTTGTTTACCTTTGGTGTTGGTGCATGCGCTGGATTTAAAAACTGATCTGACGTCTCTGCATACGATGGATGATTTATACTGTAAAAATCCAGAAAGCCAATAATGGCATAATAACGTATTCGCGATGTAGAAACAGAAATCTCACGCTTTACAATTTGATCTGGCATTACACTATTTACATACAAAACCCATTCTTCTGGTGTAATCTCATGAATCGGTTTTCGGTAATAATCACAAACTAACAAAATTGCACCAATATATGTTGACCGTGTTCTCTGGTTTTTTAATGTTTGTTCCCAATGATTAAGCGTCAACAAATCTTCACTGCTGAACGTATAGTCTTTTTGTTTTGCCAACAGCTTTTCTGCAGAATTTCTTCGCCTTTTTTTAGATGATGTCTGACTCTCCTCCATAAGCTGCCTCCTTTATTGACTTGGTAGTAAATTTCTTTTTAATTAAGTTATGCTACTTTTATGTTATTGTTATATCAAATTTCCAATGATTTGTCAACAAAAAAAGCTGATACAGACAATCTTTTCATTGTTCTGCATCAGCTTTTTTTGTATTACTTATCGTCTTGTATATCCTTGTCCACATCCAGGTGCCTTTTCTTCAAGCTCTCCTTCTGTGTAATAGCTTGCTCTAAATTCCATATTGATCTGTGAAATTTCCTTTTCTCCCTTAATATAAGCATCATACATATCCCACAGGCTTATTCCACAATTATCGCTGCAGCCATCATCATCTGGAATCCACTCTTTTATCAGTGCAATACGTTCTTCTTTTGTAGTATCCTTAATTAAAAAACTCTTTGTATTCATGATTCTCTTACCTTTCTAATTTATTTTAACTATTTTTTTGAGCCTCAATACGCTCTGCCAAATCACTTAAATACACCCAACGTTCCATTTTTTGTTCAAGGAGTGCTTCGCTTTGTTCTTTTTTCTCTGACAACTCTCTCAGACGCACAAAATCAGTCGCCGCCGCATCCATATCCTTTTCAAGCTGTTCAATTGTTTCCTCCAGCGTTTGAATATCTTCTTCAATCGTATTATATTCTCGCTGTTCAAGGTAACTAAAGCGAAGTTTCTGCTCTCTTGCCGTTTTTTTCGTTACTTCTTCTGCCTTTTGCTGTTTTTTCTTTTCCTTTTCGCGCTCTGCTCTTTGTTTTTCTTCCTCCTCAGCTTGTTTCACAGCTGCATAATCACTATAACCGCCTTCATACTGGCGCAATGTGTGATTTTCTTCAAAGGCAAACATACGGCGCACACAACGATCCAAAAAGTATCGATCATGTGATACAGTTACCACAATTCCTTCAAAACGGTCAAGATAATCTTCAAGAACTTCCATCGTGCGAATATCAAGGTCATTGGCCGGCTCATCCAAAATCAAAAAATTTGGTTCTTCCATAAGGACACGAAGAAGATAGAGCCTCTTCTTTTCTCCTCCAGAAAGACTTTTAATCAGCTGCTGCTGCACGACTGGCGGGAATAAAAATCTATCAAGCATAACGGATGCAGACACGCTTCCCTCTGGTGTACGAACATATTCTGCGGTATCACGAATATAATCAAGCACTTTCTTATTCGGATCCATATAGGCAACACCTGCTGACGGATCTGATGCAATCTCCTGTGTATAATAACCAATCTTAAGCGTCATACCTACTGTTCGTGTACCTCGAAGCGGCATAATTGTTCCTGCTAAAATCTTCATAAGTGTAGTTTTTCCGCACCCATTCTGTCCTACAATTCCAATTCTGTCTCCTTTTAGAAAAATATATGAAAAATCATGAAAGCACTCATGACCCGGATAGCCACCTGCCAGGCCTTCCACTTCAAGCGTTGTCTTTCCAAGACGGCTTGCAACACTGTCCAGTTGCACAGTGCGATCTCTAACTGGTCCACGCTGCTCCTGTAAATTTTCAATTCGCTGGATATGAGCCTTCTGCTTTGTAGAGCGCGCACGTGCACCACGATTTAACCATTCCAGCTCAGTTCGTAACAAATTCTTCCGTTTTGCTGCTGCAGAATCTTCATTTTGCTCTCGTTCTGCCTTTTTTTGCAGATAGCCCGAATAATTTGTCTCGTATGAATATAAACTTGCATGATCTAATTCTGTGATGCGATTTGTTACCTGATCAAGAAAATATCGATCATGTGTTACCATAATCATGGCTCCGCGATAGCGTCTGAGATAATCTTCCAGCCAATCAGCCATCTTTGTATCAAGATGATTTGTTGGCTCATCCAAAATCAAAATATCTGCTGGACGAAGAAGCGTCTTAGCAAGCGCAGCGCGTTTCTTTTGACCGCCTGAAAGCTGACCACATGGCTGATTAAAATCATTCAGTTCAAAAGTCATCAGCAATGTCTTGGCATCTGGCTCAAGAATCCATCGATCTTCTTCCTTTTCTCCCTGCAGCACATACTCCAAAACACTCATATCAGCCGGCATCTTCGGATTTTGTTCCAGGAAACGAAGTACAACATGATTAGCCACTGTACGGCTTCCCTCATCTGGCACTTCTGTTCCTGCCAATATACGAAGAAGTGTTGTTTTTCCTGTTCCGTTAATTCCAATTATTCCAACCTTCTCACCTTCATTCAAATAAAAGTTGGCCTGCTTTAGCAGTACTTTTTCTCCATAACTTTTTTGTGCTTGTTCCAAAGACAATAAATTCATTTTCTTTATCCTTTTGACTTTAAATTAACTACATGAATCGGTTTTCCATGTACATAAGCGCTTAAATTTTCAACAGCTATATCCATCAATCGCTGTCTTGTTTCTTTTGCTGCCCATGCAATATGTGGCGTAATCAATACATTCGGTGCGCTTAAAAGTGGACTATCTTCTGGAATTGGTTCAGTCTCCACAACATCCATTGCCGCATAACTAACCTTGCCAGAAACAAGTGCTTCTTTTAAATCTTGTTCACAAATCAGCGGACCTCTTGCTGTGTTTAGCAAAATTACACCATCCTTCATTTTTGCTATGCTGTCTTTTCTAATCATTGCCATGTTTTCCTTAGTTAATGGACAATGCAGGCTAATTACATCTGACTCCTTATATAATTCCTCAAGGCTTACTGAACGTACATGCTCTGTCATAAGTTCTTCTTTGATTCCATGATGACCATATGCAATCACATTCATACCAAACGCAACTGCCAAACGTGCAACTGCCTGTCCAATATTTCCATATCCAATGATTCCCATTGTCTTTCCAGCAAGCTCCATTGATGGATAACTCCAAAAACAAAAATCAGGACAACTGCTCCATTTTCCAGCCATAACCTGAGCCGAATGTGCCCCTACATGATGACATATCTCTAACAACAATGCCATTGTAAGCTGTGCAACTGCCTGCGTACTATATGAAGGAATATTGCTGACCGGTATTTGTCGCTCATCCGCTGCCTCTAAATCTACTGTATTATAGCCAGTTGACAATGTACCTATAAAACGAAGTGCCGGGCTTGCCTCAATGATCTTTCTTGTGATGACAACCTTATTAGTAAAGACAACCTCTGCCCCATCCATACGAGATAAGATCAGTTCTTTCGGTGTTCTGTCGTATACAATTACTTCTCCAAACTGGCGAAAACCATCCCAGCTTAAATCGCCAGGATTTTCTGTATATCCATCTAATACCACAATTTTCATATTCTCACCTTTTTTCTTTTTTTTCGTTGACAGTATACCATCTTTCACACATACAGGCAAGCGCTTATTTTCTGACAAAAAACCTGCTAGTGCATCAACACTAACAGGTTCTTATTCTCTAATTATATTTTTTCAAAAAAATAAAGCGCGAGACGGGATTCGAACCCGCGACCCTCGCCTTGGCAAGGCGATACTCCACCACTGAGCCACTCGCGCATATATGATACAGAATCACTTCTGTAAAGCGGGTGATGGGAATCGAACCCACGTATCTAGCTTGGAAGGCTAGTGTTCTA
>OLSF01002975.1_pt1 | contig 12091 bp, 9 predicted proteins | sample 1672301 | NCBI WGS metagenome assembly OLSF01 (sample SAMEA3136669, study PRJEB25190) | human gut metagenome | biome: human gut; feature: human-associated habitat; material: faeces | place: Austria | collected 2013
CTGATGGAAAGTATGCATATATTCTGTTCGAATTAAGTAATGAGATTAAAGTTTACAGTTATGATGGAAGTGGAAACAATCCGGAATTTGAACTTCTGCAGAGTGTTTCTACATTGAGTAAGCAACATGACAAGGATGCGATTCACAATGCGGCTTCCGGTCTGGCACTTGCTCCTGATGGCAAACATCTTTTCTGCACAACAGCTGGTGAAAACACAGTCTCCATGTATGAGATTGATGCAGAAACCGGACTTCTGGAGAAAAAGTTCACTCTGCCGATCAGCGGTGATTATCCGAAGGATATAGTAATCTTCCCTGACAATCAGCATATTGCTGTTGCGAACCATGCAAGTAATACAATCACAACATTCAAAGTGGATTATGAGAAGAATATTATTGTGATGAATGATAAACCACATAAAATTGAAACTCCAAACAGTATTCATATGTGGCCGGTACCACAGGACTTTGATGCTGTCGAACCTTTAGCTGATGCAGAAGATGAGCATGAGTGATTTTTCTCATATATATTTGTAAATGTAAAGATCCCGCAGTTATGACTGCAGGATCTTTTTTGCGTTATAGAAGCGACTCTGTCTGATTTATTTTGTGTAAAATTTCTGAATATAGTCCAGACGGGAAGTCATATTGGCAAAAAGTGCATCGGTGATGGTGAGAGCTGCCATGGCTTCCACAACAACTACGGCACGTGGAACAATAACAGGATCATGGCGTCCTTTGATCTCAAGCTCCAGATTTTCGCCGGAGCTGGTTACGGTGGACTGGGGCTGGCTGATCGATGGTGTTGGTTTGATATGGGCACGGAGGATAATGTCACTGCCGTCACTCATACCGCCCATGATACCGCCTGCATGGTTGGAGGTCTTGGAAATGATGCCGTCTTTCTGGACAAAACCGTCGTTGTCTTCGGAACCGGTAAGACGTGTCACGTTGATGCCGTCACCGATCTCAACAGCTTTTACAGCACCAATGGACATGATCGCATGAGCGAGGGTAGCATCCAGCTTGTCAAAAACCGTATCGCCCAGACCGGCAGGAACGTTTTTGATGCGGCATTCGATCACACCGCCGGCACTGTCCTGACTGTTCAGACATTGTTCGAGATAGGCAGATGCCTTTGCGGCTGCGTCGGCATCTGGCATGCAGAGTGCATTATTTCGGATCTCTTCTTCTGAGAAGGACCGGATCTCTACAGGACCGATGGATCTTGCGTAGGTAGTAAATGTAATGCCAAGTTCGTTTAACAGCTTGATGGCAATGGCACCGGCTGCCACACGTCCGGCGGTTTCTCTTCCGGAGGAGCGTCCACCTCCACGGTAATCACGGAATCCGTATTTCTGGTCAAAGGTAAAGTCTGCGTGACCGGGACGATAGGAGTATGCGATATTTCCGTAATCTCTGGAACGCTGATCTGTATTGCGGATCAGAAGAGAAATTGGAGTACCGGTAGTCTTTCCTTCAAAAACTCCGGAAAGGATTTCCACCAGATCTCCTTCCTTACGGGCAGTTGTATAACGGCTCTGACCGGGCTTTCTCCGGTCAAGAAAAACCTGGATATCTTCTTCGCAGAGAGAAAGACCTGCGGGACAGCCGTCGAGAACGGCACCGATAGCCTTGCCGTGAGATTCTCCCCAGGTGGTAACCACGAATTTTTTTCCGAATGATGACTGACTCATTTGTATAACTTCCTTTCGTTGGAATTCTGGAATCATTATATAGGAAGCCGGAAAAAATGTAAAGAACGTGGAAGGCAGAATGAATTTTTATGTAAAGATCATGTGAAATTATTTAAAAGCTCTTTTAAAAAGAAAAGGTATGAATTGACAAAGCTATTTTGACTATTTATAATAAAAAAGAATTTTGCCCTGGCAAAAGAAAAGCAAGAGAAGGGAAGTGGGAATCGTGGTAAGGATTTACAAGACAATAGACGGAGCCATCCACCAGATACAGGAACCGGAGGAAGGCTGCTGGATTGCGCTGACGAATCCGACGGCAACAGAGATTTTTGAATTTTCCGAGAAGTTTGATATAGAGGTTGACGATTTACGATCCCCTTTGGATGAGGAAGAACGGTCACGTATCGAAGTTGAGGATAATTATACACTGATCCTGGTTGATGTTCCTATGATCGAGGAACGTAATGACAAGGACTGGTATGGGACAATACCGCTTGGCATCATTGTGACGGGGTCTATGATCTTTACCATCTGTCTGGAGGACACACCGGTTCTTACCAGATTTATGGAGGGAAGAGTCCGGAGCTTTTTTACCTATATGAAGACCCGTTTTATCTTTCAGATCCTTTATAGAAATGCGAGCATGTACCTGCGTTATCTGCGTATCATTGACAAAAAAAGTGAGCAGGTGGAAGAAAAACTGCATCTTTCCACAAGAAATGAGGAGCTGATCGAGCTTCTGGAGCTGCAGAAATCCCTGACTTATTTTATTACGTCACTCCGGTCCAATGAGGTTGTGCTGGAGAAGCTTCTGAAGATAGACAGCATCAAGAAATATCCGGAGGACACCGATCTTCTGGAGGATGTCATCACTGAGAATAAGCAGGCAATCGAAATGGCCAATGTGTACAGCGGAATCCTGAACGGAACCATGGATGCCTTTGCATCTATTATTTCCAATAATATGAATATTGTTATGAAAGTACTGGCGATCATTACCATTGTCATGAGTATTCCGACTATTGTGTTCAGTGCTTACGGAATGAATGTGGCTGGTTCCGGTATGCCCTTATCAAGGAGCCCATTGGGATTTCTGATCATTATCCTGATTTCTGTGGCAATCAGTGTTGTGGCAGCGATCATTCTTTCCAAGAAGCGATTTTTCTGATTTTCAAAAGTTTTCTGAAAGGAGATTTTAATGAAATTTATCGACAAACTGGAACGTAAATTCGGAAGATTCGGGGTTCCGAATCTGACTGTTTACATCATCGGATGTTATGTGTTGGGGTATTTTCTGGCTATGTTTGCTCCGGGAGTTTTGAATATGCTGAGTCTTGATATGTCCATGGTCATGAAGGGACAGATCTGGAGACTGGTGACATGGGTGATCTATCCGCCGTCCAGTGTGGGAGGAACCGGCAATCTTGTGATGTTCCTTCTCGCAATCTTTTTTTTCTATTATCCGATCGGTACTTCACTGGAACGTACCTGGGGAACTTTTCGGTACACATTGTATATTTTTTCAGGTGTTTTGTTTACTGTGATCGCAGCAGTGCTTTTACATGTATTTACAGGTGGTTATGTGGTGATGAACGGGATCGCCTATTCTCTTGGCGGAAATATTTTTACCACATATTATATCAGTCTTTCTATTTTCCTTGCCTATGCAGTCACATATCCGGATCTTCAGCTGCTTCTTATGTTTGTGATCCCGATCAGGATGAAATGGATGGCCTTTGTATACGGACTGTTCATTGCGTGGGATATCGTATCTTATCTTCGAGTCGGGCTTTGGGTAGGTGTAGTACCGATCGTAGCATCACTTTTAAACTTTGTGATCTTTTATTTCAGTACCCGTGATATGAACCGATACAATCCGAAGGAGATCCACAGGAGGCAGCAGTTTAAGAAGGCTGTGGCTCCTTCCAGAACAGGGTCCGGTCCGGATGGGATCGCCAAGCATAAATGTGCGATCTGCGGACGTACCGAAAAGGATGACCCAAACCTGGAGTTTCGTTTCTGCTCAAAGTGCAACGGAAATTATGAATATTGTCAGGATCATTTATTTACACATAAACACGTACAGTAAAACGTAAAAAGAAGGAGAATAATTGATTATGAAAAAAACTAAGATCATTTGTACACTTGGACCTGCCAGCAATAACAGGGAAACTCTGAAGGCTCTTATGGAGAATGGAATGGATATTGCCAGATTCAACTTTTCTCACGGAGACCACGAGGAGCAGAAGGGCCGTGTGGATATGATCAAGGAGCTTCGTGAGGAGCTTGATATGCCTATTGCCATGCTTCTTGATACAAAGGGACCGGAGATCCGTACTAGACTTTTAAAGGACGGACAGAAGGTTAAGCTGGAAGCGGGAAAACAGTTTGTACTTGGAATTGGCGATTTTGAAGGCGACAGCACAAAGGTTGCTATCACATATGAGACACTTTACAAGGATGTAAAACCGGGAAACAGGATCCTCATTGATGATGGTCTGATCGAGTTGGAGGTTAAGGCGATCAAGGGAACCGATATTGTCTGTGATATCTTAAACGGTGGTGAGCTGGGAGAGAAGAAGGGTGTAAATGTTCCCTATGTAAAAGTAAATCTTCCGGGAATCACAGAGCAGGATAAGAAGGATATTATCTTTGGTATCGAGCAGAAATTTGATTTCATCGCGGCATCTTTTGTTCGTTCCGCAGAGGTGATCCGTGAGATCCGTAAGCTTCTGAATGATAATGGTGGAAAGGATATCGGTATTATCGCGAAGATCGAGAATGCAGAGGGTGTTGAGAATATTGATTCCATCATTGAAGCATCTGACGGTATCATGGTTGCCAGAGGAGATCTCGGTGTGGAAATTCCTGCAAGCCAGGTACCTCACATCCAGAAGGCGATCATCCGTAAGTGTAATGAACATTATACACCGGTTATCACAGCAACACAGATGCTTGATTCCATGATCCGTAATCCGCGTCCTACACGTGCAGAGGTAGCTGATGTTGCCAATGCGATCTACGACGGAACCGATGCGATCATGCTTTCCGGAGAGACAGCAGCTGGTAAATATCCGGTTGATGCTCTTAAGATGATGGCAGATATCGCAGAGATGACAGAGCCGCATCTGGATTATAAAGTGTTTATTGAACATCGTTCCATGGATGGAAGAGAGAAGATCTCCAGTGCGGTGGCACTTGCAACGGTGCGTACTGCAAAGAACCTGAAGGCGAACGCTATCGTAACACCGACAATGAGTGGAAATACAGCCAGACTGATCTCCAATTTCCGTCCGAAGGTTCCGATCTATGCGATCACACCAAACTCAACCATCCAGCATAAACTTCAGCTGATCTGGGGTGTAACACCTCTGAAAGGATATCAGAGAGATACCACGGACCATATCATGTCTCAGGCTATGAATGTTGTCCGCAGCCGTCATCTGATACATAAAGGAGACCTTGTTGTATTTACAGCAGGAGACCCTGCGACCAACATGACAAACGGTCGTGGTGCAGTGACAAATATGATGCACGTGATCGAGGCAGAATAAGACTGAGTTTTCTTCGGGAACAGCAGTCGGAAAAACAGGAGATGCAGTTATTATGAAAAAAGAACCATTTGTGACACTTGAGAAACTCAACGAAATTACTGAAAAGTTTCCGACACCCTTCCATCTCTATGATGAGAAGGGAATCCGTGAGAATGCAAAAGCCCTGAAAGAGGCCTTTGCATGGAACAAAGGATTCAAGGAATTTTTTGCGGTAAAGGCAACACCGAATCCATATCTGATCAATATTCTGCAGGAGTATGGCTGTGGCTGCGACTGCTCCTCAGAAACAGAGCTTATGATGGCCAAGGCAGTAGGTTGCAAAAAGGGCGATATCATGTTTTCTTCCAATGACACACCGGAGAAAGAGTTCAGATATGCAGATGAGATCGGTGGGATCATCAACCTTGATGACATTACACATATTGAGAGCGTAGAGAAAGCTCTCGGAAAAATCCCGGAAGTGATCAGCTGCCGTTACAATCCAGGTGGAGTATTTAAGATCAGTAACGGTATCATGGATAATCCCGGAGATGCAAAATACGGAATGACTACCGAGCAGATCTTTGACGCATTCCGTATCCTGAAATCCAAAGGTGCCAAAGAGTTCGGAATCCATGCATTCCTTGCAAGCAACACAGTGACCAATGATTATTATCCAATGCTTGCAAAGGTTATGTTTGAGCTTGCCGTGAAGCTTCAGAAGGAGACAGGTGCACACATTAAATTCATCAACCTTTCCGGTGGTATCGGAATTCCTTATAAACCGGATCAGGAGCCAAATGATATCCGTGTGATCGGTGAGGGTGTCCGCAAGGTTTATGAAGAAGTACTTGTTCCGGAAGGAATGGGTGATGTTGCGATCTATACAGAGCTTGGCCGTTTCATGATGGGACCGTATGGCTGCCTTGTCACAAAAGCAATCCATGAGAAGCATACACATAAAGAGTATATCGGCGTAGATGCCTGTGCAGTAAATCTGATGCGTCCGGCTATGTATGGTGCTTATCATCACATTACGGTTATGGGTAAGGAGAAAGAGCCGTGCGATCATAAATATGATGTGACAGGTTCCCTCTGTGAGAATAATGATAAATTTGCCATTGACCGTATGCTTCCGAAAATCGACAAGGGAGATCTTCTTGTGATCCATGATACAGGTGCTCATGGTTTTGCAATGGGTTATAACTACAATGGTAAACTGAAATCTGCAGAAATCCTTCTTCATGAGGACGGCAGCTTTGAGATGATCCGTCGTGCCGAGACACCGAGAGATTATTTTGCAACCTTTGACTGCTTCCCTGTTTTTGAGAAACTTCTTCAGGATGAAGACGAATTGAAATAAAATAGCGGAAATATATAAAAACAGCCTTCTGTGCATCTTGGTAATGATGCCGGAAGGCTGTTTTATGTTTAAGTGTCTGGTAGGTATAAGATCGCGAGCAGGGCGGAAGGTGGTCAAATGCAGGGTTACAGCTTCCGGCTGCCGGAGATTTCTGCCAGGGCTTTTCTAAACTCAAAGAAAAACAGGATGGCAGTGAAGGTAACAGCCAGGATATCTGCAACCGGCTCAGCCATATAAACTGCATTTGTTTGATCAGCACGGAAAATATTGGGCAGGATATAGATCAGCGGGATGACCAGAATAAATTTCCGGACAATAGCCACAATGATGGAATCTTTGGCTCTGCCAAGGGAGATAAAGGTCATCTGGCAGGCAATCTGGATACCAAAGATAAACACAACTGCCATATAGATCCGGAGAGCTGTCTTTGTGAAAGCAAGTAATGTACTGTCCGAAGTAAACATTCCGGCAAAGATCTGCGGGAAGATCATAATGATCAGCCACAGGATCACGGAATAAGAAACACTTGTTTTTATAAGAAGCTTAAATGTAGAACGTACACGTTTTTCGTTACGTGCACCATAGTTGTAGCTGATGATAGGCTGTGCACCCTGACCAAGTCCCTGAAGAGGAAGCATGGCAAACTGCATGACGCTGGTAAGGATGGTCATGGCTCCTACGGCAACATCCCCGCCGTATTTTAAGAGTGAGGAATTGTAGCAGACAGAGATAACGCTTTCACTGAGCTGCATGACAAAGAGAGAAGAGCCAAGAGCCATACAGGGCAGAATGATATCGGCTTTCAGTTTCATGGTGCTTTTCCGAAGCTTCAGGAAGGTCTTTTTTCCAAAGAGGAAGGAGAGGACCCAGATGCAGGAAAATGCTTGGGAGATCACCGTTGCCAGAGCAGCGCCCCGGACACCCATGTGGAATCCGAAAATAAAAACCGGATCCAGAATAATGTTGGAGATCGCACCGATCAATACGGAGAGCATTCCGGTTTTTGCGAATCCCTGGGCTGTGATGAAATTATTCATGCCAAGAGTCAGCTGTACAAAGATAGTTCCTACTGCATAGATATTCATGTAACCCACCGCATAGTCGATGGTGTTTGCACTGGCGCCGAATGCAAGGAGAAGGCTGCGGTTTCCGAGAAACAGGATAACAGTCAGGATCAGGGAGATGATGATCTGCATGGTGAAGCAGTTTCCGAGAGTCTGTTCGGCTTTCGACGTGTCATTTTTACCCATAAAGATGCTGGCTCTGGGAGCGCCTCCGTTTCCGACAAGAGCAGCGAAGGCAGATACGACCATAATAAGCGGCATACATACACCTACACCGGTAAGGGCAAGAGCACCCTCTCCGGGAATATGACCAATATAGATACGATCGACGATATTGTAGAGCATATTGATGAGCTGTGCGGCAACGGTAGGAAGTGCAAGCTGCAGAAGAAGCTTTCCGACAGACTCGGTTCCTAAAAAGCTTTTGTCTTTTTCCATTTTTTTATTCCTTTCGTGTTTTTTGATAGTATATAATAAAGACCTGACAGATTTCTCCGTCAGGTCTTTTATGCGAATGCCGCTGGCCGGACTCGAACCGGCACGGATCGCTCCGCTTGATTTTGAGTCAAGTGCGTCTGCCAATTCCGCCACAGCGGCATAACCATTTATTATAATAGCACAGTATCAGGTGGCTTGCAAGGATTTTTTCAGAATAAAGGTATTATTTGGAAATATTTTTAATTCTAAAAAGTTTATGAAATGGGATGAGGCATCCTTGAAATTGACTGAAAAAAGTGGTAGAGTGTACTACAAGGCTGTACCACTTGATATAGCACTGTGGATATAGCAATATACTATAAGATAACGGAGGAGACTGCATGAATCTGAATTCAAAAAAACCAGAGAAGCGGCCGTTGTATGTATATTACATCATCGCGGTCGTAATTATTATTCTGCTGAATGTTTTTGCTCTTCCTGCTCTTTCTGAGAGAAGTGTAAAAGAGACCGATTACACCACCTTCCTGAAAGCTGTAGACAGAGGAAAAGTATATGAAGCAACTATTAATTCTGATTATATCTATTATACGATGAAGGTGGATGGAAATGATGTCTATTGTAAGACGGTATCTGTAGAGGATCAGGATCTTGTATCCCATCTTTACGATGCGGGCGTAAGTATAGAGGGTACTGCACCGCAGAGACAGTCCCTGCTTTTATCTCTGATCCTGGGATATGTACTCCCGATCGCAATTTTTATTCTCCTGGGACGCTGGCTCAGCAAGAAGATGATGAGTTCCATGGGAAACGGAGGACCGGGAGGAATGATGTCCTTTGGCAAAAGCAATGCCAAGGTTTATGTGAAATCCTCTACGGGAATCAAATTTTCAGATGTTGCCGGTGAGGATGAAGCCAAGGAGCTTTTGACGGAAATTGTAGATTTCCTTCATAATCCGGAGAAATACAGAGAAATCGGTGCTTCCATGCCGAAGGGTGCCCTTCTTGTAGGCCCTCCCGGAACCGGTAAAACTCTTCTTGCCAAGGCAGTTGCCGGTGAGGCGGAGGTTCCGTTTTTCTCAATTTCCGGTTCGGAATTTGTGGAGATGTTTGTGGGTATGGGTGCTGCCAAGGTCCGTGATCTTTTTAAACAGGCCAATGAGAAAGCACCATGTATTGTATTTATTGATGAGATTGATACCATCGGTAAGAAACGTGACGGCTCCGGAATGGGCGGCGGAAACGATGAGCGTGAGCAGACACTGAACCAGCTTTTGACAGAGATGGACGGTTTTGACGGTTCCAAGGGTGTTGTGATCCTGGCAGCTACCAACCGACCGGATTCCCTTGACCCTGCACTTCTTCGCCCGGGACGTTTTGACAGAAGAATCCCGGTTGAGCTTCCGGATCTTCAGGGGCGTGAGGAAATCCTGAAGGTTCATGCCAAGAAGATCAAAATTGCGGATACAGTCCGGTTTGATGAAATTGCCAAGGCGGCAGTCGGTGCCTCCGGTGCGGAGCTTGCCAATATTGTCAACGAGGCAGCTCTCCGTGCAGTCCGCGACGGACGGAAATTTGCCACACAGGCGGATTTTGAAGAAAGCATCGAAGTTGTTATTGCCGGATATCAGAAAAAGAACCGTGTACTTTCCAATAAGGAAAAGCTGATCGTTTCCTATCATGAGGTTGGTCATGCACTGGTTGCTGCCAAGCAGACAGATTCTGCACCGGTCCATAAGATCACGATCATTCCACGTACCTCCGGTGCACTGGGATATACCATGCAGGTAGATGAGCAGGAACATTTCCTGATGACTAAGGAAGAACTGGAGAATAAGATCGCTACATTTACAGGCGGCCGTGCAGCGGAAGAGCTGATCTTCCATTCCATTACTACCGGTGCCTCCAATGATATTGAGCAGGCGACTAAGATTGCCAGAGCGATGATCAGCAGGTATGGTATGAGTGATGATTTTGACATGGTTGCCATGGAAAATGTAAGCAATCAGTATCTTGGCGGAGATGCAAGTCTAACCTGTTCCTTTGAGACGCAGACGCTTTTGGATAAGAAGGTTGTGGAGCTTGTAAGACGGGAGCATGAAAAGGCTACGAAGATCCTTACAGATAACATCGGAAAGCTCCATGAGATTGCCAAGTATCTGTATGAGCATGAGACGATCACCGGTGAGGAGTTTATGAAGATCTTGAATGAAGCGCCGGTGGAGATTGAGAATACACAGGAAAATTAAATATGTTGGCGGGAGGGACGCCGAAGGGAATACTTCTGTAAGGTCTTCGACTTCCGTTGGGCGTTAGTTCTAAGGCCCTGAAAATCTGCTAAAACCATTAAAAAAAGTTCGGAACTCGCGGCTTGTTGCCGCTCAGACAGCCGAACTTTTTTTTATAACGCAGATTTCCAGAACCTAAGGACTAGCAGCCCTCCTCCAGAGACAGAGCCATACAGAAGTATTCCCTCCGGCTGTGCTCTGGCCATGTGGATTGCTTCTGACTAGTCTTTACCATATTTCCGGGTGTACCTTGGAACAGGTGAGTGCCAGACTTCCGGGGCCGATGTGGCAGGAGACGCTTAATGACAGAGGGAAGATATTGATCTCACCGATGTCCGGGAAGGTGGTGAGGACTTCTTTTCGGAATTCTTCGGCTGCTTCCAGGTTGTGGGAGTGGATGACATCCAGGTTGATCTTTTCTCCAAAGCGGTCTGCAATGTCATCTTTGATGGCTTTAGTCATAGTGTTTTTTGCCTGGGTCATGGTGCGGGCCTTGGAGAAGGCGTCCAGCTTTTCGCCCTGGATCTGCAGAACCGGTTTCAGACGGAGCATGGTTCCGATGGCTGCAGCTGCAGGCGTGATGCGACCGCCCTGTTTCAGGTACTTCAGAGTAGCTACAGTGATATAGATGCTGGAGTCGAAGCGGGTTTCTTCCAGCCAGGTTCCAATTTCATCGGCAGAGAGACCGTTTTTAGCCTGCTGGATAGCCTCGATGGCAGAGTAACGTAAGGTCCCGGAGATCCTCTGGTTGTTTACGACACGTACACGGCCATCATAGTCTTCTGCAAGCATGCGGGCAGTCTGCATGGAGCTGGAGAGACCGCTGGACATGGGGATATGTACGATCTCGTCGTAGTCTTTGAGTAGCTTGTCCCAGAGGGTAGTGACGGATTCCGGTGTAGGCTGGGATGTGGAAACTCTGCAGCCTGGATTTTGTTCAAGATGCTGAAAGAACTCTGATTGGTTCATGTCAATGTCTTCCAGATATTCCTTATCATCTATAAAAAACGGCATTGGAAGCATGTAGATGCCAAGGTCTTTTACCTGAGCGGGAGACATGCCGCAGTTACTGTCTGTAACGATTGCTATAGATTTCATAATGGTGATCCTCCTTGCCTGGATTTTCATATTTGGTCAGTTTTTCTGTTTTCTGACCGGGACATCTCAAGTATACCACAGGAAACCGCCCTTGTCATTCAACGTTTAATTCGCTATAATGATATAATATTCTGGGAAATATTTCCCCAGTCTGGGGCAAATTGTGAAGCGGGATCTCAGAAGAGGCTTATCATATGGGAGAATCCGCTGCTTTGAAAGAGAGGGAAAATATGAACTGTCGTATTGCAGAGGGAATGGTTAATAAATATATCGATCATACGTTGCCGTTGAATGATCTGGAGGATTTTCTAGAGCATATTGAGAAGTGTTCCTCCTGCTACGATGAGCTTGCCACATATTTCATTGTACATAAGGCCATGCAGCAGCTGGATGAGAAACAGGAAGATACTGTTCTGGATTTTAAGGAGCTTCTGGAAGAGGATATCCGAAAAATCCCCTCCTTAGAGGTCCTGGCTGTTTCAGAAGAGGTGGGAGTTTTCGCAGTGAAAACAGAAAACAGCCGCCAATTTTTCCTGTTGGGACACCTGGAGTACGACCGGGATACCCTGGCCCAGGAATATCAGCGGGATGTTGACCGCGGCCTGACCATTCA
>OLSF01002984.1_pt1 | contig 12068 bp, 10 predicted proteins | sample 1672301 | NCBI WGS metagenome assembly OLSF01 (sample SAMEA3136669, study PRJEB25190) | human gut metagenome | biome: human gut; feature: human-associated habitat; material: faeces | place: Austria | collected 2013
GGGCGGTCCAGCATTTTGATATTGATGTTCTATCCGTTAGCATTTTCGCACTCCCTTCTGGACGTGCGGAGACGCTTGCAAGAAAGGCTGCGCTATTTGAAAACATTTGCTTCGTTTGCTGTCGTCCGCACGGATGCATGAGTAAACGGCGTGATGTTTTCGGATGATGCCCTATCAGGGCATTTCGGGATTCTCCACAAGAGACACAGTGAAGTCCTGCGCCGCTGCGCCCTCTGGCAGCAGCTTCGCCATGACCACAAGCCGCTGATTGCCGCTGTTGGTCTTGTCATACTTTCGGCAGCAGGTGGAGAGGGTCAGGACGGTATCTTCCTCGGAGAAGGTCACACCGTCAAAATCCAGCCAGTTTTTCCGCGCAATCGCCTCAAAGAAGCTGGTCAGATCATCTCCCGTGGGATCAGGCGCAATATAGTCAAAGCCAATATCCGTGACAAATAGAGCGGTGATCTGGAAAATCATATCCTCGCCATCCACAGAGAGATAGATATACGGATGCTCCTTTACAAAGTCTGCGTCCATATAACGGTAGAGCTTGGTGAACCGCACACCGTCCGGGTCGCAGTTGCTGGCGGAGTGGCCGAAAATGGTGGTGTTTTTGTCCAGCTTATCCCTGCCGCCGATTTCGTTTTCACAATGGGCATAATAGCAGCCCCACATGGCGTACTCGCCGTTTTCATCCAGCTTTAGGTAATAGCCGTTGTCCTCCGCCTGCATCACAGGGTCGTCCACCTCCGCACCGGGGATATACAGCCACGCCACGGTGTCGGGATTCTTCGCTCTGGCTTCCGCCAACTCTGCCTGCCTGTCCACCGAGGGGATAACTTCGCCCGCGGGAGTCGCTGATGGCTGAGGCGCAGATGTGCCGGAAGGCGTTCTGCCGGGAATGTCGATAGGCTCCGTCTCTTTCTGATAGCAGCCCATGACTGCCGTGGTCATGGCAAAGAGAAGGACGGCCATGCAGATGATCGGACGAATGATTCTTGTGATTCTTTTCATAATGCTGTCTCCTTGCCGCGCTGGGATAGCGGCGCAGCTCAAAATGTCATTGATTTGTTTCTTGTAGCGAAAAGAGAACAGCGCAGCTTCGGGGCGAGATGCCCGTCCGCTGCGCTGTCCGATGTTCGCTTATGGGGTCATGCCAGTGGCTTTGATGTTTAGCCGTATGTCAGCCGGTCACTTTTTGCAGCGCCAGAGGAAGGTCACGATCTGCGCTCTGGTGCAATCCGCGTTGGGGCTGAATGTGGTGTTGGTGGTTCCCTTGATGATGTTCTCCTTGACCGCCCACAGTACCGCATCAGCATAGTAGGCGGTGGACTTCACATCGGCAAAGGGATTGGCCGTACCCGCTGCCGGGGACTTCTCGGAACGCCACAGGAACGTGACGATCTGGGCGCGGGAGCAGGTCATGTTGGGGCTGAATGTGGTGTCGCTGGTGCCCTTGGTGATGCCGTTTTCTACCGCCCACAGCACAGCATCGTAGTAGTAGCTGCCCACAGGAACGTCGGTGAAGGGCATGGTGCTGGTTTTAGGGGCGGGGCTTCCAGCGGTGCGCCACAGGAAGGTCACGGCGTGCGCACGGGTGCAGGTGCCCTCGGGCTCAAAATGCGTCGCATCCACGCCGGAGGTAATGCCGTTTGCCACCGCCCAAAGCACCGGGTCATAGTAGTATGTTCCCTCGGCAACGTCGACGAAGGGATTGGTCGGCTTTGCTTCCACCTTCGCAAAAACCGCCTCGATGGTATGGTTGGCCGTGACGTTCTTGAAGGTGTACGACGTCACCGCGCCGACGTCCGTTCCGTCTACCAGCACCTTGGACACGGTATAGCCGCTGTTCGGTTGGATGGCAAAGGCTTGATCCGCGCCGGCCTTGACAGTGACGCTGCCGGAGGGCGTGATTGTGCCGTTGGCACCTGCCTTGGCCGTGATAACGGGATCCTCCTGCACGGGGTTGCCCTCGGCGGTCATGGTTTCAGTCCAGAAGAACTTATTCTCCCAGTCCAGCTTGCACGGCGTGTCGTTGAGGTAGAACTTGGCGCCCTTCGCGACCCCGACGCCGCTAAGGTCATAGGAGACATAGATAAAGCACTGGTATTCGCAGTTCTCACCGTCCGACGTTTTTCCTGCCTGGAAGGTAAAGGGCTTATCGGAATAGTACCTCCAGTCGTCATAGCACTTCAGCCAATCGACGCGCTCGAGCTTCATGTACGGCGGCAGGCCGTCGATCTTGCAGTAGTCACTGCCCGGTGCGGGGCTTTCGCCTGCGACAGGTGCCTTCACGGACAGATTCAGGCTGGTCAGCTCGAGCCGGTTCAGCCAAAGGCCGCCCAGATTGGTGTCTGACTCGTCGTGCAGCTTATAGCATGCGCCTGCGCTGATGTTGTCCATGTCCATCCAGTCGTCGTTCCAAATGGCCTCCGCCCATTTTCCGGGCTTCCACTCCTCATTGGCATATTTCAGCGTTCCGGTGCCGCTGCGGAACACATAGCCGGGCTTTGCCTCGACTGTGCAGTAGAGATAATAGGGGGCGCCGGTCTCGTCGAGCAGCTCATCCGGCCACAGAAAGCTGTCATAGATGGTAGAGCCGGAGGAGCGGATGTATTCGCTGACCTTCTTAACGGTGATGGTGTATTTGCTCGGCTCATACGACTCCACATAGATGTCATTGACGCGATTATAATAGACCAGGCCGCGCACGATGCCCTTTGCCTCGGTGATCAGCTCGCACTCCTGTGCCTCCACGCCGACGACGCAGGTCTGACCGCCGTCTGTGCTGTAGAGCCACGTCGCCGTGATGCTGTTCGCGCCGACGACGTTGAATTTCGTGTCCTTCGTCAGATAGAAGCCTTGCTTCGCCTTCAGAACCACGCTCTTGTTGCGCACATCTCCGTTGTCCGCCCAGTTCACCTGACTTTTAACGGTGCAGCTTTCGTCGTCGGAAACGGTAATCGGGCTGTCGGTCGCGGCGGAGGTGGCGGTCAGGTCGCCGTCCTTCACCGTCAGCGTGACCTCGGGAATGGCGACATCGGTCTCCGACATCATCCGGTAGCGCATCAGGAACGCATTGGAAGCGCCGCTCAGAATCAGCGGCTCGCCGTCCTTATAAAGCTCAACGGTGATCGCCAGCTTCTGCACCTCCGTCTGGTGGCTATAGCTATTCACAGGGATAGTCTGAAACAAGAGATTGTTATTGTAGCTGCTGGCGGTAACGGGATAATCCGTACCGTTGAGCGTGTACTTGATCTTATAGCTGTAGCCCGCGTCCCTCATCGCCTCCGGCAGGGGGTTCCAGTAGAACCGGAGTTGCTTTTTCGGATTGAGCGCGTACAGCGGAGCGCCGCTGTAGCCGCCCGTCACGTCCATCTGGTGCGGCACATAGGCCGGCGCACCGTTGACCTCCACCTTGACCAGACCGAAGGCGTTGGTGCAGACGTCGGTGTAGGCCGTGCCGCTGTAGGACGAGAAGGCGACGCGCTTATAGTCATCAAGATTCTTGGTTGACAGGGCAATGATATACTCCTTCGAGATGGAGTTGGCCATGTATTCGCTCTTGATGTCCTTCTGACGGTAGATCAGGCGGGTCCGCTCGTCGGGGCGAAGCAGAGCGGTCCTCTCCGGGAACATTGCGGCAAAGGCAAAGTTTTCCAGGGTCTGCTCGCTGCTGCTGAGCGCGAAATTCTCCGTGAAGAGGCCGCGGCCGAAGCTGCCGCCGCGGATGCTGATGGGGAAAGACCGCCCCTCCGTGATGGTCTCGCTGCCCTTTTTAACGACGATACCGCCCTTGAACTTGCCGCCGTTGATCACGGCTTTCGGCTTGCTTATCCCGTCCGTCCGGGTGGCGTAGGTGAAGCCGACCAGCCCCTCGAACTCGCCGCCGTTGAATTCGGCCTTGCAGTTGGACGACAGCAGGGCGGAATAGACATAGGGGATGCCGACCTTCGGGGAGATGGCGTCGACCTTGCCGCCGTTAAAGACGACCTTCGCGTCGCCCTTGCCCTCGACGACCACAATGCTGTTTTTGGCAAGACCGTTATCGACGCCGATCCGCCCGCTGTTGAGCGTGAAGCTTCCGGTCTCGGCGAGGATCAGCACCTGCTTGCTGCTGGCCGTATTGGGATTGGCGTCGATGTAGAGCTTGCCGCCGCCGCGGCTGTCCTTGACCGACAGGTCGCCCGTGACGCGGATGGCAGCCGGGAGCGGAGAGGTTCTGCTGAAAAAGGTCACGGAATAGCCGTCAAGATCCAGCTGCACCGTTCCGGTCTGTTGGATGGACTTGTTATATCCCGCGCCGTCATTGAAATCCTTGGTGTTAATGTTGGCACCGAGCTTGACATAGGTGACGCCGGAGCTCAGGGCAGAGCTGAGCTCCGCATAGGTGGTTACGATTCTTGGGTCGCCTTCGGTGGTGCCGCTGCCTGCGGCAGAGGCGATGCTCCCCAAGGCGGGGAGGAGGCCGACCAGCATTGCCAATGAAAGCAGTAAGCTGAATATCCTGCGTTGGGTGATTGATTTCATCTTGATTCCTCCTTTTACATTGTGTATTGTATAAATTGAGTCCATCAGGTGGTGTTACAGAGAAGTTTTCGGCGATTGCCCTGCAACGGGAATGCGTTGTAGGCCGGCCGACACGCCTCCGGCTGCGCCCAATGCTGCTTTCCTTCGTCCCGCTTTTTTATGTACTCTCTTCCTCGCTTTGCTATGCACAAAGCATTCTCATTTCTCACCCATCCTTTCCTCAAAGCGTGTCGATTACGCCTGCGAGGTAGGTTGGCGATACCGACGCATAGATAAAACCATCGGCCAGCTGATCCTTCACCGTCTGCCGCACCTCAGAAGCAAGCAGTTCGTCTGTGCTCTCATCTACCAGAAGCAGGACCTTGCAGGCCCAACCGAGCCGCCTTACAGCACTGCAGAGCCTGAGTCTCTCGCTCAGCTTCCAGAGGCCCTGTCGGATGACCTCCATCACCAACACGTTGGCACGGCAGGTACGGCACAGAGCAAGCGTTTCCTCCGGCTTTGGAGAACGGTAGATAAGGAAATCCATGTCGCATCCCGAAAGCGACTGCGTGACCGCCTCCGCCAGGAGTCCGTTCTTCATATCCAACACAATTCTTCGCATCTGTGCTTTTCACCGCCTTTTTTCCTTTTGCAGTTTCCGTTTTTATTTTATCCGTTATCGCTCTTTTTTGCCCCCACCGATTGGATAGGGTTTGCAATTTTTTTGTTCAAAGGCCATTGTCTGACTCGTTTCTCTCAGCAAAGGGTGCAAAACTGTGTTGCCTTTTTCCATTCGCATGATATACTATCAATACGGATGTGCAGAATGGGGAGGTATGCGGCATGAGCAAAGTGACAAAAAAGAGATTTTTGTATGTGCTGGGCGTGTTGGCGCTCATTGCGTTTGCCATGTGGCTCCGCTATGCCAGCCGGCATATTTTTCATTCTCCGGCTGTCAACCACCTGCGAAGCGGAATCTATGTGTTTTTGTTCAGCGCGTGGTGCTACTCCATCTGGATGCGCATCGTGCAGACGCAGGTGCGGCGCTATCTGTTGGCAATCTCGGCGTTGATGGTGCTGTGGATCCTGCTGCGCTCCATCAAATTTTCCATTGATAACATGGATGCCGAGCGCTGGCTGTGGTACTTCTACTATCTCCCGATGCTGCTCATCCCCATGCTGTCGGTCTTTGTATCCCGGTCACTGGGCAAGGGAGAGGATTTTCAGCTGCCGCGATGGACCAAGCTTCTGTATTTTCCAACGTTGCTGCTTCTTTTGCTCGTTCTGACCAATGATCTGCACCAGCAGGTGTTTTCCTTCCCGTCCGGCGTTTTATCGGATCAGGAGTATCGGTATGAAGGCGGCTATTTCTTCGTGCTGGGTTGGGTGGCTCTATGCGCGGGGTTCGCGTTGCTTTCGATGGTGAAAAACTGCCGCATCCCGCGCAGCAGGAGAATTCGCTGGCTGCCGCTGGTTCCGCTTGCGCTTTCGTTGGTCTATGCTTGCATGTATATTAAAAAGGTCTATTGGGTCTGGGTTCTCGCGGGTGATATGACGGTGTCGCAGTGCCTGATCTTTGCGAGCATCTTTGAATGCTGCATTCAATGCGGGCTGATTCAGTCTAACCTCGGATACGACGAACTTTTTGAGGCAACGAGTTTGCCTGTCCAGATCACGGATCCTGCATTTTGCCCCAAATATGCGTCTGTTTCCATGCAGGAGGCTTTGCCGCAAAGCGAGCTGCAGCAGATCCCGCAGGATACCGTCCATCTGAGCGACGATACGCTTTTGAAGCGGCACAAGCTGCGCCGCGGCTGGGTATTCTGGAAGGAGGACGTCTCCGCGCTGAATCAGGTCCAAAAGGAGCTGGAGCTGACAAGGGACGAGCTGCGTGATACCGGCGACGTTCTGGCCGCGGAGAATGCACAGCGCGCAAGATGGCTGAAGCTGACAGAAGAAAACCGCCTGTATGACATGATGGAGGCGCAGACCGCCCGGCAGATCGCGATGCTGCGGGATCTGCTGGCTGAATTACAGAAGGCGGAGGATCCAGACAGAGCCAGGCGCCTGCTCGGGCAGGTCATCATTATCGGGACCTACATCAAGCGCAGAAGCAACCTGACTTTTGTTGGCGTGCAGCGCGGTGCGATCAGCGTGCAGGAGCTTCGGCTGTGCCTCAATGAATCTTCCGAGAATATCAGTATCTATGGCGCCGACTGTAAGACGATCATCAAGGGAGAAGGCCGGCTTACCGTCGAGCAGGCAACGCAGGTCTACGACCTGTTTGAGGCGGTCGTGGAGGCGGAGCTGGAATCGCTGCGTGCGCTGCTGATCTCCATCGAGGTTGGTAAGTGGGTAGAGATTGCTCTCTGTGTTTCAGGAGCGGAGCCGCTCTGCGGGCTGCGCACGCGGTTTCCAGATCTGGAATGGGAGCAGGATGAGGACGGACTGCAATATGTGACGCGGAAGCTGGAAAAATCGAGAGGGGGATAGGCGCATGGACAGAATTAAAGAAAGCTTCGACAGTCTGCCCATTGCGGCCTGCTTCTTCGATAAAAACGGCGTGGTGCGGCTCATCAACCGCCGGATGCTTGCCATTGCAAACTGGCTGAGAAAAGGCGGCATACAGTCGCTTGCAGAGATGCAGAGCGCCCTGCACTCGCCGCCCGCAAACGTGCGCTGTTTGGATCTGCGCCTTCGAATCTACCGCTTTCCGGACGGGAAGGCGCTGCGCTTTGCGCAGGAGCAGATCACAACAAAAGCGGGGGTCCGCTATACGCAGATCACTGCCGCAGACGTTACGGAGCTGATCCAGAAGCAGAACCAGCTGAAAGCGGAAAACGCGAAGCTGGCGGAGGCGAATGAGCGGCTTCGGCGGCTGTTCGTGCAGATGCCGGAGATCATTCGGGAAGAAGAAACGCTGGCAATGAAGCTGCGTGTGCATGATGACATCGGACACAGCATCCTCGCGGCGCGCCGTGTGCTGCTCCAGAACACGGACCAGAAGGAAATTCGTGCAAACGCGGCGCTGTGGGAACAGTCAATTTCAGTGCTTTACCGCTCAAACCAGATGACGTCGCAATCCGAACCGCTGGAGGCGGCGAAAAAACGAGCGGAAGAGCTAGGCGTTAAAGTCCTGCTGACAGGGAATGAGCCGCAAAGGCAGTGGATACGCACACTGAGCGCATTGGCGATCTGCGAATGTGCGGCGAACTGTGTCCGCCACGCAGATGGCACAGAATTGTATGTGTGCTTTTGGCAGAAGGCGGGCTGCATGGAGGTCTCCCTGACCAACAACGGCGCGGTGCCGAAGGAAAAGATCACAGAGGGCGGAGGCCTTTCCATGCTGCGTCAACGGATAGAAGAAGCAGGCGGCAAAATGGAGGTTTGGAGCATCCCACGCTTTAAGTTGATGCTCAGTCTGCCGGAACAGGAGGAAGCAGCATATGAGAGTGATGATCGTTGAAGACCAGACCATGATCCGCAGTCTGCTGGAAAGCTATTTCCGTGTCGAGGACGGATACCGGATCACGGCGTCGATCCCCGGCGCAAAGCAGGCGGTTGAGGTGTGCCGGACAAGCTCTGTCGATCTGATTTTGATGGATGTGCAAACGGAGAACCGCGAGAATGGTCTGACCGCCGTTCGCCAGATCAAAGCGATACAGCCGAAGAGCAAAATTATTGTTGTGACCTCACTGATCGACTGCGCTGTTCTGGACGAGGCAAAGAGGGCCGGGGCCGACAGCCTGTGGTATAAGGACTCTACGCAGAAACGTTTGATGGATGTCGTCCGGCAAACGCTGACAGGTGAACATATTTTTCCGGACGCACCTCCGACAGTTGAGATTGGCATGGCAAAAAGCACGGAATTTACAAAGACGGAACTGAAGGTTCTGCGGCATCTGCTGCGGGGCTTGTCTTACACGCGCATCGCGGCAGAGATGGGCTGCGAGATGTCAACAGTCAAATTCCATGTGTCAAATATGCTGCAAAAAACCGGGCTGGAAAACAAGCTTCAGCTTGCGCTGGCAGTCAGCGACGTCAAGTTGATTGCCGATCTTGCGGAAGAATGATGGGATTTGATTTTCTGCTTGTGCAGCCACAGGCATTTATTGAAAGTAGAAGCCGCGCCTGAGACGTTACACTTGGCAAGCAATGCCTGCGTATGCAATTAAAGTGAAAACAGTAATCGTGATTGACAATGTTTTGGATACCATCTCTGCGCTCCAAGGAAATCTCACTGGTACAGTATCAACAGTAGAAAAAGGTGTCTATACTTTTGAAAATGAGTGGTTTTACTTATTCTGCCGTTTAACGATTACCATCAGCAGTTCAACGAATACTCGGCTTTTTAACGATTACAACGGCACAGGAAGCCGCAATCCCCATAAAACGCACAAACCCCCGCCGCAGAATTGTTCTGCAGCGGGGTTCGCTTATGTGCTGAAACAGCCGAAAAGCCTGATTTCAAGCGGTTTTCGGGCATAGAAAAAGTCCACCGTAATTCTATCAAAATTACGGTGGACTTATGTTGAGGGCGCTCGGTTTTTGACCGGAGTGTAATGACAGAATTACAGAAAACGCAGCTTCAACGCATAAATCATGGAACCGATACCCAAGCCTGCCGTATAGCAGCTGTTGGTTTTTCTGAATGCAGGAGTGTAATAAATATTATTGTCAGCATCGAAGCAGAATTTTTCGGCGGTTAGTACGTTTGTTTCATGCTCCAAAAGACTACCTCCGAGGAAACGACGCATAAAGTCGATTCCTGCACACATGGTAGCAATAGGCTTTTTCCTGCTGCTAAAGTGCGCGATGCATGCTTCTATTGTGCTAGAAGCCCTATAATTGTTCAGAAGACCAATTCCGCCGGGTATGATTAGTGTATCGTATTCCTCAAAATCAATTCCACAAATACTTTTAATGCGTCCTCTGCCAATGCGTGCGGACTCTAAAAGAACATTTCTGTTATCTGCAAGTTGCTCTGTCAGGTGGTTGACTGACGGGACGGAGATATCCTCGGCAACGGGCGTATAATCACATCCATATCTGTCAAGCGCAGCATATGTCAGAATAACTTCTTCAATGCAGGAACCATCGCCGAGACCGCAGCCGGCTAATAAAACCAAGCACTTCATACACCGCTGTCCTCCCGTAAATTCATATCTGTTGTATCAATTTCAAGTATAACCTACCAAAACAAAAAAGTCCACCGTAATTCTATCAAAATTACGGTGGACTTATGTCTATGGGCTACGAAAAAGATATTTTCGGCAGTTTTGCGTATGACTTCGAACTCTCGCAAAAACTTATATTCGGTTAATCATATATGCGACTTTTATTTTATTATTCGGGAATAAGAACATCCCCGCCGGAGATTACCACGTCAGATGCGGAAATGGCACTGTCAATGGTATTCGATTCGTCAATTTCGCCTTCGTATGTTATCTGAACATTTTCTCCCACTCGGATAGCTCCGCTTTCTGCATAACGGGAGATGCGCAGATCATTCAGAAGGATTTTGTACGTGATTCCGTCATCGGGATTGGCGCAGAGAATGGAATCGTCTAACAGAATATACTCATCGGTTATCTCCGTAATCTTACCGACAATGGTATTCTGATACGGCTCATACTCTGCTTCGGTGGAATTCTCTTTTGCATATTTGATAATCTTACTGGCTGCATCTTCTCCGATATTGAAGAGGTATTGGTAATTAAAAGCGTTTGTCCACAGATAGCCATCTACAGTAACATACATGGCAACTTTATATACGCCGAGAGTTTCAGATGTGATCGTAAAACTGTAATACTCTCTATCATGTGCAACCCATTTCTCATCCTCAACAAATGGTGCATTTTCGCATCCGGCAAGAACTTCCCATACATAGTCATCATTGCTCAGTGTATAGTGTTTTTTGTTCGGACTGTCGCCGTTTACAGAGAACCGCTTCAATTCAATTGCTTTTGGGAGGTCTACCAGCTTGAAGAGCTCACCGAGCGTGTGCGGAGGTTCATAATTATCCCTCTTGAAGGTATAACAACTACCTTCCATCCTCACGGCGACAAGCTGGCTCTTATCGGCATATTTTAACTGATACACTTCAAATTTTTCAGTGTATCTATCTCCTTCAATTTCGTCAATGCCCAATACGGTATATGTTCCAATCAAATCGCCAAGGAGTTCTTCAGACACAAGGCGACCGTGACTTCGGTATACAATACCGTCAATTGTTACTTCAGTGTATTTCTCAAAAACGGTTTGATATTCCCATGGCCATACAATTCCTGATTCGTCTGCCATAATGTTAATGTCTTTATACCTATCGTTTGTGCCTCCTGGTGTAGGTTCGCCGCCTAAAAGCGATGGAAGAACAAGCGCGCCTACAACAATGATCACGGCAAAGCAGGCTGCTATTGAACCCAATTTGAGCAAATGATTTTGTTTTTTCTTGCATTCTGCTGCCGCCTCGACAAGATCCTCATCGAGGTTACCGATGGCATTAGAAAATCTCGGTATTTTCATATTTCAACGCCCTCCTTAATGAGATAGTCCCTTAGTTTGTTTCGGGTGTAGAACAACATATTTTTGACCTTACTTTTGGTAAACCCAAAGCGCTCTGCAATTTCTCCGATAGAATCGAAGTAGAAATATTTCCGGATAAAGACATTTCGCACGTCCTCCTTTTGTGTGCGCAGGAAGTGGCTGACCAGTTTGCCTACGTCCTCGTCACTCACGTCGGGGGCATACCGATCATCCGGCAGTACCGATTCCAGTTCATCCAGGGACAACATTACATCCGCTGACCGTTTTTCACGCTTCATAAACTCCAACCGCTTCAGAGACAGGTTTCTCGCAATCTTACAGACAAAGGACATAAAATTACTCGGTCTTGTAGGCGGAATTGCATTCCACACTCCCACGTATGTATCGTTGACACATTCTTCCGAATCCTTGTGATTGTTCAGAATGTTATAGGCAATACTGTGGCAGAGCTTGCCGTACTTTGCATCCGTTTCCTTGATTGCCTGCTCATCCCGTTCAAAGTAGAGTTCTATGATTCTCAGATCATCCATGTTGTTCACCTCCCTTGTCAGACCTAAAAGCGCTTTCACCCATTAAGTACGTTTTTTCCGGCGTTGGTCTTATAATTAATAAAAATGATTGTTTTTCTAACTATATCATATTTCCACATTTCTTTCCATTCCTACAGAAAATGTCGTAAAATTATTTCAATGCATTCAATATAGGAGTTGAAAATATGAGAACATACACACAAGAAGAAAAGCAAGCGGCCATTGACCGTGTTATATCCGGTGAGCTGTCGACGCATATCCTCGCCGACACCGGCATACCCAAGAGTACATTTTACGGTTGGTTACGAGCTTACCGCGAGGAACAGGAAGCCGATAACCGAAGGACAGTCAGTATCCGCAATTTTCATTTGCTTGAAAACAAAGTCGCACGTTGGGGCACCCTCCGTAAGGAAGGTGCCCCAAGGTCGCTTTTGTAATTGAATTAAATATTGATTGTTTGGGACGGTGTAGCCATTAGTT
>OLSF01002999.1_pt1 | contig 12020 bp, 8 predicted proteins | sample 1672301 | NCBI WGS metagenome assembly OLSF01 (sample SAMEA3136669, study PRJEB25190) | human gut metagenome | biome: human gut; feature: human-associated habitat; material: faeces | place: Austria | collected 2013
AGCAAAACCTGTAAATAGAGGACAACACCATGGAATTTTCCCACATTCCCGTACTTTTGCAGCCCTGCCTGGATGGGTTGAACATCGACCCCACCGGCATCTACCTGGACGGCACCGCCGGCGGCGCAGGGCACAGCACCCAGATCGCTAAACGTCTTACCACCGGGCGCTTGATCTCGCTCGACCAGGACCCGGATGCGGTGGCAGTCGCCACCGAAAGGCTCAAGGGCCTGCCCGCCCAGGTGGTACAGGCAAACTTCCGCGAGGCAGCGCGTGTCCTTGCGGAGCTTGACATCCCGGCGGTCAACGGTGCTCTGCTGGACCTCGGCGTTTCCAGCCACCAGCTGGACGACGCGGCACGCGGCTTCTCCTACCATGCCGACGCCCCGTTGGATATGCGCATGAGCCAGCAGGGCCCGACCGCCGCGGACCTGGTCAACACCCTCGACCGCGAGGAGCTGACCCGCATCCTGCGGGACTACGGCGAGGAACCCTACGCCTGGCAGATTGCCGGTAAAATTGTGACCGCGCGGCAGGAAAAGCCCATCCTGACTACCATGCAGCTGGCTGACCTGGTCGCCAGCGCCGTGCCCCCGGCCGAGCGCCGCAAGGCCAAAAACCCGGCCCGCCGCACCTTCCAGGCCATCCGCATCGCCGTCAACTCCGAACTGGACGCCCTGAACGAGGGCCTGGACGCTATCTTCAACTGCCTGGCCCCGGGTGGTCGGCTCTGCGTCATCACCTTCCACAGCCTGGAGGACCGCCTGGTCAAGAACAAGTTCCGCCGTTGGGCGCAGCGCTGCACCTGCCCGCCGGAGCAGCCCATCTGCACCTGCGGCGGCGTGCCGAAAGCCAGGCTTATCACCCGCAAACCCATCGAGGCCGATGCCGAGGAATTGGAAGTCAACCGCCGGTCCCGCTCGGCCAAGCTGAGAGTGTTGGAGAAGGTATGAGCCTAAAGGCCCCCTCACAGAGGGAGCCTTTAGCTGACGCACACCTGCAATGACAGAACCATTTAAACAGATACACCGAATTCAGATAGAGGTACCCAATCATGACGACAGTTTTACTTCATACAGGCCAGACGGCACCCATACTGGAACCCCGCCAGCCGGAGATGCGCGTGGTACGCGGCGGCAAGCATGGGCTGAACCGCGCCCGGCAGTTTGCCGCGGTGGCGCTGCATGTTATTGCCGCGGCGCTGCTGCTGGGGCTGATCTTCAGCGTGGTGCACAGCCAGGCCCGCATTACCGAGCTGAACGGCCAGATCAACGATACCCGCACCGACCTGACTGCCGCCCAGAGCGAGTACGACTACCTCTCCACCAAGATGAGCGACATCACCAGCCGCGCCAGCTTGCAGGATGTGGCCGAGGGCCAGCTGGGCCTGGTCAAGGCCGACCAGAGCCAGATCACCTACATCCAGCTGGAAGAACAGAGCATCATTGAGAAAACCGGCAGCGACGCAGGCCGCTTTCTGGCGGGCATCCGCACCGCCGCGCTGAATCTGCTGGATAGCTTTAATCCGTAACAAACGCAGGTACGAGCCTTTTTGCAAACGGCACTTCCGCCGCACGCGAAAAGGCTCGCCTACGCATCCGGGGATAAATCCCGCATAAAAGGTAAAACCTATGGCAAATACCCAACCACCCAGGAATCCCAACTTAAAAAGCAACGTCCGCATCCGCACCATCATTGCGGTGGCGGCGTTCACGCTGGGGGCCTTTGGCCTGCTCATCTACCAGCTGTACGCCCTGCAGCTGCGCGACGCCGAACACTACCGCACCGAGGCCGTGACCCAGCAGCTCCAGGACACCGAGCTGCCCGCCACCCGCGGCAACATTTACAGTGCCAACGGCAAGCTGCTGGCCAAAAGCAACACCGTGTGGAACATCATCGCTGACCCGGCCCAATCCGAGAAGAACGGCGCCACGGAAACCGAGATCCGCACCGGCGCCGAGCATATCGCCGAGCTGCTGAACGACGGCACTTCCGCCGATGACATCTACGCCAAACTGACCGCCCGCAACAAGAATGGCGAGCTGTACCAGTACCGTGTGGTGGCCCAGAACGTGGAAAAACCGGTGGCCGACGCCATCATCGAATACTCCAAATCCTACCGCACCGCGCCGGAAAAGGAAGGGGAGACCGGCTACCGCATCGCCGTCCTCTCCACCGAGCAGTCCACCACCCGCAGCTACCCCTACGGTGCGTTTGCGTCGTCGGTCATCGGCTTCTGCAACAACGATGAAAACGGCAAGCTCGTCGGCGCTTACGGCCTGGAAAAATCCTACGAGGAAGATCTGGCCGGTACGCCGGGCCGCAGCATCGCTGAGACCAACGTCAACGGCGAAATTTTGGCCAACACTGAGGCCGACGTCCATGACGCCATTGACGGCAACAACCTGAACCTGACGCTGGACGAAAATGTGCAGGCCATCGTGGAAGAGTATCTGGCCGAAGCCATGGATACCTTCTCCGTCCACGGCCGCGGCAGCGCTATCGTGATGAACGTCAAGACCGGCGCGATCCTGGCCATGGCCTCGCTGGAGCAGTTCGACCCCAACGACCCCATGACCGTCTACGATGACAAGATGCAGACCATCCTGGACAAGACTGACGCCCTGACCGCCGACGACATCGATTGGCTGGAGGGCCGCCTGGGTGAGAAGAACGTGGCCGGCATCATCGCTGATGGCGTTATCAGCCAGGAAACCACTGAGGATGAAAATGGCAATACCATTTCCAGCGAATACACCCAGCTGCAAGGTATGCTGCGCGAAGCCCAGTGGAAGAATAAGAACATCACCGAGCTGTACATGCCCGGCTCGATCTTTAAGCTTATCACCGCATCGGCAGGTCTGGATTCCGGCATCATGAACATGAACCAGACCTTCTACTGCAACGGTGAGCTGACCGTCAACCAGGGCAGCGAGCTGTGGGAGCACACCTACCACTGTGCCAACGGCGAGGTGCATACCCTGCAAAACATGGCCCAGGCGCTGGATAACAGCTGCAACCTCTGGTTTATCCAGGCGGCGCAGACCTTGCAGCCTACCGTGTTTTACGATTATATCCGGGCCTTCGGTTTTACCCAGCCCACCGGTGTTGACCTGCCCAGCGAGACCCGCTGGACCAGCGTGTACAACGCCCAGCAGATGGCCGAGGTCGACACCAACCTGTACACCGCCGCTTTCGGCCAGAACGAGGCCATCACCCCCATGCAGATGGCTACCGCCATTGCGGCCATCGCCAACGGCGGCTATCTGGTCACCCCGTATATCGTGGATTCCATCACCGACGATGCGGGCAACATCATCAGCCAGACCGACACCAGCGTCCGCCGTCAGGTCATCTCCGAGGAAGTCAGCCAGGAGATCCTCTCGATGATGGAGAACAACGTTGACCCCAACGGCACCCTGAGCATCCGCCACTCCTGCAAGAACGCCTACGTGGCAGGCTACCGCATCGGCGGCAAGTCCGGCACTGCCGAACGTACCGACCGCCACCTGCGCGGCGACGGCGACTACTACAAGGCCATGAGCTTTTCCGCCGTGCTGCCCATCAACGACCCCGAGATCGAGGTGTTCGTCCTGCTGGATGACCCCCGCTGGATCCATGATTATGCCAGCCAGGTCGTGGCCCCTGTTGTAGGCAACATCATCAGCGAAGTTGCGCCCTACCTGGGCATCGAGCAGGATGCCAACTACAACCCCACCGGCAACGTGACCGTGCAGACCTGCCTGGACTACACCTGGACCAACGCCCAGGTCACCCTGAACCAGCTGGGCCTGCAGCATAAGCTGATCGGCTCCAACGGCAACATTGTGTACCAGTACCCTGTGGGTGGCAGCTCGGTGCCCGTTGGTTCCACCATCTACCTGTACACCAACACCGACCAGGACGCCATGACCACCGTGCCTGACGTGACGGGCAAGAGCGGCAGTTTTGCATCCCAAATGCTGAAAGCCTCCAACCTCAACGTCCAGTTCGAGGGCGACAGCTCCGGCCGGGTAGTATCCCAAAGCACAGCCGCAGAGACCAGCGCCGCCTACGGCACCATCGTGACCCTGACGATGGAATCGGACGGCAACGATACCGCCGATACGACGGACACCACCGATACCCAGGTTGAGGAAACTACGGAAGAAGCAGTAGAAGAAAATACAGAGCAATAAACGGCCCAAAGGCCCCCTCGGGGAGGCTTTCCGCCTGACATACTACTCGCATATCCATAGAATAAGGAGGCAATCCCATGCAAACCATTCCTGCCAACGAACTGCTGGCTGGCCTGACTTTGGCCGAGCCGGCGGACATCCACGCTGTTGTTACCGACAGCCGCAAGGTCGAGCCCGGCTGCGTGTTCGTCTGCTTCCCCGGTGAGCGCGTCGACGGCCATACCTTCGCCGCCGGTGCTTACCGGAACGGCGCCGCCTATATCATCGCCAACCACCCCGTGGACGGCGTGCCCGAGGAACGCACTGTCATCGTGACGGACAGCGCCCGCGCCATGATCCGCATGGCCTCCAACTACCGCATGCTGTTCAGCCCCAAGATGATCGGCGTTACCGGCAGTGTGGGCAAGACCACCACCAAAGAGTTCTGCTACGCCGTCCTCTCCGCCTTTGGCAAAACCCTCAAGACCGAGGGCAACCAGAACAACGACATCGGTGTGCCCAACACCCTGTTCCGCCTGGATAACGACACCCGGTACGCCGTGGTGGAGATGGGCATGGACCACCTGGGTGAGATCGAGCGGCTGGCCCGCTGCGCCCGCCCCTCCGCCGGCATCATCACGATGATCGGCGTGTCCCACCTGGAAAATCTCGGCACCCGCGAGAATATACTGAAAGCAAAAATGGAGATCTGCGCAGGCCTGCCTGACGGCGCGCCCCTGGCCCTGAACGCCGACAACGACCTGCTGCCCACCGCCAGCGTACCCGCCCGCCTGCGCCCTGTATGGTTCGGCATCGAGAGCGAGACCGCCGATGTACGCGCCGCGGATATCCACACCGGCACCGATGGCACGACCTTTACGCTGGTGGATAAGGCCTACGGCAGCTTTGCCGTGTCCATCCCCACCGCGGGCCTGCATACCGTGTACGACGCCTTGGCCGCCTACGCCGCCGCCACCCGCCTGGGGCTGGACCCCGCCCGGTGCGCCGCCGCGCTTTCCCGCTACCAGGCCACCGGCATGCGCCAGCATATCGTGGAGAAGGGCGGCATCACCTTTATCGAGGATTGCTACAACGCCAGCCCGGACAGCATGAAAGCTGCCCTCTCGGTGCTGAAGGCCCTGCCCAACGCGCGCAAGATCGCCCTGCTGGGCGACATGCTGGAACTGGGCGACGCCAGCGAGAGCGGCCACCGCGCAACAGGGGAGTGGGCCGCCGATGCGGGCGTGTCCCTGCTGATCGCCTACGGCCCCAACAGCGCCGCCATGGCCGAAGCCGCTAAAAACCGTGGTATTGCAACTGTGCATTGCCAAACGGCCGCAGAAGTGTTACAATACTTGCAGCAGTCTGTCCGCCCCGGCGATGCAGTGCTGGTCAAAGCCAGCCATGCCATGAAACTGGATGAGATCCTGGCGGACTTTTACGCTGCTTTGCCGCAGGCGTAACGCACAGCCCCGTGCAGCCGCGCCTACGTTTTACTTGAGGAATATGGAGGAATGACTGCATGGAGCCTACTGTCTCCGCAATTTTAGCCGCCGGTGCCGTTGGCGGCTTTGCCGTTACGGCTATCACCTGCTGGCTGTTGATCCCGGCTTTGCACCGCCTGCACTTTGGCCAGACCATCCGCGAGGAAGGCCCGACCTGGCACAACAAGAAAAACGGCACCCCCACCATGGGCGGCCTTGGGTTTATCTTTGGCATCTTGCTCACCATCGGCGTCGTGTACGGGGTGTTCCACAGCTCTGCGCCGGAGGTGCTTGGCCCCCAGCAGATGGCTGCCGGCATGCTGGTGCTGTTTCTGGCCTTCGGCAACGGCCTGATCGGCTTCCTCGATGACTTCATCAAGGTCATCAAGCACCGCAATCTGGGGCTTACCGCCTGGCAGAAGATCGTTTTGCAGGTCGCTGTCACCGTCGGGTTTATGATCGGCTTACACAGCCTGGGCCTGCTCTCCACCAGCGTCATGTTCCCGGTAGCGGGTATGGTCGATCTGGGGCTGGCTTACTATCCCATCGCGTTCTTCGGCATTATCTTCCTGGTCAATGCTGTTAACCTGACCGACGGCCTGGACGGCCTGTGCACCGGCGTGACCTTTGTGTCCATGCTGGGCTACCTGCTGGCAGGCAGCCTGCTGGGCTTTGTACATGTTTCGCTGCTGGCGGCCACCACCGCCGGCGCCTGCGTGGGCTTTCTGCTGTGGAACTTCTACCCGGCCAAAGTCTTTATGGGCGATACCGGCAGCATGTTCTTTGGCGGCATGGTCACGGCGCTGGCCTTTGTGATGGATCGCCCGGAGCTGGTGCTCTTCTTCGGCATCGTTTATATCTGGGACGCTATGACTGTGGTCATCCAGCGCATCTACTTCAAGGCCACCCACGGCAAGCGCATCTTTAAAATGACCCCCATCCACCACGCCTTTGAGCTGCGCGGCTGGAAAGAGGTCAAGATCGACGGATTCTTCGCCCTCATCGCCGCCATCGGCGTGGCGATGGGCATCTTCTACATCTGCATCGCATAATCAACCATAAGCAACAAGGAGGCTTGCACCCATTGGTTACGCATCTGTATGGCATTTTGGGTGTGATCCTTGACCGCACCTTTGGTAATATCATCCGCATGCTGCGGGTCATCCGCCTGCCCAAAGAGGAACGGGGCCATCTGTCCTGGACTTTTGTGGGCACGCTGGCCGTCATATTGGCCTACGGGCTGATTATGATGTTTTCGGCCAGCTATTCCAGCGGCTACACCAACCATGGCGGCAACATCTACTACTTCATCAAGCCCCAGGCCATCGTGGCCGCGGTGGGCTTTGTCGTCATGCTGGGCGTGTCGCTTATCAACTACCGTGCGCTGCGGTATATGTTCTGGACATTTTACGTCATCACGCTGGCGCTGCTGGTGCTGGCGCTGTTCATGCCCAGTGACAATAACGGCTGCTACCGCTGGGTCTACCTGCCGGGCGGCATGTCCCTGCAGCCCTCGGAGCTGGCCAAGTTTGCCGTCATTTTGGGCACGGCGGATATTTTGGACCATCACCAGCGGGAGATCAAAAGCCTGTTCCAGTGTGTTTTCAAGCCCGCCTGCCTGCTGATCCCCATTCTGGTTTTGCTGAAGCTGGAACCCCACAACTCGGCCATGCTGCTGATGGCCATGATCTTTGCCACCATGCTGGTGTGCGCCGGGGCAGGCAGCGTAAAGCTGTGGGCTGTTGCTGTCCCGGCCGGTGCGGCTGTCCTGGCGTATTTTATCAAGTCTCTGGCCTCCGGCGACGGTTATGCGTCGGAGCGTCTGGGCGGTGTCTGGGGCCTGACCCCCACCGATACCGCCGGTATGCTGTGGCAGACCCGCCAGAGCATCTACGCCATCTCCACCGGCGGTCTGTTCGGCGTGGGCATCGGCAACAGCGTGCAAAAGCACCAGTGGCTGCCCTACGCCGAGAACGACTTTATCTTCGCCGTCGTGTGCGAGGAACTGGGCTTTATCGGCGCCATCGCATTGATCGTGCTGTTCGGTGCCCTCATTGTGCAGGGCATTGCCATCGCCCTCAACGCACCGGATTTCTTCGGCTCGCTGCTGGGCATCGGCATCATGGCGCAGGTCGCCTGGCAGGTGTTCTGCCATATCGGCGTGGCCACAGCGCTGCTGCCCAACACCGGCATCAGTTTGCCGTTCTTCTCCTACGGCGGCACCAGCTTGCTGATTTTGCTGGGTGAAATGGGCATCATGCTAAGCATATCCCGCGCCGGAAACGGCCGCCGTGAGGCCCGCCGCCAGCGGGAACAGGAGGAAATGGAAAACCGCCTGCGCCAGAAAAGCACCTACCGCCGCCGCAGAGTTTGACGGCAGAAATCTATAAGGCAACGCCGCAGGCCCCCAAAGGGGTGCAGCGGTCTGCCTGAAAAAGGGGAGTTAGTATGCGTGTTCTGATTGCTGCCGGCGGTACAGCCGGTCATATCAACCCGGCGCTGGCCATTGCCGGTGCCCTGAAAGCCGCCGAGCCGACCGCCGAGATCCACTTTGCCGGCCGCCGCGAGGGGATGGAGTACGGCCTTGTCACGAAGGCCGGGTATCCCTTCCATCACATCGAGATCAACGGCTTTCAGCGCCGCCTGAACGCCGAGAACATCGTGCGCAACGTCATTGCCCTGTGGCATCTGGCGCTGTCCGGTCCCCGCACCCAGAAGATCCTGAACGAGGTCAAGCCTGACCTCGTCATCGGCTGCGGCGGTTACGTCAGCGGCCCCGTGGTGCGCGCCGCTGCCAGGCGTGGCATCAAGACTGCCATCCACGAGCAGAACGCTTTCCCCGGTGTGACCAACAAGCTGCTGGCCAAGGATGTGGATGTGGTACTGGCCGCCAGCGCTGATGCGGTGGAGAAGCTGGGAGCCCCCGAAAAGACCACCGTGGTAGGCAACCCTGTCCGCCCCGAAGTGCTTACCGCCGACCGCGAAGCCGCCCGCCGCAACCTGAAGGCCGGCGACCGCACCGTTATCCTGAGCTTTGGCGGCAGCCTGGGCGCTGACCGCATCAACCAGGTGGTGGCGGACCTCTGCGCCTGGGAAAAGCAGCAGGGGGCGAACGTGCTGCACCTGCATGCCACCGGCAGCCGCGGCGTAGAGCTGTTCGATAAGCTGGAAAAAGAAAAGGGCTTTGCCCCCGGTGAGAACCTGGTTGTCACGCCCTACATCAACAATATGCCCCAGCTGTTGGCCGCCGCAGATTTGGTCATTGCCCGTTCCGGTGCGCTGACGCTGGCCGAACTGGAGGCCGTGGGCCGCGCGTCCATCCTGATCCCCAGCCCCAACGTGGCCGAGAACCACCAGTATTACAACGCCATGGAGCTGCAGAAGGCCGGTGCTGCTGTGGTCATTGAGGAAAAAGACCTGACCGGCGAAAAGCTGGTGCAGACCGTTTCCGGGATGCTGGCCCAGCCCGGCAAGCTGGCTGAGATGGGCCGCAATGCCCGGAGCCTGTCGGTGGACGACAGCCTGGACCGCATTGCGGATGCCCTGCTCAAGCTGGTCAAGACCCCGTAACGGAAGGAAAAAACAGAGGAAAGGAGGTGCAGCCGGATGCCGCAGAATGACCGGAACAGCCGGAACCGCAAGCACCGCCGGGCCTACGATCAGGCCCGGGATGACCGGCGCGGCGGGCAGAGCACCCAGCGCCGCAGCAGCGCGGGTGCAGGCAGTGACCTGGGGTACAGCGGGTACGCAGGATATTCCTCCGGCGGCCACCCCATCACGAACCCCAATTATGACCCCGATGCGCCCCGCCCCAGCCGATACACGGAGCGTACGGTGAACTACGGCTCCTACCCGGATAACAGCATCACCTTTCCCACCGGCGGGCGGAGCAGCCAGAGCGGCGCACAGCGCCCCCGCAGCGGGCAGAACGGCCAGCGGCGCACCTCCGGGGGCAATCAGCGGAACCGCCGCCCGGCCAGCGGCCAGAACCGGAACGCCCAGCGCCGCCCGCAGAACGCCCAGAGCCGCAGCGGCCAGCGGATGCGGCCGGTGCAGGGGCAGAACGCCCGGCGTGATCCCGTCCGGCGGGAGGGCAGGAAAAAGCGGAAGCTGACCCGGGCCGCCATCCGGCGGCGCAGGCTCATGCGGCGGCTCACGGCCCTTGTCATGCTGCTCTGTGTCATCGGCGCGGGAGTCTACCTCACTGTGACGATGCTGTTCAAGATCAGCTCCATTCAGGTGCAGACAGCGGACGGTGTGGTGCAGGAGGCCGGCGGCTATACCAGCGACCAGATCCTGCAGGCGCTGGATGTCCATCTGGAAGAGAATATCTTCAGTTTTGACCCTGGCAGCAAGGCCGCCGCGCTGGAAAAAGTGTTCCCCATGCTGGAGGATATCCGGGTGGAGCGGGATTACCCCGGCACCGTGGTGGTGCGGGTAACAGAAGCCCGGCCTGCCTGGGCCATGCAGACCTCCTCCGGCTGGCTGACCCTCTCGGGCGGCCTGAAGATCTTGGAAAAGGATTCTGCCCAGCCTGCCGGTCTGCCCACTCTGTACGGCGGCGAACCGGTCTCTGCCGAGCCCGGCGAACAGCTGACCTTTGCGGCAGAGCCCAAGGCCGACAGCACCCCGGACAGCACCCCGGACAGCGCCGCCGACAGCAGTGCCTCCGGCACTGTTGAGGAGGAGGCGGACCAGCGGCTGGAAAGCCTGAACACCCTGCTGGCTGCGCTGGATGCCGCAGGCATGAGCGCCGACGTGACCCGCATCGAGTTTGCGGATGTGGACGAGATGGCCTTCCTCTATCAGGACCGCATCAGCGTCTGGCTGGGCACCCTGAACGAGCTGGAATATAAGCTCAAGCTGGCAAAGCACGTCCTGCTGAATGAGGACGGCAAGGGCTGTGCCGCGACCGACACCGGAAAGCTGGACTTCACCCATATCAGCATGTCCAGCACCCGCAAGTTCACCTTTGCACAGGGCGAGCCGGAGCTGCCCTCCGGCTACATCGTGCCTGAACCGGTGGAGGAAACACCCGCCGAAGAAGGTGTGACCGGTGAAACGGCAGAAGGCACGGCCACAGACGGCACTGCCCCGGCAGAGGGCGAAGCCGCTGCAGATGCCGCTGCCGAAACACCAACGGATACCGCCGCAGCCCCGGCAGGCCCCGAAGCCGGACCGACGGCACAGCCGACCCCCGCCGAAGGAACGACCCCGGCGGCGGGCGATGCAAACCAACCCCAAACGACCCAATGAGGAGCGTGTAATGTTATGAAGCTGGAACAATTACTGGAAGGCGTGCCCTTTACGCTGGTGCAGGGCAGCCTGGATACCGAAGTGCAGGACATCATCTACGACAGCCGGAAGGCGGCCCCGGGCCTTGCCTTTGTCTGCATCGTGGGCACCCAGCGTGACAGCCACGAGTTTGCTGCGGACTGCGCCGCCAAGGGCGTGAGCGTGCTGGTCATCCAGCATGACATCGACCTTTCTGCCATGCCCGGTGTGACCGTGGTCAAGGTGGAGAGCAGCCGCTATGCCATGGCGCTGATGAGCGGCAACCTCTTTGGCAACCCCTCCCGCCAGATGACCATGATCGGCGTGACCGGTACCAAGGGCAAGACCACCACCACCCACATGATCAAGAGCGTGCTGGAAGCTGCCGGGAAAAAGGTCGGCATGATCGGCACCAACGGCATCTATTTCATGGGCCGTCATCAGGAGACCGCCAACACCACCCCTGAGAGCTACGAGCTGCAAAAGACCTTCCGCCAGTTTCTGGACGCAGGCTGCGATGTGGCCCTGATGGAGGTGTCCAGCCAGGGCCTGATGATGGACCGTGTGGCGGGGGTGCACTATGATATCGGCGTGTTCACCAACCTTTCCCCCGACCACATCGGCCCCGGTGAGCACAAGACCTTTGAGGAGTACCGCAGCTGGAAGGGGCAGCTCTTCCGGCGGTGTGATGTGGGTGTGGTGAACATCGATGACGAGAACACCGAAGCCCTGCTGGAAGGCTACACCTGCAAGCTGGTGACCTATGGCCGCAGTGAAAAGGCCGACTACCGCGCCGAGGGTTGTGAACTGCTGCGCACCCACGATTTTCTGGGCGTGGCGTTCCACGTCTCCGGCAGGGACAATATGGATGTCAGGGTGAACATGCCCGGCGAGTTCAGCGTCTACAACGCGCTGGCCGCCCTGGCTGTGGGCAAGGTGCTGGGCCTGCCCGATGCCGCCATCCATGAGGGTCTGGGCAAGTGCGTGGTCAAGGGCCGCGTGGAGCTGGTGCCCATCAGCAAAAAGTTCACCATCCTGCTGGACTACGCCCACAACGAGGTGTCCACCGAAAGCCTGCTCACCACTCTGCGGGCCTACAAGCCCC
>OLSF01003002.1_pt1 | contig 12014 bp, 10 predicted proteins | sample 1672301 | NCBI WGS metagenome assembly OLSF01 (sample SAMEA3136669, study PRJEB25190) | human gut metagenome | biome: human gut; feature: human-associated habitat; material: faeces | place: Austria | collected 2013
CCATATATCTATTATATCATATTTTTGCTCATTTGGCAATTGTGCGGTGTTGCCTTAATTTTCGGAGGTCGCCCTGTGGATTTCCTTCCTCTGCGTTCTATGTAAAGTCCTTCCGCTCCTTCCTCAAGATAGATTCGTTCCCATGCTGTTACTCTGCTATTCGATATGTCAAATTGACGTGCAGTTTCACGATAGCTTAACTTTTCTCTGTGCATTGTTTCCACTACTTTGATTTTGAATTCCGGTGTATATCTTTTGTTTGGTTTTCCTTTTGGCATAAAAATGCCCCCTTTCGTTAGATTTTTTATTGGTATATTTCTATTATACCACATTGTCTAACAAAAGGGGAGCATTTCAATGATTGCCAGCACCGTAATTCTGGGCGATTATAACAGCAAATCCATTTGCCATTTCAGTTGAAAAACCGATAATCAGCAAAGACAATGACGATAGGTTTCCAACAGCACCAAGTGCATAAAAAAGATAGGATGCGTCCATATTTCAGACCTGGATAATATATTAATTCTTAACAAGCTCAGCATAGACTAAATACCTCTGATAATTGTCAGGGTAGGGATGGCAGGTAGAGAGGGTTATAAGAGATCTGTTCGCTTTAATATAAATATTCTGACTATCATTAGGGTCAATAACCTTGGTTTCGACCACCTGATATACAAGCGTTTCCCAAAAATTTGTTATATAAATTTTATCGCCCACGTTAAGCTCGGTAATTCTTTTAAACATATATATACTCTTATACCTTGTGTGAGCGGCAATAACGCAGTTTGTGTTTTCACCGCCGACAGGCAGAGAGGTGTGGGCAAGATACGCTGCTCCCTTAGCCATATTTTCTGTGCTCGCACCGTTATAAATCGGCAGCTTAATGTCAATGGCAGGAATCGTTATGTAGCCGAGTATATCGCTGTCTATATCGTAATCGGAGAGCAAAAAATCCGGTTTTTCATACGACAACTGATCGATCAGTCCGCTTTGCCCGCTTAAATATAGCTTTTCGTTATATTCAAACATTGCCCTACGCAGTTCGGCATACAGAAGGTTATCATCATTGGGAGCAGTATTATCCGTTTTCAATGCGTCTGTTTTAAGCTGATCAAATTGATCAATCGCTTTATTCGCCTGTATATCAAACGCCTCTCTCAGAGCAATAGGATAAGTAAAAAATCCAATACCAACAATCAATAAGATAATCGCTATGATTCTAACCAGCTTTTTCATTCTTCTTTCTCCGTATCAAACCTTTCACTGCACTGCTGACAAGCAGCATAGCAAACACTGCTGTAATCCCTAATGCAGCAAGCTTTGTATAGTCCTCCCATGTCATTTTCTTTTCGACTTTTGGTTCCTCGATGGGAATGTTCTCTTTTTCCTCGATCCGTATGCCGTGTACCAACAAACGGTGCGTATTCTTGCCGTAGGGGGTACAGGTGATCAGAGTTACAAGATCCTTGCCTTCTTGTATAAAAAGGGATGAGTTGTCATCAGGCTCGACTATTTCTATTTCATAAACCTGATAGGTTAACATTTCGTCAAGAACATGAATACGAAATATGTTGCCCTCACGAAGCTGGTTTAGGTCGGTAAAAAGCCGCGCTGAGGGCAGACCGCAGTGTGCTGACAAAACGGCGTGGGTGCTTTCTCCGCCCATGGGGAGCGAGGTATTTTCCAAATGCCCTACACCCTTTAACAATGTTTCTTCCTTTGTTCCGTGATAGATCGGCAGATCCACATCGATAGCAGGAATCTCAATACTTGCCATTACTTCATCAAAAGCCAAAAGCTCGGTATATTCACCGTCGGTTATAGGATAGGCATCTGGGTCAAAGGGGTCGGTCAGTACAACGGCATTCTCAGACAGACTTTTATTGTAACGCCTTACAGCTTCTTTTTCCTCAGCAATTCTTTCGGGACTTATCGACGATATCTTTTCGGTGCGTTCGGTAATCGCGCGGGTGCTGTTTTTTTGATAAAGATAATTGGAAACAGTAGGATAGAGAAAAACAGCGCCTCCCACGAGGAATACAAATATGATCAGTATTGTCGGCAGGTGCTTTTTCATTCTGGTTTCCTCTTTCATACGTGGTATTAAAGGATTTCGATCAGCCTAAAAATTGAATGCATGATTTGAAACAATACGCCACCCTATTATGAGGGGTGGCGTAAACTGTTATGACTATTTCTTGCACTTATTTCGCCTTGGCTTTTTTGCGAAAGATAACAAATAAAATTACTGCGCCGACCATAAGAGCAATACCGATGACGGTGAAAATTACGATACCTTCACCACCGGTTATCGGGAGTGTAATACCACTGCTGTTAGGAACCTCAACGGTATAAACACCGTCAGTTGCTTTAACGTCGGTGTCGGTAAAGTTAACCTTTACAGCCTCGGCCAAAATGTTATAGCCATGAGGTGCCTGAGTCTCTACAAGGTAGTAATCGTATTTTGTACCGTTTGCTTCGTATTTTTCAAATGTTGCCACACCTGAAGCATTGGTAACAACATCACTCCCAAGCTTAATGCCGTTTATAGTTGTATGAGGAACTTGTACTGCTAATCCTGCATCAACTTCTGCCTGCGTAGCTGTTCTGTACAAATCGAACTTTGCGCCAGAAAGCTTGGTAGTGGGACTGTCATCAACGTACTTATCGATCTTTATAGCAAAGGTTGTAACATCAACAGTATCAGTTTTCTGCTTATGTGAATTTACTACATAAGGATAATTGGAATAATCAAAAGTAGCGGTGTTGGTTTCTTTCGTATTAACTGCGGTTGTGTTATCATTATTAAGCGTTGCTGTATAGGTAATAACAAGCTGTTTTCCGCCTTCATTAGCCCAGCTATCAGTATACTGCTGTGTGCTGACGCTTAATTTAAAGGTATAATCAGCGGTTGCATTAAGAGTGTAAGTACCAGCAGTAACAGCTGTTGAAGACTCTCCATCTTTGATCTGCACCTTGATAGAATCAGTATCAATAGTTAATCCGTCATCGAGAAGGTCAGATACATAGAAAGACTTATCAGTTGCTTCTGCTGAATATGTAGGAATATCCACGGTAACAGTGTAGGCAACCTTTTCGCCCTTGGTCACGCTGGTCTTGTCAGCAGTCTTGTTAATAGTAACTTCCTCTTTTTTCGCTGTGAAAGTCACATCATCAATTACATAACCCGGATTTCCTTCAGAATCCTCCTCTACTTTCGGTTCAATCTTCTGAAGCATCAGCTGATAAACCGATGTGGAAGAAGTCGGGCGGATAAAATACTCGCCCATTTCAAGGTCTGCAAAGGTGGCAGTACCGCCTTCACCAACAGTTGCTGTTTTCGCAGCAGCGATGTTGTTATCTGCAATATACTTTGGCAGACCTGCAAGCAGATTTTTCAGGTCGTCAGAATCATCTGTAAGTGCGGCAAACTGTTCAACCGTATAAGCTGTAGTGTTATAGGAAGTCCTGCCTGCAAAATAATCAGCAAAAGCACTGTTCCACGCATATGAAACGTGGTTGGATGTTGCATTATAAGTGATATCAACTACCTTATAAGCTGCAAGTACGTCATTTTCTACGGCATTATTAATTGTTATGGATGCCGTTGAAGTGGGGGTAACGGTGCTCTGCGCCGCAAACACACTCATTGGGAATAAACCGAGGGCTAAAATAAGGGTAAATAATAAGACTGCAAATTTTTTGGTTTTCATATGAATTTTCCTTTCATTATTTATTTTTGCTTTTATATTGGCTTATTTTAAACCAAAACAAACCGATTGCAGCTAAGGTTAGTAGCGAAAGCCCTGTCACTGCGAATAGGCCGCCGGTGAATGGTGTTCCGGAAGTGGGCATATGCAGCGTCAGATAGTTTGCAAGTTCAACATTAACCTCATTTTCAGTAATACTTTTTTCTATTCCATCGATCAGGGCAATATTGCCCTGATCGTAAAAGGTGATTTTTAAAGGTGCATCAAGCAATCGGTAACCCGTGGGTGCTTTTGTTTCGGCTAGATAATACACACTATCAGGGGAGAGTGTATCCGTAAAAACTGCGGTAGCCTGCGTACCTTCCGCATTTAAAGCCGTAACGGAGGTTCTGACAGCTGTACATTTAATGCTTGCTCCTTCATAGACAATGGTCTGTTCTCCGTTTTCGTCCGCCTGATACAGCGTAAACTCCGCACCGGCAAGCGGCACTTTATTCTCATCTGTGGATTGATCTCCGTCAAGCTTGCTCACATTAAGGGTATACGCCTTTTCAAAACGTGCATAATAAGTCGCATTGCCTGTTGTTGTGTAGCTTATTGTCATGCCGTTGTCTGTAAGCATTTCATTGCTGACCTTATTCGCATTATTACCCTCGGAATCATACCAACCGACAAAACTGTAGCCGCTTCCGGCGGTCGCTTTGGAGCTTACAGGATTATCTATCTCGCCTACATCTTCGTATTTCGTGAGAGTACCTATTGTATCATCGGTGATGACTTTCCAACTGTCACCATTCTTCACCTGACGGATAAAGGTCTGTTTAACAATCTTTTTCGAGAATCTCGCGTAATAGGTTGCACCTTCTGTAATTGTGCCGCTTATTATTTTATTTGTTGTAATAAGCGTACCATCGGAAGCATACCAACCAACGAATTCGTAGTATTTACCCGCTATTGCTTGGGAGCTTACAGTCGCATCTGCCGTATTGGTTTGACTGTAATGAGTGAGAGTACCTATTGTATCATCGTTTGTATTTTTCCAATTGTCACCGCTTCCTATCTGACGGACATAGGTCTGTTTAATGAGTTTCGAGAATCTCGCGTAATAGGTCGCATTGCCCGTAGTTGTGTAACTTATCGTTGCGCCGTCATTTATAAGCATATCCTCTTTGACCACATTACCATTGGAATCATACCAGCCCATAAATTTGTAGCCGCTTCCAGCTGTTGCAGTGGAGCTGATAGGCTTACCTACAGCATCGGTATAAGTATAACGCCCGAGAGTACCTATTTCATCGTTAGTGGTGTCTTCCCAGCTGTCACCGCTTCCTACCTGACGGATATAAGTCTGTGTAACACTGTTCGAAAATCTCGCATAGTAGGTTTTTACGCTTTCCTGTGTTTCCACATAGCTGTATTCAGCATTCGTAGCAATAAGATTTCCGCTTTCATCATACCAGCCCTCGAAAGTATAACCCTCATTTGCAGTCGCCTTAATATTAATGCGTTCACCAGTTGCAGCGTGGTAGGATTTACCGCCGTTCGCATTGTATGCGTCATTGTAATTCTCGTCGGATGTATCTGTTACACTTGTAATTTCAACTGTTCCGCCTGTATCAGAATCCCCATAGATGCTTAAACTGTTGTTATAAGTCTGCGGAACAAACGCCTGCCTCCAACGCCATTGCGCCACCATGGTAAGCCCCTTGTGGACATTGGCATAGGCTTTTGTTTCGCTGTTATCGATCCAGGTTACACCCACATCCTTACCTTTCTCATCTTTGTCGATCTGCTTGGTTAAGGATACATTGCCATCGTATATTTTAAAATACTGCGCCTTCGTGTCACCATTGACTCCAGCAAAAGTGTAATCGCAGGCTATCGTATGCTCCGCAGGAAGAATCAGACTTCCCAACTGATCTGCATTTACCTGAGCAATGTCCTTCAGATCACCACCAAAGACATCACCTGTAAGCAGCCAGCCCATAAATTTCCAGCCATCGTTTTGACCCTCTGCTGCATGGGATATATAAGGGTCAATAAAAAAGGTTTTTGTATCTGCCGTTGCCTCGTCATTACCGGTAGCAGGCTTAAAGCTGTATACATTGTCCGCTTCGTCAGTATTATATTCTCTTTCTCCTTCATACACTTTGTATGCTTTTCCGCCATTCGGGTCATAGGTCACTGTCGGACTCTTGATAAATACAAAGTGCAGATCTGTGGCTGAGCTCACATTATCCAGATAATATGTGTAAATGATATTCCCGTCTGTATTGGTCGATTTTATCCATTTTCCTTTCTTTTCCTCATCTGTTAGGCTCCCTGTGTCTTCAATTTCCTTACCCTTTAATATCAAAAACGTGGTTACAGGATTTCCATTTTCATCCTGCTTTGTGTGATATACACCGACAAACTCACAGCCGTCATCGGCGTCTGCTTTCTTCACAATAGCCTGAATTTTCAGCGGTTCTCCATCCACCACATAGGTGGTAAGCTTATTGTCAATGGTGACCTGATAACCGTCTGAGCTTCCCGCACCCCCGGTTGTTCCGTCGCTTCCGCCAACAACCGCACTACCGTGGGTGGTAGTACTGCCTGACAGTGGATGGTAAATCTGGAAGTTTATATCGTCAAGGAAGTTGCCGAATGTTGTTCTGTTACTTGGAGCGTTGTTATATATACATCCAACTGAAACAAAGCCAAACAATGTTTTAGTCTGACTGGCAGGAACGGTATAGAGATAGTATTTGCTTAAATCGATTGAGTTGCTTCCGCTTGTGCCGGAACTGCTGCCGGCAGAACCCTCGGCATTGGCACCGTACTTACTCCATGGATTCGTTCCGCTTGATGCCTTTGCAGAAGACATTATCCAGATATGCCATTCCTCAGTATAAATTGTACTGGGAGTAAGGCTGAAAGCATTGTTTCCTGCATTATCTTCAAAAGTGCCGTTTTCGGCAAATTTTTTACTGTAAACGGTAAGCCGTTCTCCCAATCCGGCAGAGTATTTAACAGACGTCTTTCCCTGTGCAATCAGCCAGTCAATCATCTGCATGAAGTGATCACGGCCTGTTTTGCTGGGTTTTGACGGAGCAACACTCTGATTCGGTCCGATAACCAGTGCCATTGTATCATAATCGTTTCTTGCACCATGGTCAAGGCCCCACTCGTAAATACTGGAAGGCATTGTATCTACGACCTGATAAAGTGTACTTTCTTCATCGGCGTTCAGCTCTGCGGCGTAAGTGCCGTCAGCAGGCTTTAAAGTTACAGCGGGTATATATATTCCTGTATTTTCTCGGAACAGCTCAATTTTTCCCTGAAAAGCTGTCGTATTCCAGCTAGGAACAGCGCTTTGATCAGGCTGAGAATAATTTCCTGTAAAAGTCTGCCCCTCTTCAAAGCTGCCGTTTTGCAGCTTGTTAACATTGCTGTCCTCGTCGGCGGAAACGTGGGAAGGGGTAAAATGAAACAGCGAAAGAACACCGCAAAGAAGCATAAGCACTGTGAAAAAAAGAGCGAACCAGTGTATTTTACCGTTGCGTTTTCCTATAATATGCTTCGATTTATACACGGCGCGTCCCCTCCTTTTTTTGAATTTTAAAAAATTACGAGAAGCCGATAGAAATCAAGATTTATTATAATATAGCACTGTCGGATTACAAAGTCGTTACACATCAAATCGACTTCAAACCCCACAAATAAACATTTCAACCACCAATTTATTATTTTTCACAAGGAAATGCAGAGTAACAACGACACTGAAAGATGAATTTACATGAAAGCTGCTGTTGTTTATGCTAAAATTTGTGTAACTTTTTCATGTCAGTTTATGGAAATGGGAAAATCTTCCTCTGCCAAACAAAGGAAGATTTTCGTCATCACAAATATCATTATTTGTTTTGTAAAAACTCATATTTGTTATTCCACAACATACCGCAAGTGACTTCTGCCCAACTGTATTGTGTCATGTATTCACCTTGAAATGCAGGCATTCCGGTTTGCAGAAAACAATAATAATCACAGTCAATCCGTTCCGTATCGAGCGAATAATAATATCCGGTTTGTTCCAGCAGACATTCCGCTCCGGCTTTTTTAAGCGTATTGCGTAGGTCAAAGAAAAGTTGATGCAGGTAATTCATTGTTTTCAATTCATCATAGTCATCCTGCCACATAATTGTACAAATCTGCTTGGCAGTCACACCTGCACCATTGCGGTCAATCAGAACCGCTAATAATTCCTTGGATTTAGAGCGTTTAAAATTCAATGGAACTCCATGAGCGAAAACTTCAAAGTTGCCAAAGCACTTCACCTGGAGCAGCTTTTCCTTTGTTTTTCGCCCCTTTATATGGTCGATTTCTTTCTGTATTGCTTCCGCTGTAATCGGTTTCAGCAGATATCCAGAAACATGGATCTGAAAAGCATCCAGGGCATACTCAGAAAATCCTGTGCAAAATACAATATTGCATTCAGGTTGTGCCTCTAGTATTTTTTCCGCCAACGTCAAACCGCCCATGCCACGCATACTAATGTCAAGAAAAGCGATATCAACATGATTGTTCTGTACCCATTCTAGTGCTTTTGTACAGGAAGAAAATTCAGAAATCGCTGTAATATCCGGAGAAATGGCAACTGCTTTTGTCAGTGCCTGAAGCATTGGACGTTCGTCATCAACAGTTACTGCAATCATTTCTCATTTCCCTCTTTCTTTGGTATTGTGATCAAAGCCTTTGTTCCTTTGCCTGGAACACCGCACACATCAAGTCTGCCTTTACACATGATCTCCAGACGGATTCGAATGTTTCGGATTCCCACGTGCTTTTTCTCGTCCTGGCAAGCGGTGCTGTCAAAGCCGATTCCATCATCTTCTACACAAATGCAGTAATCAGATTTTGTTTCATATGTGGAGATAATAACAGTTCCGCCGCTTTCCAACCCCATAAGACCATGCTTGATGGCATTTTCTACCAGTGGTTGTATGGTAAGCGCAGGCAGGAGAAAATCTTCTGATTGGATATCAAATATAACTGTCATATCTGGAAATCTGACCTTCTCTATATTTACGTAGTGCTTTACATGTGCAATTTCCTTTGAAAGACGAATTGGCGCATAATTATCAAGCTCACTGAAATTTCCTCGTAAATACAACGAAAAATCATGTATAAGCTTTGCAGCCATCTGCGGCTTTTCAGAACAGAAATGCTCAATTGTGCCAAGGGTATTATATATAAAATGCGGCTGTATCTGACTTATCATAATGGCGACCCGGTTGTTTTCAAATTCTGCTCTCATCTCCTTTTCACGCATTGCCGCACGAAAATCTTTGAGTATTACAAGCAGTATCATAAAGATGATAATAAAAAACATAAGAATAAACACAATATTCGAGATAAGACCTCCCTGCCACCATCCGATAGCAGTTGCTGCAAAATCAACATGAAATGTGGCAATTAGGAAAATAGACAATATCAGTAGAATCCGGTTATATTTTTCAGTATGAATCAGACTGTAGATCACACAGCCAAGCAAAATCAGAGTAATCAAAGACTGTGATACTGACCATGCCAGATTGGTATCGTAAATTCCAATACTGCCAAAAAAAGATATGCCCATTATGATTGCCAGGATCACCCATGAAACTCCAGTCAGAACAGACCCAATGTTTTTTACCTTTTTGCTAAGGCACTCCACAACAAAAACAGTCATACTCAACATATAGAGCATCATACATAGCTCTGATGCAATTGTATTGAATCGGTAGTGGTGATTCCATAATGAAATATGCGGTGACTCCAATATAAAATATCCTCCGCCAAAAAGCATCATGAAACCTATCACCCACATGATCTCATTTTTGGGGATACGCATCAAAGAGGAGAACAGGGAAACGCCAAGAATCACCAATGATATGACCATTGCCACAATACCGAGTGTTCTTTCAAAATCCCCTTCGTATTTTATCGCTTCTTTGAAGACAATGCCACCCTCCCCTCCATAAATATACATGGAATCCAGGAAGTCGTCTACTGCGTTTTCATTTCCAAAATTGTGATTGTTTTTCAAGACAATTTCAATTGTATCTGTTTCCGTTCCTGTATAATAGTATTCCGCCCATATTTTTCCACAAACACTGTCGTCAAACTCAGGATTCTCAATGTCGCAAACTTGCGGTTCCTGTCCGGGAACATGTATGGTTGCTCCTATGTGATTAAAATACAAGGCAATTGGTGTCCCATTAGAAAGACCGCCTATGGTTTCTGACCTGTCCGGCGACATAAGCTGAAACATTCCCCGCAGCGTAACATCGCCCTGCAATGCAGATATATGTTCTCCTTCGATTATGGGTTGCCATTCCCCGTCATCAATTTTGTAATCACCTTGAAATGCTACAGCCATTGGAAGTGCCATGGTTGACTGTTGGCTTTGATTGCTTTTTATCAGCAAAAAGGCAACCGCCAGAAGCGTTATAATGCCTATCCCAATCACAACAATGGATGACCGCTTTAACTTGTTTCGAAAAAAATCTAACTTCTGCATTTTTACCTCGCATAAATAAAGTAGTAGTTTATAGAGTGCCGTGCTATGAGAATCCAGCAGGTACGACTTCAATTTCGTTTGTTGGAACAGTGCAGATTCCTGAATCGGTCTACCGAGATTTTCCATTCCATGATCGAACGCATGGTTGTCGGCTGCTGCAAAGTCATGAGCCAACTCGTTAATGCGTTCTACAATAGACCTCCTCGGAAGCTGGAGAAGTGGCAGATTCCGCAGTCTACAAGAGATTGATCTTATACTAATCTCTGATCAGTTCCATGAAAAAGATTCGCCGACAGGCACTTGCTGATCAAGGAAAACGCCCGCAGGAAGGCTGTCTCCTGGCAAGGGCGTTTGACGACGAGCTGCGAGTGGATGGCGGTGAAGATTTTCATGGGTTTGGTCAGAAATTAGTATTACTTCCAGTTTCGATAATCTTTATTATATCATGAATCCAGAAGAAATGCAACTGTCGTATTCTAAATAACCAGGGCAACCGCATAAAAAAACTGAAAAATATGTTATAATTGACTAAGAAGAAAAACAAGGAGGAATCAGTTATGACGAAATATTTTGAAGAGATAGAAGATACAAGGCAACAAGGTAAGATAAAATACATTCTAGTGTATTAACATATTGACTTTTGAACTAATTTATGATTTAATTCTCATATCAACTATGAGAGGGGTTCAGCAATGTCAAAACCAAAGAAATTTGTAGTTCAGCTTACAGACGACGATGTCAGGTACCTTAAAAAACTTCGAAAAAAGAAGAGCACATCTCAAACTATCGCAAACCGCTGTAATATTTTACTGGCAATGGATGAAAATCATCCTCCTGCAAAGACTTATGACCAATGCGTAATGGCTTGTGGTGTAAGCCGTGCCACCATAGCTTCAACTGTTAAACTGTATGTAGAGAAGGGAATGGACGAGACGCTAAACTCAAACGAAGCGTTAATTCCGATAATGTCAGACGTAAGGTAGATGGTCGAACAGAAGCAAAGATTGTGCAGATGGCTTGTGAATCAGTGCCTGAAGGACATAGCAGATGGACAATTCGATTACTGGAAGATGAATTAAAGGTAGTACTTGATGAGCCAATCAGTAGAGAAGCAATACGAAGAACTCTAAAATAATTCGGCTTAAACCTCACAGAACTGAGTACTGGTGTATCCCAGCAAAAGCAGATCCGGAATTCGTAGCGTGTATGGAAGATGTACTGGATGTATACGAACTCCCCTATAATCCTAAGATTCCGGTTGTGCGTATGGATGAAAAGCCATATCAGTTGCTTGGCGAAGCAAGGGATTCCTGGGCGATGCGTCCTGGAGATCACAAAAAAGTCGATTCAGAGTATGTCAGAAATGGGACTTGCAGCATTTTTGCTTTTGTTGAGCCTCTTGCCGGGGTACATCATGTAAGTGTCCGTGAGCATAGAACAGCATTGGACTGGGCAGAAGAAATCCGTTATCTTGTTGATGTTATGTATCCGGATGCCGAGAAAATAATATTGGTTATGGATAATCTGAATACGCATAAACCTGCATCTCTTTACAAAATGTTTGAACCTGCTGAAGCAAGGCGTATTCTCCGGAAACTTGAGATTCATTATACACCCAAGCATGGAAGCTGGCTTAACATTGCCGAGATAGAACTGAATGTTATGACCAGACAATGCATCTCCCGTCGTATTGATTCTATAGAAACTTTAGGGCAACACCGCACAATTGCCAAACGAGCAAAAATATGATATAATAGATATATGGA
>OLSF01003007.1_pt1 | contig 11994 bp, 8 predicted proteins | sample 1672301 | NCBI WGS metagenome assembly OLSF01 (sample SAMEA3136669, study PRJEB25190) | human gut metagenome | biome: human gut; feature: human-associated habitat; material: faeces | place: Austria | collected 2013
TCTGGTGGGCCAGATTCAATGTGTCTTTTAAATGTGCTTAAAAATATAAGAGAGAAATTTAATTTAGAATTATTTGTAGCACATATAAATCATATGATTAGGGAAGAAGCGGATTCAGAAACAGAGTATGTAAAGCAATATTGTGAAAAAAAAAATATTAAATGTTTTGTAAAGATGGCAAATGTGCTAGAAATGGCTAAACAACAAAAACGAGGCACAGAAGAAATGGGAAGAATAGTAAGATATGATTTTTTTAATTATGTTGCAAATAAAGTATCTGCAGACAAAATCGCAATAGCACATACCGAAAATGATAATGCAGAAACAGTATTAATGAATTTAATGAGAGGCGCAAGTTTAGAAGGATTAAAGGGAATAGAACCTATAAGAGGAAAATTTATAAGACCTTTAATAGAGTGCTCAAGAGATGAAATAGAGGCATATTGTGAAGAAAATAAACTAGATCCAAAGTTTGATAAAACTAATAATGACAATATATATACAAGAAATAAAATAAGAAATTTACTAATTCCGTACATAAAAAAAGAATTCAACCCAAACATTGTAGATTCATTAAATAGATTAGCTGTTTTAGCAAGGCAAGATGCAAAATATTTTAGTGAAATTGTAAAAAACGAATATAAAAATTTAGTTATATTTGAAAATGTTAATAAAGAAAGACATAACATAATAGATAAAAATACTAATATAGGAACAAACCAAGAAGAAAATGAAAGTCAGAAAAATGGAGATATAACAGAACTAAATGATATAAATAAAACAAATATAAAGAAAACAGTAGAACAACAAATAATATTAGACTTAAAAAAGTTTAATAAATTGGAATATGTAATAAAATCTAGGATTTTATTATATACTATAAATAAGCTTTTAGGTACTACAAAAGGTATAGAAAAGATAAATGTGGAAGACATGATTAAATTATGTGAAAAAAATATTGGAAATAAATATCTAATTCCTAATAAAAATGTAAAAATTTTCATAAAAAAAGGGAAAGTTTTTTTTATTAAGCTATAACAACCTTCCGTAGGAAAATATTGATTTGTATAGGGTTTCAGAATAAAAAAGTACAAAAAATACTTGAAAAGAAAAACAATCTATGATATATTGCATTGTGTTATATTTATGAGTTAAATAGGAGGAGTTTAGTTTTGAAAAATGGAATAAAGACATTAGCAATGTGGCTAATAATTGGAATTATACTAATTGTGTTAATTTCTTCAATTTTAAGTAATACAGATAACAAGCTAGCATATTCTGAATTAATAAGTAAAATAGAGTCAGGAGAGGTAAAAGAAGTAGAATTATCATATGATGGTACTACAGCAATTGTAGAATTAACAAATGATAATGTTCCAAAAGAGGTAAATATACCAAGTGTAGATAATTTAATGACATCATTAGACGAGAGTATGAAAGCAGGAACGATAACTGTTACAGAAGAAGATCAATCTATATTTATGATAATTTTACAACTATTAACACCATTTGGAATATTAATAATATTCTTTATATTCTGGTTCTTATTAATGGGTGGAATTAATCAAGGTGGAGCTGGCGGAAGTAAGACAATGTCTTTTGGCAAAAGCAAAGCTAGAATGATAAATCCAGGAGAAAAAGGAAGAGTTACATTTAATGATGTAGCAGGTGTAGATGAAGAAAAAGAAGAGCTAGAAGAAATAGTAGAATTTTTAAAAAGCCCAAAGAAATTTACAGATATGGGTGCAAGGATACCAAAAGGAGTATTACTAGTTGGTCAACCAGGTACAGGTAAAACTCTTTTAGCAAAAGCAGTAGCAGGCGAAGCCAAAGTACCATTCTTCTCCATTTCCGGATCCGAATTCGTAGAAATGTTCGTAGGAATGGGCGCAGCCAAAGTAAGAGACTTATTCAAGCAGGCCAACGAAAAAGCACCATGTATCGTATTCATCGATGAAATCGATACCATTGGTAAAAAGCGTGACGGCGGCGGAATGGGCGGAAACGATGAGCGGGAACAGACCTTAAACCAGCTGCTTACAGAAATGGATGGTTTCGACGGAAAGAAAGGCGTTGTTATCTTAGCAGCTACCAACCGTCCTGAGTCCCTTGATCCGGCGCTTCTCCGCCCGGGACGTTTTGACCGCCGTGTGCCGGTAGAACTTCCGGATCTTCAGGGGCGTGAAGCTATCTTAAAGGTCCATGGCCGCAAGGTAAAAATGGATGAGTCTGTTGATTACAACGTGATCGCCAGATCTACAGCAGGTGCCAGCGGTGCTGAACTTGCAAATATCATTAACGAAGCAGCTTTAAGAGCCGTCCGTCAGGGCAGAAACCTGGTATCCCAGGAAGATCTTCAGGAAAGCGTAGAAACCGTTATTGCAGGTTACCAGAAGAAAAATGCTGTGATCCCTGCAGACGAGCGAAAGATCGTAGCTTACCACGAAGTAGGACATGCATTGGTAGCTGCCTGCCAGACCCACAGTGCTCCGGTACAGAAGATCACTATTATCCCAAGAACCTCCGGTGCTTTAGGCTATACCATGCAGGTAGACGCTGGTGAAAAATACCTGATGAGCAAAGAAGAAGCATTAAATAAGATCGCAACCTTTACCGGCGGTCGTGCAGCCGAAGAGCTGATCTTCCATTCCATTACCACAGGCGCGTCCAATGATATTGAACAGGCTACCAAGATCGCCAGAGCCATGGTCACCCGTTACGGCATGACCGATGAATTTGATATGGTAGCAATGGAAACGGTAAACAACCAGTATTTAGGCGGAGACACCTCTTTAACCTGTTCCCCTGAAACAGCCAGAATGATCGATGAGCAGGTAGTAAAGATCGTCCGTACCCAGCATGAAAAGGCATTAAATATCCTGAAAGAAAACGAAGATAAGCTTCATGAGATTGCAAAATATCTTCTGGATAAGGAGACCATCACAGGAGAAGAATTTATGGAGATTTATGAAAAAAATGACGCAGATGTAAATTAGGATTTAATCGAATAAGGTCTGAAAGATTTCCGAAGGGTCCGAAAGCCGTCGGTACGCATTACAGATGCGCATTTGGGAGAAAATCCTTTGTTCGTGGGCTTGCGTCGCCTATTGTCAGAACTGCGAACCAAACTCGCACGCTTTGTGTGCTCAAACAGTGGTTCTCCGTTCTGACGCTATGCGCGCCCACTCACGGATTTTCAAACAAATGCTTATTCTGTAATGTGCACCGGCGGCTTTCTACGTTATTGACAATAAAAAATGTAGGAGCAAACCAATAAGCAGTTTTCATGTAGGAGGGGGATTGTACTTAAGTACGGCATTTTTTATGTGACATATCCAATACAGTAGAAATGGCTCTTCCATGTATAATAAGCATTCGGTAGGCAATTTTGTCCATTTTGTGAGCATAGCTGGCAGGTTGGAGGCACTGTTTGAGCGAACGCAGTGAGCGAGTTTGCCGAAGACCTGCCTAATCGGCGGCGGAGCAAAATGGACAAAATTGCCGTGAATGCGTTTATACATGGAAGAGCCATTTTGGACCCTATTGAACTAAATCCCAATATAATAATACATCATGATATAGCTTCGTCACATTTGCAATCGTAAGATTTTGTTCGATTGCATTTGCGACAGGGCTGTGCTATTCTAAAAACAAAAGGAGGCAGGGGCATGAAAAACATATTAGAACAGCTGTATGCAGGGGAACTGGTTCCCGCAGAATTAAAAATAGAAGGAAACGAAGAATACGAGACACTTTGCAGAAGATCCCTGAAAGAAATAGAAAATTTTACAGAAAAGCTGGACAAAGAAAACCGGAAAGAATTTCAGAACATATTAGACACCTACCTGGAATTAACATATCTTGAAAAACGCCAGTCCTTCTGTGATGGATTTCGTATTGGAGCAGGTATTATGTGTGAGGTCTTTAAAGAACGGTCCTGTGGAGTTAATTAATAAATGGTCACTTATAAATATTAATAAGTGTGACTTTATAATAAAAATTGTGTAATTGTAAAAAAAGTGTCAGAAAAATATAAAGATTATTGACAACTTAAGAGAGCATGCTATAATAAAGTCTGTATTTGAGACTTTAGTGATCATATATCATCAAATGGAGGAGATGTATTATGAAGGGAAAGAAGATCATCAGTGCAGCATTAGCAGGTGTTATGGCGCTCTCATTAACAGCATGTGGAGGCGGTTCTACACAGGAAACAACAGCAGCTCCGGCAGCTGACTCCAAGGCAGAAGAGACCACTGCTGCAGCAGAAGGCTCAGAAGCAGCTACCGGTGAAGGCGTAGCAAAAGAAGATTTAAAAGTTGGCTTTATTTTCATCGGTGATGAAAACGAAGGTTACACAGCCGCTCATTACAAGGGCGCAAAAGAAATGCAGGAAACATTAGGATTAAATGACGATCAGCTGATCGTAAAATGGAACATCCCGGAAGATGAAACAGCAAAAGACGCAGCAATGGACTTAGCTGACCAGGGATGCCAGATCGTATTTGCAAACAGCTTTGGTCATGAGTCTTATGTAATAGAAGCAGCAAAAGAATATCCGGAAGTTCAGTTCTGTCACGCAACCGGTTTCCAGGCAGCAGGCAGCGGACTTTCCAATATGCACAACTTCTTCACATCTATTTTTGAGGCACGCTACGTATCTGGTGTAGTTGCAGGCCTTAAGTTAAATCAGATGATCGAAGATGGCACTGTAAAAGAAGATGCCTGCAAGATCGGTTATGTAGGCGCTTATCCATATGCTGAGGTTATCAGTGGTTACACCTCCTTCTTCTTAGGTGTACGTTCTGTATGCCCATCCGCTACCATGGAAGTTAAATACACTAACAGCTGGGCAAGCTTCGATCTGGAGAAAGAAGCAGCAGACGCTCTGATTTCTGACGGCTGCGTACTGATCAGCCAGCATGCAGATACAACCGGTGCTCCAACAGCCTGCGAGGCAGCGGGAGTTCCTTGTGTAGGTTACAACATTTCCATGATCGCAACTGCTCCTGACCAGGCACTTACTTCTGCAAGCAACAACTGGGGCATTTACATGACCTACGCTGTACAGTCTGTACTGGACGGAACAGAAATTCCTGCTGACTGGTGCAAGGGCTTCTCTGACGGCGCAGTTCTTGTAACGGAGTTAAATGACAAGGCAGTTGCTCCTGGAACCAAGGAAAAAGTAGAAGAAGTAGAAGCTAAGTTAGCAAGCGGCGAACTTCATGTATTTGATACTTCTACATGGACTGTAAATGGTGAGACATTAGATACCTACAAGAAAGACGGAAGCGACATTGAATACATTTCTGACGGATACTTCCATGAGTCCGAATTTGCTTCTGCACCAGCATTTGATATCCTCATCGACGGTATCACAACCATTGACAACTAATAAGTCAAATCATAAAGCTGCTCTTTTAGAGTAACGTTTTGGAAGCGGAGTCACCCTTTGTCTGGCTCCGCTTCTTGAGTATGTACCCGCGAAATAGCAGCACAGACCCACACAAAAATATAAACACAGCACTGAAAAAGGAGGTCTTGCCTGGTGAGCGAAACATATGCCATTGAGCTGAAAAACATCACAAAACGGTTTGGCAAAGTAACAGCCAACGACAAAGTATGTCTGTCCGTAAAGAAGGGAGAGATATTATCCATTCTGGGAGAAAACGGAAGTGGAAAGACCACTCTTATGAATATGATATCCGGTATCTACTATCCGGATGAAGGACAGATCCTGGTAAATGGAAAAGAGGTGACCATCCGTTCTCCAAAAGACTCCTTTGCCTTAGGCATCGGTATGATCCACCAGCATTTTAAACTGGTAGATGTACTGACTGCAGCAGAAAACATTATCTTGGGACTTCCTGGAAAAGAAGTTCTGGATATGAAAAGCGTTGCGGCAAAGATCAATGAACTGACCAGCCGTTATGGCTTTGATCTGGACCCCAACCAGAAGATCTACACTATGTCCGTTTCACAGAAACAGACCGTAGAGATCGTGAAATTGTTGTACAGAGGGGTGGATATCCTGATCCTGGATGAGCCTACAGCTGTTCTGACCCCACAGGAGACAGAAAAGCTGTTTACTGTTCTCCGCAATATGCGTGAAGCCGGTCATTCCATTATCATTATCACCCATAAGCTTCATGAAGTATTATCCCTTTCTGACCGGGTATCTGTTCTGCGAAAAGGTGCCTATATTGGTACAGTCCAGACAAAAGATGCCACAGAAGCGTCCCTTACAGAGATGATGGTAGGCAAGAAGGTTGCCTTAAATATTGAGCGTCCGGAACCGGTAAATCCACAGAAACGTCTGGTAATGGAACATGTGACCTGCGTAGATAAAGAAGGTGTAAAAACACTGGATGATGCAGGATTTACAGCTTACAGCGGCGAGATCCTGGGAATTGCAGGTATTGCAGGAAGCGGCCAGAAAGAGCTGTTAGAGACCATTGCAGGACTGCAGCCAATGGAAGGCGGAACCATCCGGTATTATCCTCCGGAAGGCGGAGAAGAGACCTTATCCGGCATGAGCCCGGCGGCCATCCGCAAACTGGGCATCAAGCTTTCCTTTGTTCCTGAGGACCGTCTGGGAATGGGCCTGGTGGCAGCCATGGGCATGACTGACAATATGATGCTCCGGGGCTATAAAAAGGGCATCCCATTCTTTACAGACAGAAGAACGCCAAAAGCTATGGCGGAGCAGCTGATCAAAGAGCTGGAGATCGTAACGCCCGGTGTTTCCACACCTGTTGGACGGCTTTCCGGCGGAAATGTACAGAAGGTATTAGTAGGACGTGAGATCTCATCCAATCCCCGTGTGCTTATGGTAGCATATCCGGTGCGCGGTCTGGATATTAACTCTTCCTATACCATTTACCACTTATTAAATGAGCAGAAAAAGCAGGGGGCAGCGGTGATCTGCGTAGGGGAAGACCTGGATGTGCTCCTGGAGCTTTGCGACCGCATTCTGGTGCTTTGCGGCGGCAAGGTCAGCGGTATTGTAGATGGAAGAACAGCTACAAAAGAAGAGATCGGACTTATGATGACAAAGACAGGAGGCGAACAGGATGAGTAAGGAAATGAGTACAGTTACAAATAAAGAGCCTCTGATGCATATTTCCAAGCGTGACGGAATTGAAACATGGAAAAGCTGGCTGATCCGCATAATCGCAGTGCTTTTGTCACTGGTGGTCTGTGCAGGCGTGATCGTAGCTCTGACCGGTTTGAATCCTATTGAAGTGTATAAGGGCATTTTTGACGGTGCCATTGGTACCAAGCGCCGTGCATGGATGACCATTCGTGATACACTGGTGCTGTTATGTATTGCAGTTGGTATTACCCCGGCATTTAAAATGCGTTTCTGGAACATTGGTGCAGAAGGCCAGGTGCTGATCGGCGGTGTTACTTCCGCAGCTATGATGATCTATCTGGGAAATTCCCTTCCTCCAGTGGTATTATTCCCTCTTATGTTCCTTGGCAGTGCAGCAGCAGCCATGATCTGGGGCGTGATCCCGGCCTTTTTCAAGGCTTACTGGAATACCAATGAAACACTGTTTACCCTGATGATGAACTATGTTGCCACCCAGGTCATTACCTATTGTATTATTTTCTGGGAAAATCCAAAGGGCTCCAACTCAGTAGGAACCATTAATTCCTCTACAAAGGGCGGTTGGATCCCGCAGCTTTTCGGTCTGGACTATGGCTGGAACCTGGTGATCGTCCTGGCTCTGACTGTTGCCATGTTCATTTACTTAAAATACAGCAAGCAGGGATATGAGATCGCTGTTGTTGGCGAAAGTGAAAATACAGCCCGCTATGCAGGCATCAATGTAAAACGTGTTATCCTTCGCACCATGGCTCTGTCCGGTGCTATCTGCGGTATTGCAGGCTTTATCATTGTAGGCGGCGCAAGCCATACGATTTCTACCAGTACAGCAGGAGGCAGAGGCTTTACAGCCATTATCGTTTCCTGGCTGAGTAAATTCAACACCTTTGTAATGATCCTGGTATCCTTCTTCCTGGTGTTCATGCAAAAGGGCGCAGGACAGATCGCGTCCCAGTTTAACTTAAATGAAAATGCATCGGATATCATTACTGGTATCATCCTGTTCTTTATCCTTGGTTGTGAGTTCTTTATCAACTACAAAGTAGGATTTAGAAGCGGGAAAAAGAGTGGTAAATAGGAGGTGAACATATGGGATTATTGATCATTTTTATGCAAAAAGCCATTGGACAGGGAATTGGTATCCTCTATGGCGCATTAGGCGAGATCTTAACAGAAAAATCCGGAAACCTGAACCTGGGTATTCCTGGGATGATGTATATGGGCGGCATTGCCGGGCTGATCGGCGCCTTCCTTTATGAAAACAGCAGCGCTGCGCCAAATGGGGCTGTGGGAGTTCTTATTTCCTTCCTGTGCGCGTTTTTATGTGCTGCTTTAGGCGGTCTGATCTACAGTGTTCTGACAATTACCTTACGTGCCAATCAGAACGTAACCGGTCTGGCTCTTACGACTTTTGGTGTTGGTTTTGGAAACTTCTTCGGCGGTTCTCTTTCCAAGCTGGCAGGCGGTGTTGGACAGATCTCCGTTGCAGTGACCGGTGCAGCTTTTAAGAAGCAGATCCCCGTACTTTCCGGTCTTGGTGCAGTGGGACAGTTATTATTTTCCTATGGATTTTTAACTTATCTGGCCATTATTCTGGCTCTGGTGCTGGCATTTTTCCTTTCAAAGACCAAAAAGGGCCTGAACCTGCGGGCAGTAGGTGAAAGCCCGGCTACAGCAGATGCGGCGGGTATTAATGTTACTGTATACAAATATCTGGCAACCTGCATCGGAGGCGGTATCAGCGGCCTTGGCGGTCTGTACTTTGTAATGGAGTATTCCGGCGGAACCTGGACCAATAATGGTTTTGGTGACAGAGGCTGGCTGGCAATTGCCCTTGTTATCTTCGCTCTCTGGAAGCCTGTAAATGCGATCTGGGGTTCTATCCTTTTTGGCGGCCTTTATATCCTGTATCTTTATATTCCGGGACTGGACCGCGGGGCACAGGAGATCTTTAAGGCACTGCCTTATGTAGTAACCATTATTGTACTGGTATTTACCAGTCTGAGAAAGAAGAGGGAATATCAGCCGCCGGCAAGTCTGGGACTGGCATATTTCCGTGAGGAACGATGAGAGAATTAATTGAACGGTATGTAAGAGAACTGGTAAAAATCCCCAGCACTTCCAATACAGAGACAGAAAAAAGCTGCGCAGACTATATTGCAGAGGAGCTGGCAAAGCAGCCTTACTTTAAGGAGTATCCGGAGCAGACAGGAAAATATCTCCTGCCGGAAGACAGCTTTGGCCGGTCTGTACCATGGGGACTGGTAAAAGGAAGGAACGGATCCCGTAAGACCATTATCCTTACAGGCCATTATGACGTGGTGGACACAGAAGAGTATGGAAATGAGCGTGCTCTTGCTTATGATGTGGAAAAATGGGAAGATCTGGTAAAATCTGGAAATGCTCTGCCTGGTATGCCAGAGGAAGTGAAAAAAGATTTCCTTTCTGGTGACTGGATGTTTGGCAGAGGGACCGCAGATATGAAGGGCGGACTTTCTGTTGGACTGGCGCTGCTGGACTGGTATGGGAAGCTGGTGGTTGAGGCAGAGCGGAAAGAGTGTGGTACGGCTGCCTTTGAGACAAAAACTGCTTCTGGAACAGAAGAGACGCCTGAAATATCTGGAAATCTCCTGTTCGTAACAGTACCGGATGAAGAAGGCTACTCTGCCGGAATGCGCCATGCTGTGCCATTTTTAAATGATTTAAAAGAACGCTTTGACCTGGAATATACAGCACTGATCGATCTGGAACCGGCTTCCATGGAAAATGGGGCAAAGACCATTTATACAGGTTCTGTTGGAAAAACAATGCCTGCTGTATTGGTCCAGGGCGTAAAGGCCCATGTATTAAACTGTTTCCAGGGTGTCAGCTCTGTAGGAGTTTTAAGCAGCTTTTTCATGAAAACAGAACTGGCACCGGAATTTGCAGAAAAAAGTGCTACGGAAATCTGCCCACCGCCAACCTGGTTTTGTCTTCGTGACCGGAAAGAAGGCTACGATGTGTCCGTGCCTTTCAGGGCTGGTGGATACATGAGCATGCTTGGGTTTGAAAAAACGCCGGATGAAGTGATAAAGCGATTGAAAGAACTGGGAAAAGAAAGTTTTGAAGAATATGCCCGGAGAATGGAAGCGCAGTGGAAGGCTGTGGAAAAAGCAGAGGTTCCAGAAGAAAAAGCTGGTCTGACAAGTGAAGGCAATCCCCTGGCATGTCCCAGCGCAGCCGCCGTTGCAGAAGCAGAAGTTCTTACAGTCAGTGAGTTGCTGGCATACTGCCGCAAAGAACAGGGAGAAGCCTTTACTGCCTGGCTTTTAGAAGCCTACAAGACTCAGAAAGCCCACCTGGACAAAGGCGAGACCAACTTCCCATCAGCCACCCTTGATTTTATGGAGCAGCTGTTAAACCAGTCAGGAATCTCCGGTCCGATCATGATCCTTGGCTTTGCACCTCCATTTTATCCGGCTGTAGACAGTGGAAAAGAGGGAAAAATTCTTTTTAAAGAGATGAAAAAAGCAGCAGAGAAGGAGAATGTTTCCCTGAAATGCCATGAATATTTCTGCGGCATTTCCGACTTAAGCTACTGTGGCGGAATGGACAAAGAAGAACTGGCTGCCTATGCAGCCCAGACACCATTATGGGGCAGTGCCTATGCCATGGATATAGAAGCAATGGCGAAATTAAAGATCCCCTCCATGCTCTTTGGACCATGGGGGAAAGATATCCATACCCGTTGGGAACGTGTAAATAAAGCCAGTTTGTATGAAAAAACGCCGGCTGTATTAAAAAACTTTATCGAACAAATGTTTGATAAATAAATATGAATGTGGTATACTAAAAAGCGCAGGGAGAAATTTTCCCTGCGCTTTTCAGCATTATATTGCCTGGAAAAACCAGGTATAGAAGTGAGTAAATATTTTCAGGAAACAGCAGAAAAAGGAGTCATACCATGCCAAAGCAGTATATAAAAATACGCGGCGCAAATGAACATAATCTTAAAAATATATCCGTAGATATCCCAAGGAATGAACTGGTGGTTCTCACCGGTCTTTCCGGCTCCGGCAAGTCATCTCTGGCGTTTGATACGATCTATGCAGAAGGCCAGAGACGCTATATGGAGTCTCTGTCTTCCTATGCAAGACAGTTCTTAGGACAGATGGAAAAGCCGGAAGTAGAAAGCATCGAAGGCCTTTCTCCAGCCATTTCCATTGACCAGAAATCCACCAACCGAAATCCACGTTCTACAGTGGGAACCGTGACAGAGATCTATGACTATATGCGTCTTCTCTATGCCCGCATTGGTATCCCCCACTGTCCAAAGTGCGGCAGGGAGATCCACAAACAGACCATTGATCAGATGGTAGACCAGATCATGGCTATGCCGGAGCGGACCAAGATCCAGCTTTTGGCTCCGGTTGTCCGTGGAAGAAAGGGCGAACACGTAAAAGTGCTGGAGCAGGCCAGAAAAAGCGGCTATATGCGTGTGCGCATTGACGGAAATCTGTACGAACTTTCCGAAGAGATCAAATTAGAGAAAAACATTAAGCACAATATTGATATTATTGTAGACCGTCTGGTTGTAAAAGCGGGAATTGAAAACCGTCTGACCGACTCTATTGAGACGGTTATGTCCTTAAGCAACGGCCTGATGACTGTAGATGTGATCGGTGGGGAACCGGTGAATTTCAGCCAGAGTTTTTCCTGCCCGGACTGTGGTATCAGTATTGACGAGGTAGAGCCCCGAAGCTTCTCCTTTAACAACCCATTTGGAGCATGCCCGGAGTGCTTCGGTTTAGGCTATAAGATGGAATTTGACGAGGATCTGATGATCCCGGATAAATCCCTTTCCATTTCCCAGGGTGCCATTGAAAGGGATTTATCCAGATCGG